>Ga0210096_1000658_pt1 | contig 11762 bp, 5 predicted proteins | sample China_Galinas_PW_4_FD_184864 | JGI IMG/M metagenome (GOLD analysis project Ga0210096, IMG submission 184864) | Wetland microbial communities from San Francisco Bay, California, USA, that impact long-term carbon sequestration - China_Galinas_PWA_D2... | ecosystem: Environmental > Aquatic > Marine... | reverse complement strand
GCCGGCTCATCACCTTCGTGATCGCCGCCGTCAGCGTCGTCTTCCCATGGTCCACGTGACCAATCGTCCCCACATTCACGTGCGGCTTCGTCCGCTCAAACTTCGCTTTGGCCATGGCCTCGTCTCCTTGCGGGCGGACTTGCAATCAAGCCGTACCCCCAACTCTCTCCCTGGTAACGGTTAACGACTGACGGTTCCCCTACGCCTTCACCTTGGCGACGATCTCGTCGGCCACAGAACGGGGTACCTGTGCGTAGTGGTCGAATTGCATGGTGTAGGTGGCCCGCCCCTGGGTGAGGGAGCGTAGCGACGTGGCGTAGCCGAACATCTCCGACAGGGGCACGAAGGCCGCCACGACCTGGACGTTGCCTCGGCCCTCCATGCGCTGGATCTGCCCGCGTTTGGAGTTGAGGTCGCCGATCGCGTCCCCCATGAACTCCTCCGGCACCAACACCTCGACCGCCATGATGGGCTCCAGCAGCACCGGCGACGCCTTGGCGGCGGCACTCTTGAAGCCGATGGAACCGGCGGTCTTGAAGGCCATCTCCGAGGAGTCGACCTCGTGGTAGCTACCGTCGATCAATGTCACCTTGACGTCGACCAGGGGGTAACCCGCTAGGACGCCGCCTTCGAGGGCCTCCTTGACTCCGTGGCCCACCGCCGGGATGTACTCGCGCGGCACCGCGCCGCCCTTGATCTGATCGACGAACTCGAACCCGGCCCCCACCTCGTTCGGCTCGACCCGCAGCAGGACGTCGCCGTACTGGCCCCGACCACCGCTCTGCCGGACGAACTTGCCACGCTCCTCGACCGCCTTGGTGATGGTCTCGCGGTAGGCCACCTGCGGCTTGCCGACCGTCGCCTCCACCCGGAACTCGCGCTTCATGCGGTCAACGATAATCTCCAGGTGCAACTCGCCCATCCCGCTGATGATGGTCTGGCCGCTCTCTTCATCGGTATGCACGCGAAACGACGGGTCCTCCTGGGCGAGGCGACCGAGGGCGACACCCATGCGCTCCTGGTCGTCCTTGGTCTTGGGCTCGATCGCCACGGAGATGACCGGCTCGGGAAAGTCGAGGGCTTCGAGCACGATCTCCTGCCCCGGCGCGCACAGGCTGTCGCCGGTGGTCACCGCCTTGAGCCCCACCGCGGCGACGATATCGCCGGTCGCCACGTGGTCGATCTCCTTGCGCGAGTTGGCGTGCATCTGCAGCAAACGGCCGATGCGCTCCTTCTTGCCGGTCCGCGTGTTGACGATCTGATCGCCGGAGTTGGCCTCCCCCGAGTACACCCGGAAGAAGGCGAGCTGCCCGACGTAGGGGTCGGTCATGATCTTGAAGGCCAGGGCGCAGAACGGTTCCTGGTCGTCGGCACGGCGCACCAGTTCCTTGTCCGTCCCAGGCTCGAGGCCGGAGACCGGCGGCACGTCGGTCGGCGCCGGGAGGTAGTCGATCACGGCATCGAGCAGCGACTGCACACCCTTGTTCTTGAAGGCCGTACCGCACAGCACCGGGCAAACCCCCAGGGACAAGGTAGCGGTACGCAACACGGCGCGGATCTTCGCCTCGTCGATCTCCCCACCCTCGAGAAACTGCTCCATCAGCTCGTCGTCGTACTCGGCGATGGCATCGATCAGCTTCTCGCGCGCCTGCTCGGCGGCGGGCCGTAGCTCGGCGGGGATCTCATCCTCCAGGACCTGGATCCCCATGTTCCCCTCGGACCAGCGCACGGCCTTCATCTTGACCAGATCGACGACCCCCTCGAAGTGCTCCTCCTTGCCGATCGGGATCTGCAAGGGCACCGGATTGGCTCCCAACCGGTCGCGGATCATACGCACGCCGCGGTCGAAGTCCGCGCCGACGCGATCCATCTTGTTGATGAATGCGATGCGCGGCACGCCGTACTTGTCCGCCTGACGCCAGACCGTCTCGGACTGCGGCTCCACGCCGCCGACCGAACAGAACACCGCCACGGCGCCGTCCAGCACGCGCAGCGAGCGTTCCACCTCGATGGTGAAGTCGACGTGGCCGGGGGTATCGATGATATTGATGCGGTGGTCTCGCCAGCGGCAGGTGGTGGCGGCGGAGGTGATGGTGATGCCGCGCTCCTGCTCCTGGGCCATCCAGTCCATGACCGCGGCACCGTCGTGGACCTCACCGATCTTGTGAGAGATCCCGGTATAAAACAGGATGCGCTCGGTCGTCGTCGTCTTGCCGGCATCGATGTGCGCCATGATGCCGATGTTCCGGACGTGATCGAGGGAGTCCTTGCGTGCCACGTGTATGCCCTAACTGACAAGAAAAGCGGTGGTGTTCCTGAAGGGAGGCCGCCTACCACCGGTAGTGGGAGAACGCCTTGTTGGCCTCGGCCATGCGGTGGGTCTCGTCGCGCCGGCGGATCGTCGCACCGGTCTTGTTCGCGGCGTCCATGAGTTCCTTGGCGAGACGCTCATCCATGCTCTTGTCCGGGCGCTGGCGGGCGAAGCTGATCAACCAGCGGCGCGCTAGGGCGGCACGGCGATTCGGCCGCACCTCGATCGGCACCTGGTAGGTAGAGCCGCCGACACGCCGCGACTTCACCTCGACCGTGGGCTGGGCATTGCGCAACGCCTGGCGAAAGACCTCGACCGGGTCCTCCCCCAGCTTCTCCTGAATGATGTCCATGGCGCGGTAGAAGATGCCCTCGGCGACGCTCCGCTTGCCGGCCTTCATCATGCAGTTGATGAACTTGGTCACGCCCGGGTCCCCAAACTTGGGGTCGAGGGCCACCTCGCGTTTTACCGCCACTCGACGTCGAGCCATGCTTCCAATTCCTTCACTAGGACGGCGGCATAGGTTGCCGCCGCCGCCGATTATTCCGGTTTATTTCTTGGGCCGCTTGACGCCGTACTTGGACCGACTCTGATTGCGATTCGCCACGCCGAGGGCGTCCTGGGTGCCACGCACGACGTGGTAACGCACGCCGGGGAGATCCTTCACGCGCCCCCCGCGGATCAAGACGATCGAATGCTCTTGCAGATTGTGGCCGACGCCGGGGATGTAGGTCGTGACCTCGATCCCGGTGGTCAGACGTACGCGCGCCACCTTGCGCAATGCGGAGTTCGGCTTCTTCGGCGTCGTGGTGTAGACGCGGGTACACACGCCACGCCGTTGCGGGCAGTCCTGCAACGCCGGAGAGTCCGAACGACTGCGCAGCGTTTTCCGACCCTTGCGGACGAGTTGACTGATAGTAGGCACAAACTTCCCCTGATCGGCCCAACGAAGGGCAGCAAAATATTTGAAAGCAAAGGGGTCGCCTTACGCGACCGGATCGCCAAAGGGGGCGGATTATAGCCGCCGACCTTGGTGAGTCAAGCGCCCATTCCTAGCGCGCGTTCTCACCACGGATCGTCGCGAGGCCGGGCAAACGCGCGTAGATCGTGGCTGGCCCGCGGTAGGAGCCGGTTGCACCGGCGACCGGGGTCGCCGAAGGGATTCGGCTCCTACCGCGAACGAGGACACGGCGAGGAGATGCGGGCGGATGCATGGTCGTAACAGATTCGTGGTGAGCAATGCGGGCTAAGCTTCGACCCCCTCATCGCCGGCCACCTCGTGGATCACCTCGACGAGCCCCACGGGCTCGGGGGTCTCGACCTTGAGCTTCACTTCACGATAGGCCGGGAACCCCGTGCCGGCCGGGATGAGCCGGCCCATGATGACGTTCTCCTTGAGCCCGACGAAGTCATCCAGTTTGCCCGCGATCGAGGCCTCGGTGAGGACCCGTGTGGTTTCCTGGAAGGAGGCGGCGGAGATAAAGCTGTCGGTATTCAAGGAAGCCTTGGTGATGCCGAGCAGCAACGGCTCACCCTCGGCCGCCTGGAGGCCCGCGGCCATGGCCTCCTCGTTGGCCAGGGCGAAGCGGAACCGGTCGACCTGCTCGCCTTGCAGGAGGTCGGTATCACCCGGATCTTCCACCAGGACGCGACGCATCATCTGGCGCACGATCACCTCGATGTGCTTGTCGTGGATCGACACACCCTGGAGCTGGTAGACCTTCTGGACCTCATCCACCAGGTAGTTCTGCAGGGCGCGGGGCCCGAGGACCCGCAGGATGTCGTGCGGATTGAGCGCACCGTCCATGAGCGGCTCGCCGACCCGCACGTAGTCGCCCTCCTGCACGTTGACGTGCTTGCCGCGCGGGATGATGTACTCGAGCTCGGTGCCATCGTCGCCCACCACGATCATCCGGCGATTACCGCGGATATAGCCGCCATCGCGCACCACGCCGTTGATCTCGCTGATGACCGCGTGCTCCTTGGGCTTGCGCGCCTCGAACAACTCGGCGACGCGCGGCAGACCGCCGGTGATGTCCTGGGTCTTGGTGGTCTCGCGCGGGATCTTGCCCAGGATGTCGCCGGGGGTGACCTCTTCCCCCTCCTCCATCTGGATGGAGGCCCCGAACGGCACCAGGTAGGAGACGAGCTCGTGGCCCTTGCCGTCCTTGATCACGATCCGCGGCCGCAGGGTGGCATCCGAGGAATCGATGATCACCCGGCGCGACAGGCCGGTCACCTCGTCCACCTCTTCACGCATGGTGCGCCCTTCGACGATGTCGCTGAAGGCGACCTTCCCCGCCATCTCGCTGAGGATGACGATGCTGAAGGGGTCCCACTCGACGATCACGGTCTTGGGCTCCACCCGCGCGCCGTCCTTGATCAGGAGGGTCGCGCCGTAGACGACGTCGTAGGTCTCCCGCGGGTGGCCCTTGTCGTCCTCGATAACGATTTGCCCGCCGCGGTTCATGACCACCGTCTTGCCCTCGCGGTTCGATAGGCTGTCGATGTGCTTGTAGCGGATGATCCCGCCGACCTTCGTGTCCTGCGTGGTCTGCTCCATCTTCGAGGAGGCGGCACCACCGATGTGGAAGGTCCGCATGGTGAGCTGCGTCCCGGGCTCGCCGATGGACTGGGCGGCGATCACGCCCACCGCCGTACCGAGCACGACCAACCGGCCGCGGGCCAGGTCCCGGCCATAGCACATCTGACACATGCCGCGTGGCGCGTCGCAGGTCAGCGGCGAACGTACTCGCGTGGTCGTCAAACCCGCTCCGACGATCTTGTCGGCCTCCTCCTCGCCAATCTCCTGGTCCGCCTCCACCAGGGTTTCGTTGGTGTAGGGATCGATGATGTCCTCCGCGGCAACCCGTCCGAGGATACGATCGTACAGGGGCTCGATGATCTCGCCGCCCTCGGTGAGGGCGCTGATGTCGATGCCCTCGAGGGTGCCACAGTCGTCCTCGATGATGATCGAGTCCTGGGCGACGTCCACCAGGCGACGCGTCAGGTAACCGGAGTTGGCGGTCTTCAGCGCGGTGTCCGCGAGCCCCTTGCGCGCACCGTGGGTGGAGATGAAGTACTGCAGCACCGTCAACCCCTCGCGGAAGTTGGCGGTGATCGGGTTTTCGATGATCTCACCCGACGGCTTCGCCATCAGGCCGCGCATCCCGGCGAGCTGGCGGATCTGCTGGGTCGAACCGCGCGCCCCGGAGCTCGACATCATATAGATCGAGTTGAATTGCCGCGTGGCATGCGGCCGCCACTCGGTCGGCGCGCCCAGCTCGCCCATCATCTCGACGGTCACCTGGTCGTTCACGCGCGACCAGATGTCGATCACCTTGTTGTAGCGCTCGCCGTCGGTGATGAGGCCGGCGTTGTACTGCTCGGTCACCTCCTTCACCTCGTCGAACGCGCCCTTGAGCAGCTCTTCCTTGGCCTTGGGGATGTTCATGTCGTCGATGCAGATCGACACGCCGGCGCGGGTCGCGCTCTCGAAGCCCAGCTCCTTGATCCGGTCGAGCATCGCCACCGTGGCGGCCTGCCCGGAGGCACGGAAGATCTGGCCGATCATCCCGCCCAGGACCTTCTTGGTGAGGACCTGATTGGCCAGCTCGAAATCGACGCCCTCCGGCAGACACTCGGAGAACAGGGCACGACCGATGGTCGTATCACGCAGCTTGCCGTGGATACGCACCTTGATCGGCGCGTGGATCTCGGCGTAGCCGGCATCGTGGGCACGGCGCACCTCGTCAACGTCGGCGAATACCATGCCCTCGCCCTTCGCCCCCTCCTTGGCCACCGTCATGTAGTAGAGGCCGAGGACCATGTCCTGGGTCGGCACCGTGATCGGCCGCCCGTTGGACGGCGCGAGGATGTTGTTCACGGACAGCATCAGCACCCGAGCCTCGACCTGTGCCTCCACCGACAGCGGCACGTGAACCGCCATCTGATCGCCGTCGAAGTCGGCGTTGAAGGCGGTGCACACCAGCGGGTGAAGCTGAATCGCGCGGCCCTCTACCAGCACCGGGTCGAAGGCCTGGATGCCGAGGCGGTGCAGGGTCGGCGCCCGGTTGAGCAACACCGGGTGCTCGGTGATCACCTCTTCCAGGGCATCCCACACCTCGCGCCGGCCGCCTTCCACCATCTTCTTCGCCGCCTTGATGGAGGTCACCAGTCCGCGCGCCTCCAGGCGATTGAAGATGAACGGCTTGAACAGCTCCAGCGCCATCTTCTTGGGCAGCCCGCACTGGTTCATCTTGAGGTGCGGACCGACTACGATCACCGAGCGGCCGGAGTAGTCGACGCGCTTGCCGAGGAGGTTCTGGCGGAAACGGCCCTGCTTGCCCTTGAGCATGTCGGACAGGGACTTGAGCGGGCGGCGGTTGGCGCCGCGAATCACCCGGCCGCGGCGGCCGTTGTCGAACAGGGCGTCGACCGCCTCCTGCAGCATGCGCTTCTCGTTCTTGACGATCACGTCCGGCGCACGCAGCTCGAGGAGCCGCTTGAGGCGGTTGTTGCGGTTGATCACCCGGCGGTAGAGATCGTTGAGGTCCGACGTGGCAAAGCGCCCGCCGTCGAGGGGCACCAGCGGGCGCAGCTCCGGCGGCAGCACCGGTAGCACGTCGAGGATCATCCACTCCGGCTGATTGGTCGACTTGCGGAACGCCTCCACAATCTTCCAGCGCTTGATGAGCTTTGCCTTGGTCGCCTTGGAGCGGGTGGTGCGCAACCCCTCGCGGATCTCGTCCGAGAGGTCGTGCAGGTCGATCTCCTCCAGCAGCCGCTTGATCGCCTCGGCACCCATCTGCGCATCGAACGCACCCGGGCCGTGCTCGTCGACCGCCTGGCGGTACTCCTCCTCCGTCAGCAGCGAGTGGGGCTTGAGCGGCGTGTCCTCCGGATTGATGACCACGTAGCTCTCGAAGTACAGGACCTTTTCCAGGTCCTTCAGGGTCATGTCCAGGAGGTGGCCGATGCGGCTCGGCAGGGCCTTGAGGAACCAGACGTGGGACACCGGGCTGGCCAGCTCGATGTGGCCAAGCCGGTCACGCCGCACCTTCGACTGGATCACCTCGACGCCGCACTTGTCGCACACGATGCCGCGGTACTTCATGCGCTTGTACTTGCCGCAATTGCACTCCCAGTCCTTGATGGGACCGAAGATGCGCGCGCAGAACAGGCCGTCGCGCTCCGGCTTGAAGGTGCGGTAGTTGATGGTCTCCGGCTTCTTCACCTCGCCGTAGGACCAGGAGCGGATCTTCTCCGGCGAGGCGATGCCGATGCGCACCTTGCCGAAGTTCATGGTGAGTTTGGGGCGATCAAAAAACCGATGTAGATCTTCCACGAATACCTCCAACCGAACGGCGCGGGCTGCGCGCCGAGAAGAACCGTCCTACGCTAGATACCGAGACCCGGAAGAATGGCCGGGGCCGCGGCCGCCTCCCCGTCCTCCGGGATGAGCTCCACGTCGAGACACAGGCTCTGCAGCTCCTTGACGAGCACGCTGAACGACTCCGGCAGGCCCGACACCAGGGCGTACTCGCCCTTGACGATCGACTCGTAGATGCGGGTACGGCCCGGCACATCGTCCGACTTCACCGTGAGGAACTCCTGCAGGGTGTAGGCGGCGCCGTACGCCTCCATGGCCCACACCTCCATCTCGCCGAGTCGCTGGCCACCGAATTGCGCCTTGCCGCCCAGGGGCTGCTGGGTGACCAGGGAGTACGGACCGATGGAGCGCGCGTGGAGCTTGTCATCGACCAGGTGGTGGAGCTTCAAGATGTACATGCAGCCCACGGTGACCTGCTGGTCGAAAGGCTCGCCGGTACGGCCGTCACGCAGGGTCACCTGGCCGCTCTTGGGCAGCTCGGCCTCGCCGAGGAGATCGCGGATCTCCTCCTCGAGGGCCCCGTTGAACACCGGCGTGGCGATGTGCAGGCCGAGCGCCCGGGCGGCCCAACCGAGGTGGGTCTCCAGGACCTGGCCGACGTTCATACGCGACGGGACGCCGAGGGGGTTGAGAACGATGTCTACCGGCGTGCCGTCGGGCAGGAAGGGCATGTCCTCCTGGGGCAGGATCATGGACACCACACCCTTGTTGCCGTGACGACCGGCCATCTTGTCCCCGACCGAGAGCTGGTGCTTGATGGCGACGTACACCTTCACCTGCTTGATCACGCCCGGCGGCAGCTCATCGCCGCGTCGCACGCGGCTGATCTTGTCGCCGTAGAAGTTCTCCAGGTCGTCGACCTGGCGGTCGTAGCGATAGAGGATCTCGTCGAGGCGCGCCGCGCGATCCTCGACGCCGGTAACCGCCAGCTCCTCCAGGTCCCGGCCCGGGATCTTCTTGAGCGTCGCCGCGGTGAGGGAGTCGCCGCGGTTAGCCACCACCTCACCCGCCTCGTCCGTGAGGTTCTTGCCGGCAATCGCTCCCTTGTGGACGGCACGCATGGCGCTGTCGCGCTGCTCGATCACCGCGTTGAGCTCGACCTGGTACTCCTCGTTGATCGCGTCGACCTCGTCGTCCTCGATCTCCTGGGCGCGCGCGTCCTTGTCCACCCCCTGACGGGAGAAGACCTTGACGCCGACCACCGTGCCCTCGACGCCGGGGGAGACGCGCAGGGAGGTGTCACGCACGTCGCCCGCCTTCTCGCCGAAGATGGCGATGAGCAGCTTCTCCTCCGGTGAGCGCTGGGTCTCGCCCTTGGGCGTCACCTTGCCCACCAGGATGTCCCCCGGGGCCACCAGGGCGCCGATGCGTACGATCCCCGAGTCGTCCAGATCGGCGAGGGCCTCGTCGCCCACGTTGGGGATATCGCGGGTGATCTCCTCCGGGCCGAGCTTGGTGTCGCGCGCCTCGACCGTGAACTCCTCGATGTGGATCGAGGTGTAGCGATCGTCCTTGACGATGTTCTCGCTCACCAGGATCGCGTCCTCGAAGTTGTAGCCGCGCCACGGCATGAAGGCGACCATGACGTTCTGGCCGAGGGCCAGCTCGCCGTGGTCGGTGCTGGCCCCATCCGCGATGATCTGGCTCGCCTTCACCTTGTCGCCCTTGAGCACCAGGGGGCGCTGGTTGATCGAGGTGTTCTGATTGGAGCGCTGGTACTTGAGCAGGGGGTAGATGTCGAGACCGGAGTCCAGTGCCCCCGAGGTCTCCCGGGCCGCCGCCTGCACCAGGATGCGCGAGGCGTCCACGCCCACCACGACGCCGTCGCGCCGTGCGACCACGACGGTGCCCGAATCGCGCGCCGCCACCGCCTCCATGCCGGTGCCCACCAGGGGCGCCTCGGGCTTGAGCAGCGGCACGGCCTGGCGCTGCATGTTGGAGCCCATCAGGGCGCGGTTGGCGTCGTCGTTCTCCAGGAACGGGATCAGCGCCGCCGCCACCGACACCATCTGCATCGGCGCCACATCCATGTACTCCACCTCGTCGGCCAGCACCATCACGAACTCCCCGACGTGACGGCTGGAGACCAGCTCGGCGGTGATGCGGCCGTTCTCGTCGAGGGGGGTGTTGGCCTGGGCGATGTGGTAGCGCTCACCCTGGCTGGCGGTCAGGTAGTGGATCTCGCCGGTCGCCCGACCGTCCACCACGCGCCGGAAGGGGCTTTCGATGAAGCCGTAGTCGTTGACCCGGGCATAGGTGGCCAGGGAGGTGATGAGGCCGATGTTCGGACCCTCCGGGGTCTCGATCGGGCAGATGCGGCCGTAGTGGGTGGGGTGCACGTCGCGCACCTCGAAGCCGGCCCGCTCGCGGGTGAGACCGCCCGGCCCGAGGGCCGAGAGGCGCCGCTTGTGGGTGATCTCGGACAGTGGGTTGGTCTGATCCATGAACTGGGAGAGCTGGCTGGAGCCGAAGAACTCCTTGATCGACGCCGAGACCGGCCGCGCGTTGATGATGTCCTTGGGCATCACCTCCTCCAGCTCCTGGAGGTTCATCTTCTCCCGGACCGCCTTCTCCATCCGCACCAGACCGACGCGCAGCTGGTTCTCCAGGAGCTCGCCCACGGAGCGCACCCGCCGGTTACCCAGGTGATCGATGTCGTCCACCCGGCCGACGCCGTTGCGCAGGTCGATCAGGTGGCGCACCACGTGGAGGATGTCCTCCCGTACCAGGGTGCGCTGGGAGAGGGGCAGGTCGAGGCCCAGGATCTCGTTCATCTTCATGCGCCCGACCTCGGAGAGGTCGTAGCGCCGTGGGTCGAAGAACAACCCCTCGAAGAAGTCGCGAGCGGTCTTGATGTTGGGGAGCTCGCCCGGCCGCAGGCGGCGGTAGATGGCGCTCACGGCGTCGTCGTGGCCCTCGACCTTGTCCAGCAACAGGGTGTCACGCAGGGCGGCGGTCGCGGCGATCTCGTCGATATAGAGCAGCTCGAAGCTCTCCACACCGGCCTGGATCAGGGCCTCGACCTTGCCCTCGGTGAGCTCGGTGTTGTGGTCGACCAGGATCTCGCCGGTGGTCGGATCGACCAGATCTTCGACGACGATCCGGCCCACCAGATCCTCCGCCTCCAGTGGCAGCTCGCGCACCTCGGCTTCGGCCATGCGCTTGAGGGCGACCTTGGTGACCTTCTGGCCGGCCTTCACCAGCACGGTGCGCCCCGCCTTGATCTCGCGCGCCGTCTTGCTGCCCTTGAGGACCTTCTCGTTCACGTCTTTGGTGATTTTGCCGTCCTTGGCGAGGTGGATGATCTCGGTGTCGTAGTAGTACTTGAGCAGCTCCTTGCTGCTATAACCGAGGGCCTTGAGGAGGATGGTCGCCGGCATCTTGCGGCGACGGTCGATCCGCGCGTAGAGGATGTCCTTGGTGTCGAACTCGAAGTCCAACCACGAGCCGCGGTACGGGATCACCCGCCCCGAGTAGATCACCTTGCCGGAGACGTGGGTCTTGCCCTTGTCCGAGCTGAAGTAGGAGCCGGGGCTGCGGTGGAGCTGGGAGACCACCACCCGCTCCGTGCCGTTGATGACGAAGGTGCCGTTCTCGGTCATCAGGGGGATCTCCCCCATGTAGACCTCCTGCTCCCGAACCTCCTTGATCCGCTTGACCCCGGTTTCCGGGTCGGATTCCAGGAGGTTCATGCGCACCTTGAGCTTGATCGGCGAGGCGTAGTCGACGCCTCGCGAGGAGCACTCGCGCAGGTCGTACTTGGGCGGCGTGAGGGAGTACTCGAGAAACTCCAGGGTCACCGACTCCGAGAAGTCGGTGATCGGGAACACCGACATGAAGGCGGCCTGCAACCCGCGCTCCACGCGGTCACCCGCAGGCGTGCCCTTTTGCAGGAAGCGCTCGTAGGAGGACTTCTGGATATGAATGAGATCCTCCACCTCCATGATCGAGGCGATCTTCGAGAAGTCGCGGCGGACGCGTTGCTGATTGCGTAGGGTGGTGGTCATGTCGCGTTCCTTACACCAGTAGTGGAACCGTGGGACGACGCACGGAGGTCAG
>Ga0210096_1000657_pt1 | contig 11777 bp, 10 predicted proteins | sample China_Galinas_PW_4_FD_184864 | JGI IMG/M metagenome (GOLD analysis project Ga0210096, IMG submission 184864) | Wetland microbial communities from San Francisco Bay, California, USA, that impact long-term carbon sequestration - China_Galinas_PWA_D2... | ecosystem: Environmental > Aquatic > Marine... | reverse complement strand
ACGTCAAGCAACCTGTGCGCAAACACTACTGCTTCGGGGAGAAGCCACGTGCAAGGTCTTCAACGCCAAGGCGCACGGGCGCAAAAAGAAGAGGTTGCTGCACAAAGTTGGTGTCTCGGTCACGTAACCCCAAACGCCTATCTCCTGCGGCCTAAAAGGGACGAAGTAACGCGTGTGCATGCCAATTTCAGCTGGTACGCTCCTTTTCGCTGAGCAAAGCGGCCTCTCAGATTTTTTGGGTCAGGTCGTCAGAACGACCCAGCCGGAAGGAGCCACGCGCCATGGCGACACCGACGGAGACGACGTGGAAGTTGAAGGCACACACCGAGGCCAAACACGAAATCCTGCGCCTCTACCTGCAAGCCTGGTTCCGCATCACGGCAAGCAAATTCAGGAGAGTCGTCTACGTGGACGGCTTCTGTGGTCCCGGCCAGTACCAAGGGGGGGAGCCGGGATCGCCGTTGATCGCGTTGGACGCCGCTCCCAGCGAGCGCACCACTGGTAACAGTGAGATCATCTTCTGGTTCGTCGACGAGAAGAAGAAGCGGATCGAACAACTCCGAGACAATCTCAAGCGCCGGCCGCTCCCGCCCCATTTCAAAGTGACGGTGGAGGCGGCCCGGTTCCATGAGCGATTCGAGGAGATCCTCGCCTCGATCAAAGGGCACGGGGATGCCATCGCCCCGACCTTTGCGTTCCTGGATCCCTTCGGATTTTCAGGGATTCCACTCTCCCTGATCCAACGGTTACTCGCATGTCGGAGCTGTGAAGTCTTCATCAACTTCATGGCCGACTCGATCAACCGGTGGGTCGAATCTCCAGATGCCAAGATCCGCCAGCAGATCGTCGACTTGTTCGGCACCCGCGAGTGCCAGAGCCTTGCCGCGTTGCCGACGGGCGAACGGCAGCGCGCATATCACGCTCTTTACCAGAGTCAACTACGAGGTTCGGCCCGGTTCGTGCGCTATTTCGAGATGCGCGATGACAGAGACCGAACTAAGTACTACCTCTTCTTTGCCACCAACAATCCACTTGGGCATGTGAAGATGAAGGAAGCGATGTGGAATGTGGATCCGGAGGGCGACTTCCGCTTCTCCGACGCCACCAACCCGGGCCAGCTCGTTCTGTTCGGACCCGACCACCCTGCCATCCTGGGAGAGATTCTCCGTCAGCATTTCTCTTCCATGGGCTCTGTCACGGGAAGAGCTGTTCGTCGTTTCGTGGAGGATCAGACCGCCTTTCTGAAGAAACACATGAAGCCTGCCCTCGATCGAGAGGTAGAAGCCGGCAGAGTGATCGTCGATCCCGTGAAGACCGACGGGACCAATCGAAGAGCTAGAACCTACCCTGACACGGCGACATTGTCTTTCGTCTCGGCCTAGACTTCGCCGCAGGAGGAAGGCACGGTGAGCGAGCAGTCGGCAATCGAGTGGACCGATTCGACGTGGAATCCGGTGACGGGCTGCACGAAGGTCAGCCCCGGTTGTGCCCACTGCTACGCCGAGACCTTCGCCGAGCGCTGGCGCGGCATTCCCGGTCACCCCTACGAGCAGGGGTTTGATCTCCGGCTCTGGCCCGACCGTCTCGCCACTCCGTTGCGATGGCGGAAGCCACGCACGGTCTTCGTGAACAGCATGAGCGACCTCTTCCACGAAGCGGTACCGCTGCCCTTCATCCACCAGGTCTTCGACGTGATGGCGGCGGCGAGCTGGCACACCTTCCAGATCCTCACCAAGCGGGCCGACCGCCTACTGGAGCTGGCCCCCCACCTCACGTGGCCCCGTAACGTGTGGATGGGGGTCTCCGTCGAGACCAACGACTACCTGTGGCGCATCGACCGCCTACGCGAGGTGCCTGCCACCGTGCGGTTTGTCTCCGCCGAGCCGCTGCTCGGCCCGATCCGAACGGTGAACCTCGAGAAGATTGACTGGCTCATCGTCGGCGGCGAGAGCGGACCGGGCGCCCGCCCGATGGCCGCTTCCTGGGTACGTAGCCTTCGTGAGCAATGCGCCCAGGCAAAGGTCCCCTTCTTCTTCAAGCAGTGGGGCGGCGTGAACAAGAAGCGCGCCGGCCGCCTCCTCGACGGCCGCACCTGGGATGGTATGCCAGCCAGACCTTTCCTCAGCGAGTCTCCCCAACCTGCGTCGCCACTGTAGGGGCGACCAAGAGACGATCGGTGCAGCTCGGTGGACGTGCCGGCACCAATTCTGATGCATAGGGTGTTTAAACCGCACCTCCCATCGTGAAGGCCCGCCCGGGAAATTTGACTCCGAGACAACCTAATGACGCCGGCAGGACCCCTGACACTCCGCGACCTGGCCGCGGGTTACCTCATCCTGCCCCTCGCGTACGCGTCATCATGTCGCCTAGACCAAGAGAAGCTGGTGAAACCTATTACCGTCGCCGATCACGTTTATGAGTTGATACATCTCTTTCCCAAGGTCATTTGCATTTTTAAAGTACCGCTGGCAGCGTTCGCGGTCGCGAAACCGCTCCACTAATTCTCCCTCCGGCGCATCCGTCTCATCGAGAAATGCCTCGTAAAGAGACCGGATCTTTTCAACAATTCCGACGGCGTTAGCAAATCCACTTTGACTCGTCAGCCAGGCAAGGCGTTCCGTTGGACTCAAACGGACCATCTGTTCGACCTTGTCAGGCGCAACGGTTCTATGCTTAGCGAAAATACCAAGGAGATAAGCCAGCGCTGAATAACAGGTTAGCAACCTACTATGCTTGAGCTTGTAGTTCTTTAGCTTACGTTTTGCCTTTTTCTCTGCAGGGTCCGTCTCCGTACGAGCTTCGTAATTTACACAGAAAGTTCTCCAAAGCCGAAGAATGTCATTCACAAGGAATGCCGGAATGAAATCGCTTTTGTGATCTGCGTAGTCCCTCCAATAACGCGCTACGACCTCACGCATAGCTTCCCAGTACACATCTTCACCGATCAACGGCCGACTCTCAAGCAGCAAAAGAAGCCGTGCTGTAAATGTGTTTGTCGCATCATCCTCCGCTCTTCCGAGAGTCTTTACGAGAGCATCGACGGTATGGTGTGTAAGGTATTCTCCGTCAGCCGAAAACTCGGGAAAACCAAGACATCGCGTAGCTTCGATAAGGTCGGCTTTGACGAGGATCTCATCGAGCCGTGAAAGTCCACGCTGAGTTTCGTCACTTCGCCCGACGATAAACAGGTCAAGGTCGCTATATTGGCTCGCTTCTCCCCGGCCGAACGAGCCAGTCACATACACACAGGCGGCGCCACGAGCGTGAGCCTCTGCATCGCCTAGTTTGCCCCGCAGCTCATCGAGGCGAGCACTCACCCTTTCGCGCCGAAGCCGGAGGAACTCAGTCATGTGAGCCATCCCACTCGAAGAGATTCGCGAAAATCTCAGCCTGTTCAATCGCATCCGAACGGGCATGGTGAGCATGCTTGCCGGGAGGCTTCAGACGACTTTCAATGTTGGAACGTCCTGCAGCGGCCACGGGAATGCCAGCCTTTACCGCATACGCCGTCTTTATGTCGAAGCAGCTTGAGTGATTAAATGGTGACCCCTCTTTCGAGTAACGAACGAAATACCAATATAACCAGGTCCAGTCGAAGCTAAGCGGGTACGCTACGAGCACAGGCCTCGCCGTTCCGGCGATGTCCCGAACCCATCGAGATGCATCCGTCATCGTTCGCTCTGGGTCCTGCCCCTCACGACAAAGCCGCTGCCGATCCAGCCCATTCACCCTCAATGCGTCTGGCTCGAAGGACTCTGAGATCGGCTTCATCTCTCGGTAAAAAATCCGGTCCAACTTCTCCGGACGTTCGAATCTCTGGCCATCGAACCGTCCAGCGTAAACCATTGCGAATGATAGGAGCGAAAAAGGGCCGGGGATTGGCCCGTCTGTCTCGACATCGGCAGAGAAGTAAACATCCATTCCTTCATCCTTGCCGGAAAGGATCCGCCGGTCGACATACGGCGCTGCAGCACTCGGTGAGTTCCGGGATGGCTGGGTCATGATGATAGACCCTAGCAGCCTGAGTAACTTCTCGCCTAGAAGGCAACCACGACTAGCACCCGGGGTCAGCACGGGCGAAGGCCTGCCTGGCTTGATCCGCGTGGCGCCAACAGATGTTGTGTGGGCGCCCCGGCCACTTGATTGACGGAGGCCTCTCAATTTAAAGCATGCACACATCTCGGCTACGGAGGATCGGAATGAAGTGCACCATGCGAAGATTAGTCGCGTCCGTTCGCGGTGCCCCTCTTCTAAATTGCGCGAAGCGCGCCCAATCCCCTACCCCAGCCTCGGTGCGGTAACCCAGCCAGGTGCGAGCAGCTTCGATCTCGCTCACAGCGGCCTCTTTGCGTCTTTGCGTTGAAGCCTTCCCAGCCCCGGGTCTGGTTGCCTGGCGCCGCTTCTGAGAAGTTGGGTAGCGCGCCGGTTCCCCGAACGTGGACGGGTCGCGTAGCGCAGCGGACCGGCCATGGCTGCTGATACTCCCTCGGTCACCCTCTACACCGTCGGCCATGGGGATCGGTCGCTGGCGGAGCTGGTGGCGGTCCTGGCCGAGGCGGGGGTGGAGCGGGTGGTCGACGTGCGGAGCTATCCGTCGTCGCGGCGCCATCCGCAGTTTGGGAAGGTGGCCCTGGAGGCGGGGCTGGGGGAGGCTGGGATCGGGTATCTGTGGGCCGGGGAGGCGTTGGGCGGCCTGCGCAAGGAGCACGGCCGGTCGCGGCACACGGCGCTGACCAGCGCCGGGTTCCGGGCCTATGCCGACCACATGGCGACGTCGGGCTTCCAGCAGGCGGTGGACCGCCTGCTGGCCCAGGCGCAAACGGCGCGCCTCGCCCTGATGTGTGCCGAGCGGCTGCCGTGGGAGTGCCACCGGTGGTTCCTCGCGGACTCCCTGGTGGTGGCCGGGGCCCGGGTGGAGCACCTGATCGAAGTCGGCCAGAGCCAGGCCCACCGCCTCAACCCCCTGGCACGGCCAGAGGGCGGGGTCCTGGTCTACGACCGCGGCACCACGGGCGACCTGGCACTCTCCTGAGAAGCTCCCATACTGGAGGGCAGCGGCAGCATGACCGCCGCCCGTTTTCGTAAACCATTACGAGGTCAGTGAAAGATGAACACCGTACGCACCGTTGTCTTGATGGCTCTGCTCACCGCGGTCCTGGTGTGGGCCGGGGACGCCCTCGGGGGCCGGAGCGGCGCCATGTTCGCCCTGATCTTCGCCGGCGCCATGAACCTCGGCTCCTACTGGTTCTCGGACAAGCTCGTGATCCGCATGTACCGCGGCCAGGAGGTGACCAGCGGCCCGCTCTACGACGTGGTGCGGGAGCTGTGCACCCGCGGCCAGCTCCCCATGCCCAAGGTCTATACCCTGCCCCAGCCCACCCCGAACGCCTTTGCCACCGGCCGTAACCCGGAGCACGCCGCCGTGTGCGCCACCGAGGGGATCGTGAGCATGCTCAGCCGCGAGGAGCTGCTGGGCGTGATGGCCCACGAGATGAGCCACGTGAAGAACCGCGACATCTTGATCGGCTCGATCGCCGCCACCATCGCCGGCGCCATCTCCTACCTCGCCACCATGGCGCAATGGGCCATGCTGTTCGGCGGCCTCGGGGGACGTAACAACGGCGAGCGGGGCAACCCCTTCGCCCTGCTCGTGATGATGATCGTCGCGCCCCTCGCCGCCATGCTGGTGCAGATGGCGATCTCCCGCTCCCGCGAGTACCAGGCGGACGCCTCCGGCGCGGCCCTGTGCGGCAACCCCCTCTACCTCGCCTCGGCCCTGGCCAAGCTGGAGGGGGCGAATCGCCGCCACCCGATGCGCCAGGTGAACCAGGCGACCGCCCACATGTTCATCGTCAACCCCTTGAGCGGCCGGGGGATGGCCGCCCTGTTCTCCACCCACCCGCCCATGGATGAGCGGATCCGGCGACTGGAGGCGATGGCGTACGGCGGCGGCCGGTGATCGCGCGGTACCGCCTGCGCGACCGGGCCGCACGCGGCGGCGGGTGGACCCTGCTCGCGGCGGCCATGTCGCTCTGGATCGGCGCCGTACCGGCGGTGGCTGCGAGTGATCCGGTGGTGGCGTCGATGCGACCGACGATCACGGGGCCGGCGGGCGAGCTGCACAAGGGGCTCTTCCTGGTGGCGAGCCGGAGCCTGATGGACCCCAACTTCCAGGAGACGGTGATCCTGCTCGTCGACCACGGCGCCGACGGTACCCGGGGTCTGATCGTCAACCGCCCCACCGACATCCCGTTCACCGAGGCCCTGCCCGAGGTCGAGGCCCTGCAGAAGCTCAAGGACACGGTCTACGTCGGCGGGCCGGTGGCGCGCTATCTGATCAGCCTCCTGGTGCGCGCCGATCACTCCCCCGCGGACACGGTCCAGGTCTTCGACTCGGTCTACTTCAGCCACAAGCTCGCCGCCCTCCTCCACCTACTCGAGAAGCCGCGGGCGGGTGTGAGCATGCGCGCCTACGTCGGCCACGCCGGCTGGGCGGCGGGGCAGCTCGCCATGGAGATCCGGCGTGGCGACTGGCACCTCGCCAGCGCCGACGCGGACGCGATCTTCGACACCCCCGCGGGCCAGGTGTGGCCCACCCTGATCGACCGCCTCGACCCGCACCTGTTGCGGGCGCAACGATAAGGACAACCGGATGGAAGCACACGTGAAGGGTATCCGGACGACTCAACGGAGACCGGGCCGATGACCGCCGACGACGTACGCGAGGCCCTGCACGAGGTCCTCGATCCGGAGGTGGGGATCAACGTGGTGGACCTCGGGCTGGTGTACGGCATCGAGATGCAGGGCGATCAGGTCCAGGTCAACCTCACCATGACATCCGCGGCCTGCCCCCTCGGAGCCCACCTCAAGGACCAGGCCGAGACGGCCATCCGCAGCCACTGCCCGGAGGCGGCGCGGGTCACCGTCGACCTGGTGTGGGACCCGCCCTGGTCGCCGGAGCGCATGTCCGCCGAGGCGCGGCGCAGCCTCGGCTGGTGATTCCGATGGCTGGCGTGCGCCTGGGGCGGGTGCCCTTCCTCGCCCTGGCCATGGCGACCCTGATGGCCGCCCTCTGGGGCGGCCTGCTGCGCCTCCACTGGCGGCTGCCTGCACCGGAGGCCAACTGGATCTCCTACCACGGGCCGCTGATGGTCTCCGGCTTCCTCGGGACGGTCATCTCCCTGGAGCGCGCGGTCGCCTTCGGAGCGTGGCCCGCCTACCTCGCCCCGCTGTGCACCGGGGTGGGCGCCCTGTGCCTCCTCGCCGGCCTGCCCTACCCGGTGGGCGCGACGCTGCTCACCCTGGGATCCACCGGCCTGGTGGTCCTGTTCGCCCTCTTCCTGCGCCGCCAGCCAACCCTCTTCACCCTCACCATGGCGGTCGGGGCGGCGGCCTGGCTGGCGGGCAACCTCCTGTGGCTGGGCCGCTGGGAGATCCCCGCGCTGGTGCCGTGGTGGATGGCCTTTCTCATCGTGACCATCGCCGGCGAGCGGCTGGAGCTGACCCGCTTCCTCCCCCCGACCCGGTGGGGCCGGACGCTCTTCCTGCTGGTGATGGGGGTGTTGCTGGCCGGCGTGGCCCTGTCCGCCGTGCGTCCCGACCTCGGGGTACGGCTGATGGGGGCGGGAATGACCGGCCTGGCGGCATGGCTGGTGCGCTTCGACGTCGCCCGTCGCACCGTGCGCCAGGAGGGGCTGCCGCGCTTCGTCGCCGCCTGCCTGCTGTCCGGCTACGCCTGGCTGGGGGCTGCCGGCCTCCTCGCCATGGCTGTCGGGGCGCCGCGGCCCGACCTGCTCAACGACGCCCTGCTCCACGCCCTGTTCGTGGGCTTCGTGTTCGTCATGATCTTCGGCCACGCCCCGATCATCTTCCCCGCGGTGCTCGGGGTGCCGGTCGCCTATCACCCGCGCTTTTACCTCCACCTGGTGCTCCTCCACGCCTCGCTGCTGGTGCGGATCGCCGGCGACCTCGGGGGCGTCCACTCGCTGCGGCAATGGGGGGGTCTGGCGAACGCGCTCGCGATCCTGTTCTTCCTGGTGAACACCGTCTCTTCCCTCCAGCGGCACTCCCCTCGTCAGGCCAGCTAACCCGCCACCTCTGCCTCCTACCCCTAACAGGAGACAGGCACGGCGCAAGGGGAAAGGTGAAACGCAGCGTGCCGCGCTGAATTACCGTCGACCAGAAGTTATGCCAGGGTGTTATGCTGCGTCTCCGATTTGCACCGACGAGGGCGGGGACGATGACAAGAACAAGCTGTTCGGGGGCCCTGTGCCTCGTATTGGCGGTGGCGGCCTGCGGGGACGGCGGGCATCCCGTGGAGGTGACGGGCACCATCGCACCGGTCACCGCGGCCTCTACAGAAGGGCCCGTTCCGATCAGCGGCCTCACCGTGGTCGCCATCGACGAAACGGGGCAGGTGGTGGACAGCGACACCACCGCCGACCTCTTTTCCCTCACCCTGCCGCCGGTCCACGACTACGTCCTCGCGTTTCGCGCCCCGGTTCCCAACGGCATCACTCTTGCCGTGCTGGCCCTCGACGACCGCGGCGACCGCGCCCTCTTCTCCCTCACCGGCGCCGAGCTGGATTTCGATCTCGGATCGGTCACGTTCCAGGACGTGGACACCGATGGCGGCATTCGCCTCCGGGCGCTGAGCGATCACCCCCTCGGCCCCCATGTTCCCTATCCACCGGCAACCCGCGCCGATCTCGACCACGACGGCGACCTCATCCCCGACTTCATGGACCGGGACGACGACAACGACGGGATCGACGACGCCCACGACACGGCACCGCTCACCTTCGAGCAGCACGAGGTCGATTTCGTGGCCTGCCCCACCGCACAGGCCGGCGGCGGCCTCACCCTGTTCGACGCGAGCGAGACGATCGTCCATGGACTGGACACGGCCGTGCGCAATTTCCTGTTCATGCAAGCCGTGTTCGAACAGTTCGGCATGACCGGCTTTGCCGACGTCGTCACACCGGCTCCCACAGTTTTCGAAGACCTCGGCCACGAACAGGCCACTCCCACCAACGAGGACATCGACCAGCTACTGGCGGGCACGCCGGACGATCCGGATGAACCGTCGGTCGACGACACCCGATCCGTCCAGCTCCTCACCCGAGCGGTGGCAGGATCCCTCCGGTCATTCGCATACATCCTGGGCTACGTGGAAAACCAGACATCCAACAACGTCACCGGTCAGCCCAATTACCGAATCCCGACGCGGCTCAATGACCCCGTCAACGATGCCGCGAACCTGGGCATCAACGCCGCCCCTGGCACCTTCCACAATGGCACCGGGACCATCACCCCCGTCATCGACGATCAGGAGGTCGTCGACTACTACCGCGGCATGGCCCGCTTCGTGCGCAGCCTCGGGATCCAGTCCATCGACGATCCAGACGACCCGACCACCACCGACGCCGCCATCGCGCAGATGCAGGACTTCCTCGACCCCGGGAGTTATACGACCCCCGGGGAGTTCCTCGCGGCCTATGGCGCACTCACGGATGAAGTCGACATGTGCGCTATCTATGCCGAGCAAGGCGGTCCCTGGTCCGGCCTCATGCGAACCCCCGAGTAGGGATCACTGAATCGCCGGAGGGCCGTTTGCGCCCGGTGTGCCCTCCCGCCAGCCTCCCAGGAGGGGGTGGTAGAGGCCGATGCGGATGGGGCGGTCGTCGAGATGGGCCATGAGGCGGGCGTAGCGTTCGAGCTGGGGGCGATAGCGCTGCCACTCGGCGGCGAGGAAGGTCTCCACGTCGCCGCCCTCGTGGGTGGAGGACTTGTAGTCGACGATCCAGCGGGTGCCGTCATCGACGAAGGTGCGGTCCAGCACGCAGTGGATCGTCCGGCCCTCCACCACGCCGGCCAGGGGCAGCTCGCACGCCGCCTCGTCGTGCTGGTCGAGGAGCCAGCGGCCGCGCCCGTCGGCGAGGACCCGCGTGATGGTCGTCGCCGCCCGGTCCGTCGCCCCCTCCAGGTCCGCCTCCGGCACCCCGGCCGCGGCGAGGGCCGCGCGTAGTCGCGGCCGTTCGCCCGCGACCCGCCCCGCGTCCCACGCGGTCAGCCCGTCGCTGGCGATGCGTTGCAGGAGGCCGTGGGCGACCGTCCCCACGTGGCGTGCGATCTCGCCGGCCCAGCGGAAGGGCGGGGCCTCCCCGATCGCCGCCGGCGTCCCCTCGCCGAGGAGGCCCGGGGCCGGCTCCGGGAGCTCGAAGGCGACCAGCCTGCGCAGACCCGTGGGCGGCCCCGGCGGAGCCGGGGGGGCCGGCGGCGGCGCGTCCGCGTCTCGGACCGCAAGCCACTCCTCCGCCACCGCCGGCCAGAGGTGGGCGAGGAGGGAGCCGCTGGGTGCCCGCACCTCCCCCCGCGTGTTCGCCTCCGCGTGGCCCAGGAGGTGGAGGCGGTGGCGGGCGCGAGTGGCCGCCACGTAGAGGAGGCGCAGGGTCTCGTGGTCGTCGGCCTGCCGCTCCAGCCCCGCGACGTAGCGGTAGATCGGGTCCTGATCCTCCCCGCGCGGACCGGTGGCCGCCGCCAGGAGCCCGGCGGGGTGGTCGAACCAGCGCAGCAGGGGAGTGTCCCCGCGCCGAGTCGACCGCCCCAGGCCGGGGACGATGACCATGTCGAACTCCAGCCCCTTGGCCTTGTGGATGGTCATGACCTGGAGGTGGGGGTCGGCCGTGGGGTCCGGCGGGGCGTAGAGTCGCGCCACCGCCGCCGCGATCGCTTCCGCGCTGGTCTCGCCCTCCGCCTCCAGCCCAGCCAGGCAGTCGAGGTAGGCGGCGACCGCCGCGCGGTCCGCCGGCGGTGCCGCCGCCGCGCCCCCGAGGGCGAGCCACGCCCCCTCCACCCGCGCCACCAGCGAGCGCCGTCCGGCATCCGCCGTGGCCCGCGCCATCACCTCCCGGAAGCGCCGTCCGGCGGCACGTCCGTGTGGACCCAGGCCAGCGAGGCGCGCCTCCTCGCCGAGCAGGTCGAGAAGCGCCGCGTCCGGGGCATCCCCGCACAGGGCGTGGAGGTCGCGCAGGTCGAGCCCCACCGCCGGGGCGCGGAGGCAGGCGAGCCAGGCGATGCGGTCCAGGGGGTGGAGGAGGGCGCGGGTCAGGGCCAGCAGCTCCTCCACCACCGGCCGCTCCCCCAGGGGCAGGAGCCCCTCCGCCTGGTAGGCCAGACCGGCCGCGGTCAGGGCCGGGAGGATCGATTCCACATGGCGGCGCGCCCGCACCAGGACCGCGCAATGCTCGCCCCGGTCGCGCGCCGCCCGGCACAGGGCGGCGACCGTCTCCGCCTCGCCGCCCGGGTCGCCGCCGTCTCGGGGATGGAGCACGACCTCGCCCCCGCCCCGCCCCGGGGCCGGCACCGTCGAGGGGGCGTAGACCACCCCACCGGTCGCCTCGTCCTCCACGCGCGGGAAGAGGCGGGCGAAGTGGTCGTTGATCCACGCCACCACCCCCTCCCGGGAGCGGAAGTTGGCGGTGAGGGTGAGGGGGGTGAGGGTCAGGTCGCCGATGCCGCGCTGCCGGGCGTGGAGGAAGAGCCCCACCTCCGCCTCCCGGAAGCGGTAGATCGACTGCATCGGATCCCCCACCAGGAAGAGGGTACGGCCGTCGCCGGCCTGCCAGCCGGCGGTGAGGCGCTCCACCAGCCCCCACTGGAGGCGCGAGGTGTCCTGAAACTCGTCCACCAGGAGGTGGGCGATCCCCTGGTCGAGGGCGAGGAGGAGGTCGGAGGGGTCGTCGCTGCTGCCCAGGGCGTGGAGGGCCTGGAGGGAG
>Ga0210096_1000656_pt1 | contig 11777 bp, 11 predicted proteins | sample China_Galinas_PW_4_FD_184864 | JGI IMG/M metagenome (GOLD analysis project Ga0210096, IMG submission 184864) | Wetland microbial communities from San Francisco Bay, California, USA, that impact long-term carbon sequestration - China_Galinas_PWA_D2... | ecosystem: Environmental > Aquatic > Marine... | reverse complement strand
GGGTGATCACCAATATCACCGGCCTGCCTACACGGCGGGTGGACATGGTTTTCGGTATCGGCTACAGCGATGATATGGACAAAGCAGCCGGCATTCTCGAAGACGTGGTCAGGCGCCATGAACTGGTCATGGACGACCCGGCACCGGTGATCAAGGTGCACGAATTGGCCGATTCTTCGGTCAATTTGGTCTGCCGCCCTTGGGCGAAGACGAGTGACTACTGGACGGTGTATTGGGATATCACCAAGCAGGCGAAGCAGCGTTTCGACGCCGAGGGCATCAGCATCCCCTTCCCGCAGCGCGACGTCCACGTCTTCCAGGAGTTGGCCACGACCTAAACGGATCGGGTTAGAGATCTATGCCTACTTGTGATCGCCCCGACGATCGCAAGCTGGACGATGGCGCCGACCAGCGCGGTGACCAGTGGGCCGATCAAAGCGCCGGAGGCAATGCCGAGCCGGCCGAACAGAAAGCCGCCGATCAACGAATTCAATCGATACCATGACTAAAGGACTCGTCGCATAAATTGGACGAGGTGCGCGCCGCGCCAGGGTGATTACAGCCGAACTATCGGTTGGAATGTTCTGCTTGATTCGTTTGTCCTGACGTAAGCGCCCACCACAACCATTCTTGACTGGCCGGTTATCCTGGCTCGCGTGTTGACGGACGGGGTTTGATGGCCGGGAGTTCAGGCGTGGCTCGTTCGACTGATCCAAAAAAAGCCGCATTGTGGCGGACGCGATTCCAACGATACTCAGGATCTGGCCTTTCGGTGGCGGCGGTTGGCGCGGCGGGTCTTTTTGCGGTCGGCGCGGTCGCGGCGTTCGGTGATGCGGTATTCGCGGATGAACGCGGGATGCGTGGCCGCCCAGGCGTCCGGGCGAAGCGCGGCGAAGTCGGTCTCACCGGCCAGCAGGCGATCGAGCACGTCCTTGATGTACACCCAGACATCCAGGTTGTTGCGGACCGCACTGCTGACCAGCGTCAGGAAGTCCGCCGCGCGGTAGCCGGCCTCCACACTGCCGACGAACAACCAGTTCTTGCGTCCGATGGCCACCTGCTTCATCAACTGTTCGACGTCGTTATTGTCGATGGGCACGAGCCCGTCGGTCAGGTAGATCTGCAGTCCATCCCACTGGTTCTGCAGATACCCCGTCGCCTTGGCCAGCAGGCTCTTGGGCAACGCGCCGGTGGCGGCGTCGCTGTCGAGCCATTGCGCGATGTCGGTCCACACCGGGGCCGCAAGTTCCTGGCGAAGCGCGAGCCGCGCCTCCGGCGACATGTCCCTCGCTTGATCCTCAATATCGTAAAGCTGCTGGAACTTCGCGAGCATCACGGCCGACTCCAGCGGATACGCGGCCTTGCTATCGGTGAACTTGCGCCGCGCATGGGCTCCGCACGAGGCAAGCCGAATACGACCATCGCTGGCCAGGGCAATCGGCTCGTAGCCCGAGTAGCAATCACCCATCACGGTCCCCGAAAAATCCGCCAGCATGATCGCAGGACCGTCGCGATGCCAGCTCACCGTGAAGTCGAACAGGTTCAGCGGCACGGTGATCCCGCGATAGGCCCACATATGCGCCTTGACGCTCGGACGTTTCTCTTCGATCGCCTTGGTCAGTACCTCAATCGCACGCGCGGACTTCGGATGGTGCGGATCCAACTTGGGGACAGCATCCGGTACGATCAGCGTCACCCCCGTATCGTCTATGCCGATGACGCGATCGCCCAGAACCGCTCGTTTGAAGAAGGCCACCAGCGGCTGAATCACGAATGCCGCGGCCACCAATATGTTCAGTAGGGTCGAACGCGGGGGCGACCAACCACTTCCTGCGAACAGATCCTGCTGCCGGTACACCGGCAGGTGATATCCGTACTTCGCGGTGATGATCTCGGCCGCCACGCTGGTGTCGTAGCGATCGCCTTCCACCAGGCCGATGGGACGCTCGGGCGAGGCCACGCCGCACGCGGAATCCTTCGGGCACGCATACTTGGGATACTTCGTGACGCGAACGCGAAGCTTGGGCGGCTCGAACTCCAGCGTTTCCGTCGTGTCGTATCCGATCAGCTGGCGCGGGCCGTGCGCGGGGCAGTTCTTGACGTCCTCGGGGACGTCCGCTTCAACTTCGTATCGCTCCAGATTCTCCGGCAGGGACTCGTTCCGCGGCTTGCGCGCCCGGCGGACGTGGCCTTTGACCGGAATGCCCGATTCCTCGACCGCCTGCGCCAAGCCTTCGGCGGCGTCGGCCGCGTTGTCGTTGTCGCCCAGGTCGAGCTTCAACTGATTGGGGTCGTTGAGGTAGCGTTCACTGCGCCGGGCGAACATGCGTTGCACCAGCAGGGCGAACTCCGCCTGCATCCGCTCCTTCTCGTGACGAAGCGAGTCGATCGTTTGCGATTGGGAATCGACGGTAGATGTCAGTTCGGCGATGAGCGCGTGGCATGCGGCCAGGCTCGCGGGCTTGCTGATTGTCGTCGATGTCTTTCGGTCTTTCGCACGACTCATGCCAGAAGGTATAGCACGTCGCGTGCCATAGCAGTGACATCAGTCGTGAGAACCGTGAATACGACAAAGTGATGATCTCCTCGACTACGACGCGCGGCTGTACCGCTTGCGCCGGCGCGCGCCGACCAGTGATACGCCGCCCAGCAACATGGCGAACTGCGTCGCATCAAGACAAAGGCAATGGTCTTCGCTCTCGATCACCTCGAACGTCCCCGCTTCCAGCAACTTGTAATAAAGCCAATAGCCCGTGCCGTCGAAATGCAGAATCTTCAACCGGTCCCGCCGGCGGTTGATGAACAAGAAGAGACTGCCGTCGAGCGGGTCGGCCCCGAACGCGCTGCGCACGATCCCCGACAGACCGTCGAAACCTTTGCGAAGATCCGTCGGCGCGGTGCGCAGGAAGATCGATACCCCCGGCGGTACGCTCAGCATGATCCGTCGCCCGGCAGACCGTCAGCCACAGGGGACCTGCCTTCCGACGACGCCGTCCCCGGACCGTTCGCCTGCGTCACTTCGGCCACCACCGTGCGGACGGCGTTCAGATCATGGCCGTCAACCTCGATCCGAGCGCCGCCGGGCAGATACACGGACACCGTCGACGCGGCCGGCACGACCGCCACCGGCCGAAAAGTCGGCGGTCCACTGACGGGTCGGCGGCGCGGTCCCGCCTTCAACTTCTTGCGCCAATAGTAAAACGACGCCACGGATACGCCCTCTCCCGCACAGAAACGCACCACCGATCGGCCGGATCGGGAATACCGCTCCATACGCCTGCGCCAAATCTCACGCGTCGCTTCTGATGAATGTCCGGACATGCCATCCTCCTGCCTACTCCTCGGTCAGTTCCCCCGAAAGGATAGCACGCCGGTCAACAATGGGTGTGGTGGGCGCTCACGCGGATACGTCCTGCCCCCGGCGCTATATCGAGGAATACTTGAGCGCCCTTCGGCAGATCGGCAATACAACAAGTATCAAGGCGATGGAGTGGATTGCCAATAGCGGAACCGATTCCGATCTTCAACGTGTAAGCGCCCATCAGAACCATTATTGACACGCCCGTTATCCTGGCGTGCGTGTTGATTTGGAGATGCCCCGTACCCAGGAGGTTCATCATGTCTCGACCGTGCGATCCCAGGAAGCTCGCGATGTGGCGGGAGCGGTTCGAGCGTTTCTCGCGGTCCGGGCTGACGGTTGGGCAGTTCTGTTCCCGAGAAGGGGTATCGGCGGCCTCGTTTTACCACTGGCGCAAAAGGCTCGGCCTCGAGAACCGGCGCGCGTCTGCGACGGAACGTCACCCGCGACCTGGCGCCGGTCTTGCGTACGGGCATGGTCGCTTTCAGCAAGTCGCAGTGGTTCCGGGGACGTCGCGGGTGCTTCCGGCGGCGTCCGCGGTCTGCATTCAGTTGCCTTGCGGCACGCGCATCGAGGTGGGTGCCGCGGATCTCGACGCGCTTCGTGCGGTGGTCGCCGAAGTGGTGCGAGCCGACGGCGGCTTCGAGGCGGCGCGTGCGGACCGCGGCCGCGAAGCGGGTGGGGCATCATGCTGAGCATTCCGTCCACGGTCTCCATCTTCCTGTACACCGAGCCGACGGACATGCGGAAGAGTTTTGATGGCTTGTCGGGGATCGTACGTAGCGAGTTTGCCGCCGATCCCACGAGCGGCAGTTTCTTCCTCTTCGTGAACCGGCGGCGCGATCGGCTCAAGATCCTGCACTTCGACGGCACGGGTTATTGGCTGTATTACAAACTTCTGGAAGCCGGGACGTTCGAAGTGATCGCCTCGGAGGGTACGTGCGTGCCGATCGACGCGACGCAACTGGCCATGCTGCTGGGCGGCGTGTCGCTGGCCAGCGTGAAGCGGCGCAAACGCTATCAGCGCGCGTCGTGACGCGTTCGAAGGCTGCTGCGTGAATCGCTCCGTCGAAGTATGGTGCATGCTGTTTTTTCAAGGCAGTGCCTGGCGCTTGGCATCGTACTTGCTACGGTGTTTTGCATGAGTGGTGCGGCGAACAAGAAGGAGACGGCACGCAAGGACGCGACGATCACGATGCCGCGCGACCTGGCCGGCTGTCATGCCCTGATCGAACAACTCACTTGCACCGTCCAGTCGCAAACCCATACGATCGATGAACTGCGTCGCAGAGAGCAGGAACTCGAGCTGACGTGTGCCGAGCTTCTGCAGCGTGCCTTTCGGAACCGCAGCGAGCGTTACCTGGACAATCCGAATCAACTGAGACTCGACTTCAGGGACACCGACAACGCGGCCGACGCCGCGGAGGGCCTGGCGCAGGCGGTGGAAGACGCGGGGCTTACGGTCAAGGCGCACGTGCGACGGCGTCATGTGCCCAAGCCGCGAAAGGAGGCACTGCCCGACCACTTGCCGCGTTACGAGGTCGAGGCGGACGTACTGGAGGACATCAAGCACTGCCCACAGCACGGCGTGCGGACGCTGATCGGCCATGATCGGGTCGAGACGCTGGAGTTCGAGCGTCCCAAGCTCCGCGTTCGCGTGACCAAGTATCCCAAGTACGCCTGCCCGAATCATGCCGGTTGCGGCATCAAGTCGCCCCAGCGTCCCACCGGGCTGGTGGAAGGCGATCGCTACGACACGAGCATTGCGGCGGAGATCATCACCGCGAAATACGGGTTTCACCTGCCGGTGTACCGCCAGCAGGACCTGTTCGCCGGCAGCGGCTGGACGCCGGATCGCTCGACGCTGCTGAACATCCTGACGGCTTCGGCGTTCGTCATTCGACCGCTGGTCGCGCATATCAAGCGGGTTGTCCTGGCCGACGACATTCTGGGGACCGACGAGACGCGCGTGACGCTGCTGTTGCCGGCGACGATCCCCGAGGTGGAGGCCGACGACCCGAAGTCGCAGCGCGTGCATGAAGTATTCAGCGAAGCCGTCGCCAAAGGTCGCCGTAGCGTCTCGGCGCGAATGTGGGCGTATCGCAGCGTGACCCAACCGCTGACGGTGTTCGACTTCACGGTCAGCCGGCATCGCGACGGTCCCGTGCTCATGCTGGCGGATTACAGCGGCACCGTGGTGGCGGACTGTTATTCGGGATACGAGGGGATCGCCCTGCGCAGCGACGGCAAGATTCGGCGTGCGGCCTGCGTGGCCCACGCGCGTCGCAAGGTGTTCGATGCGAAGGAGGCGTATCCGCTGGAAGCGAGCCTGGTGCTGGCCAAGTTCCAGCAGCTTTACGACATCGAGGGCCGTGCCAAGACGATGTCGCCGGAAGATCGTCTGAAGTTACGCCAGGGTGAGGGCGCTACGGTGTGGGCCTCACTCGATGAGTGGCTCCGCGGTGAGGCGGCGGCGCGCGTGCTGCCCAAGAGCAAGTTCGCCCAGGCGCTGGGCTACCTTCGCAACCACTGGGAACAGCTTCAGACGTACCTCAGTGACGGTCGGATCCCGATCGACAACAACGAAGTCGAGCAGTTGATGAAACAGGTGGCGATCGGCCGGAAGAATTGGTTGTTCATCGGTAGTGTCGCGGCGGGGGAACGGGCCGCCGACTTCCTCACCCTGGTGAGCAGTGCGTTGCGCAACGATCTGGACGTGTGGGCCTACCTCAAGGACGTTCTCGCTCGTCTGCTCGCCGGCGAAACCGACTACGCCGCGATTCGCCCCGATACGTGGCGACAGGCACACCCCGAAGCCATTCGTGAATACCGCGTCACCGAACGCCGCGACCGCGCCGAACGCAAACAACACCGCCGCGCCACCCGCCGGCGCAACGCCCCCAAGCCGGCCCGCTGAGACAAGACCCTCCACGCGACCCGCCGAACGCAAAAATCCGACCCGCCCAATCCCGGCCGCGAAATGACGCACCCCATGGTGCTGGTGCTCGCTTACATTGGTTCCAGTGTTCCGGTGCAAGAGGTTAGACACGGGCTTCAAGCATTTTGGACAGATCAAGTCCGTATGGTGCGTGAGCGTTCTTCTCGACGGCACGGTGAGCATTTGCGGGTTCCGGAAAATATTGCCACCTCCTTTCCGGAAATTATTGCCACTTTCGGGGCTGTGATTTCCGGTAGTGTCACCTCGCGACTGCGGGGAGCAATGGGGCTCCTCTCCGCGAGGGACAAGGAGGATGATCAGTATGTTGGATCGCGTGCGGATTCGGACACTTCGTGATGCTGGACACACGCTGGCGGAGATCGCCGCGACCGTCGGCGTAGCGAAACGCTCGGTGCAGAACATCTTGAAAGAGCCACCGATCAAGAGCCCGGAATCGGCTCCGACCCCGGCTTCCCGAAGTGTCGGACGGCCGAGTACGGTCGAAGTCTACCAGGATCACGTCGAGCGTATCCTGAAAGAGGAGCCGGCGCTGCCGACCGTTGAAGTACTCAGTCGTCTGCGCGGCCTGGGATACACGGGCGGCAAGTCGGCCGTGTACGAGTTGGTCAAGGCGATTCGGCCGCCGAAGGCCGAGTCGCCCGAGGTGCGGTTCGAGGGTGTGCCGGGCGAGTTCAGCCAGCACGACTTCGGCAGCGTGAAGGTCGTCTACGCCGACGGCTCCAGCGAGAAGGTTCACTTCTTCGCCTCGCGTCTGAAGTACTCCCGCTGGACGCACGTGGTCACCGTGCCCAATGAGAAGGTGGAACCGCTGATCCGTTCCTTACTGTTGGCCTTCGCGTCCTTCGGCGGCGTTCCGCTGCGGGCGGTGTTCGACAATCCCAAGACGATCGTGATCAACCGTACGAAGGGCGCTATCGAATGGAACGCCACGTTCGCCCACGTGCCGGTTGATTACGGCTTCGGTGTCGAGCTCTGTTGGCCGCGGCGTGCCAACCAGAAGGGATCCGTCGAGAACCTGGTCGGTTGGGTGAAAGGGAGCTTCTTCAAGGTCCGACGCTTCCACGATCGCGAGGATCTCGAGCGACAGCTCGTCGCATGGCTCGAGGCGGTGAACCTGCGGCGGCCCAGCCGGGCCACGAACGAAATCCCAGCCGACCGGATGACAGCGGAGCGTCAGCGCCTTTCGCCTATGGCGATCCCCGCATCCGAATATCCGCTACGGATCACGACCATGGTGCGCACGACGGGCTTCGTGGAGCATGAACGCATCCGTTACTCGATGCCTCCGAAAACCATCGGCATTCCCGGCACCCTCTTCCTCTACCCGGACCGGGTGCGGATCGTGACCAGGAACGGAACGGAGGTGGCGCATCCCCGGTATCCCGCGGTGGGCAACACCTCGTATCGCAACGAGGACCGCGTGGCCAAGCTTGCTGCCGTCCATGGTCAGCGGGCCCGACTCTACCAGAAACGCCAGGAAATCCTGGACTTGGGGCCTCCGGCGGAGGCGTTGATGACCGAGTGGGTGCATCATCCGCACATGAACTGGAAGCATCAGGTGGAAGTGCTGCACGATCTGCTGTTGTGTTACGGGCCGGGTCCGACGCTCGGGGCCATCCAGCGTGTGATCGAAGATGATCGCCTTCATGCCCAGGCAATCGCATGGGTCTTGAAGAAGGAGGCCGTCTGATGAGCACGGCCACGAAACCGATCCCGGCGCAGCCCTCGGCGCTGACACCCGAGGCCATCGACCTCGACGGCCTGCTCAGGCGTCTGCACCTTCCGACAATCCGTCGGCTGTATCCCGAGCTCGAGGACCGTGCGGAGGTCGAAGAGATGAGCCACCGCGATTACCTGGCGGTCCTCGTGGCCGAGGAAGTCGCGCACCGCGCCCAAACGCGCATCCAACGGACCACACGAAAGGCACACTTCCCGTTCCTGCGCACGATCGACGAGTTCGACTTCAAACTCCAGACCTCTGTTCGCGCCTCGTTGCTCGGGAGTTACCTCGGCCCGGAGTTTGTGACGGAAGGACGCTCGCTGATCCTGGGAGGTCGATCGGGCAGGGGGAAAACGCATCTGGCGGTGTCCATCGCCTATCGCGCCATCCAGAACGGTTACGATGCCCGGTTCACGACGGCGGCGCAGCTCATCGACGAGCTATCCGCCGCAGCGCGCGACGGGCGGCTAAGCGAAGGGCTGTTGCCTTACGTTCAACCACACGTTCTTGTGATCGACGAGGTAGGATATCTAACGTATAGCGCTGATGCCGCCAACGTGCTCTTTCAAGTGGTGGATCATCGGTACTTGCATAAGAAACCGATGCTGTTCACCACGAACAAGCCTCTGAATCAGTGGGGGCGCGTCCTGCACGACGGCGATCTGGCGGAGGCCATCACCGACCGCGTGCTAGAGCGTGGCCGCTTGATCCAGCTTCGTGGCCCGTCCTATCGAACGCGCCATCTCAAGACGGCCGAGGAGACGGGGGACCAGTCATGCACTTGAAGCTATGCGGCGTCGCGGCTATTTTGCCGTCGCTCGGCGAAACGGAGGCGGGCTCTGCTGGAGAGCAACTCGCCAAGGGACACCCGAGCCGGGCGGTGACGGATGTACGTCGGGGGAGACCTTCGGGTCTCCCCGCCCCCTTCCGTTACTGTCCGTCCATGCCTCAAAAAACTCCCGCCGAAGGCGGAACAAAAAGCCCGTTGGCCAGCCACGTCAATGTGGCAATAATTTCCGGAAAAAGGTGGCAAAAATTCCCGGAACGCGCATGGGGGCAAGCCACAAGACTCTCGCAAGGGGCGGGAGGTTGCCCGTGTGGGCGATGTGGCGACGCCCGCATCTGAGCCTGGAGCTGAGTGGCGTGTCACCACGGCTGTCCTGGAAGACGGCTCCTGGGCGATCGCTGGCGTCGTAGGATTAAGCAAGGACTTGATTGGACAGATTGTGATTGAAGTCAAGAAAGGCGGCGATTTCAAGACCGACGCGGTCCACCAACTCGCTCATCGAATCCTGGTGGCGAGCGCTCAAACACCAGTGGCCGTTCTTGAACACGCTCGAAACGGTCAGCAGGCTCGAGAACCTAGTTGCGTCCTATGTAGACGAGCACAACACCCGTCTTCCTCACTCCGCATTCCGCGGCCAAACGCCCGACGAGATTTGGTTCGGTACCGGAGCCCACGTTCCCGATGAGCTTGATGCCGCCAGAAAGGTCGCACGCGAATCTCGAATGGAGGCGAACCGCGCATCATCGTGCGAGCCGCTCAAGTCGTCCGCCAACTGACGATCAACACAGCGCATGGAGCACAGTTCTCGATAGCAAACAAGGTCGCCTGTGGCCTCGACGGCATGACGCCGCATGTGAACGGCCTCGCCGCTCCCAAAACCAACTGGTGCGCCTGCCGGCCCCGGGGCATTCAGCCGTCTTCCCCGGCTTGGACCTCACGCAGCCCAAGTGACGAGAACTCGCGTACAAAGGTGCAGAATGTCCTGGTTGATAGCACGGCGTCGTGCCTGAACTGACTCTTGGCGAACTAAGGTGCCAGCGCAATGTCATATCAGTGACTGTCCCCGATTTCTCCCGATTTCTTCGGACCCTCACCAGCCGGTTCCAGGCGTCGTAGGCGTACTGGAAGTGGCCGTCGTCGATCAGGTTGCCGGCGTTGTCATAAGCGTAGGTGCGTGAAGTGCCATCGTAGGGCTCGTGGATCAGCCGCGTGTCGCCGCCGTCGCACGCTTGCCACTACGCGAGATGAGCAGCAGGCCGGCGACGAATACCAGGCCGGCGGGGATCAGCAGATGCGCCGGCAGGTGCGCCCAGGATTCGGTATCGTCGGCACCGGACGGTATGATGCCCAGCCGCGCCGCAGCCGAGGGATACGAGACCGCAAGGACGGTGAGCCCGTTGTACAGCAGGTGGACGATCATTCCGGGAAGTACGGAGCGGGTGCGTAGGCAGAGATACGCCAGCACAAGCCCGAGGGCGCCGGTCACCAGAAATTTGAAGAGGACGAAGTGGAACACCGCGAACACCGCGGCCGACACGAGTACGGCCGTCCCACGCCGCCCGGTGGTCAGCAAGCCCTGGAACAGGAATCCACGAAAGAGCAACTCCTCGCACACGGCCGGAACCACGGCCAGGAGGAGCAGCACGAGCGGCACCGGCATCGCCTGCAGCGCCAGTGTCATATCTTCGGCACTCTTCTGAACGGCTTCCGGGACACCCACGATTCCGCTTTGCAGGACATTCAGCTCGTGCGCAAGGATCGGTGCGGACAAGCCAATCAAGGCCGCTGCCAGCACATCACGCATGCGGGGGGCGCGCAAGGCGAAGGAACTCAGCACATTCGTGCGCCAGTAGAGTAGGATGATCAGCGGCACGCCGACAAAGAGCAGCGGCATGAGCAGGCCCGACATCTGCAACAGGTTGGTGGCGTCTTCGCTTTCACCGGGGGAGATCGTCGATTGAATGAAGAACCACGTGGGGAACATCAGCGAAACGACCAGCAGACTCATCGGCACCGATGGCGATGAGGACGGCCGAATCAGCCGGCGTGAAAAAACGCCCTTCAGCGACCCCGAATCGGCAAACACAACGGATTCCTTGCCGAAAATGCTCGCGGCCACCGCTACCGCGGCGGCGGCATACATCGTGGTCGAAAGAAGCACCAGCGTCGTTTGCCACCATTCCACCTGTGTTTCCAGCAGCAGGTCGCGCGCCAGCAGCACCATGTTGCCCACCGGCATGACGAGCATCACACCCTCGAGTTCGGTGGCCGGCAGAGCGGCAATGCCGCCGGGGATCAGCACGGCCAGTATCACCGGCGTGACGTAGTTTTGTGCTTCCTTGAAGGTCCGGGCATAGCTGCACACCGCGATCATCACCGCAGACATCAACACGGCAAAGGGTATCAGCGCCGCCAGGATCATGGCCATCTTGCCGAACGGCAGCGCCTCGTCCGAGCCGGACAGAATGCGGTTGAAGCCGCCGAAGTACACGGTGGCGCTGACGCTGGCGAGGTTGAGCATCGCCCCCAGAATGGCCACCGTGGTCACCACGAGGAACTTTCCGACGATCAGATCGATCACCGGCACCGGGCAGACCATCAGCGTCTCCAGCGTGCCTCGCTCGCGCTCCCCTGCCGTCAGGTCGATGGCAGGATAGATGGCCCCGGTAATGGTCAGCAGAATCAAGATGAGCGGGAGGATCTGCCCCAACATGGACGTGGGCGTGGCCAAGTCCTCCACGTCTATGACGAACGGCTTGGCCAGCTCCCTGGGGATGTTTCGCGCCACCAGCCTGCGTTCGAGTAAATCGTCACCGGTTCGTTCCACGATGGACCGCAGGCGCATCAGCGCGTTATAGCTTCGAATATGCTCGGTGTCCGCGAGGAATCGCACCGTCGTGCGACGGTAGATTCCGCGAATCAACGGTCCTCTCTCAAACAAGACGCCGACATG
>Ga0210096_1000655_pt1 | contig 11778 bp, 9 predicted proteins | sample China_Galinas_PW_4_FD_184864 | JGI IMG/M metagenome (GOLD analysis project Ga0210096, IMG submission 184864) | Wetland microbial communities from San Francisco Bay, California, USA, that impact long-term carbon sequestration - China_Galinas_PWA_D2... | ecosystem: Environmental > Aquatic > Marine... | reverse complement strand
ACGCTGAAGCCGCGCTGGATCGCGCGGTAGGTCATCTCGATCTGGAAGGCGTAGCCGCGCGAGCGGATCGAGTCGAGGTCGATCGCCTCCAGCACCTCGCGGCGGAAGCACTTGAAGCCGCCGGTCAGGTCGCGCACGCCGACGCCGAGCACGAGCCGCGCGTAAGCGCTGCCGCCGCGGCTGATCGCGCGCCGCAGGGCGCCCCAGTCGGCGACCCCGCCGCCCGGCACGTAGCGCGAGCCGATCGCCAGGTCGGCCCGCTCGCCGGCCTCGAGCAGGCGCGGCAGGTAGGCCGGGTCGTGGGAGAAGTCGGAGTCCATCTCCAGCACCAGCCCGGCGCCGCCGGCCAGCGCCCGGCGGAAGCCGGCGATGTAGGCGGGGCCGAGGCCTTCCTTGTGCGGCCGGTGCAGGACCTCGACCGCCTCGTGCGCGGCGGCCAGCCGGTCGGCGATCTCGCCGGTGCCGTCGGGGGAGTTGTCGTCGACGATCAGCACGCGGGCGGAGGCCGGCAGCTTCGCCAACACAGCCTCGGCGAAGGCCTCGATGTTGCCCGCCTCGTCGTAGGTCGGCAGGACGAGCCAGGCCGGCCCCTGTGGTGCGCGCTGCGACATCGGCGGGAGACTATTTGCTGCGCGGGCGGCAGCGCCTACGGGCGCGGGCGCCCGCCGGTGATGCGGACGAGCGCGTGCCAGGCGGGCTTCGCCAGGTAGCGGTCCGATTCGCGGAACAGGCCGACCGAGTCGCAGAAGTTGCAGTAGTAGCGGGAGTCCTTCCAGGTGAACCAGTAGGCGGCTCTGAGGTTGAGGCGGCGGCGGTTGCGCAGCATGTAGCGGTAGGCGCCGCGCAGTTCGCGCGCCTGGCCGCGCCAGCCCTGGTTGAAGGCGATGACGTTGGGGTTGTATTTGGAGCCCCAGCCCATCTCCGTGATGTAGAGGCCCTTGCGCGCGTCGTGGTTGCGCAGCACGACCGCCCGCATGTTCTCCACCATCCGCCGGAGGTCGCGCACGTGGAACGCGTACGGGTGCAGGGCGACGCCGTCGAAGAAGCGCCTGATCCCGGGCGCGCGGTAGAGCTGCGCCAGGAACCGGTCGGCGTCCATGCCGAAGCGGCCGCCCTGGTCCGGTTCGCCGAACAGGCCCGAGAGGATCACCCTGGCGCGCGGGTCGGCCGCCTTGACCGCGCGGTGGCTGATCTTCAGCAGGCGCGCGTAGCGGGCCGGCGAGACCGGGAAGGCGAAGTAGAAGAAGTTGGCCTCGTTCCAGATCTGCCACTCGTGGATCGGCTTCCAGCGGTTCAGCCGGATGCCGTCTTCGGCGCGCACGCCGGGCGGGTGCTCGCGCCAGAACTCGCCGCGCGGTCCGTAGCGTTCGACGACGCCGCGGACGAAGCGCATCCAGCCGCGCCGCACGCGCGGCCGGTCGATCGGCAGACGGGTGCCCCGGTGGCCGGCCCAGTGCGGGATCCCGGCGAGGAAGGGCAGCACGTTCAGGCCGCGGTTGACCGCAATTGCGATTTCGCGGTCGGTCCCCCCCCAGTTCCAGGGCCCGCGCGGCTCGGGCTGGATCGAGTCCCAGCCGATCGGCAGGCGGATGCTGCCGATGCGGGCGGCCCGCATGTATTCGGCGTCTTCTTCGGAGATCACCGCCTGCGGGACGATGCCGAAGAAGCTGCGCGGCGCCGCCTGGGCGACGCCGGCGGCCGAGAACGAGGCGCCGGCGATGGCGATGGCGACGGCGAGGATGGCGCGAGCGGCCAGGGCGGCGGCGGTCGGTGTCTTCTTCGAGATCCTCATGCTGATCGGCGGCGGTGGCGGCGTCCTAGTAGGCGCCGCCGAGCTTCCGGTGGTCCCACGTAGCAACCCGCGCCGGCCTGAAATGGATCGCAACCCGCTTCGGCGCCTGCGCCTCGAGCGCCGCTTTGGCGTCGCCCTCGACCGAGTCGATGCCGTCCGCGTAGCGCACGGTCAGCTCTTCGGCGAAGCCGAGCACGGTCTCGAAATCGCGGTGGATCTCGGCCTCGGCCTCGATCATCGCGCCGCGCAGCTCGCCGTACTCGTGGCCGGTCTCGACCAGCACGGCGGCGCGAGGGTCGCGCTCCAGGTTGCGCACCTTCTGCGACTTGGCGTAGGTCCAGATCCAGACCTCCCCGCCGCGCGGCACGAACCAGAGCGGCATCGAGTGCGGGAAGCCGCGCGGCCCGTTCGAGGAGACGACCGCGACCCGCTCGGACTCGAGCAGCTCCAGCAGCTCCGCCTCGCTCAGCCTGATCTGGTCGCGGCGACTCACGCGCGGCGGACTTTACCCGTGGTCGAGGTTTGAACCGCTATCCGGTTCAAACCTCGACCACGGTCGGTCGTTCAGGGCGGAAGGCGCGGCGGTAGGCGGTTGGCGTGGTCGCCGTGGCGCGGCGGAAATGCTCGCGCAGCGAAGCGGCGGCGCCGAAGCCCGAGCGCCAGGCGATCTGATCGACCGGCAGGTCGGACTCCTCGAGCAGGCGGCGCGCCTCGAGCACCCGCCGCGCGTGCAGCCAGCGCAGCGGCGTCGTCCCGGTCTCGGCGCGGAAGCGGCGGGCGAAGGTGCGCGGGCTGACGCCGGCGTGGCGGGCGAGCGCGGCGACGTCGAGCGGCTCGGCGAGGCGTTCGCAGGCCCAGCGACGGGTGGGCTCCAACGAACCGCCATCCCCGCCGGCCGGGGCGCGGTCGATGAACTGCGCCTGGCCGCCCTCGCGGTGCGGCGCGGCGACCATGCGGCGGGCGACGCGCTCGCCGGCGGCGGCGCCGAAGTCCTCGCGCACCACGTGCAGGCAGAGGTCGATGCCGGCGCTGAGCCCGGCCGAGGTCATCACCCGGCCCTCGTCGACGTACAGCGCCGCCGGGTCGACCGCGGCGCGGGGGAAGAGCTCGGCCAGCTGCTCGGCGTGGGCCCAGTGCGTCGTCGCGCGTCGCCCGTCGAGCAAACCGGCGTGGCCGAGCGCGAAGGCGCCGGTGCAGACCGACACCACGCGGGCGCCGCGGGCCGCCGCATCGCGCAGGGCGCTCAGCGCCGCGGGCGCCGGCGGGTCGAGCAGGGCGAAGTAGCCGGGGACGACGACCGTGTCGGCGGTCTCGAGGGCGTCGAGGTCGCGCCCCGGGTCGACCCCGAAGCCGGTCGTGGTCGCGACCCTCGCCCCGCCCGGCGAGCAGGTCACGACCTCGTAGAGCGGCGTTCCGTCCGCCGCCGAGGCGGCGAAGAGGACCTGCGTCGCCGCGGTCAGGTCGAAGGCGACGAGGCCGTCGAGGCAGAGCGCGGCCACCCGGTGCGACGATCGTCCCTTCATTGGCAGGAAGCTAGCGAACATTGTCATTCCTGCCTCTCGACGGCTGCGGTCGGACCGCCGAAGATGTGCGCATGAAGATCGCGATCCTGCTGTTCGAGAGGATGGCCGCCCAGGACGCGGTCGGCCCCTACGAGGTGTTCCGCTGCGTGCCGGGGTGGGAGCTCGAGTTCGTCGGCAAGCGGGCCGGCGAGGTGCGCTGCGAAGGCGGGCTCGGCCTGCTGGTCGACCGCGCGCTCGATCAGGTCTCCGAGGCCGATGCGGTCGTCGTGCCCGGCGGGCGGGGCAGCGACGTGCTGCTCGACGACGAGGCCGTGCTCGCCTGGCTGCGCGAGATCGACGCGACGACGAAATGGACGATCTCGGTCTGCACCGGCGCCCTCCTGCTGGGCGCCGCCGGTCTGCTCGAAGGCAAGCGGGCGACCTCCAACTGGCAGGCGCTCGAGGAGCTGCCGAAGTACGGCGCCGAGCCGGTCGGCGGGCGCTGGGTCGAGGACGGCAAGACGATCACCGCCGCCGGAGTCACCGCCGGCATCGACATGGCCCTGCACCTGGCCGGCCGCGAGGCCGGCCGCGAGGTCGCCCAGGCGGTGCAGCTGGGCATCGAGTACGACCCCGACCCGCCGTTCGACTCCGGCTCGCCGGAGAAGGCGCCGACCGCGGTCGTGCAAGCGGTCGCCGCCGCCAGTCGCGCAAACCGCGCGTAAGTCGACCCACAATTCTTCGATTGTGCGCGCCACGCGCGCGCCAGGGACTCCTAGCGTGGCGGCCATGGACCTTCTCCCCGCGGCCGCGGCTGCCGCCGCCGAAATGTTTGAGGTGCAACAATGCCTGTGATGCTGGAGCGCTGGAACGACGACAAGATGGATGCCCTCGACGCCCGGGTGGGCCGGCTGGAGGCGGACGTTGAAAAGCTCGACGGCAAGCTGGAAGAACACCGGAAGGAGACGAAAGCCGGTTTCGAGCGGATGGACGAGAAGTTCGAGCGGATGGACCTGAGGTTTGAGCGCATCCAGAGGACGATCTTCCTTGCAAGCGTCACCGTGATCGCCGTGCTGATCGCGGCGCTGACGTCGCACCCGTAGCGATCGGGCCGTTCGAGTCCCGGCTGCGAGGCGGCTAGCGCAAGCTGAGCTTCTGGCCGACCCTGCCGCCGGGGATCGCGACGAGCAGCTGCAACCGCCGCGCGGCGGAGGCGCGGGCCAGACGGTGCCCGGCGCGGCCGAGGCCGAGACGGAAGGTGTGGGCCCGGCTGCCGTCGAGGTGGAAGCGGCGACGCGCGATCGCCCGCCGCACGATCCGCGTCCTCACCCGCCGCCTGCCGTGGCGACGGACGACCAGCCGCTTCGACACGCGCGCGCGGATGATGATCTGGCCCGGGCACTCGGTGCCGACCGGCCACTCGCAGCGCAGCCGCAGGCGCACGGCGTTGCGGCCCGCCTTCGCCCGCAGCAGCGAGATCGGCACCGGCACGCCGACGTCGCGGCAGCCGAGCAGCTCGTCGGACCCGGCGCCTATGTCGAGCGCGTAGACGCAGACCCGCTGGCGGCCGCTGCCGACGATCGCGAAGCTCGCTTCGAAGCCGTGGCCGGGGCCGGCGCGCGGGTAGCTCGCCGCCAGGTCGCTGCGTTCCTGCGAGGCAATGGGCCCGAGCTCATAGCGCGTCGCCTCGCCCTCGCCGGCCTTGCCGCCGACGTAGACGCGGATCGAGACCTGCTTGTGCGGCGCGTTGGGGTCGAATGCCCAGCCCGAAACGCTCACCTGGCCCGGCGCCGGCGAGCTCGCCGAGTCGAAGCTGCCGCGCGGATCGTCGCGGGTCGAGGCGGCCCCCGCCGTGGCCCCTTCGACGTAGTCGTTGTCGATGTTGATCGTCACCCCGCCGTAGGTCTCGTTGTGGCCGCCGCGGTACTGGTGGATGCGCTGGTGGTCGTTCCAGGCGCTCGCCGGCACGTAGGAGTCGTCGGTGCTGCGGCGGCCGTTCCAGTTGGCGATCCAGAGGTGGTCCGGCTGCTGGTAGAGGCTGCCGAGGCGTCCGGCCAGGTCGGCGATGCCCGAGGCGCTGCTGCTGTAGACGCCCGATTCGTAGCCGAGCGCGTGCAGGCGCGTCGTCCACGCTTCGAGGAAGGTCAGCGTCGCGCTGCTGGCGCCGGAGGTGCGGGTGTAGCTCTCCATGTCGAAGTAGATCGGGCTGCCTTCGCCGATCCCAACCAGCCGCGCGTCGTTGACCGCGTCCGTGGCCGCCTGGCCGCCCTGCAGAGCGGCCGAGCCGGCGCGCAGCTTGGCGCAGGAGGAGCAGCTCGAGGTCGGCGCCTGCAGGCCGACGTAAGTCGGGATCAGGCGCCAGCCCGCCGCCGTCTGGTCGGCGACCCAGCTCGCGGTCAGGTTGGGCTGCGAGCAGCCGCGGTTGAGGCCGCCGATGTAGACGCCGAGCGCCCGGTAGGGCGAGGAGGACCAGGCCGACATCGCGCGTCGCGAGGGCGCGGCGCAGGCGTCGAAGCCGGGGCCGGTGTAGTCGGCGGCGGAGAGGCGCGCCGGCCGCACACGGCTGGCCTGGGCGCGAGCGCGCGCCGCGCGGGCCCTCTCCCCGGGGTCGACGACGAGCGCCCGGCGCCGCCCCATGACCCCTGCCGGGCAGCGCTGCTCCGGTCCCGGCGTCCCCAGGTAGACCGCCCTGCGATCGAGCCTCACGCAGGCGTGCGGGCGCGCGGCCAGGCGGATGACCGGCCAGTCGCTGGGGACCTTGACCGTTTCGCCTTGAAAGTGAATGGATTTCGCGCTGGATCCCCCAGGGAGGACCAAACCCAGCGCAAACAGACCGAGAGCAATGCGCCGCATCTTTCCCCCAACCATTCCAACCAAGCAACGTTTCGGAGCACTGAGGCGATTGATGCAACATTGGAGTCACTGGCGAAATCAGCGCGAGACCGGGGAGGTCGATGACCAAGCGAGGCGGTCACGAGACGATTCCCGCGTAGCAGCGCTACGCGGGAATCGGGGAGGGGCCGAATCGCGCAGCGTCACTCGGCCTCATCCGGGCCGCGATCATTTCGGCAGGGGCTCCAGCGACAACTCGGACCACGGCCCCTCTCCCGCCATCGGCTGGGTGCGGCCGTGCAGCCAGTCCTCCTGCAGGTCGTCGTAGTGGGGGCTGGCGGGATGGCCGGACTGGCCGGTGAACATCTGCCAGCGCGAGCGCTCGGGCGCCGTCGGGTCGCCGACCATGCGCCAGCTAGGCGCCCAGACCGCCTCGTAGGGGTCGTTGGGGTCGTAGGCGATCTGGCTGACGGTCTCCTGTGCGCCGCCGGCCCGCAGGCTGCGGTTGAGCAGCCGGCGCAGCAGCGGGTTGGCATCGCCGAGCGGGTGTGGGAACTCCATCTCGTGCACGCCGCCCCAGCGCCAGCCCTCGGGGTCGGGGCCGAAGCGGTCGCCGAGGTCGTCGAGCGCGCCGGCCAGCGACTCCAGCGCCAGCTCGTCCCAGGGACGGCCGATCAGCTCCTCGTCGCCCTCCTCCCAGAGCTCCATCAGGCGGGCGTGCCAGCGCCAGGGCGAGGTGACGTGCGGCGTAAAGCCGTTGTCGGCGCGGTCGAGCCAGCGCTCGCAGAGGTCGCGGTCGCCGATCGCCGCGCGGGCGACCTCGCGCCCGAGCCGCAGCAGGAAGGCCTGGTAGATCGTGCCGGCGATCGAGTCCGGGTCGAGCCGGCCGTCCCAGCTGCGCAGCCGCTCGAGCGCGCTCAGCTCGCGCTGGCCGGAGGGCGCCAGCCGGCCGAGCCGCCGCGCCGCCGCGAGCCCGGGGATCGAGAGGTTGTCGGACTGCATCGCCTCGAAGCCCTCGACGTCGTGCTCCTCGCTCGCCCGCAGCAGCTCTTCGATCCGCCGCGCGCGGAAGCCGTCGAGCCAGTCGCTGGTGATGTGGTGCGGGTAGGAGTCGCCGACGATCCGGTTGTTGGCGGTGACGAGGAAGCCGCTCTCCGGGTCGACCACCTCCGGCAGCTCCTCGTAGGGGACCTCGCCGTCCCACTCGTAGGCGCCGTCCCAGCCCGGCTTCGGCAGGTCGGGGCAGCCGCCGCGGCGCAGCGGCAGGCGGCCGATCAGCTTGTAGCCGATCGAGCCGTGGCGGTCGGCCCAGATCAGGTTCGAGGCGGGCGAGGTGTGGCCCGCCAGCGCCGCGACCAGCTCCGGCCCGGAGCCGATCTCGTGCAGCTCGAACATCGCCTCGAAGGCGGTCGGGTGGTCGAGCGTGATCCAGCGCAGGGCGAGCGGCTCGGCGTCGTCGGCGCCGAGCGCCGCGTTGACCAGCGGCCCGTGGTGGGTCGCGCGCACGTCGAGCGCCTGCGGCGCGTCGCGCCCCTTGACCGCGATCTCCTCGCGCACGACCTCGAGCGGCCGCCACTCGTCCTCGAACAGGTAGCGGTCGCCCTCGACCCGCTCGACGAAGAGGTCCTGGACGTCGGCCATTACGTTGGTGAAGGTCCAGCAGACGTCGTTGTTCTGGCCCATGTAGACGCCCGGCATGCCGGGCAGCGAGGCGCCGCGGACGAAGCGCTCGCCGAGCGTGAGCCCGACCTGGTACCAGATGCCCGGCATGCTCGGCGGCAGGTGCGGGTCGCCGGCGATCAGCGGCGTCCCGGTGGCGCTGAGCCGGCCGCCGACCGCCCAGTTGTTGGAACCGCTGGCCTCGGCGGCGAGGCCGATCGAGCGGCGCACCGCGTCGATCTGCTCGGCCAGGCCGAGCCCGTCGCCCGACCACGGTTCCTGGCTGACGACGGGGTTGTCCGCCGGGTAGCCGGGGTCGAGCCGGGCGGCGAGCTCCGGTCCGAGCTCGCGCGTCATGTCGGCGCGCAGCAGCTCCTTCTCCCAGTTGGTCGAGAGGCCGAAGGCGAGCAGCTTGCCCAGCCCGAGGATGTCGGCCGGCCGCCAGGGCTCGAACTCGAGCCGCAGCAGCCGCATCTCGAAGGGCGGCGCCTTGGCGGTCCGCGCGGCCGCGTTGACGCCGGCGCAGAAGCGCTCGAGCAGGGCGCGCAGCGCGCTGTCGAGGCCGCGCGCCTCGCGCTCGGCGACGCGCCGCATCCCCAGCGTCCGCATCAGCCGGTCGACCGGCAGGCCCTCCTCGCCGGCGAACTCGGAGACCCGCCCGGAGAGCACGCGGCGGTAGAAGTCCATCTGCCAGAGCCGGTCCTGCCCGTGGCAGAAGCCCTCGGCGAACCAGAGGTCGGCCGGCGAGCCGGCCTCGATGTGCGGCACGCCCCAGCGATCGCGCCGCACCCGCACGGTCCCCTCCAGCCCGTCGAGCTCGAGCGCCCCCTGCTGCTTCGGCAGCGGCCGCCGCGCCAGCCAGTGCCAGAGCGCCGCGGTCCCGGCCGCGGCCAGCCCGGTTCCCGCGGCTCCCGCCGCGATCCCGACCCGCGCAGCCCGTCCGGCATCCATGCGAGCAACCTTACTGGCCGGCTGGCCAGTTTCGCTTCCGGTGCGACTTTCCCACTCCATCGGTGGGAAAGTCGCACCGGAACGTCAGTCGGACAGACCGGCCGGCAGCCGCCCCTCGGCGGCGAGCTTGGCGAGGTGGGCTTCCATGACCAGGGCCGCCGCCGAGCGCATCTCGGTCGGGACGTCGGACCAGGCCTCGGCTAGCAGCGCCCGCTTCGAGCGCTCGCCGCGCTCGAGGGCGGCGAGCAGGCGGCGCTCGCGCATCTCGCGGTGCTCGACGTACTCGGCCAGCTTCGCCGCGGGGTCGGTCACCCAGGGTCCGTGGCCGGGGCAGATCAGCTCGATCGGCTCGGTCTGCAGCAGGCGCAGCGAGTCCATGTAGGCGGCGAGCGAGCCGCCGTCCGGGGGCACGAAGGTCGAGCCCTCGCCGAGCACCAGGTCGCCGCTGAAGCAGACTCGGTCGGCGGTCAGCAGGCAGACGTGGTCGGCGGCATGGCCGGGCGTCGCCAGCGCGCGCAGGCCGCCGTGCTCCTCGCCGCCGCCCGGCAGGACCACCTCGGCGCCGAGCCGCGCCGCCCCGTCGGCGTGGTCGCCGTGGCTGTGCGTCAGCAGGACGAGGCCGATCCCGCCACGCTCCCCGGCGGCGGCGCGCACCGCGTCGAGGTGGCCGGCGTCGTCCGGACCCGGATCGATCACCGTGCACGGTCCCGACCCGTAGAGGTAGGTGTTCGTCCCCTCCAGCGTCATCGGCCCGGGATTCGGGGCGACGATCCGCTGGATCTCGGGGTGTCCGGGGGCGGAATTCACCGTGCCTGGCGAGTTAGTCGCACATATTGCGACCAACTCGCCAACCGCGACTCATGCGGCGCTTGCCGCGACCTCGGCGGCGATCGCCTCGCGCGCCTCGTCCGGTTCGAGCACGACCAGGTCGCCGGCGCCGCGCAGGATCTCGCGCACCAGCCAGGAGTCGCCCGCGTAGGGCAGCTCGACGACGACGGCGCCGTCGGCGAGCTCCTCGACCACGGTCCGCTCCTCGCGCAGCCAGCGGGCGCGCTCGGGCGAGACCCAGACGCGCGCGACCTGGGCCGTCGGCACCTCGCCGTCGGTCATCCAGCCCTCAACACCCGCCAGCTCTTCGACCTCCTGGCGCGGCTCGTAGGTCTCCTCGCTCGGCTTCGCCTCTTTGACCCGGTCGAGCTTGAAGTGGCGGATCCCCCCTTTGGTCAGGTCGTAGCACTCGACGTACCAGCCCTCGCGCCCGTTCTCCAGCCGGTAGGGCTCGACCCGGCGCTTGGTGAACTGGTCCTCGTTCTCCTTGTAGTACTGGATCTCCAGCACGCGGCGGGCGCCGATCGCCTCGTTGACCAGGCGCGCGACCTCGGTGTCGCCGCCGCTGCCCGAGGCGATCTCGAGCCCCTCCTCGGAGGGGTCGTGGCCGAGCGCGGCGACGATCTTCTCGCGCGCGCTCTGCAGGCCGCCCTGCGGCAGCCGGTCGCCGAACAGGTCGATCGCCGCGACCAGCGCCTTCGCCTCCAGCGGCAGCAGCCGCGCCGGGCGGGCGAAGTTGTCGCCGTATGGCTGGGTGTCGACCTCGATCTCGTCGCCGACCACTTCCGCGTAGAGCACGTAGGTGCCGCCGCCGAAGTTGACGACGTTGAGCAGGTCGATGTCCTCCTGCAGCTCCTCGCCGGTCAGTTCGAGCCGCTCGCGCAGCTCGAAGACCCGCAGCCGCTCGCCCCGCTTCGCCGAGTCGATCAGGAGGCCGGCGAGGGTGACGAGGCGGGCGAAGCGCTCCGGCCGGATCGCCGCCTCGCCGCGGCCGTTGCCGCGCGAGCGCGGCGCCGCCTCGCGCAGCGGCCGGTCGACCACGTCGGCGACCTCGAACTCGCCGCGGTGGCGGTCGTGCAGCAGGTCGAGCCGCTCGCGCGCCTCGGCGCGCAGCTCCTCCGGCTCCAGCACCTCGGCGTTCTGGCGCCAGCGCAGCACCCAGGCGATCAGCTCGCGCGGCGAGGCGTAGTCGGTCTCGAACACGGACCCCTTTCCGGGCGCGTCGTCGGCCTTGCGCGCCGGGCGCAGCTCACCGTACTCGCCGAAGTCGCGCTCGATCAGCCAGGCGATCCGGTCGCGGACGAAGATCTTCGCCCGGGCGCGGATCTCGCCCAGCTGCCAGTCGGCGCGGCTGCCGTAGTCGCGCCGGTCGAACTCCTTCGGCGGCGAGAAGTCATGCTCGGCCTTCGAGCCGTAGCCGACCTTGCCCTGGATGCGCGAGAGGCGGAAGACGCGCACCGCGTCGCGCTCGTGCGAGTGGCCGATCAAGTAGAACTGGCCGGAGCGGAAGACGAGGTGGTAGGGGTCGACCTTGCGCTTCTCGGTCTCGTCGCGCTCCATCGTGTAGTAGGTGAACTCGATCGTCTTGCGGCGCGAGATCGCCGTCTCGATCTTGGAGAGCCGCTGCGAGAGCTCGCGCCCGCCCGCCGAGGCGGTCATCGCCATCTCGACCGGCGCCCGTTCGCCCTCGCTGACCGGGTTGGGGTGGCCCCAGGCGACCTGCTGCAGGGCGAGCCGCAGCGGCTCGGCATAGGCGAATTCGCCCCGGCTGAGCAGCGAGAGCGCCGTGCTCAGCGAGGCGAGCTCGTCGTCGTCGAACTCGATCGCGTCGAGGTAGAAGTTCTCCGGCGGCAGCGAGTAGAGCTCGGCCTCGAAGAACCCCTCCCCCGGTTTCTCGATCCCGAGCTCGATGCCGAGGCTCTCCAGCTCGGCGCGGTCGGCGTAGAAGCGCCGGGCGAAGGCGTCGTCGTTCATGTCGCTGTAGCCCTCGACCTCGCGCTTGATCTCCAGCGCCGAGACCGGCCTGCCCTGCGCCATCAGGAAGGAGATCAGCGAGAGCTGGCGGATCAGCTTCTCAGTGTCCTTTGCCATTGGTAGTCAGGGGCGCAGTACCCAACCGGGCCTGTTTCCCCATTCCCCTTTCAATCCGTGCGTGCGGTTTTCCCGCACACGGCTTACCGATGATCTTCTTGGCATGGCTACGCGACCTCCGGA
>Ga0210096_1000654_pt1 | contig 11783 bp, 10 predicted proteins | sample China_Galinas_PW_4_FD_184864 | JGI IMG/M metagenome (GOLD analysis project Ga0210096, IMG submission 184864) | Wetland microbial communities from San Francisco Bay, California, USA, that impact long-term carbon sequestration - China_Galinas_PWA_D2... | ecosystem: Environmental > Aquatic > Marine... | reverse complement strand
ATGTCGAGTTCGTTTGGTTCGGTGATGGACCCGGTCGTCTTCAGGTGATCGCCAAATCTCAACAAATGAAGTTATCGAATATTCACTTTCCTGGGGCAGTCTTAAACCGGGACTTGCCGCAAAAGTTGGCGGAATCGGACATCTTTGTTCTCCCATCAAACTCAGAAGGAGTTCCCAAAGTGACCCAGGAAGCCGCAGCGGCTAGCCTTCCAATTGTCATCTTTGGATTTTATGAGGCACCAACGGTGGTTGATGGCAGGAACGGATATGTCGTTTGGACGGATGATGAGTTCGTCAAGCGTGTGGGCGAGTTGATCGTGGACCGACGAAAAGCAAGCGATATGGGTGCCCAGGGAAGGGAGATGGCCCGCGCATGGTCGTGGGACAAGGTAGCACCTCTTTGGGAGGCGGCGATTCTTCAGACGATGGAAGCGAACTAACGCTTGCCTCCCTACGGGATGGGTTCTTCCTCGGATTTGCCAACCTTCTGCCTCGCTTTGGTTGGTTCAACCGCTCCCGGTTTCGCCTGCTGCGTCTGGGAGGCATGCACATTCGAGGCAGATGCGAGATCTGGGGACCATTGACGGTCACACCCTATTCCGGAGTTGGAAATGTAACCATCGGGTCGAGGACATTCCTCAACGTCGAAACGCGATTCGGTTGCCCCGTGGCTTCCGTGGTGATTGGCGACGACGTCCAGGTTGGGCCGCGGGTCTCCTTCGAGTCAGTCAATCACGGCCTGTTCTACGAGCGCGGACGCGGCAGAGGCGCAGAATCAAAACCGATCAGGATCTGCGATGGTGTCTGGTTGGGCTCCGGCGTCATCGTGCTGCAAGGCGTAACGGTCGGAGAAGGTTCCGTAGTTACAGCGGGAGCCGTGGTAACCAGAGACGTCAAGCCATACACCATTGTCGGTGGCGTTCCGGCGAAGCTCATCAAGCCAGTATGGGTACAACCACCATCTCTGGTAGCTAAAGAACTCGGCATAGACCACCAGGCACAGGACTAGGCGATTGCTGACTAAGCAGGGGGTAGAGTGCTCAGGCGCATTTTAAATTCTTACCGAAACCGCCATCTTGCCGCATGGCGAAGGGCCGATGACCATCCAGCGTTCAGTGATGTAGCCGCAAGCTTTCGTCAGCGGGGCGCAACGATTGGGAAGAGGGCAAGGCTCCTTGGGTATCTCGATTCCGTCAATCCGCATCTGATCTCAATTGGCGACTACTGCGTTATTGGGAAGCAGCCCGCTCTGCTGACCCATTGCCCGATCAAGGGCGCAGCGCCGTGCCGCGTTGGGAATTTCGTGTACCTTGCCTTTGGCGTCTCGGTGCTGCCGGGTGTGACGATAGGCGATTACTCTGTAGTAGGCGCTGGAGCGGTCGTGACCAAGGATGTTCCTCCAGGCAGTGTGGTAGCGGGCAATCCAGCGAAAGTACTTCGGCCTCTGACGGAAGAGGAGAAGGCAAATATACGGGACACCATGATTCAGGACCGGCTATTTGGTAGTAAGCGTTCCGCGATAGCGCCGTGAGCGCGACCGCGGACAGGAGCGCTACCGCAAGCCGCCTCGGCGGTCAGGCAGCGATCTTTCTCCTCGGCAACATCTTCACGATCGCCGTCGGCTTTCCGCTCCAGGTCTACGTTGCCCGCGTGCTCGGCGCGGAGGAACTCGGCGTCTTCAGCCTGTTGGAGGGCATTATCGGCATCGTCGTGGGGCTGCTTGGCTTTGGCGTGGCCCCCGCGCTGGTGCGTTTCATCCCGGAGCATCTGGAGAAGCGCGAATTCACCTGCATTGGAACGCTTCTAAAGAGGGGCGCCGTCGTGGTCGGGAGTAGCGGGGTGCTCGCCTTAATCGTGGTGGTTTTGCTCTCTCCGGATTTCGCGCGGTGGTGGCCTGAAACGGCTGAAGCAAGCAGGGTGATCCCGCTGATGGCTTTCCTCATCCCTCTCGGGCTCGTGTCTTTCGTGCTCCAGCAGGGTTTGCGCGGCTTTCAGGAAATCCGTTACATGGTCCTCGGCTCGTCGGTCTTTCAGCTCACGGTCAAGGCCACGGTTGCCGTACTGCTTCTTTCCCTGGGGTTTGGGCTTCCAGGGTACATCTCGGCCGTGATCGCCGGCACCATCTTCGCCTTGTGCTGGATGCTCATCGGTCTTAGGCGCAAGTTGCGCTCGCTGCCAGGTCTGGATGGGCGCTCCTGTCAAGGGCGGGGAGGTGAGTGGGCGCGGTATGCCAGCGTCATGTACGGGAACTCGCTGCTGGGCGTGATGACGGGATACCTCGATCGTTTCCTGGTTGGCTTTCTCGCCGGTGCGGGCCCGGTTGGCATCCTGGCGGTGGTGAAGCAACTGCAAATGATGCCCACGATATTCCTACAGATGTTGCTCGCCGTCGTGGCACCCATGTTCTCCGCGGCTCATGCACGTAGCGATCTTGTACAAGCCCAGCATCTTTTCAATCTGACCACGGACTGGGTCTTCCGCGCGGCATTTCCTCTTCTGATGTTTCTCATGCTGTTCGCGGAGCCGCTGCTGGGTCTTTACGGAGAAGACTTTGCCGCGTCTGGCAAGGATTCCTTGTGGATTCTCGTTGGGGCGGCGACGGTCAATCTTGCGTGCGGACCCGTGGGTAACCTTCTCAACATGAGCGGGCTCGAGCGCGAGATGTTCTGGCTGAACGTCTCGCAGGCCATCGTGTTGACAATCGGGCTCGTTCTTCTGGTACCGCTCATTGGTCTCACGGGCGCTGCGATCAGCATCGCAGCCGGGGTGGTTTACCAGAATGCGGCTGCCCTCGTCATCGCACATCGCCGGCTAGGAATTCGCTGGTGGGACGAACGTTACTTGCGCTGGATACTTCCCGCAGTGGCGACTGCGCTAGGCGGTTTTGCGATTGACCATTGGGCGGATGGTCAGGCCGGCTCATGGTTGCTCGCGGGCGCGTTGGCATGCATGTACGTAATGTTTTATGGTGTATCGCTATTGTGGGGGCTGCACGAAGACGACAAGGAGCTGCTGAATCTCTTCCGAGAGCGGCTCGGCTTTGGGGCAGCGCATTAGCAGCTGTTGCTGGGGAGAGCAGGGGCACAGCATGAGCGCCGTTGACATGATACCAATGTGGCTCCGCTACCGTGTCATGGATCTCCGCGGGCGCGGCGTCTACAGCAATTTCGCCGACGACTGCAGGTGCATCTTCATTCATATCCCAAAGGCTGCAGGTACTAGCGTGGCACTGACGCTTTTCGGGAAGAGATCGCGGCACGTTCCGTATTTCGAGTACGAGAGGGCAAACGGGTGGAAATTCAAACGCTACTTCAAGTTCGCTTTTGTCCGGAATCCCTGGGACCGTTTGGTGTCGACGTACTTCTTTCTGAAGAAGGGCGGGTTGAACGAGATGGACAAGCGTTGGGCCGATGAGAATTTGCGAGGCTTCGAAGACTTCAATTCGTTTGTCCGCGGCTGGATTACGGAGGATAACATCGGGATGTGGGTTCACTTTCTCCCTCAGAACTACTTCATCTGCGACGAAGAGCTGAACGTCAAGATCGATTTCGTCGGCCGCATGGAGAACATGGAGGCCGATTTCGGCTACGTGGCAAACCGCCTGGGTTGCACGCGCACCCTCGCCATCGTGAACAAGGGCGCGCATCTCCACTACAGCGAGTACTACTCGCCTGAGACGAGGGATATCGTCGGGCAGGTCTACCGGAGCGACATCCGCCTGTTTGGCTACCAATTCGAGGTCGGTCCGGACGGTGCAAATGTGATTGGGGATAGCGCTGAGCTGCGATGACGATAGAGTGGCGCAAGGCGGAGCGTGCCGGTGTCGTGGTTGAGGAGAGCCGGCGACCGGACGACGTAGCGGCGTTCTACCGCACTTGCGATGCCGTTAGCGATCACAAGAATTTCGCCCTTTCCGGTTCAGGGGCGCTCATGCAGGCACTGGTCGCGAAGGGTGAACCTGAAGCACCCGTCCGAGCGCGCCTCTTGGTCGGCCGGTGGGAAGGGAAGGCTAACTTGCCTCCGGCTAACAATCGATCGCGAGCGGTAGGCGGCTCCGCAATATCTGGAAGGCGACGGACCGGGCTTTTGCCAAGCACAGTCCCGGAGAAGCGGTCCTCTGGCATCGGGGGACGTGGGCCATCCACGCCGGGCTGGCCGTCTACGACGAGGAAGGCATAGGCGAGGCCAATAACGCCGGTTGCTATCAGTTCACGAAGCGGCCTTGCGGATAGGAATCAGCCCCCGCTGATACACCAAAATCGATCATAGTCCACAAATCCTCGAGCCGGTGTTTGCTATCATCAATCCCGCGATGGGATTTCGACGGTTACTCACCTGCGGACTGGACGATGTCCACAGCGAATGGACCATCGTGTCCCTGGCATGGAATCCCGAACGCGTGGTAGTATTGCGCCCGCAGCAGGGGAATTGCCGGATAGAAGCTTTATTTCTTGCCAAAGAAACGTCTCTTTTACGCAACGAACCGCCGCTCGATCGACTCCAGCAGCCTTGGTGAGGGCGAAGCCCGACAGGTTGCTGCCGCGGAAAACCGGCGGTTTGGGCCAAAAACCTCAAGCGGTCGGCACTATGAACGCTCTCACTCTTCGCCGGGCAACCTCGTTCCTTATCTTCACCCTCACCCTCACCCTCAGCCTGGGCGAGGTATTGGCCTCCGGTAGCACTATACCGCCCATGGCAGAGGCCGTGCGCATCGAGGCACTTAAGTCGAACAATGATCCGGGTGGGCGCCCGTTACCCTTCATTTCGGTATGGCACCCGTTCATGAGCTGCGATCAGTTCAATCCGTCACAGTGGCAGCTCGATCTGCTCGAACAGGGCTATCCGATCATGCCTTGGATAAATGCATACGTGGACCATACGCAGCAGACTGTTGACACGCAGTACGGATCGTTCTTGACAACACTCAGAGATTGGAACATGCCGGTCACTTTTATGTACGGCACCCAGTGGGAAGATGATTGGGTAATCCCCCGCTTCGGTTATGTCGATGGTCCGATCGAGCATACTGGGGTGGGGATGAACCTCGATGGTACGCGCATGCCCCAGCTGAGTCCTCTCAGTCCCACCCAAGCGTGGTATGACTTAGGCAGCGATATTGTTAAGCGTGCTGGTGTGCAAGAGTACCAAAGTCTCTATCCGGACCCTCCCTTGGTCCTGTTTGTGAGCAACAACGAATCCGCGCGTTTGCCGTGGTACAAGGCAAACACCGAGAAGCGCTACATAGACATCTACGGTACTGAGACGACCGACGATTTCAAGCGCAACTTCTGGTTTGATGGGTGGATTGATCGGTACAAGGCGCTGTTTGATGGCATACGCAAAAACCTCACTAAACCAGCGTGGCAGCAGAACATCCGGTTTCAAGGCTACGATGCGTTCGCGCCTGATCACTTTGGTCGCTGGCCGGCATGGCAGGGCCAGTATGAGGGCACGCAGGACCGGTTGGCTTGGCAGTGGTATGCCTGGGACGGCGGCATTCCTGAGTCATACGACAATGACTGGGAGAGCACCAAGACGGCATTCCGCCTCTGGAGTATGCAGACCGAGATGATGAACAGTGAGTTTGAGAAACAAGAGGCGTGGAAAGTAAATCCTGAATTCTGGTACTCGACAATTTTTTGGGACGGTGAGAGCTGGCAGCGCAAGAACTCCAAGGCAACTCAGTATGCGAACAATACCGAGGGCTATACACCAGAGCTGTACGGCGGCTGGATGAGGTACATCACTTGGCTCAACACCCCGCGCCACCTGTGGCAATACGTGGACTACGTACAAGGAGATCCAAACGGTGACGGATTATGCTCCGGAAACGACTTTGTGACGGGGGAAGCGTCGCTGGACTTCTGGTATCCCTACTTCCAGCCCCTGCTTGATCTCGCCAGAGAGATCTATGACGATCCCCTCCTACAGCGCTTCTGGCGCCAAGGCGAACTTGTCGCCAATCCTGAAATGCTCCACCCGTTCAATTACAGCATCCCGCAAAAGTGGGCGAAGGTTGAACGGTGGTACCACCTTTCGACCAATTACGACCCCATCTTTCCAACCGATGAGCAGACGGGAAGCGTGGATGAGGCACATTTTAAGCCGATCATGCCGATCTATACCATGGCGCGCGTGCTCGGTAAAGCGCCACACCGCGAGTGGCTCATCTACGCACATGCACCCACCGGCGCAAAGACGAACGTGCTCGTCAAGATCCCCGGCTACTGCGCCGTGAAGCTGGACAGTGTTCCGGTCGGCGGTACCTTCAAGCACGTGGTTGAAGGGGACGGGTCATGCGTTGATCCGATCGGGTCGCCGGGTCTGCGTTTGTACTACACCTTCGATGACGTGAATCTGCAAAACAAACTTCAAGAGATCACCGACCACTCGGGCAATAATTTCCACGGCGACTGGCTCACCCCGCTTGGCTCGATCGTGCCTGGTATCAAGGGTGGTGCGATCCTCACCACGAATCCGTTTGGTGGCGACATCAAGGATAATATCGTGGTCGGGCGTGACGTCCGTAACAACTACAACCTCGAGGACCTCATGGTCGGCGGCGGTTCGATCAGCTACTGGATCAAAGCGATCCCGCTGAATACGGACGCGGGACGCGGGTTTGTGGTGCGAACGCTGGGCGGCCCTAACGGCTTCGCCGCGTACCACAACCAGAGCATCCACAATACATTGTACGTGAAGAACAATGACACGTTGGAAACCATGCGCGGAACCTACCTCGGATCAGATAGCGCCTGGCACCACATCGTGCACATCATCAAGCCTGATAAAACGTGGTCGTACTACTACGATGGTGAGCTAAAGATGACTGGCGGTCCTGTTGCGGAGTTCCCTGTCGCCGACTATCACGGCATCCGCGTAGCGGTTGGCCCGAATGCACCGATCGATGAACTCCGCCTCTACGAGTACGCACTTTCCGGAGCGGAAGTCAAGGGGATCTACAACGATACGCTCGCTGCCGCGACCGCGCCCGCGTGTTTTGACGGGAAAGATAACGACGGTGACGGCCTTGTGGACTATCCGAAAGACCCCGAATGTGATAGTCCGTACGATACGAACGAGACCGATGCCATGGGGAGCATACCGGCGCCCACTAACCTACGCTTCGAATCTCCATCCGATTGAGTTTGTTGGAAAGCGCGCCTCCTTGGAGATCTACGAAACCCTTGAGCAGACCAAGCGCGAGAACGATCCGATCTACTTACTCAATGCCGTTCACTTTCATCACAACCCGGTGATCGCCTGCGGCTGGATCAAGCGCGGCGAGAGCCACGCGGTGGGCACCAACAGCGGTCGCCAGCGCGTCAACATCAATGGCGCCATCGCTTTCGGTCGTCTCGGGTCGGTGGTGCGTGTCGAGGACACGATCAACGCCGAGTCCACTATCGCCTTGTCCGAACAGCTCGAGGAGCGCCACCTCGCCGCCGCCTGGATCGACGTCATCTGCGACAACGCCCGCTACCACCGAGCCAAGGCGGTCAAGGAGTATCTGAAGACCTCGCGCATCGAGCTGGTGTTCTTGCCGCCGTATATGCCTGATCTTAATCTCATCGAACGATTATGAAAGATCTTCAAGAAGAAGGCGGGTTACAATCATTTCTTCGCCACCTTTGGCGAGTTCAATGCGGTATGAGAAAGACTTCTCTTTGAATCGCGCCCGCTATCATCAGGAGCTGCGTGTGTTAGTCACGGCGTCTCCCAGATTGTCGGTTAGTAAAAATCGAAAAGCTGGTATTAGCTACGTATAGTAACGCGCGGTCTTTGTCGAGATGGTATGTGATCCGGGCAGGCCGAGTGTGAAAAACAAGGATAGTCACACTGGATCCGGGAGTGATCACATCGTGGTCGAGTGCGGAGTTCGTGCTCAGACTATCTTGTGGCCAAGAGCGAAGCTTTCTTTTGGGCCTTGATGTGTCTTTTCCGATGAGGTAATCCCGAATTTGCCGAAGAACATGGTGCGAGAGAGGTCTAAACTAATGTGGAACTGCGACTCCACGACGGCTGAGTGGGATGCCCTGCTCACTATCCTCGGTGGACATCCGCTTCAGTCCGCTTTGTGGGGCGATGCCAGGCGCCTTGCCGAGAATGTGGAAGATCGGAGGTGGGTCGCCTTTGCCGAAGAGGCGCCGGTATGGATGGGACGTTTTGAGATTCGCGACCTTCCTATCCATGGACGGGTGGCTTGGCTGCCGCGCGGCCCGGTCTGGGCCGGCCACGAGCTTACCGCCCAGGCTCACCAAGAATTCCTGGCGCGGATCAGCGACGAGGGCTATCTGATCGCCTTCTTGGACCCATACCGGACGCTCCCCGCCGAAATACCCACGGGGGTTCGCATAGGGGGCTCGCCACGGACTCTGTGGCTGGATCTAAAGCAGGGGAAGGATCTGATCTTTAAGAACCTGCACAAGAAGCTGCGCTACGGGGTCCGGGCGGCGGAGCGTGCCGGTGTCGTGGTGGAGGAGAGCCGGCGACCGCAGGACGTGGCGGCTTTCTACGGCCTCTGCGATGCCGTTAGCGATAGCAAGGATTTCTCTCTACCCGGTTCGGAGGCGTTGATGCAGGCACTGGTCGCGGACGGTGAACTTGAAGGCCCCGTCAGGGCGCACCTGTTCGTGGCCCAGTGCGAAGGCCAACTTGCCTCTGGTTACCTGTCGATCGCGATCGGTCGGCGCCTCCACAACATGTGGAACGCGACGGATCGCGCTTTTGCTAAGCAGAGTCCCGGGGAGGCGGTTCTCTGGCACCAGGTCTCGTGGGCCGTCGATGCGGGGCTGACGGTCTACGACCAGGAAGGTATCGACGAGGTCAATAATCCCGGTTGCTATCAGTTCAAGAAGCGTCTTGGCGGAGAGGAGGTGGCATTGCCGGGGCTGCACGCGTACCCCTTGGGTTTGATGGGGCGCGCGGCGCTCACACTCGGGCAATGGCTGGGCAAGATCTGATGGGTTCGGGCAGCACCCCCTTGTTGCGCCACACGGAGCCGCATTACCTGATGATCTACATTGAGCCCACGCCCTATATCCTAGAACTCGTGCGGGAAGTTGCGAAGGCTGCGCCACACCCTGTCAGAATGCTGTTCATCTCCGAGAACCTCAGTCAATCCTGGGCCCTATCGGTTCAGGAATCGAACACGCAGATGCTGCCGCACAGCCGCTACAGAGCTGCGAGGCAAATCCTTGCGGCATTGGCCGCGGGACCCAAGGTCCTGCACCTTGCCGGCTGGGGCCACCCATTGCTCCTCTTCGCCATGCTCGCTGGTGCGTTGTTTCGCGTAGCAGTAACGATGGAGTCGGATACCCAACTGCCTTTCGATCCGCCGCGGTGGAAGCGCGCCGTCAAAAGCGTCTTTTACCCTCTGCTGTTCCGACTTCCGTCGGTCTTTCTTCCGGGAGGCAGGCGGCAGAGCACGTTCCTGCGGTACTACGGGGTTCCGAAGAGCAGGATCGTTCCGGCCAACATGACCGTCGATGTCGCCCACATCGGAAAGGCCACCGTGGAACTTGGAGTGCACGGTAGGCGATTGGCCCGTCGTCGGTTCGGTTTCGACGATGCGACGGTTGTAGTCATCTATGTCGGGCGGCTGGTGCCGCACAAGGGGGTCCGAGGTCTCCTAGCGGCCTTCGAGCAGGCGCGCGCCGACGTGCCGAATCTTGCGCTCCTGATCGTTGGCGACGGGCCAGAGCGTGATCCCCTGGAACACGCCGGCAAGGCCGATCCTTCGATCCGCCTGACCGGTCGGCTGGGCCAGGACGGTGTCGTCGAGGCGCTGCATACGAGCGACATCGCCGTGCTCCCATCGAACTTCGAACCCTGGGGGCTGGTGGTCAACGAAGCGATGGCAGCGGGCCTGCCGGTGATCGCCTCCGATCGCGTGGGTGCGGTGGACGATCTCGTTCGCGATGGCGAGACCGGAATCGTATTTCCCGCCGGCGACATCGTGGCATTGACCCGTGCCCTACGCAGACTCGCAGAGGATCGCGATTTACGTGAGCGGTATGGAGCTGCCGGGCGGCAGCTCATCTCGGGTTGGACGTTGCGGGACAGTTCACGAATCATCCTCGGCACTTGGGCGGCGCTGTCGGCTGAGCCAACCGCGCGGGAGACAGAGTCATGAGTGGGTTCGCAAGTTCCTGGAGGCAGGCCGTCCCTCGACCGAACGGCATCAAGGAGCACGTTCGCGGCTTGCTTAGACGGGTTGCGCTGGATGCGATGTCGCTCTTGCCGGGGCCACAACCCGCCCGGTTCCTGAGAGGGCTCTACTGCCATTACGTATTCGACGACCAGCGGGCGGCTTTTGAGAGAATCATCACGGATCTGTGTCGAATCGGTTCGTTCATCGACACGCCCACGTTCATGGCGATGCTGGAGGGCCGACAGCCGATCGACGGCCGGTATTTTCACCTCTCGTTCGACGACGGGTTCCGTAACGTCTACACGAACGCGGTGCCGGTCCTGTCCAGGCTGGGCGTTCCGGCGATCGCGTTCGTACCGTCTTGCGTGATCGGCGCGGAATACGAGGCGACGAAGAGGTACTCCCTCGACACCACGCAGTATGCCGGCATCATTGAGATGATGAGCTGGGACGATCTTAAACGGATGGTTGCGGCTGGCTTCGAGGTGGGCTCGCATTCGCGCACGCACGCCCGCCTGGCAGACGTTTCCGCCGATCCGGCCCGCCTGCAGGACGAGGTCATCGGCTCGCGACTAGACATCGAGCGTGAGCTGGGGGTGCCCTGCCGCTACATCGCCTGGCCGTTCGGCAGGATCACGGACGTGGATGGAGCAGCCCTCGCGACGGTAGAGCGAGGCGGGTACGAGGGCTGCTTTGGTGCCTTCCGGGGTTCGATTACGCCGGGGGGCACGGACCGTTTTCGAATTCCGAGGCACCAGTTCGAGGCGCAGTGGCCGTTACGGCATGTGAGGTACTTCGCGGCGGGAAATATGGAATTCTCCGAAACGAAACGCAGGGAAATCAGCTCGCAGTTGTTAAAGTAGTTCTGAGAACTCAACGGGATCAGCCTCGACGCTTTGAATTCAACCTCGTTAAGAGTATCAATCTTACAGTGACCCGCATGAGCAAATTCGCAAAATACATTACAGAAATAATTACTTTTCGAAGGATCGATTACGAGAAAGCCTGGCGGGAATGTCTAAGCCGGGCCGGTATTGCCAACCTCTACAATTACTGGGCGTGGGGTGAGTACTAAAGCACGGGAAGGGTGGGTCGTGGATCGCCTACTCGTCGCGATGACACTAATAAGATTCTTGGCGCACTACAACTGCAGTCAAAAAAGCCAGGCCCTTTCAAAGTCTATTTGGTGCAGGGCGGTGTGCATCTAACAGATACCACAGGCGAAACGGGCGCAGCGGTATTCCAGGCGTTGCACGATCGATCTCTGAAACTTCGGTGGACCGATTTCTTGCTTGTCAATTATTACGGGACACCATCGGAAACTTATGACAGGAGCATGTTAAAGCTTGGCTATTTTCCCAATCTTGGCAACAAGATGTACAGTTTTTATATTCGTTTGAGCAATGGCGCCGAAGGTCTTGAGCAAACGTTAACACGGAATTGGCGACACAACTTGAGACGAGCAGAGAAAAACAGCAAGCTTTTTCTGAATTGGTGCGAGCAAGATTCAGAGCGTGAAGCGGCTTTTGTCACAGTTAGTCAGATGTACGACAATCTCAAGGAAAGAAAGTCGTTTCGAGGAGCTGTAAATACTAAGACCGTCAAAGGCTTAGTAGTGCGCGACAGAAAG
>Ga0210096_1000652_pt1 | contig 11784 bp, 9 predicted proteins | sample China_Galinas_PW_4_FD_184864 | JGI IMG/M metagenome (GOLD analysis project Ga0210096, IMG submission 184864) | Wetland microbial communities from San Francisco Bay, California, USA, that impact long-term carbon sequestration - China_Galinas_PWA_D2... | ecosystem: Environmental > Aquatic > Marine... | reverse complement strand
CCTCCCACCAATGGCGTAGTCGATCGAGGAGCTCGCCGACGGCGGGCCCCTGCGCGACGCCGAGGGCGAGGAGGTCGCGACCGGAGATTGGCAGCGCCGGTGGCGGCGCCCAGCCTTCCACCTCCTCCAGCAGCGGCAGGAGGAGGTCGCGGCAACGTGTGAAGGAGTGACGCTGCATGGCCGCGGCGTCGGCCAGGGCCAGGTACAGGAGCTGGATGAAGAGCCGCGGGCCGACCTGGCGGTACAGGCGGCGATGGCTTGCCCGGCCATCTTGCTTGAGCAGGAAGAGGTGGCGCCGGATCAGCAGGACCATGTCGTCCCGCTCGTGACGGCCGCGGCCGAGGCGGCGCAGCTGGCGCTCGATCATCTGCGCCCCGACCTCCTCGTGGCCGAGGAAGCGGTCGCGCGGAGGATCGCCCTCGCGGCGATGGCAGAGGGGCTTGGCGAGGTCATGAAACAGCGCGATGTGGCGCAGTAGCGGCGAGCGCGGCACCGGCGCGCAGGCGCGCTCGCCGTCCGGGTCGACGCGGCCCTCCGGGGTGATCCGTACATAGCGTCCCCCCTCCAGCTCCAGGAGGGCGAAGAGGGTATGCCAGCAATGGCGCCGCACGTCACGGTCGTGGTACGGGTTGGCCTGCGGGATCTCCGGCATGGCGCCGATCTCCGGCGCGATCACCGACAGGACGCCACACTCCTCCATCGCCGCGAGGGCCGCGCGCGGTTCCTCCGTGGTGAGCAGCCCCCACCACTCGGCGGCGACCCGTTCACTGGAGATGTGGGTGAGATACGGGGCCCAACGCGTGACCGCCGCGCGGGTCGCGCCATCCAGGGGGTGGCGACCGAACCGGGCGTAGAAACGGAACAGGCGCAGGATGCGGAGAAAGTCCTCCTTGATCCGCGCCTCGGGATCGCCGACGAAGCGCAGCCGTCCGGCCGCGAGATCGTCACCTCCGCCCACGTAGTCGTACACCGTGCCATCGAGATCCGCGTACAGGGCGTTGATGGTGAAATCACGCCGCCGGGCGTCCTCCTCCCAGGCGACGTCGCCGAACGCGACCTCGGCGTGGCGGCCGAAGGTCTGGAGGTCGCGGCGCAGGGTGGTCACCTCGAAGCCACGGCCATCGACCACGGCGGTCACCGTGCCGTGGGGGACCCCGGTGGGAACGACCCGCAGGCCGGTGGATTCCAGGGTGCGCGCCACCGCCTCCGGGGGCGCATCGGTGGCGATGTCGTCGTCCTTCGGCGCTCGGCCCAGCAGCCGGTCTCTCACCCCACCGCCGCACAGGCGGGCGGAGTATCCCGCGGCATGCAACGGCTCGATGATCCGCCCCAGGGCGCGAGCCCGGTGTGGCTCGATGTGCCAGTGGCTCCCCATGCCACCCATGACACCCTGACGCGTGCCCCTGCGCAAGGGCGGGAGCGTTCCTTCGCTATATTGTGGGGAGCGCTTAGCGTCGTACATGGAGGTTCACCATGGAAACCCGTTCCACGATCGTTGGCGGCTATGTCCGGGCACTCGGCTCGCAGCCCCTTGCCGGGCCGAAGAAGGAGACCAGGTCCGCCGCACCCTACGTCACCATCTCCCGGGAGTCCGGCGCCGGGGGCCGGGAGGTCGGCGAGGCCTTGGCCCGGCTCCTCACGGAGGCCCGTCCCGCCGTGCCATGGCGGTGCTACGACCGCGAGCTGGTCGACGAGATCATCGCCGACCACAACCTGAGCGAGAAGCTCCGCGCCTCCCTGGAGGAGGAGCAGATCTCACGGCTCGACGACTGGGTCTCCAGCGTCATCGAACACAAGCCGCCCCAGGTGGTGCTGGCCGAGAAGATGGCCAAGACGCTGCGTTCCCTCGCCATGCGCGGCCACGCGGTGATCCTCGGCCGCGGCGGCGGCATCCTCACCCGCGATCTCACCTCCGGGCTACATGTACGGTTGATCGCACCCAAGGAGATCCGCCTCGCCCGCAAGCAGGAGCAGGCGCAGCAGCAGGGCAAGACCCTGGACGAGGCAGAGCTCGACCGCATCGATGCCTCCCGCGCCGCCTACGTCCGCTCCTACTGGGGGGCCGACCAGACCGACCCGCATAACTACGACCTGATGCTCAACACCCATTGCCTCGGGATCGAGGCGTGCGCCCAGATCATCGCGAGCCTGGTGCTGGAATGCGATGCCCAGCGTGCGCGCCGCACGAGCGACGACCCGCCGGATGCCGGGCTGCACGGGGCATAGGCGGTAACGCCGTAGCGGTATCGCCGGCGAACGCGACAGGTAGTGCACCACCGAGACACGGAGGGCACAGAGGATCAGCAGAAATAAAGATACTGCGGTCTTTCCGCTGGACATGGCGCCAATTCGTAGGGCCGGTTTCAACCGGCCGATGCCGTATTCTCAAGGTGTTTTGGCGTTCGGCGGGCTGAAGCCCGCCCTACGCACCGAGCTGTTTCCGGCCCCAATCGCTATTTCCGCTGATCCGCACAGAGGTGGGGGGAGCGTCAACGCCGTCTGTGAAGTCGCAAACAGTGCGGCAAGCACCTCGTGGAACGCGGGAACCCAGGAAACCAGGAAGGCACACCTCGCAGGGGTAGTTCTCCTGGTTTCCTGGGTTCCCGCGTTGACTAGCCTTCGGTTACCGACGTTTACAGCTTGTTCTGAATGCGTGGCTGCAGGCGGACCGTGGTGAACAACCTTTGCGACCTTGGCGGCTTTGCGAGGGACCAAAGACACACCCGCACGCGCCCACCGCTTCACGATCAAGCCGACGCCGATTCCCACCGTAGGGGGCACGGTATGCCGTGCCTCTACATGGCGGCCAGCATCCCTATGGCTGACGCCTAACCCCTAGCGCCTGACTCCTGGCCGTTGAGCCACTCGATGTAGGCGATGATGGCGGCCACCTCGTCCGGCGTCAGGTGGTCCCGGAACGCCGGCATCTGAAGCTGTTGCCGGCGCAGGAAGAAGCCGATCACCGGGTGGTTCGCGGCACGGCGTGAAACGCCCTCGCGGATCCACTCGCCGAGCTCGCTGCGATCCTTCACCAGGGCGTCGTAACCCCGTCCCCGCCAGCCCGGGATGTAGCCGGCGAAGGAGCCGGGATTGTTCACGCCACCCAGCCCGGCCGGACCGTGGCAGCCGAAGCACCCCTTCGCCTCCGCCACGTCGTAGCCGCGCAAGGCATCCGCCGCCTCCGGCGCGGCGAGGCCGGCGATCGCCTCGAAGAACTGCTGCAGATCGGCCAACCCGCGAGTGGAGATGCGGCCACGGTAGGCCGGCATGTGTAGCGCCATGGCGGCGCGCTTGCGCTGATAGGAGGGGCTGTCGAGGAGACGCCGGGGGCCTCCGTCCAGGACCCACCCCGCGAAGTCGCCCTCGGCCGTGATGTACATCATGGCGTTGCCGCCGCCCCACCCCGGTACGTGGCCCTCCTGCGCCCCGGGGTTGGGGGTACCGGCGCCGCCACGGGGGTCGTGGCAGGCGAAACAGCCGAGGTGATAGGCGAGCCGTGCGCCGCGCACCACGGCCGGTGGGCGGCTCTCGATGCGGTAGCCCGCCACCAGGGCCGCCGCCCCGCACACCAGCGCCAGTGCGAGATACGCGGCAGGCCGGCCCATGGTGGTGATTACCACGGCGGGGGCGCGACGCCCCCGCCAGGGGACTACTCGACCTCGGTGACGATCATCGCCTGCAGGCCGCCCTCGCTATGCACCTGCCCCTTCACGGTGACGGTCTCCGCGGCCATCCCCTTGACCTTGTCGTAGGCGTCGCGCGGCCCGTGCGGCGGCAACAGCAGGTAGATCTTGCCGTCGGCGGTCAGCAGGCTGGGCGGAATGCCGCTGGCGAGGCAGTTCATCGCGCACGCCTTGTGTTTCTCTCCCTTGGCCCCGCGGTCGAGGTAGCAGGCGGTGTCGATGACCTCACCCTTGAGGGCGGTCGTCGGCGCGTCGCCCGTTCCGGCGGCGAGGGTCGTCGCCGGCAAACAAAGCGAAGCAGCGAGGGCCAGTGCGGCAATCGGTGCGGTGGAAATTTTCATGAGTTTTCTCCTTGGAAACCGTGGGACGGAAGGCCCGTGAGCGGATGGGCGGCTGCCCGCGGGCCGGGAGGTTGGCACCGGTCCCGGTGCAAAGCCAACGGCCCTTGGGGGGGATGCAGATAATGAGGGAAGGGGGAAGGATGTCCGCAAGGCGGCCAGCGAGATTTCGCTAACCTGACTTTCCGTCCCCTCACCCTCCATCCCGCAATCCCCACCCCGCTGTTTTCCTCGATCGTTGTCGGAGCTGCCGTAGAGGACGAGTAAGGTGCGCTTACGGCGCGGTCACCGTCACCTTGACCTCGGCCAGGGTGTGACCCCACTCATCCACGGCCTCGATGCGCCACTCCCCCGGGGAGCGGTCGCGCCCCATGGTGTGGTAGCTCCAGGTACGCCACCGGTGGTCACGGATGGTGAGCGGCACCTCCTGGATCAGACGCTCCCCCTGGTAGTAGCGGTGGGTGATGGTGGTCGGAACCACCTTCGTGGCCACCTCGCACCATAGGTAGAGCCGGGCCCCGTCGGCCGCCGTGAAGGTCGTGCCAGCCCCGACCGGCTCGTGGTCTACCACGCCGGTACATGCGGCATGGCGCACGACCTGTACGGGGTCCGTCACGCCCCCGACGTCGACCGCCTCGTCGGCCATCACCACCACTGGTAGGGCGACAACGATCCACCCGAAGAGCCACCACCAACGACTAGCCACCATGGAACCACCTCCTGTTCACGTACGAGTCGCCGGGAGCCTACCAGAAAGCGGCCATCGGTCCCTCTGGTATCCTTTCTCACCATGGGGTCGATATGATGCCGTCACCCCGGCACCTCGATGGATCAACTTACCCAACAGTTTCAGACGGCCCTGCACTCCTCGTCGGCCCTGGCATACGTGTTCGCCTACCTGGCGGGGGTGCTGACCAGCTTCACGCCGTGCGTCTACCCGATGATCCCGATCACCGTGGGATTCATGGGTGGCCAGGTCGGGTGCTCACGCATCAAGACGGTTACCCTGGTTCTCCTCTACGTCCTCGGCATCGCGGTGACGTATTCGGCCCTCGGGGCGGTCGCCGCGTTGACCGGGGCCACCTTCGGCGTGTTCTCCAACAGCCCGTGGGTGTACATGGTCGTGGCCGCGGTGATCGCGGTGTTCGGCCTGTCGATGATGGACTTGTTCGAGATCCCCCTGCCCCGCTTCCTGACCACCGGCTCGGGCCAGGCGCGGCGTGGCTATCTGGGCGCCGCGTTGATGGGGCTCACCGCGGGCCTGGTGGCGGCACCGTGCACGGCGCCGGTGCTGGCATCGCTCCTGGTCTACGTCGCCGGTCAGCAGAACGTCCTGTTCGGCATTTCGCTGCTATTCGTCTTCGCCGTCGGTCTCGGCACCCTGCTGATGGCCGTCGGCCTGTTCACCGGTCTCGTGACCAATCTGCCCGCCTCGGGTCCCTGGCTGGAGAAGACCAAGAAGGGGTTTGGCGTCGCGATGGTGCTGGTCGCCGCGTGGCTCGCGTACGGAGCGTATCAACGCCTGTAAATTCTTATAGATACGGATGGAACCTATCCCCATGGACGAGCTCAAAGAATTTCGCATCCTGTCCCTGATGATGGTCCCCAACTCGGGGCAATACGTGGTCTTTCTGGAGGAGGTGGGCGGCGGCCGCCTCGTGCCGATCTGGATCGGCCTCTACGAGGGGAACGCGATCCTCCTCCACCTGCAAGGCGAGGAGCTGCCGCGGCCCATGACCCACGACCTCATGACCAACATCTCGCGGGTGCTGGGGATGGAGATCTCACGGATCGTCGTCAACGACCTGGTCGACAACACCTACTACGCCGTGATCGAGGCCACCTTCCAGGGCCAGGAGATCTCCATCGATGCCCGCCCCTCGGACTCCATGGCCCTGGCAGTGCGGGCGGGCGCGCCGATCTTCGTCCACGATCGGGTCCTGGCCAAGGGTGTGGCGGTGATGAAACCGATCACCGAGACCGACCTGGAGGACTTCAAGGAGGAGCTCAAGCGGATGCGGCCCGAGGATTTCTTCAAGAACCTCGACGAGGAGCCCCCCGGCCCAGAGTAGCCGCCGTCGTCGGACCGTCGCCGTGTCTCCTTAGACAGACGGGGCGCCCTCGGCCAACACGCCGGCCGGCTCCACGGGCTCCGTGGCCGCGGGCGCTACTGCCTCCACGGTGGCGTGGCGTGGCGTGGCCCGCCGCGGCGCGAGGCCATACGGGGTTGGGACCTTCGGCCTGCGGCTCGTCCACTGCCAGGGCTGGGCCGGCTGCACCGGGACCGGTCGCGCCTCGGCCACGCGCGCGGGCGGCGGCTCGGCAACGGTCTCCCCGGTGCGGGCGAGCAGGTGCTCCGATACCGGGACCAGCGTCAGGATCGACGGCAAGAGGAGGAGATCGCCGAACAGGCAGAACACCATGGTCGCGGCGGTCAACAAGCCGAGCATCAGGATCGGGACGAACGACGATGCCATGAGCACTGCGAACCCCACGATCAGGGTGGCAGAGGTGTAGAACACCGGCCTACCGGTCTCCTGCAAGGCGACGCGCATCGCCTGTCGCTGGCAGGCGATCTGGTCGCCGCAATCGAGGCTATTCGCCGCTATCTGGGCGCGGATGGAACGCAGCTCGTGGTAGTAGTGCAACACCAGGTGGATGGTGTCGTCGACGGCGATCCCGAGGGAGATGCTGGCGATGACCGCGGTGCCCGTCGATAGGGTGATGCCCAACCACCCCATCATGGCGAGGATCATGGCGATGGGCAGAAGGTTGGGGATCAGCACCAGCACGGTGATGCGCAGGGAGCGAAACAGGGCGAGCATGATCACGCCGATGATCAAGGCCGAGACACCCAGGCTACGCATCTGGGAGCTGACGATCCCCAGCGAGCTCTGCGCCAGGTAGTAGGCGGAGCCGGTTTGCCGCGCCTGGATGCCCGGCGGCAGATGAGTCCGGCAATACGTGTCGATGTGCCGTGCCAGCTCGACCTGGCCACGGGAGCTGGTCAGGTGGCCACGGTAGGTGAGGCGGGCGATGGAGAAGTCATAGTTCACGTAGGGATTGAGGAGCCCGTGATCCTCCCCGAGGGAGAACAACAACAGGAGCTGGCCGATCTCCTCACCGGTCGCCGGCAGCACCTCGTACGACGGCACGTCGTCGTGCAGGGCGCGGTTCATCACCTTCACGTAGTCCGCGAGGGACGCGGTCGTGTCGACCCCCGGCTGGCTCTCGATGAATTGCTGCAAGCCGCTCAGGAACGCGACGGCGTCGGGCTCCTTGAAGCGCCCCTCCGACCCGGACTCGAACACCACCGTGAAGGTGTTGGCGCCGGCGAGGTGGTCGTTGAAGAACTCCACGGCCTGGCGGATCGGCTCGCGCGGCGCGATATACCCGAGGTAGTCGGTGTCCGCCTCGATGCGCAGGATCCCCACCACCGACACCACGAGGAGCAGCACGGCGACCACCACCACCCCGAGACGCTCACGCGTGGTGAAGTCCCCGATGCGGCGCAGCCACTGGTCGAGACGCCACGGACGCCGGGCCTGGCGCCGTTCCTGCCAATCCTCCAGGGGGAACAGCCGCAGCGCGATAGGCACCACCGTCACCGAGGCGATCGAGCAGAACAGGATGCCGGCCATGGCGAAGAAGCCGAACTCGCGCAGGGTGCGAATCTCGCTCAGGGCGATGGAGCCGAAGCCGGCCATGGTGGTAAAGGCCGACAGGGCGATGGGCCAGGCGATCCGCGTCATGGTCTTGCGGCTCAGCCCCCGCTCGACACTGCCGCTGCGCAATTGCCCCCAATACGCCGCCAGGATGTGAATCCCGTACGCGACGCCGACGGCGATCAACACCGGCGGCAGGGCCGTGGTGACCATCGACATCGGTACCTGCAGGAGGCGCATCAGCCCGAGGGTCCACACCATTCCCGCGGTCACGGCCAGCATCGGCAGCACCACGGCCCGCACCCGCCGGAACAGCACCCAGAGGGTGATGCCCACGAGGGTCACGGTGCACGGCACGAGGCGCACCAGGTCGACGGCCATGAGCTCCCGGAAGACCTGCCCGACCATCGGCGCGCCCGCCACCACCACCTCCTCCGGGCCACGCGCGCGATCGACGATGGTGCGCACGGCATTGAGGGTCGCGTAGCGGATGGCGAGCCCCGCCGGGGAGGGATCGAGATCCACCACCAGGGTGCCGTAGCGACCGTCGCCGGAGACCAGATTGGAGCGCAGCAAGCGGCTGTCCAGGGCCTCGCGGCGGATCTCGGCGAGGGCGACCGCGTCGTCCGGGATCCCCTCGATCAGGGGACGCACGTCGAGGCCGTCGGCGCCCCCGCGGATCATCGACACCTGGGTGAGGCTGGTCACCCGCAACACGCCCGGAAGGGACTCGATCTCACCGCTCAGCCGCTCGATCTTGTGCAGCACGGCGGGCTGAAAGAGGTCGCCAGTCACCGGGTGGAGGCCGACGAAAACCGTGTGATCCCCGCCGAAGATCTCCTGCATCCGCGCCTGGTACTCCTGCTGCTCCTCGGTCTGGGCGAGGATGCGCTGGGTGGAGCCGTCAAATTGCACGTGCCACGCGAGCCATCCCATCCACCCGGTGAACAGGCTGAACAGCACCAGGGCCACCCCGGGCCGGGCGAGGAGGACGAGGAGTAGTCGGGGGACCGCAGGAAACCGGCGCATCGGGGACCGGGAGCGAGGGAGGCCAGCGGCGAACGGAGGGACCGCCACACCGGGGACCAACGAGATGTTTTATCGGCGTGCTCGAGGTCAGAATTAAACCTTTGAAAATCCTGGCACTTCCGCGCAGGTACTAATTTTTTGCAGGCGACTCCGCGGCGCCTGAAAAATCTGCTATACCAGCCGTTCAGATCCCCCCCAGCCCGTCATGCTCGAAGTCCTCACCAAAGGTTTCCGCGCCGCACGCCAGCGTCTCCGGGGCGAGACCGCCCTGACCGAGGCGAACATCGACTCGGCCCTGCGCGATCTACGCCGGGCCCTGCTGGAGGGCGACGTCTCCCTGGAGGTCGCCAAGCGGTTCCTCGCCCGGGTCAAGGAGGAGGCCCTCGGCCAGGTGGTGAAGCTCAAGGCGGGCAGCGGCGACCAAGAGGTCCGGGTCAGCGTCGGTGACCACTTCACCCGCATCTGCCAGGAAGAGCTCACCGCCCTCATGGGTGGCGGAGACCCCACCCTCAACCTGGAGGGTAAGGGACCGGCGGTAATCCTGCTGGTCGGATTGCAGGGTTCAGGCAAGACCACGACGGCCGCCAAGCTGGCCCGCAACCTCAAGGAGGAGGGACACCGGCCGCTTCTGGTGGCGGCGGACATCTACCGGCCGGCGGCGATCGACCAGCTCAAGCTCCTCGGCGAGCGGCTGTCGATCCCGGTGTTCAGCGAGGACAGCCACGACGCCCCGGACATCTGCAAGCACGGCGTGGCGCACGCCCGCGCCAACTCCCACGACGTGGTCCTTCTCGACACCGCCGGTCGTCTCGTGGTCGACGAGCCGCTGATGCGGGAGCTGGAGAAGATCGCCAGCCGCACCAAGCCCAACGAGACCCTGCTGATCTGCGATGCCATGATCGGCCAGGAGGCGGTCACCACCGCCTCGGCCTTCCACGAGCGGCTGGAGCTCACCGGCGCCATCCTCACCAAGATGGACGGCGACGCCCGCGGCGGCGCAGCCCTGTCGGTGCGCGAGGTGACCGGCGTGCCGATCAAGTTCGTCGGCATGGGCGAGGGGCTCGACCGGCTGGAGCCGTTCCGGCCCGACGCGATCGCCTCGCGCATCCTCGGCATGGGGGACGTCGACGGGCTGATGAACGACTTCGCCCGCGCCGTCGACGACGAGGCCAAGGCCGAGGAGGATGCCCGCCGCGCCCTGCAGGGCGAGTTCGACTTCGAGATGTTCCTCGACCAGATCCAGACCCTGCAGAAGATGGGGTCGCTCGGGGATCTGGTCTCCAAGTTACCGTTCTTCCAGGACGGGGGCATGCCCGAGGGGCCGATCGACGACAGCGAGTTTCGCAAGGCCAAGACCCTCATCCAGTCCATGACCGGCGCGGAGCGACGGAGACCGGGGCTGGTGGAGCGCGACGCGAGCCGTCGGCGGCGAATCTGCAAAGGATCAGGTTCTTCGCCGAAGGAGCTCAAGGAGTTGTTGAAGAAGTTCCAGATGATGCGCAACCTCATGGGCATGCTCGGCGGTCAGGCCGGTGGCGGCCTGATGTCGCGCATCCCCGGCATGAAGAAGGCATCGCAGCTCGCCCAGCTCCGCAACCTGGACCCCCAGGCCCTCGCGGCCGCCGGCGGCGGGGCCAATCCGGGGATGGGGCTGCCGGGTGGCGCCGGCATGGCGGGTGGGCTCCCGATGCCCGGCCCGCGGCGCTCCGCCAAGGTCGACCGCGGCAAGTCGAAGGACAAGCGCAAGGCGGCGCGCAAGGCGCGCAAACGGAGCAAGCGGTAATCAGCCACCGTCGGCGCGAGCCGATCCACAGGTTCGCGGGCGGGCCTGCGCCGCGTCCGCCCTCCCCGACAGATGTCCCGCTACGCCGCCATCGACCTGGGCACCAACTCCTGCCGCCTGCTCATCGCCGAACCGGACGGTGAGGGCCTGCGGGTCGTCCACGAGCGCGTCGAGGTCGTGGGTCTGGGGCGTGGCGTCGACGAGCACGGCCACCTCCAGGCGAGCGTCGTCGACGCGGTCGTGACGCTGCTCGTCGACTTCGCCCATGCCTGTGGCCGCCACGGCGTGCAGGCGATCGCCGCGGTCGGCACCAGCGCCCTGCGCGATGCCGTGGATCGGGAGGACTTCCTCGACCGGGTGCGGGCGGCTGCGGGATTCACGATGGAGGTGATCGACGGCCACGAGGAGGCGCGCCTCTCGTTCCTCGCGGCGGCCCTGTCGGTCGGCGCCACCGCGACGGACGAGCTCGTGGCGGTCGACTTCGGCGGCGGCAGCACCGAGTTCATCCACGGCCGCGGCGATCGAATCAACCACGCGATCAGCCTCGACATCGGCTCCCGGCGGATGCTGGAGCGGTTCCTCCACAGCGACCCCCCGACCCTCGCCGAGTGGCGTGAGATGAGCCGTTTCCTGGAACAGGAGGTACAGGTCGTACCGATCCCCCCGCGGACCACGCCGTTGATCGGCATCGGTGGCACCGTCATCCACCTCTCGCGGATGATCCATGGTGGAGACCACCTCGCCCCGTTCGACGCCACCGACCTGGCGCCCATCAGCGAGCGCGTGCGCACCACCCCCATGGCCGAACGCCGCAGCTTCATCGGCCTCGACCCGCGACGGGCGGACGTGATCGTCGCCGGCTGCGGGCTGGTGGAGGCGGTCCTGGCGCGATTCCAGCGCCCGATCACCCCCACCTCGTGGGGCCTCCGCCACGGCCTGTTCGTCGACCGCTTCGCCGGCTGATGGCCCCTGTGGCCACGGCATCCGCCCGTAGGGCGGAACGCCGCAGGCGGTTCCGCCGGCAGGCGTATCCCACGGTGGCGGATCGCCCTTCGGGCATCCTCCCTACGAGACCCCCTCCGCAGGGGCACGGCATGCCGTGCCCCTACAAGGGTTGCCTCGGGAGGCCACGGTGGGCCCTTACCGGGAACTGCCTATCCCCTTAGCTCAGCATGTCCTGGGCGGGTTTCCTGACCTCCACTGCGGGGCCGGGGCGGCGGCGCATAGCAACGCTTCTTGGGCCAAGGCGCAGCCACCACCAGGGGCGTCCCTGTCGGTGAGAAATC
>Ga0210096_1000650_pt1 | contig 11800 bp, 14 predicted proteins | sample China_Galinas_PW_4_FD_184864 | JGI IMG/M metagenome (GOLD analysis project Ga0210096, IMG submission 184864) | Wetland microbial communities from San Francisco Bay, California, USA, that impact long-term carbon sequestration - China_Galinas_PWA_D2... | ecosystem: Environmental > Aquatic > Marine... | reverse complement strand
GCAAGCTCATCAGCCGTGGCGTGTTGCCGCCGTCGAGAACGTTCATGTTGAGGCCGATCCGAACCTCGAGTTCGGTCTGGCGAAACAACTGCTCCATCAGCATCGCCGGATCGACGGTCCTGCTTCGCGGTTCGAGGACGATGCGGACGGTTTCGGTGGATTCGTCGCGTATGTCGGCGAGTGTCTGCAACTTCCGAGCCGCCAGAAGTTCCGCTACCTTCTCCATCAAGCGGGATTTCTGAACCTGATAAGGGATCTCGGTCACGACGATCTGGAAGGCCCCTTGGCCAAGCTTCTCGACTTCCCAACGAGCCCGCACCCGAAAGCTGCCACGGCCCAGCCGATAGGCCTCCACGACGGTTTCTCGCGGCTCGATGAGCACCCCGCCGGTGGGAAAGTCGGGTCCCGGGATCATCTCGACCAGTGTTTCGATACTCGCCCTCGGGTGCTTGATCAGGTGAAGAAGAGCATCGCAAAGCTCACCGGCATTGTGCGGCGGGATGCTGGTCGCCATCCCGACGGCGATTCCCGTTGCGCCGTTCGCCAACAGATTGGGAAAGCGGGCCGGCAGGACCACCGGCTCCTCGTCCTCCCCATCATAAGTGGAGCGGAAATCGACGGCATCCTCGTCGATGCCGTCCAGCAGGGCCTGCGCGACCGCGGTTAAGCGGGCTTCCGTGTACCGCATCGCCGCGGCATTATCGCCGTCGATGTTACCGAAATTGCCCTGCCCGTCGACCAGCGGATAGCGGACCGCGAACTCCTGGGCGAGCCGCACCAGCGCATCGTATACCGCCGCGTCGCCGTGCGGATGGTACTTGCCGATGACATCGCCGACGACACGCGCGCATTTCTTGAATCCCGAGGCCGGATCGAGTTTCAACTGCCGCATCGCATAGAGGAGACGCCGATGGACCGGCTTGAGGCCATCACGAACGTCGGGCAGTGACCGGGAGACGATGGTCGACAGCGCGTATGATAGGTATCGCTGGCTGAGTGCGTCAGCTAGGGAAACGTCTTCAACGACAGCCACCGCCGCGGATTTAGTCATGCTCGCCCTCGCCTCGCAAGAAACAATAAAGAGCTAGATATGGTATTCGATGACCGCGATCCGTCAAGCTATCGTTTTACACACGAAAGCGCCGGACATAACCGCCGCCCCGAATCAGTGCCAAGCTTGGCGGCCGGGTAGTCGAGGACCAGCGTCAACTCCACCTCGTCGAGTTCGGGCATAGCCTGTTCTTCAACCTCAACCCTCGAGCCGATGCCGGTCACTCCGCCATCCGCTCAACCAGCCGCACCCTCGCCGCCGGCAAACCTCGATGTCCCGGCGCGTAAACGTGGCGCTCCAGGAAATGGCCGGTCAGAACCATTCCCTGGGTGACCTCGGCAGTGGAGCCGGCGCCACCTTCCTCGAGCAGAAACGATGGAAGCGCCAACAACCGCTCCCGATAGGGCTCGGCTGCCAATTGGGAGACCGCTCTTCCCGTTCGCGGAGAGACGTAGGTGAGGTGGTCTCCTCGCCCTGTAGCCGCACATCGGCTCAGATCCAGCCCGAATCCCAGTTCCGCCAGCAACCCCAATTCCCACTTTACGTAGGCCGACGGCCACAATTCGCTCTCCGCCAACACCAACAGAAGTGCGATGAGGCCATTGAACACCCGGGGATGAGGTTCACGTTCAGGCAACGCCGTCTCGGTGACCGCACAGGCCGCCGCCAACCCTGCCAGCTTCTTCCGGTCGCCGATCACCCCCGCGGCAATGGAATCGGTCAACTCACAGGTCAACCCGCCCAGATGTTCAGCAAGTCTGGCCCGCCACGTCGCCTTCACACGGTTTCCTGGCTGCAGCACGCCACGCATCCGCTTACCCGCCGCCCCGCGGACCAGCCCCGCGTGCTTGCCGTGATTCATTGTCAGCAAGGATACAATGGCCGAGGTTTCGCCGTGCTCGCGCACCGACACCACAACGCCGTCGTCCGACCACTCCATGGCTGGAGTGTAGCCAAATCGGTGGTGAAAAGCACACGGGATAAAGCTGCCCAAATTTTGGTCGACGGGTGATGACAACACAGGCGGTATTCGCGCTTGCGAAACGGTGCTTTTGCACCTGCACTGATGGTAACGATCTGATTCTATTTTGTATTTTCCATAAAGCAGATTCAGGCCGCTGAATGGTCTGGTTGTTGCAGGCGCAATATGTGCTAGGTTGCGTCCGCGTTTCGCGTTAGCGCCTGAAAGTGATGATGACTCAGGGGATTTGTCTGTGGGTACTCATGAGATCTTGATTACCGAACCTCACCCGTGCCGCCGGGGCTTCTTCCGCCGCCTTTACGCCCGCGTCGAAGTCGCCCATACCGGAGACTACTGGGTATGGCGGCAGATCGACGAAAACGGCATCGCTTTGACCGATGCCGAACATGCCTTCGAAACAGAGGACGCCGCCCTCAACGATGCGGTTCGGCAATTGAACGGTGTCGCCGTCGCCTTTTAAAGGATGCTGGCGTCAACCGGACTCCCGAATGAGATGAAGCGATTCTACGGGATTACGCGTCGAAATCGAGCCCGAGATCTCGATATCGCTCGGGGTCGTTCTTCCAGTTCTCTCGGTATTTGACGAACAGGAACAGATGGACCCGGCGCTCGAGATGGCGCTCCAAATCCGTGCGCGCGGCTTCGCCGATACGCTTAATACGAGCTCCGCTCTTTCCGACCACGATTCCCTTGTGGCCGGAACGCTCCACATAGATTACCTGGTCGATCCGAACGCTGCCGTCGTCCTGATCGGTCCACTTCTCCGTTTCGACCGTACACGCGTACGGAAGTTCCTGTTGAAGTTGCAGGTAAAGCTTTTCTCGGGTGATCTCTGCGGCGAACAGGCGACTCGGCATATCGGAGATCTGGTCGGCCGGATACAACCAGGGCCCCCCGGGCAATCGCACGGCGAGGGTGGACAACAGATCGTTGACGCCGTCTCCAGTCTCGGCGCAAATCATAAAGGTATCCGAGAAGATCTGCTCCTTCGCCAGCTCTGCCGTCAGCACAAGAAGTTCCGGCTTGCTGACGAGATCGACCTTGTTTAGGACGAGAATTGCTCTTCGGCGCCATGACTTGAGCTGTTCGATGATACGAAGAGTATCGGTGTCTACCCCTCGCTCGGAATCCACCAGAAGCAAAATCTCGTCCGCATCAGTCGCGCCACTCCACGCGGCCGCAACCATCGCCCTGTCGAGCCTCCGTCGCGGCACAAAGATACCCGGTGTGTCGACAAGTACCACTTGGGTCGTGCCCACGATGACGATTCCCAAAACCCTGGACCGGGTAGTCTGCACCTTCGGTGAGACAATGGCGACTTTGGCACCCACGAACCGGTTGACGAGCGTCGACTTGCCAACATTCGGACTGCCGAGCACGGCGACGAAACCGCAGCGAGTGCTTCCGTCTTCGCCAATGCTCCCCGCAACCTCGTTCCGCACGGCTATGTCACCGCGACTCGGATTGACATTCCTCGTTGCCCTCCTGAACTAGAGCGAGAGCCAGATCCGCCGCGGCCTGTTCGGCCGCCCTTTTCGACGGACCGACACCGGTCACCGGCGCAATTCCCGAAACCGTAACTTCAACGGAGAACATCGGAGCGTGATGTGGACCCTCCCGCGCTGTTTCACGATATCGAGGGAGTGCAAGTCCCCGACCTTGAGCCCATTCCTGCAACATTGTTTTCGCGTCCTTTGGCGGGTTCGTATCCTCGTCCACAAGCGCCTGCCAATAGCCGTGAACGAATTCCGCAGCAGCCTCCAACCCGCCATCGAGATAAATGGCGCCGATCACCGCCTCGCAGGCGTCGGCCAAGAGCCCAGGATTTGTCCGGCCACCTGCGTCGTCCTCACCTCGAGACATTCGAACATAATTGCCGAGGCCGGCCTCAATGGCGACGCGCGCCAGCGCTTCCTTTCGGACCAAGGCGGCATGACGGCGCGCCAATTCGCCTTCACGCTCGGCGGGAAATCGCTGAAACAACAGGTGGGCAATCACCAACCCCAGTACACGATCTCCCAAAAATTCTAGGCGTTCGTTGGAAGACAACCGGTCGCCGCTGGCACCAGACATGCTCGAATGGGTCAGGGCCTGTTCGAACAGCGCGGAATCCTTGAACCGATAACCTAACCTTCGCTCCAACTCCTTGGGCTCGCCACCATATTGATCGACCTCTCCGTCAATCACTGGATGCCCTGGAAAATGCGGTCGAAACGCACGGTCCGATACCAATCCCATATCTTCCAGGCATCTCCATTAATCGAAAAGAAGATGAACTCTGCGCGGCCGACCAAGTTTTGCAACGGAATATATCCGACTTCTCCGAGAAACCGACTATCGCGCGAACTGTCACGGTTGTCACCCATCGCAAAATAATGGCCTTCTGGAACAGAGTAAACATCGGTATTGTCGAGAGGACCGTTGTCACCAAGTTCGACAATGTAGTGTTCACGGCCATTTGGGAGTGTTTCGATATAAAGGCGATAGTGGCGAACACTCCCATAACTGTCCGGAACGGTATAGTCGTCAACGAACTCGCGTTTTACAGGCGTTCCATTGATGTGCAGGATGCCGGCGACCACTTGAATTCGGTCGCCCGGAAGACCGACGATGCGTTTGATATAGTCGGTTTTGTTGTCGGTCGGCAGCTTGAAGACCACAACATCACCCCTCTCGGGTTGGGTAACGAAGATCCGTCCCGGGATGAGCGGCAAGCTCAGCGGGAGCGAGTACCGGCTATAACCATACGAAAGCTTCGAGACGAAGAGATAGTCCCCAACGAGCAGCGTCGGAATCATGGATCCAGATGGGATGCTAAAGGGTTCATAGGCGAAGGTTCTGACCGCGAGTGCGATGAGTACCGCATAAACCACCGTCTTGACGAGTTCCTTGAACCCGCCCGATTTTGCATGAGCCATTAAAAAAGAAGCCTAACTGACAAATTTAGCAAGGTCGTTTTGACAAGCACAGAAGGCAAGCCAGCGTGCCCGATGAAGCCAGGGGCGGCGGTCGCTGTCAAGTCACCTGCCGATCAGGATGCTTCGCCAATCGCTGGCACCGCCGAGATCACCACCATCGCATGGGCAAACGGATACTCGTCCGTTAGCGACAGCTCCATTTCAGCAATCATATCATCGGGCGTCAATTCATCGAGTCGTCTTCGCGCACCACCGCTCAGCGTTAGGAAGGGCTTCCCCGACGGCAGGTTGTCGACACCGATTTCACGCCAGAATACGCCTTGCCGAAAGCCTGTGCCGAGAGCCTTGGAGCACGCCTCTTTTGCGGCATAACGCAGGGCGTAGCGTGCAGAGCGGTTTACACGTCCGTCGCAACCCGCCCGCTCAATCTCACTGAACACTCGATTGCAGAAGCGTTCACCAAATCGCTCCAGGGTCCGCTCAATACGGCGTATATCCAACAGATCGGTTCCGACGCCGATAATCATTGCCGCTCAAATCACAACCTGATCCACAACGCCGGAGCTGCGGGCTTCGTCCATCAGAACGCGCATCTGTGTGATGCTGTTCTCGATACCACAGAATATCGCCTCGCCCACGAGGAAGTGGCCGATATTCAACTCCACGATGGAAGTGATAGCCGCGACCGCGCCAACGTTGTCAAAGGTGAGTCCGTGTCCGGCATGACATTCAAGGCCTACGAATTTGGCATGCTTGGCCGCCTCAACGATGCGCGCGTATTCTCGTCGCCGAGCGTCGCCATTTGCCTCACAGTACGCCCCTGTATGGAGTTCGATCGCTGGCGCACCAAGGCTGCGGGCAGCGTCCAGCTGAGCCGGCGACGGCTCGATAAACAACGATACTCGTACCCCGGCTTCACCGAGAGCTCGGACATAGGGCAGCAGATGGTCGCGGCCCGCGACCGCATCGAGGCCACCCTCCGTGGTCCGTTCCTCCCGCTTCTCGGGAACGATGCACGCCGCATGGGGTTTGTGGCGCAAGGCGATCTCGAGCATTTCCTCGGTTGCCGCCATCTCCAGGTTCAGCGGAACAGGAAGCTCCCGGCTCAATGCCACTATGTCCTCGTCGGAAATATGCCTTCGGTCTTCGCGCAAATGGGCAGTGATCCCGTCCGCACCAGCCCGAACGGCATGTTTTGCGGCACGTACCGGATCCGGATGGAGCCCACCGCGAGCGTTGCGAATGGTGGCAACGTGGTCAATATTGACGCCCAATCGAAGACGCGGCGGCATACTGTGCCCTTCCTTGGCTACGGTTATTGATTTCGGCACCACTGAACGAACCTGCTTAGGTACGCCCCAACGGGCCTCTCAATCAACAAATAGAATACGGGGCACTAGCCACGGGCACGATCGGCCGAGTTCACGGCGGGTGTTGCTCGCAGCGCGGCAATGATGTCGGTCAGGTGCCTCACGTCGCGCACTTCGACATCAATCACCATTTCGAAGAACTGAGGTGCGCGATTGGTTATCTTGAGGTTCGAAATGTTGCCGTGGTTTTTGGCAATGACGGTGGTTAGGCTGCCCAGGCTTCCGGGTTCGTTGAGCACCGTAAGCTGCACCCGTCCAACGTGGGCAGGCATGTTCTCACCATCAGCCTCCCACGAAACATCGATCCAGCGTTCCGGCGTATCGGCAAACGCTTCCAAGCCTTCACAATCAATGGTGTGAATGGTGACACCCTTACCGGTAGTGACGACACCAACAATTCTGTCGCCCGGTAACGGATGACAGCAGCCTGCAAAGTGCAGCGCCATCCCCGGAATCAAGCCCTTGATGGGTACTGCCGGACTTTTGGATTTGTTCCTCCTGGTCCTGGCGCGGGCGAGAGGCACTACCCTTTCGTAGAACCTGATCTTCTTCTTCGTACCTGGAAACACCGTCTCTGTAACGGCTCGTGCCGTGATGTGTCCCCCACCTACCTGAGCGCACACATCGTCGACACTCCCCTGCTTGAAATTCTTGCGGACATTCTCGAGCGCCTTATCGGAGTATTCGTACCCCTCCTCTTGAAACGCACGCTTCAAAATGGACCGACCTAATTGTACGTACTGATCCCGCTCCCTTGAACGAATGAAACGGCGGATCCGTGCACGTGCCTTACCGGTAACGACAAAACGGTCCCAGGTCGGCGAAGGTGTTTGTGCCTTCGATGTAATGATGTCCACCTGGTCCCCATTGTACAATGGTGTTCGGAGCGGCATCAGGCGCCCGTTAATCTTGGCGCCGACGCAGGTATCGCCGATTTCCGAATGCACCGCGTAGGCAAAGTCTACAGGGGTCGCTCCCCTCGGCAGGTTGATGAGGTCGCCCTTAGGCGTAAAGCAAAACACTTCGTCCGGAAACATCTCCAGTTTCGTATGTTCAAGGAGTTCTTCCGGATCCATTGGATGATCAAGGATGTCGAGAAGCTCTCGCAACCAACGATACTGCTTGCCGTCCGTGTTGCCGACGCCCTGCTTGTAATGCCAATGGGCGGCGACGCCGAATTCGGCGATCTCATGCATCTCTAGGGTCCGAATCTGAATTTCGATTCGATGCCGTTCGGGCCCCAGCACCCCGGTATGCAAAGATCGATAGCCGTTGGGTTTCGGTGTCGAAATGTAATCTTTGAACCGACCTGGCACGACAGGATAGGCGCTGTGAACAACGCCAAGAGCTTTGTAACAATCGTCTACCGAGCCGACGATTACTCGGAATGCCATTATGTCGCACAATTGCTCCCAAGCCATGTTGGTTCGCTGCATCTTCCGCCAAATGGAATACGGGGACTTTTCCCGGCCGAAAACATCCGCATCGACCCCGCTGTTGATGATCGTCGCACGTAACTGATCGACGATCCGCGGAATTCGCTCTCCTCCCTGCTCTCGGAGAAATTTCAACCTCGCAACGATCGAGTCGCGGGCCTCGGCATTGATCTCGGCGAAGGCCAGTCCCTCGAGCTCGTTCTTCATCTCTTGCATACCAATGCGCTCGGCCAACGGCGCATAGATGTCCATCGTTTCGTGGGCAATACGGCGGCGTTTATCCGCATCCTTGATATGCTTTAGCGTACGCATGTTGTGCAGACGGTCGGCCAATTTGACCAGAAGGACGCGAATATCCTCCGACATCGCAAGGATCAGCTTACGAAAGTTCTCCGCCTGCTTGGTATGCTCGGACTGCCACTCGATGCGACTGAGCTTGGTCACGCCATCGACGAGGCGCGCCACCTCTTCACCAAAATGACCTTCAATGTCTTCGAGAGTCGCTGACGTATCCTCGATCGTGTCGTGGAGAAGCGCGGTGATGATCGAGGCGGAATCAAGCCGATAATTCGTCAGAATTCCGGCGACTTCCAAGGGATGCGAAAAGTAGGGGTCGCCGGACGCCCGAACCTGCGACCCATGGGCCTTCATAGCAAACACGTAACCGCGATTGAGCCCCTCTTCATCGGCTCCGCTATCGTAAGCTTTAACCCGTTCGACGAGCTCGAACTGACGGATCATTTCCGCCCTCACTGGCCATTATCAAGGCCGTGGCATGCACTTAAAGCTCGTCGGTGTCATCGATAGCGCCGCCGGACGGCCGCGGCGCCGTTTCCGGTGGCAAGTCTGTGTCCTCGTCGAGGATCTCTTGCGCATCCTCTCCCTCGACATGGAGCACGTCCTCCTCGATCTCGCTCGCAGGCTCGGGTTCGCCCTGCTCGGACTCGATCTCCCGCTGGATCGCCAGCAAGTCCATGTCGTCTTCTTCGGGTTCGTCCATCTCAACAAACTTCTGAAGGCCACGGATCAGATTGTTTTCCAACTCGCTGATATTTATCGTTCCCTCGGCGATCTCACGCAGCGCCACGACAGGGTTTCTGTCGTTGTCACGATCAAGGCTAAGCGGTACGCCAGCTCCGAGGTTTCGCGCCCTCTGAGCAGCAAGCATCACCAATTCAAACCGGTTAGGAACTTTGGTTACGCAATCTTCGACGGTTACACGCGCCATTCAAACCCTCCGCAAAAGCAACAACATGCTCGACCATATTCAGTGTGTATTTTATATATTTGAGCTGCAGCTTGGACTCAAGGCCGATGATTCGGCATGCTCCAGGGTTCTCGCGCGTTCAGGTCTCGATGGGCTCTGCGCTCTGGCCCGGCGGCAGCATCGCAAGCAGCTGAACGACGGAGCCTCCAAGTACGGGATGGCGCCATTCCGGCGCAAGTTCGGCCAGCGGCTTGAGCACGAAGGCCCGTTCATGCATTCGTGGGTGAGGCAACTCCACACCCGACGCCCAAGGGCTGACCCGATCATCGTAAGAGAGAAGGTCCAAGTCGAGCACGCGGGCGGCATTGCGCTTGCCGCGCTCTCGACCGAATTCTGCCTCTATGGCGTGTAACAAGCAAAGAAGTTCGGCCGGGCTTTTGGTTGTTTCAATCCGAATGACGCCGTTGACATAGTGTGGCTGCTCCGAATTGGGCACCGGTGCGCTGCGATACCAGCGCGACCGGCCAACGACAGCAATTCCCAAAGCCGCCAATGCGTCAACGGCGGCGCGACACGTTGCCTCCGGCGGTCCATAGCGGGAACTGGAAAGATTTCCTCCGACTCCGATAAACACCATCGTGTTCATCCAATTTTCCACTCTTGCAGCGTTTGTCACCCGGTCCTACGTATGGATGAGAACATTCATTTTGAATGCCGAAGGCAGGAGCAGTTGCGATTCACCCGTAGTTTTTTTTCAGAGGTTGCAACCAAGCTCTCAAGCTTCTCTATCCAAAAGGACATTGGAAAATGGTTTTTTACCCACAGGAGCGTATCGGACTTTTCATTGATGGCTCCAACCTGTACGCAGCCGCACGAGCGTTAAACTTTGATATCGATTATAAGCGGCTCTTGAACGTCTTTGCTGCCAAGGGTCATTTGATCCGTGCCTTCTACTATACCGCGTTAGTCGAGGACCAGGAATACTCACCGATTCGGCCGCTGATCGACTGGTTGGATTACAACGGCTACACCATGGTGACCAAACCGACCAAGGAGTTCACAGACGCTTCCGGCCGCCGCAAAATTAAGGGCAACATGGACATCGAATTGGCGATCGACGTCATGGAAATGGCCGAGCACCTGGACCACGCCGTGCTTTTCTCCGGCGACGGTGATTTCCGGCGGCTCGTCGAAGCTGTCCAACGGAGAGGAACACGCGTCACTGTGGTAAGCACGGTGCGTTCACAGCCTCCAATGGTTGCCGATGAATTGCGTCGCCAAGCCGATACTTTTATCGAGTTGCAAGAACTCCAGACGAGCATAGCCCGCGTGGGCGCGCACCGGGAGGAGCGCCACGAAAACGGTTACGATCATCCAACAAGCACCGACGACATCCTCGAAACCGCTTGAACCGTGCCGCGGCCAAGATGGACACTTCACATCCTGACCTCGATTGCCCATTGTGCCCAAGATTGGGCGTGTTCCGGGAAACCAATCGCGGCCTTTTCCCTACATGGCACAACGGGCCAGTGCCTTCGTTCGGTTCCGATGATCCGCATCTTCTGATCGTTGGCTTGGCGCCTGGGCTTAGGGGCGCGAACCGAACCGGGCGTCCCTTTACCGGGGATTATGCGGGTGAGTTATTGTACCAAACGTTGGTTCGTTTTGGACTGGCGGAGGGCCAGTTCAAGGGCGAGGCAAACGATGGGATGAGATTGATCGGCTGCCGAATCACCAATGCCGTGCGTTGCGTACCCCCGAAGAATAGACCAACGCCTGCCGAAATTGCCAACTGCGGTCGGTTTCTCGCCGCCGAGATCGCCAACCTCACATCCCTCAAATCAATTCTGGCTCTCGGCACCGTCGCTCACTATGCCGTGCTCGCCGCCTTCGGCCTTCGCAAGAAAGAAGCCCCGTTCAGACACGGAGCACTTCATTCAATTCCCCACAATCTGGTCCTAGCAGACAGCTATCATTGCTCACGTTACAATACAAACACAGGCCGATTGACACGCGCGATGTTCGAATCGGTATTCGAAAACCTGGTCCAACCTCGCCCCGCTTGAGAAATTTTCCGATGATCGATCTCTATACCTCGCCGACACCCAACGGCTTCAAGGTCTCAATCATGCTTGAGGAGACTGCCCTGCCCTACACCGTGATCCCCATCGACATCAACAAAGGCGACCAGTTCGACAGCGAATACCTGAAACTCAACCCCAACAACAAGATTCCCACCATCGTCGATTCAGACGATCCGGACGGCGTGCCCTACGCAGTCTTCGAATCTGGCGCCATTCTGATGTACTTGGCGGAGAAGTCCGGTCTTCTGATGCCCGCGGATCTTACCGGTCGCTACCGAGTCGTCCAATGGCTGATGTTTCAGATGGGCAGCATCGGACCAATGCTCGGGCAGGCCCACCACTTCCGCCGTTACGCCCCACAACCGATCGCGTACGCCATCGATCGATACACCAATGAGGCAAGACGGCTGTACAGGGTCATGGATCGCAGGCTGGGCGAAGCCGAATACCTGGCCGGCGAGTATTCGGTCGCCGACATTGCCTGTTTCCCGTGGATCAGGCCGTATCGACGACAGGGACAAGATCTTGAGGATTACCCCAATCTCAAGCGGTGGTTCGACGCCATCGACAACCGTCCCGCCGTTCATCGAGGACTTCAGGTGCCTTCCGGATCTCGAAGCGTATCTGCGGACATGGATGAGACGGCTCGATCAATTCTGTTCGGCGCCGCCCAATATGCCGAGCACTAAAACGATCGGATTGCCTGAGTGTTTGGTTGACATCAATCGGCCTTGGCGATCCGTTCAGCCCTT
>Ga0210096_1000647_pt1 | contig 11827 bp, 6 predicted proteins | sample China_Galinas_PW_4_FD_184864 | JGI IMG/M metagenome (GOLD analysis project Ga0210096, IMG submission 184864) | Wetland microbial communities from San Francisco Bay, California, USA, that impact long-term carbon sequestration - China_Galinas_PWA_D2... | ecosystem: Environmental > Aquatic > Marine... | reverse complement strand
CTCCGGCAACACGTCCACCTGTGCCGAGTAGCTGAACGGACTCCCCTCCTCCAGGGTGAGCTCCTCCAGGGCCGGCGGCCCGATCGCCTTCAAGGCGTGTTCCTCGAGGGCCTGGGGAAAGGTCTCCTTGAGCAGGGTATTCCCCACATCCTCACGCACGGCGTCGCCGAACCGCTTGCGGATCACCGACAGCGGCACCTTGCCCGGCCGGAACCCGGGGATGCGTGCGGTGCGCTGCAGGGCCCGGTACGCCTTGTCGAAATGAGGCGCCGTCTCGTCCGCCGGCAAAGTGACGCGGACCTGCCAGCGGCACGGGCTGACTTCCTGAACATTGGTTTCCATGAGAGTCGCTGTCCCCCGAGGGTGTTCATCCTGGTGCGAGAGGGGGGACTCGAACCCCCACACCTTGCGGCACTAGATCCTAAATCTAGCGCGTCTACCAATTCCGCCACTCTCGCAACACGGTGCGCTGTAGGACGTAAAAAGAATGGCCGAGAGTCGCCTCTCGGCCATTCCTGTATTTGGTGAGCCGTGAAGGGATCGAACCTTCGACCCGCGGATTAAGAGTCCGCTGCTCTACCAGCTGAGCTAACGGCCCAACACTTCGCCATTCCACAGCAGCGTCGCTGCGTCGAGAAATACTAACCGTGATAGTGGGGTGAGTGAAGGGGCTCGAACCCTCGACCACCGGAACCACAATCCGGGGCTCTACCAACTGAGCTACACTCACCACGGACGCGCATTGTCGGATGGATCGTCTGCCAAGTCCAGAACACCCCGTGGCGCGCCAGGCAGGACGCGAACCTGCCTTCCGTTCACGCTTCCCGGGTGCGGGTCGTCCCCACGCCCGGCGGGCGGCGATCTCCCGGGAGGACGAAGCCAGGTCGGGGGTGTCTCGCTGGCCATTCCGGCCAGACATTCTCGGTCAGGTTCCGCCTGCGAAGGGCGGCTATTCGACGGGATATTGTGTATACATCGACAGACCACCACCGGGGCGGGCACACCATGGCAATCAGAGTCGCGATCAACCACAAGACCGAGTACCGGTTCGATCGCCTGGTCTCGGTCTCGCCCCACGTCGTCCGGTTGCGCCCCGCGCCGCATACCCGGACCGCGATCGAGGCCTACTCGCTGAAGGTCCTGCCGGCGGGCCACTTCATCAACTGGCAGCAGGACCCGTTCGGCAATTTCTTGGCCCGGATCGTGTTTCCCGAGCCGGTGCGCGCCCTGTCCTTCGAGGTGGACGTGGTGGCCGAGATGGTGGTCATCAACCCCTTCGAGTTCTTCGTGGAGGCGTACGCCGACAAGTACCCCTTCCCGTACGACGCCCAGTTGGGTAAGGAGCTCGCACCCTACCTGGAGATCCGGGAACACGGCCCGCTCCTCCAGAAGTGGCTGGCGCGGGTGGACCGCTCGCCCCAGCCCATCGTGGACTTCCTGGTCGCCCTCAACCAGCGACTCCAGAAGGACATCGCCTACACCATCCGCATGGAGGTCGGGATTCAGAGCTGCGAGGAGACCCTGGCCAAGGCCCTCGGCTCGTGCCGGGATAGCGGCTGGCTGCTGGTGCAGATCCTGCGCCACCTCGGGCTAGCGGCACGCTTCGTCTCCGGCTACCTGGTGCAGCTTACTTCGGACGAGAAGCCGCTGGAGGGTCCGGCCGGGACGGATCACGACTTCACCGATCTGCACGCCTGGGCGGAGGTGTACGTGCCCGGGGCCGGCTGGCTGGGACTGGACCCGACCTCCGGCCTGTTCGCCGGGGAAGGTCACATCCCGCTGGCCTGCACACCCGATCCCGGCAGCGCGTCACCGATCACGGGCACGACGGGGCCGTGCACGGTGGAGTTCAAGTTCAGCAACCACGTGCAGCGCATCCACGAGGACCCGCGCGTCACCAAGCCCTACACCGACACCCAATGGGCGGCCATCGAGGCGCTCGGCCACAAGGTGGACGCAGACCTCGAGGCGGGGGATGTGCGCCTGACCATGGGCGGCGAGCCGACATTCGTCTCCATCGACGACATGGAGTCCGCCCAGTGGAACCGGGACGCCCTCGGGGATCACAAGCGCAGGCTGGCGGGTGATCTCCTGCTGCGCCTGTGGCGACGCTTCGCACCGGGCGGGATGCTCCACTACGGCCAGGGCAAGTGGTATCCGGGCGAGCCCCTGCCGCGCTGGTCCCTGAACTGCCTGTGGCGGACCGACGGCGAGCCGGTGTGGCGCGACCCGCAGCTCCTCGCCGCGGACGACGCCGACGAGGGCACGGGACCCGAGGATGCCGAACGCTTCACCCGCCACCTGGCGCGTGCCCTCGGCCTGTCGGATCGCTATCCGGTGCCGGGCTACGAGGACAGCCTGTACTACCTCTGGAAGGAGGGGATGCAGCCGGACAACGTGGACCTGCTGCACGCCGACCTCGAGGACCCCGAGGAACGCCAGCGCCTGGCCCGGCTGCTCGCCGGGGACCTCGGCAGGCCGGTTGGATTCGCCCTGCCGATCCGCTGGGACACGACCCAAGAGCGCTGGCAGAGCAGCGTCTGGACCTTCCGCCGCGAGCGCATGTTCCTCACCCCCGGCGACTCGCCCATGGGCCTGCGGCTGCCCCTGGACGCCCTGCCCTGGGTGGCGGAGAAGGAGCGCGAGATCGATCCGGAGCGTTGCATGTTCGCGCCCCGGCCGCCGCTGGGGGACTACTACGGCGAGGTGACCCGCCGCTTCAGCCGCCTGGAAGCGCCCGCGGAGGTCCATCCGGAGATCGTCCAGCAGGAGATCGGGGACGACGACCACCGGCGCGAAAAGCGACCGGTCAAGGTCGCCCACACCGCCCTGTGCGTGGAGCCCCGCGACGGGGTGCTGCACGTGTTCATGCCCCCCCTCACCCACCTGGAACGTTATTTCGATCTGGTCGCCGCCATCGAGCTGACCGCCGCGACCCTCGGGGTGAAGGTACGGCTGGAGGGCTACGAGCCGCCGCGCGACTGGCGCGTCTGCAAGCTGGCCGTGACCCCCGATCCCGGCGTCATCGAGGTGAACATCCACCCGGCCGCGAACTGGGAGGAGATGGTCGCGCGCACCCAGGCGCTCTATGCGGACGCACGCGAGGCCCGCCTGGGCACCGAGAAGTTCATGCAGGACGGGCATCACACCGGGACCAGCGGCGGCAATCACGTCACCATCGGCGGCGCTACCCCGGCGGACAGCCCAATGCTGCGCCGGCCGGACCTGCTGCGCAGCCTGCTCACCTACTGGCAGCATCACCCCGGGCTCTCCTATCTCTTCTCCGGGATGTTCATCGGCCCCACCAGCCAGGCGCCGCGGGTAGACGAGGCACGCAACGAGAACCTCTACGAGTTGGAGATCGCCTTCCAGCAGATCCCCGAGGGTGAGGTCCTGGAGCCGTGGCTGGTGGACCGCGTGCTGCGCAACCTGCTGGTGGACGTGACGGGCAACACCCATCGCGCCGAGTTCTGCATCGACAAGCTGTTCTCCCCGGACTCCCCGAGCGGTCGCCTCGGGCTGGTGGAGTTCCGCGCCTTCGAGATGCCCCCCCATGCGCGCATGAGCCTCGTGCAGATGCTCCTGCTGCGCACCCTGATCGCGTGGTTCTGGCGCCAGCCCTACCGCCATCGCCTGGTGCGCTGGGGCACCGAGCTACACGACCGCTTCATGTTGCCGCACTACGTGTGGGCCGACATCCACGACGTGGTATGCGACCTGCAACGGGCGGGATACCCCTTCCAGGCGGAGTGGCTGGCGCCGTTCCAGGAGTTCCGCTTCCCCCACTACGGCTCGGTGGCGGTGCGCGACATCCACCTGGAGGTCAGGGCCGCCCTGGAACCCTGGCACGTCCTGGGCGAGGAGGTGCGTAGTCTCGGTACGGCACGCTACGTGGATTCGTCGGTGGAGCGGCTACAGGTCCGGGTCACGGGTCTGACGGATGCGCGTCACGTCGTGGCCTGCAACGGGCGCCGCGTGCCGTTGCACGGTACGGGCACCCATGGCGAGTACGTGGCCGGGGTGCGCTACCGGGCGTGGCAGCCGCCCTCGGCGCTACACCCCACCATCGGGGTCCACTCACCGTTAGTGTTCGACATCATCGACACCTGGAGCGGGCGCTCCGTCGGTGGCTGCACCTACCATGTGGCGCATCCCGGCGGCCGCCATTACGAGGACTTCCCGGTCAACGCCTATGTCGCGGAGACCCGCCGCGTCAGCCGCTTCTGGGGCTACGGCCACACCCCCGGGCCGATCGAGCCGCCCCGGGAGATCGCGGCCCTGGGCCGCTTCTCGGGCGACGGCCATCCGACCGGTCCCATGTCCCCGCCCCCCGAGGAACGCAGCCCGGAGTATCCCTACACCCTGGACCTCAGGTACCGCCACGGTTGTGATTAAGAAGCCTCTCTCTGCCACGACGGGCGTCCCTGGCGATGTCAGCTCACGTTAACCCAGACGATCGACGCGTGATCCGCGTTCGTGATAACCACGAAGAGCACGAAGGACGCGAAGAAGTAATCGTGGCTTCCCCTTCGTGTCCTTCGCGGTGAACAACCTTCGCGCCTTGGCATCTTCGCGAGAGACCCTCGTGACCGAGGGAAGTCGGGTCTCGTCCTATTCACGGCCAGACGTCACGTCGACGATCAACATTTATGAATCACGGCAGCACATCGCACCGTGCGCATAGGCCATGACCACCGCCCGAAGCCTCCAGAGTGGGACCGCCTATCGGCCGCCGCCCGGCGCCTACGACGAGATGTGCACGGCGGAGGGCGAGGTACGCAAGCACTGGCGCTACTTGATCGACTCCTTGGGCGCCATGGGGCCGGAGGTAATGCTCCAGCGACAGCGCGATACGGCGCGGATGCTGCGTGGTGACGGGGCGACCTACAACGTCTACGGGGTCCCCGGCGGCTTGAACCGGCCGTGGGCCCTGGACCCGGTCCCACTGCTGATCGGCAGCCGGGAATGGGCGGGGATCGAGGCCGGTCTGGCGCAGCGCGCGGAGCTCCTGAACCTCATCCTCGGTGATCTCTACGGGCCCCGGAACCTGCTCCGGAAGGGGCTCCTGCCGCCGGAGCTGGTCTACGGACATCACGGCTTCCTGCGTGCCTGCGCCGTCAGCGACGGGGTCCCGGTCCCGCGCCTCACCCTCTTCGCCGTGGATCTGGCGCGCGGGCCCGACGGGCGGATCTGGGTCATCGGCAACCGCACGCAGGTGCCGTCAGGAGCGGGCTACGCCCTGGAGAACCGCAGCGTGATGTCCCGGCTGATGCCGAGCCTGTTCCGCGATTCGCATCCGCACCGGCTGTCGGCCTTCTTCCGCCTGATGCGCGAGTCGCTGCGCGCCCTGGCGCCCGACGGCCGCGACGATCCCCGGGTGGTCATCCTCACCCCCGGACCGTTGAACGAGACCTATTTCGAGCACCAATCCCTCGCCAACTACCTGGGCTATACCCTCGTCGAGGGCCCGGACCTCATGGTCACGGACGGCCGCGTGTGGCTCAAATCGGTGCGCGGGCGGGAGCCGGTGGACGTAATCCTGCGACGCGTCGATGGGGACTTCTGCGATCCCCTGGAGCTGCGCGCGGACTCCCGCCTCGGGGTCGCGGGGCTGCTGCACGCGATCCGCCAGGGCCGCGTGGCGGTGGCCAACCCGCTGGGATCCGGGGTCCTGGAGAACCCCGGTCTGATGGCCTTCCTCCCCAAGCTGGCCAAGCATTTCTTCGGCCACGAGCTACGCCTGCCCTCGGTGGCGACCTGGTGGTGTGGCCAGAAGGCCGAGCGCGACTACGTGCTGGCCAACCTCGACAAGCTCGTGCTGCGCCACGTCAACCGGGTGCCGGGCAATGCGCCGGTCTCGGGTGATCAGCTCAGTGCGGCGGACCTGGATCTCTGGCGCGATCGCATTCGCGCCCATCCCCATCTCTACGTGGGCCAGGAACGGGTCGAGGTCTCCTCGGTCCCGACCTGGCGCGAGTCCGGCCTGGAGCCGCGCCCGGCCATCATCCGCGCCTTCCTCGTCGCCCGGCAGGACACCTACGTGGTCATGCCGGGCGGGTTGACGCGGGTCGGCGCGAATGCCGGCGACTGGCTCGTGTCCAACCAGGCGGGTGCCATCAGCAAGGACACCTGGGTGCTCGCCTCGGAGCCCGAGAAGACCGAGAGCCTGTGGCCGCACACGCCGGCGGTAACCTACGCGGTGGAGAGCAAGGAAGGCCTGCCCAGCCGCGCGGCGGAGAACCTGTTCTGGCTCGCCCGGTACGCGGCACGGGCGGAGGCGACCATCCGGCTGATCCGCAACATCAACGTGCGCTACAACGAGACCCTGCAGTTCGCGGACCCCGTGTGCCAGGCATGTCTGGAGCGGCTGCTGAAGGGGCTGACCCAGGTCACTCACACTTATCCGGGTTTCGTGGGCGAGGGCAACGACGACCAACTTGGGTACCCGATCCCCGAGATCCTGGATGTCATCCTGAACGCGCAGCGCGCCGGGAGCCTGGCCGGCAATCTGGCGATGTTCCTCCAGTCGGCCTCGGCCGTGGTCAACCTGGTCTCCGCCGATACCCGGCGGGTGCTGAACGACATGGGCGACGAGCTCATGGACCTCGGGCAGGGAACCCCGTCCGATCTGCAATCCATGCAGGAGACCCTGGACCGGATCATGACCGCGCTCATGGCGATCGCCGGCGCGACCCACGAGAGCATGAGCCGTGAGCTCGGCTGGGGCTATTTCGGCATGGGGCGGCGCATCGAACGTACCCTGTTGCTGGCGAGTCTCGTCCGTTCGTTGCTGGTGCCGGAGACGGACCCCGGTGTCGAGGCCCTGCTCACGGAATCCACGCTCCTGGCGGCGGAGAGCCTCACCCTGTACCGGCGTCGCTACTACGCCCAGCCAGAGATCGAGACCGCCCTGGACCTCCTGTTGCTCGACGAGACGAACCCGCGTTCCCTGATCTTCCAGGTCAACGCGCTGGAAAAGCTGGTCCGCGATCTGCCGGGGCAGAGCGCCCGGCCGCTCACGATCGAGATGCGCCGGGTGATCGAGGCGTCCGGGCTACTGCGCCTCGCGGACGCGCAGCACCTGGCGGAGATCGACAGCGGTGTGCGCCCGCACCTGGATGCGCTGCTGGCCCGCCTATATCAGTCGGTCGGTGAGGCCTCGGCGGCACTGACGGATAGCTACTTCAGCCACGTCGAGGGTCCGTTCCAGCTCCTCGATACCGGGACCGAATCGCCATGATCTACCGGGTCGTTCACGAGACGGCGTATTTCTACGGTGGAACGGTCAGCCAATGCCACAACCTGGCGTGTCTGAAGCCGCGCGAGGTCACCGGGCAGCAATGTCTCAGCCATCGCCTGGAGATCGTTCCCCTGCCCCTGGAGGTCGTCGACTACCGGGATTTCTTCGGCAATCCGGTGACCTACTTCTCCATCCAGCAGCCGCACCAGCAGCTCACGGTGACCGCCGTGAGCGAGATCGTGATGAATGGCGGCAGCGAGCAGGCGGTCATCGATTATCAGATGCCCTGGGACGAGGTGCGCACACGGCTGGCCGGCGCGACCGAGCCCGAGCTGATCGACAATCGCCAGTTCCTCCTGGACTCACCCCTGGTGGCCGCCACCCCGGATCTCGCCGGGTATGCGGGACCCGCCTTTCCGCCCGGCCGGCCATTGCTCGACGCGGTGTTGGATCTCATGTCGCGCGTGCACCACGACTTCACCTTCGCCCCCGGCTTCACCTCGGTCACCACGCCCCTGGGCGAGGTGTTCGCCAATCGCCGCGGCGTGTGCCAGGACTTCGCGCATCTCGCCATCGGGTGCCTGCGCGCCATGGGGCTCGCCGCGCGCTACGTGAGCGGTTACCTCGAGACCGTGCCGCCGCCCGGCGCGGCCAAGCTCCAGGGCGCCGATGCCTCCCATGCCTGGTTCTCGGTCTTCCTGCCCGAGACCGGTTGGCTCGACTTCGATCCCACCAACAACCAGATGCCCCAAGGCCAGCACATGACCACCGCCTGGGGCCGCGACTTCTCCGACGTCACCCCCCTAAAGGGCGTCATATTCGGCAGCGACCCCGGCCACAGCCTCACGGTCTCGGTGGACGTCGAGGCGTTAGAGGGATAGGCCGCCGCCCACGGCTTCCTGCACCCGCACAGCCGCGATTCGACGCCACCGTAGGCGGAAGTTGGAAAGAAGTCGGGCGCCGGCCGGAGATCTTCCCCCGCCGTCAGGCCGGAGCCTCCAGCAGCGCCTGCATGAGGTCGACTCGCCCGGCGCGAAACCCTGCCTCGCAGTAGGCCAGGTAGTAGCGCCACATGCGCAGGAATCGCTGATCGTAACCGAGGGCGCGGATGGCCGCCGTGCGGGCCCGCACCGCCCCGTGCCAGTGGCGCAAGGTGCGAGCGTAGTCGGCGCCGAACATTGCCCGGTCGCGGAGCTGGAGCCCTGCCGCCTCGGCCTGGCGACGAAACCGCGTCACCGTCGGCAGCAGCCCCCCCGGGAAGATGTAGAGCTGGATGAAGTCGGCGCTCCGGCGGTAGTGCGAGAAGGCGTCCTCGTCGATGGTGATGGTCTGCACGGCGGCGCGCCCGCCGGGCTTCAGGTGGCGGCGCAGGGCGGCGAAATAGGTCGGCCAGTAAGGCTCGCCGACCGCCTCGAACATCTCGACGGAGACGATGTGATCGAAACGGCCCCGAAGGTCGCGGTAGTCGAGGAGCTGGATCGAGACCTGTTCCTGCAGGCCCGCCGCCGCCACGCGGCTGCGTGCCAGGGCCATCTGCTCCCGCGACAGGGTGATGCCGGTGACGCGCAGTCCGTGCCGTGCCGCATGCAAGGCGAACCCGCCCCAGCCACAGCCGATCTCCAGGAGGTGCTGGCCCGGTCGCGTCTCCAGCAGGTCGAGGAGGCGCTGGTACTTTCTCGCCTGGGCCACGGCCAGCGGCTCGTCCGGGTGGTCGAACACGGCGCCGGAGTAGCTCAGGGTGTCGTCCAGCCAGAGGCGGAAGAAGTCGTTACCGAGATCGTAGTGGGCGGCGATGTTGCGGCGGCTACCGCGGCGGGTGTTGGGTCGCAGGCGATGGCGGATCCGGCCGAGCAGGGGATGGAGCGCGACCATGGGCAGGGCCTCGGCGAGCTGGCGCTCGTTTAGCGCCAGGACTTCCAGCAACGCCGCGGGATCGGGGCTCCACCAGTCTCCCGCCATGAAACCCTCGGCGAAGCCGATCTCACCGCGCCGCACGAGGCGGCCGAGGAGGCGCCACGGCCGTCGCAGGACGAGGGAGCCGTCCGGACCGGCATGGACGCCGGAGAGCAGGCGGCGGCCGCCTTCCGGCGTCGTGACCTCCAGCCGCCCGTATGCGACGCCGGCGAAGGCCCGCAACAGGATCCGGGTGGCCAAGGATGTCGGGCGCGGCTGCGCGGCCGCGGTCCAGTCCAGGTTCGCATTCATCCACTGATCTCCTCGCGAGGTGGCAACGGCTTGGCGAAGACGGGGGCGCCGCGCAGCCAGATTTTCAGCGCCTGCCAATGGATGCCGGCGATCACCTTGAGGTTCAGAAAGGGAACGCCCAGCAGGGCACGGAGCAGGTTGCGGTCGTTGAAGCGCTGGCCGGCCGCGGTCTGCGCCGCGACCAGCATCAGCCGGCCCTCCTGGTACTCCTGGATGCCGATCGCCAGCCCCGCGTCGGGTCGCGACAGACGGAAGCGGTAGGTCGCCTGCATGGAGATGAACGGCGACACGTGGAAGCGCTTCTCCACCTCCTTGCGCAGGGGCCAGCTCAGCGGCGCGCCCGAATCGTGGAGGAGGTAGCCGTGTTGCTCCCCGAAGGTGTTCTTGACCTCGCAGAGCACGGCCCGGAGGCCACCGTCGCGGTGCAGGCAATACCAGAGGCTCAGGGGGTTGAAGGCGTAACCGAAGATCCGCGGAAAACTCAGCAGCAGGACGCGGCCCCCGTCCAGATGGATACCGTGGCCGGCCAGCATGGTCTCCACCCAGGGGGCCAGGGGCGTGCCGTCCCGCGGACCGTGGTCGCGGTCGTACACGGAAAAGACGTTGAAGCGGTTGTGGGAGAACAGCCAGGTCCGCTGCGCCGTCTCTTTCAGGCGGTCGACGTCGAGGAGGAGGCTGAAGATCCGGTAGGCGAACCGGTACCGCACCGGGAACCGGCGGCGGTGCATGACCTCACCCACGTAGAGGGTGGCGTCCCCAGGGGCGTCCATGGTCATGCGGCCTGCGAGTGGGTGGCAGGTGGAGCGGAGATCGGATCGGCCCGCCGGGCCGCGGTCTCCTCCCACGGCAGCCTGGCGCCGAGTCGCACGGCCACCTCGACCGCCGACCGCAGGGCGTCCTCGTGGAACCCGTAGCCGTGATAGCTCCCGCAGAACCACAGGCCGTTGCGGCCCGCGATCGAAGGGAGCTGGCGCTGCGCCTCCAGGGCACGGCGATCGAAGAGCGGGTGGTGATATTCCATCTCGCGCAAGATGCATTCCCCCCGCGGCTCCGTCAGGGGGTTGAGGCTCACGAACACGGGCTCCTCGCACGGCAAACCCTGGAGCCGATTCATCCAGTAGGTGACCGAGACGCGGCTCGGGTCTCCGGCGGCGGTCGCGGAGAGATAGTTCCAGGCCGACCATGCCCGGCGGCGGCGCGGCATCAGGCGCGGGTCGCGGTGGAGGAGTGCGCGGTTGGCCTGGTAGCGAAAGGCACCGAGAAGCTGCCGCTCCTCCCGGGTCGGCCGGTCGATGAGGGCGAGCGCCTCGTCCGCGTGGCAGGCGAGCACCACCTGATCGAACCTCTCGCAACCGCCCGCGGCGTAATGCACGGTCACCCCGGACGCGCCGCGCACGACCCGGCTGACCGGCTCGGCGCGGCGGGTCCCGGCTCCCAGGGTCTCCAGCATCGTGCGGATGTACTGGTGACTGCCACCCGCCACCGTCCGCCACTGTGGCCGCCCGAAGAGGTCGATCAGCCCGTGGTTGGCGAGAAACCGCAGGAGGCTCTCGAGGGGAAAGTCGAGCATGGCCCGCGTCGGGCACGACCAGATGGCCGCGGTCATCGGCAGCAGGTAGTGGTCACGGAACGCCTGGCCGTAGCGCTGCTCGTCGAGAAACGTCCCCAGGGTCATTGGCGAGCAGCCCTCTCGCAGGAGCCACCGGGCGGTGCGATTGAACCGCAGGACGTCCGCCAGCATGCGCAGGAAACGGCGGTCCACGAGCCGCCGGCGCTGGGTGAAGAGGGTGTTGAGATCGGTCCCGGCGTACTCCAGGCGGCCGCCATCGACGGACACGGAGAACGACATATCCGTCGGCCGGGTGTCCACCTCCAGGTGGCGAAGCAAGGCGGTGAACAGCGGGTAGTTGGGCTCGTTGTAGACGATGAAGCCGGTGTCTACGGGCACGCGGCCGCGGGCCGTGTCGACCTCGATGGTGTGGGTGTGGCCCCCGACGTAGTCGTTGCGCTCGATCAGGGTGACCTGGTAGCGCTGCCGCAGCAGCCAGGCCGCGGCCAATCCCGCGATGCCACTACCGACGACTGCGATGCGCTGTCCCGCCATGGGGAACCCTCCTGGCCTGTACGAAGTTGACGATGACATCAATCAGTTGTACAAGTCTTGTACATGTCGTTCGATAGCGCAAGCTAAAACCGCAGAAGACCCAAGGGAGAACCACGATGACCTACACAAGCCTTGTTATTTCAGCGCTTTTTACGGCATCGGCTGCCGGCACAGTTGCGGCCGACACCCCCTGCACCCCGCTGCTCGACTTCGCCAAGCGACCGCTCGCGGCGACAGAACCTGTACAGCTCTGCGACGCGTATCGGGGCAAGGTCGTG
>Ga0210096_1000646_pt1 | contig 11831 bp, 12 predicted proteins | sample China_Galinas_PW_4_FD_184864 | JGI IMG/M metagenome (GOLD analysis project Ga0210096, IMG submission 184864) | Wetland microbial communities from San Francisco Bay, California, USA, that impact long-term carbon sequestration - China_Galinas_PWA_D2... | ecosystem: Environmental > Aquatic > Marine... | reverse complement strand
CCGATAACCTCGGGCTGTTCCTGATCGGCTCGCTGAGCTCGCTCAGCACCACGGCCGGCTCCAAGGCTGCCCAGGCGATCAACGGCGGGCAGGGCGTAAGCCAAGGCCTGTGGTATCAGATGGGCGTATCGGCGAGCCAGCCCGCGGGCGTGCGCGCTATCGAGAGCCTGGTGATCAAGGACGGCGTCCCGACCACCTACACGCTGGATACCGATTATCGCGAGGACCTGGTCAACGGGCGGATCTACATCATCCCCGGCGGGAATATCGCCGACGACACCGTGCTGACCGCCGACTACGACGAAACCACCGTCTCCTGGGAGCAGGTGGCCACCCACGACCTCGGCCCGGCCGAGGGCGCTTTCCGGTACGTCGCCAACAACACCAAGGGGGCGAACCGCGACCTGTTCATCCCGCAGTGCCGCCTGATCCCGAGCGGCGAGCTGGCCTGGCGCAGCCGCGACACGATCCAGTCGCTCGCGTTCGACCTGGCCGTGGTCGTGCCCACTGATGGCCGCGCGGCCATGTATCTGAACGGCCGGGCGGCGTGACGATGACGCCGGATCGGCGGCCGGGCGGCATGCCGATGACGCCGGCCGGGCAGGAGGAGATCGAGACCCTCGACCCGCTGGTGCGCACGCTCTATATCGGCGGCGAGAAAATCGAGGTCGCCCCGCTGACCATCGGCCAGGTCGGCCCGGTCCGGCGCGTGCTGGACCCGCTGCTCGCCGAGCTGCGGGGCGGCACTGACCAGCCGGAGGCCGAAGCGATCGAGGTCGATCTCAAGGCGTTCGTCCTGGCGCATACCGACGAGGCCGTCGAGATCGTGGCGCTGGCCATCAAGCGGCCTTTTGGGGACCGGTGGGTGGCAGGTCTGTATATCGATGACTTTATCGACCTGGCCACCGCGGTGTTCGAGGTCAACTTGGATTTTTTCACCCGCCGTCTCGCGGCGAGCCTGGCGCGCGTGACGGCGCGCCTCGAGGCGGCGGCTGGGTCGATCTCATCGGCGAACTCGTCGCCGCCGGCCACCAGCGACGGGACGTCATGACGATGACCTTGCGCCAGGCCCGCGCCTATCTCGCCACCGCCGAGCGCATCGAGCGGCGCCGGCTGCGGGTCCTGGCCGTCACCGTGCGCGGCGCCCAGTCCGACCGGGAGGGCTGGGAGTCCTTGATGGAGTGGCTGGATCGTGGCTGATCACCTTCTGGCCCATGACTCTAGCCCCGTCATCTTTCGCCGACGGCTATTCTGGCGCTTGTGGTTTGGAACACCGCGGTGGGCCTTTCCGCAACGGTTCGGTCTGCACTATGTGCGGGACCAGCTTGACCGCGTCCTATATGCGGGTGTGACCGTGTTCGGGTACTCGCTGCTGTATTCGGATGTCTGGTAGTGCCTGACCAGAAATTCATCATCAAAATTGGCGGGGAGTCGCGGGACTTCACCCGCACGGTCGGGCGCGTCAAGCGTAACCTGGGCGGCCTGAAACGCGCGGTTTTTTCGCTTCAGGGGGCGCTGGGCGGGATCGGCGCGGCGCTGTCCTTTAGGGCCATCATCCAGGCCACCGAGCGCCAGCAACAGGCGATGCGCCAGCTCGAGCAGCGTATCGACTCCACCGGCGGGGCCGCCGGCAAGACCTCCCAGGAACTGGCCGCCTTCGCGGCCGAGCTGCAGACGATGACGACCTTCGGCGACGAGGCCATCATCGAGATGCAGTCCCTGCTGCTCACCTTCACCCAGATCGCCGGACCCCAGTTCGACCGCGCCACCGCGGCCGTGCTGGACATGTCCGTGGCGATGGGGCAGGACCTCAAATCCAGCGCGTTGTCGGTCGGCAAGGCGCTGAACGATCCCATCCGGGGCCTCAACGCGCTGTCGCGCTCGGGCGTGCAGTTCACCGACGATCAGCGCGCCCTGGTCAAGTCCCTGGTGGATACCGGACGCACCGCCGAGGCGCAGGGCGTCATCCTCGAGGAGTTGCAGCGCCAGTTCGGCGGCGCGGCCGAGGCCGCCACCGACACCCTCGGCGGGGCGCTCTCCCAGCTCGGCAACGCCTTCGGCGATCTGCTCGAGGCCAAAGGCGGCGGCATGAACGATGCGGTCGCGGCGACCAAGGAGCTCACCGCCGTGATGCAGGACCCGGCTACTGTGGCGGGCATGAACGCCATCACCACGGCGGTGATCGATCTCGCCGGGTGGATGGCTAAGGCCGTGGCTGGGATCGCCGCGTTCACGAAGGGCGTCGCGGAGATGGCCGCCGGGGCGAGCGGTTTCGGGGCCGAGTACGACGCACTGAATAAGAAGCTTGAGCCGTTGCAGGAGCGCCTGGACGAGCTGCAGAACAGCCCCTATCGGTTTCTCTGGAACAAGGACGAGGTTGCCGCGGAAGCCGCGGCGATCGAGCAGGAGATCGAAACGATCAAGCGCGCCATGGGCGAGCTGCAGTTCGATCGACCTGGTGCGCCGGGAGCGGCGCCGAAGCCCGCCGGAACAGGTGTGCCAGCCCCTGGCCGCGCGGCCACCTCCCAGCCCCGTGAGGCACCCGCCGGCCCGGCGGGCTTCGGCGCCGCACTCGACCAGGCGGTGGCGCGACAAAGCGAGGCCGCGGCGAAGATCCAGGAGCAGATGCAGCGCTCGGCCGAGGCGGTCAAGGACCTGATCGATCCCACCCGCGCCCTGAATCGCGAACTCGACCGCAACCGTGAGCTGTACGAGGCCGGCTATCTATCTGGCGAGCAATACGCCCAGGCGCAGCAGGACGTCCAGCGGCGCATCGGCGAGGCCCGTGGCGGCTTCGAGGAAATCAACGACGCCATCCAGGAGACCGGTGACACACTGAACGAATTTGCGGTACAGGGGGCGCGCAACATCGAGAGTGCACTGGCGGATTTCTTCTTCGAACCCTTTAAGGACGGTTTATCGGGCCTCGGCGACAGTCTGTTGCGCACCCTCAACCGCATGGCCGCGGACATCGCCGCCGCCAAACTGGCCGAAAAACTGTTCGGCGATGTCGGCGGCGGCGGTGGCGGTGGTGGCTGGGTGGGTGCCGCGGTCGATGTGGGCAAAAGCGTCCTCGCCGGCATCTTCCACCAGGGCGGCATCGCCGGGGCCGGCGGGCCGACCCGCGCCGTGCCGGCGATGGCCTTCGCCGGGGCGCCGCGGTTCGCCGGTGGCGGCGAGGTCCCGGCCATCCTGCACCAGGGCGAGGAGGTCCTCACCCGTAACGATCCGCGCCACCGGCGCAACGGCGGTGGGGTCAGCGTGACAAATAATTTCACCATCCAGGGCGAGGCGAGCCGCCAGAGCCAGGAACAGATCGCCGCGCGTGTCGGTGACAGCGTGCGGCGTGCCATGCAGCGGAACCGATGAACGAAGACATCTATCAGCCGGCGCATTACACCCAGGGTGAGATCGAGACCATCGATCACATCCGCGACATGCTGACGGGCGATGAGTTCGTCGGGTACGCCACGGGCAATACGCTGAAATACCTCGCGCGGTGGCGGCACAAGGGCGGTGTGGAGGACCTTAAAAAAGCGCGGCAGTATCTTGTCTGGGCGATCGAGCGGCAGGAACAGGTCGACTCCGAGGCGCTCGAGCTCGCCGGCGATGACATAGCACTAACACACTGTGGGTGTGATTGATGACCGCGTTCGCCGAGATCCTCCTGGACGTGGGCCGCGACTACAGCGTCATCGGTGGACCGGAGTTCAGCACCGGGATCGTCACCACCGCAGCCGGTCTCGAGCAGCGCAACCAGAACTGGGAGGTCGCGCGCGGGCGCTGGCAACTGGGCCAGCGCCATATCCAAAAAGCGACCAATGACGCGCTGCAGGCATTCTTTCGCGCTCGGCGCGGCAGCCTGCAGGGTTTTCGCTTTCGCGACTGGACCGACTTCGAGGTCTCGGCGGAAGGTTTCGACCCGGACGGCGCGCGCGACGTGCAACTGGTCAAGACCTACGACGACGGCAGCGGCTACCCCTACGTGCGCACCATCACCAAGCCCAGGAGCGGCGTGACCCTGACCCGAGCGGGGAGCCCCGAAGGTTACGCCAGCTTGGACACCGCCACCGGCATCCTGTCGCTGAACCCCGACAGCGAGGCGACGATTCAATACGCCTACGCCGAGAACCCGGCGCGTATCAACTTCGCAGTGGCGCACGGATTCACCACCGGCCAGACCATCTGGCTGCGCGGCCTGGCCGGCTACTGGGCGCCCCTGACCGATGCCGCCTACGTGATCACCGTCACCGGCGCCAACGACATCACCCTGGACGGCATCGACGGGACGGTCTACACCAGCGCGCCCCAGGCCAGCGCTTACGCCGGGCTCTATCCCATTGGCGAGACGCTCACCTGGTCGGGCGAGTTCGACGTGCCGGCCCGGTTTGAGACCGACATGTTCCGGACCGAGTTTGTCACTAGCGAATTGTTCCACCTGGAGAGCCTGCCGGTGGTGGAGCTGAAGCCGTGAACACCTGAAAGTGAAAACCAATCCCCTTAACCTCGACGCCGAGACCACGACGCTGGCGACCTGCTGGCTGATCGAGCGCGCCGACGGGGCGACGTACCGCTACACCGACCACGACCGGGCTATTGAGGTCACGGGCCAGGGCGCGCCGGTCGACGGCACCTATCTGACCGCTGTCGGGTATGAGACCGGCGAGATCCAGGCCCGCGCCGACCTGAGCGTCGACGAGCTGACCGTCGGATGCGTGCTCGACTCCGAGCAGATCACCGATGCGGAGCTGCGCGCCGGGCTGTTCGACTACGCGGCCGTGCGGCTGATGCTGATCGACTGGTCGGCGCCCGGCGCCGGCATCGTCAAGCTACGCCGCGGCACCCTGGGCGAGATCGCCATCGGGCAAGGTCGATTCAAGGCCGAGCTGCGCGGCATGACCCAGGCCGTCCAGCAGGTGGTCGGCGAGGCGTTCAGCCCCTTGTGTCGCGCGGACCTCGGCGACAGCCGCTGCGGCGTGAACCTGGCGAGCTATACGCTCACCGGGACGCTGACCGCGGTCACCGACCGGACCGTGGTCAGCGACAGCGCCCGCGCCGAGGCCGACGGGTATTTCGACAACGGCGTGCTGACCTTCACCTCGGGACCGAACGCCGGCAACGCCCGCGAGATCAAGGTATTCGCCGCGGGCCAGTTCACCCTGCATCAACCCGCCCCGTATATCGCCGAGGTCGGCGACGGTTACAGCGTCGTGCCCGGCTGTCAGAAAACGATCGAGGTCTGCAAGGCCAAGTTCGACAACGTGATCAATTTCCGCGGCGAGCCGCAGGTCCCCGGGGTCGACGAGGCGTTCAATTACCCCAATGCGCGATAAACCCCCCAAGCGCGGCGCCCTGATCCGCCTGCTCAACGCGGGCGCAGCGGTGCCGGAGGATTTCGCCGAGCCGGGCGAGGCGGCGCCGTCCTCGTCGATCAAGATCCGGCGCATGGTGAGAGTCGCCCGGGAAATGGCCCGATGCAAGATCCCTTTTCAGCACCAGGGCCGCAGCCTGGCCGGGGTCGACTGCATCGGACTGATCGTCTGCGCCGCCTACGCCGCCGGGATCCGCGACCTCCCGGATCGCCGCGACTACCCGCGCGACCCGATCGGCCGCGAGCTTGAGCAGGCGCTCGACGACTATTGCATCCGCATCCTGCACCCGGAGTGTGGCGCCATCGCCCTGATCCGGTTTATCGATAGGTCTCGCCACGTCGCCCTGCTGACCCCGCGCCAGATGATCCACGCCTGGGATAAGGTGGGCTGGGTATGTTGCCACCATTATGGTCCGTGGTTCCAGACGCGCACCACCAAGCTATACCGGCTGCCAGGACTGGAACAATGACCGAGGAGACCCGACCGACCCCCGACGAGATCAAGGCCGCCGCCAGGCGTCTCGGTGTGACGACGTCCTCGATCTATCGGCGCCATTCGCACGGCGGCATGACGTGGGAGCAGGCCCTCACCGCGCCCAAGATGGGAATCCGACAATCCGCCCGCATGGGAAAACGCATTGGCGGCTGGGGCGATGACTTCCTGCTACCTGGCAGCGTGCCGTACCGCCGCAGCCGGGCCGGATGATGGGATCCGAGTTATGTCTCAACTAGCGAAGCCAGAAACCCGTCCGGTCACCTTGATGGTATGGACTAAGAAAAGGCGCATCAAAACCACCGGACGATTTCATCAGTTTGGTCAGTGGTCGGATGGGACTCGAGCGCATCCGGTGGCAATCGTCGAGCTGCAGGACGGAAAAGTCATCACGGCCGAGCTGCACGAGATCCTGCATTTCAATGATGTTCCCGATCCGGGCGGCCGCGAATGAGCCAGCTCGCCGTCGGCGTCGCCGGGGCCGCGATCGGTTCCCTGATCCCGGGTGTCGGCACCGCCATCGGCTGGGCCATCGGCAGCGCCCTGGGCGGGCTGATATTCCGCCCCAAGGGTCCGCAGGTCGAAGGCCCGCGCCTGGAGGACCTGACCGTTCAGACCTCGGTCTATGGTCAACCGATCCCGCGCTATTGGGGCACCTACCGCGCCGCCGGGAATCTGATCTGGACCGACGGCATCACCGAGCAGTCGCACGAAGAAAAGCAGGGCGGCAAGGGCGGCCCGTCGGCGACCGTGACGACCTACACCTACAGCGCGAGCTTCGCCGTCGCCTTCGGTGCCGGGCCGATCGCCGCGATCCGCAGGCTGTGGGCCGATGGAAAACTGTTTTACGATGTCAGCGACGACGCCGATCTCGAGACCGTCATGTCGACCCAGGCTGCGGCGGAGGCGTTCCGTTTTTACACCGGCAGCGAGTCCCAGGAGCGCGACCCGCTGATCGAGGCCATCGAAGGCGAGGACGCCACCCCCGCCTACCGCGGCCTGGCCTATGTCGTGTTCGAGGGACTCGAGCTCGGCGACTTCGCTAACCGCATCCCTAATATCACCGCCGAGATCCTGACCGCCGGCGAATACGCGCTGAACAAGATCGACGAGGTCGACTACACCGACACTCTGGTGCTGACCGATCAGGTCGCACCGAAATCCCTGTGCTGCGTGACCTCAGACGGCATGGTTCACGTCACCATGAACGAGTGGAGCAACACCTACGCGGACACGACGGTGAGCTACTGGCGTATCCACCCCGACGGCAGCGCTGAGCGCCGCCACCGGTTCGAGTCTGAGATTAGCGATGTTCCCGTTGCTGGCCAGTCCGATGAACCGGCGTGGGCGACTTACAAGCCGTCGACCCGCAAGCTGTATCTATACATGCTCGCACCGGATCTCGTGTGGTGGTCGGCCGTGGTCGAGTTCCCCGCGACCTTGACGGTCAGCCGGTTCCACAAGCTGCACATCCGCAACCGGGTCGGCTACGTCATACGGCACGACCCGGACGAGCCGGTTCGCCTGTTCCGTTTCCCTTTGCCCGCGATATCCACCGGGATGAGCAATCCCCTGGATGAGGCGCCGGAGTACGAGGGTAGCCCAGCGGTCGAGCTGATGTTCGAGTGGCCGCTAGCCCACGCCGACGGCGTGCTGTACAACATCTGCCCTGGCGACGATGTGATCCATGGCCTGACCAGTCAGGGCAAACTGATCACCTGGGACCTCGATTTCAACGAGCTCGACATCACAACCCTGAGCTTTTCCGAAACGGTCAGCTATGACCAGGCCCGGGACGGAACGATGTTTCTGCGAGGGAACCACGACGATGACCTGGTCGTGGTTTCCAACGGCTGGGTCCACCGATGGCAACGTGGCATTCTCGAGGGCCGCACCATCGCCGGCCTGGGAGTCGAATTTTCACCCTCGGATTCCTATTGCGGCTGGGGCGTGGCCGGCAACCAGCTTGTGTCGCAGGAGATATCATCAGATCCACAATTCTATGACGTGCGCCGCTACCGCCTCGACGCCGTCACCCCGGCGGGTCAAACCCTCGACACGGTCACCGACGAGCTGCTCGACGAGGCCGGTCTCGGCGCCGGCGACACCGAGCTGACCGACCTGGCCGCCGTCACCGTCGACGGTTTCTCGCGGACCCATCCGATGACCGTGCGCAGCGCCTTGGAAGCCCTGCAGCGCATCTATCACTTCGATCTGGTCGAGAGCGACTGGAAGTTAAAGGCCCGCCGGCGCGGCGACACGAGCCCCGACATGACCGCGGATGAGGACGATCTCGGCTGCGACGGCGCCGAGCGCCTGCCGCACGCCCGGGTCGAGGAGCTCGAGCTGCCGCGCCGGGTGACGGTGGATTACCGGTGCGCCGCGCGCGACTACCAGGTCAACCACCAATACGCGGCCCGCACCCAGACCCAGGCCCGCGCGGTCGAGCAGATCCACGCCCCCGCGGTGCTCGCCGACGACCAGGCCCGCCAGGTCGCCGAGACCCTGCTGGCCTACACCTGGACCGCGCGGGACAGTTACGCGCCGAAGCTGCCGCCCCGCTTTGTGCTTCTCGACCCCGGCGACCTGCTCGAGATCACCCGCGACGACGCATCGGTCTATTTCCTGCGCGTCATCGATGTTGCCTTCGTGCCGGGCGGCAGCGTAGCGCTGAAGGCCGTCGCCGAGCAGGCCGCTCTATATACCCAGGTCGCGCCGGGCGCGGCCGCGGCGATCCCGCCGAAGACCATCCCCTGGTCCGGGCCGACCGAGCTCCTGCCGCTGGATCTGCCAGCGCTCCGCGACGCCGACGACGACGCCGGTTTCTACACCGCCGCGCGTGGGTTCACCAGCGGCTGGCACGGCGCGCAGGTGTTCGACAGCCCCGACGGCGCCGCCTACAGCGCGCGCACCTTTGTCGGCGTGGCGGCCCGCACCGGCTACGCCGACGGCGTGCTGGCCGCCGGACCGACCACCGTCTGGGACCTTGGCAACACCTTGACCGTCGCGACCACCGCGACACTCGCCAGCGTCACCGAGGCCGCGGTCCTCGACGGCGACAACCACCTTGCCATCGGCGCCGACGGGCGCTGGGAGGTCCTGGGCTACCGCTACGCCACGGACAACGGCGACGGGACCTGGACCCTGGATACCCTGCTGCGCGGCCGTCGCGGCACCGAGCACGCCGTCGCAGGGCATGTCGACCGCGACCGGGTGATATTTCTCGACACCACCCGGCTGCGCCGCTTCCCGCTGGAGCTTAGCCACCGCGGGACGACCCGCTATTACAAGCCCGTCACCATCGGCGCGACGATCGACGGGACCCTGGCCCTGACCTTCGCCGGCCAGGCCGAGGCCCTGAAACCGTTTTCGCCGGTCGAGATCGCCGGCGCCCGCGACGGCAGCAACAACCTCACCATCACCTGGATCCGCCGCACGCGTATCGGCGGCGAGTGGCTCGACTACGCCGACGTGCCCCTGAACGAGGAATCAGAAAGCTATGAGGTTGATATCCTCGACACCGGCGCGGTCGTGCGGACGATCACCGGGCTATCGAGCCCGAGCGCGAGCTACACCGCCGCGCAACAGTCAATGGATTTCGGCGGACCCCAGGCGGTCGTCGACGTGAAAATCTACCAAATGAGCGCCGCGGTCGGACGCGGCCATGCAGGCGAGGCAACGATATGACAGCCGAACAATTAGCAGAACTGCTGCCGGTCCTGACTGCCTTCGCCGAACGGCGTCCGGTCCAGTATCGCTCGCAATACCCGAGTGCGCTTTTCCCCAGATCGGACGGCTGGCACACGATCAACGCGGACACCACCGAGTTTCGAGTCGATCAGATGAACCCGCTGGAATGGCGCGTGGCGCCGACTGAGGACACCAAAACATGAGCGACACCCCAATCCTCACTTTGCCTGAGATCGCAGAGTCACAAGCGGGCAAATACCTGATCCACAACGAGGCCATCAACCGCCTCGAGGGCGTTTTGGTCCGCGTCCTGAGCGCGACCACGATGGCCGAGCCCGGTAGCCCGAGCGAGGGCGACACCTACATCGTCCCGGCCAGCGCGACCGGAACCGACTGGGCAGGCCAGGACGACAATATCGCGCACTACTACGGCGGGGCCTGGCACTTTTACGCCCCGGTTGAGGGCCTGGCGATCTACTCGACCGGCGACGCCAAGACCTACCGATATCTGTCGAGCGCGTGGGGCGAGGCGGCCGGCGGCGGCGGTGGGGCGAGCGACTTCACCGATCTCGGCGATGTGCCGAGCGCCTACGCCGATGCTGCTGGCCAGACCGTCAAGGTCAATGCCACCGAGGACGGCCTGGAATTCGTTGCCGACGTCGCCGAGGGCGTGGTGGTGCCCTACGACGAGGCAATCAACGCCCTCGAGCCGGTCGCTTACTGGCGCCTCGGCGAGGTCGCCGGTCCGACCTGCAACGACGAGGTCGGCGAGACCGATCTGACCTATGCCAACGTCACCCTCGGCACGACCGGCCTGCTGGTGGACGATGCCGACGACGCCGCGACCTTCAACGGCAGCTCGAGTATCGCCAGCGCGATCGATGTCCCGGCGGCTTTCGCCACCGACCCGGACGCATTCAGCATCGCTTTTCTGATCAAGTTCGCCGTGGTCAATACCCGGCAGATCTTCATGCGGGTCGAGAACGGCGGCGGCGATGGCCTGATCACCCTGCAATTGCACGGCGACACCACCGGCCTGCTGTCGATGGACAAGTACCCGACCAGCGACGCCAACGGGCAACTCAATTCGACCCTGCAACCGGCCGCCGACACTGTGTATCACGTCGTCTATGTCGAGGACGCCGACGGGCGCGTCTTTTACATTGACGGTACGCCCGACAACTCCGACGAGACCCCGGAAGTCTTTTCCGGCTCGGCTCAGGACCGCATGAAACTCGGCTCCCTCGGCTCGTCGTTCTGGTTTCAGGGCGTGCTCGACGAGGTCGCGATGTTCGACAAGGCCCTGACCGCCGACCAGGTCGCCGCGCTGTACGCGTCATCAAGAGGCCTGCCGACCGACAGCACGCTCGATTATGTCGGCCGCAATTATCTGATTAACCCCGATTTCGCCATCAACCAGCGCGCGTTTGCCGGCGGCAGCCTGGGGGACGGGGTCTACGGATACGACCGTTGGAAGGCGGACGGGTCGAGCAGCATCACGGCCGTCGACGGCAGCGGTTACGTGACCCTCACCAGCGGGACGCTCGAGCAGGTCCTCGAGGCGCCCGGACTGGCTGGCAAGATCGTCACTCTCGACGCCGACACCGGCGGGACCACCGTCGCCGGCGAGATCGATGGCCAGACCGGCAACCTGCCCCTGACCGTGACCGTCGACGCGGGCAGCACGGGCAATATCTCGATCAAACTCACCGGCGGCAAGGTCAAAAACCTGCGGCTGGTAGAGGGCACCGTGGCCGACACCTACCAGGCGCGGCCGTTCACCGAGGAACTGCTCCTATGCCAGCGGTATTTCTCCAAGAGCTACCCGAGCGACACCGCGCCCGGCAGCGTCGCCGGCGGACACCCGTATTGCTACGCCATCGGCACCGGCAAGGATCTACACCTGGGCAACGTCATGGCGCCGGTCGAGATGCGAGCGAGCCCGACCGTGACCCTGTACAGTCCGAACGATGGCACGGCGGACGCGATCTATAACGAAACCGGGACCGCCAACCACGTCGCCGCGGCGGTCAACACCACGAAGAACTGCATCGGTTACCCGCAAATCGACGCCGGCGCCAGCGCCCCGAGCGCCGACGATCTGTTCGCGTTTCACTGGACCGCGGATGCGGAGATTTGATCGACCTTGGCCCGCAGCGTGAACCACGCGGCGTATGGCATCACCCGGCACCCGCCCTGATTCTCCGGCGCGAGCCAACGGCGCACCGTGCGACCGTCTACGCCGATGAGCGCGCCGACCTGCGCGCCTGTCAGGTT
>Ga0210096_1000642_pt1 | contig 11870 bp, 8 predicted proteins | sample China_Galinas_PW_4_FD_184864 | JGI IMG/M metagenome (GOLD analysis project Ga0210096, IMG submission 184864) | Wetland microbial communities from San Francisco Bay, California, USA, that impact long-term carbon sequestration - China_Galinas_PWA_D2... | ecosystem: Environmental > Aquatic > Marine... | reverse complement strand
GGCGAGGTGTCGTGCTGCATCTCCTCGCCCGGGGCAAACTCATAGTGGCCGGCCCGTTGCGGCAACGGCTCGCGCAGCTGCGCCTGGCGCACCCAGTAGGTCAGGGTGCTGTAGGGCACCTCCAAGCTCTCCTGCTCACGCAGTAGCTGCTGGACCCTCACTACGTTCCCCCGAACCTTGGAGAACAGCTCGGGCAGCCGCCAGCTGAGCGCGGGCGGCCTGCTCGTCACAAGGCGCGCCGGGGGCGCTGCCCTCGCTCAGCACCCGCCGCACCGTGCGCCGAGAGTGTCCCAGGGTGCGGGCGATCTGGCGAATCCCCATCCCCTTGGCGTGCAGCTCGAGAACGGTCTGGCGCTGTGGCTCGGTGAGCATCGGGTGACTCCTGTAACGGTTGGCGCAGTTGATCGACGGCCCGGGCGGTCTTGGCCACGGCCGCGCGCAGGGCCTGCCAGGTCGGCGCTGGGGGACGGGGATCGAGGAGCGTGGCGAGGGTGCGGCGCAGGCGCTTGAGCTGTCGGGCGACCCGTTCGAGCTCCGCCAGCCATTGCCCTTCGGGGTCCGACGGGGGATCGCCCGGCCCCGACTCGGCCGCCAGGCTCTGGATGAACAGCCGCGGATGGGCGAGCAGGCGCTCGCGCAGCCTGCGGTTGCCGCGGCGGTAGTGCTCCAGCCAAGTGGCCAGCGCCCGGGTCGAGAGCGGCTCGCGACGCTGCTGGGCCAGAAGGGTCTGGGCATCGGCGCTGTTGGCGCGCGCCAACGGCACGAAGACCCGGTTGGCCGCCCAGGTGGAGACCACCCCCTCGCGCAACGCCTCCTGCAACGGCTCGGACAGTGCCGAGAGCAGCGCCAGGCGGCGGTTCACCCAGCTGGGGTCCTTGCCCACGCAAGCGGCCAGGGCACGTTGACTCATCCCCTCGGCCTGCATCGCCGCCAGCACCCAGGCCTGCTCGATGGGCTGGAAGGGGCGCGCCTGATGGCGCGCCAGCACCTGCCCCAGCGCCTCGGCCAGAGCGCACTGCCACACCATGCACTCGGCGGTGTCGCACCCCAGGCGCCCGAGCGCCTCCCAGCGCCGGTAGCCGTCCACCAGCACCAGCCGCTCGCCGGCGGCCACCACGATGAGCGCCACCTGCTGGCCGGTGGCCTCGAGGGAGGCGATCAGACGGCGCACCGAGGCCGGATCCTGCACCCGGGTGTGGGCGACAGGGGTGTCGATGCGGTGGCGCTCGATCGACTCGCCGAGGCTGAGGGGGGAGGTGTCCATGGGCGCACCCTAGGCCCCACACCGGCCCCGAGGCCATAGCGTCCTCTCTTTGCAATCGTGCGCCGCCACCGCTCAAGCGCAGCCCAGGGCACTGATCACAAAGAGGTTCTGGGCGTTGACGCGTCCTCTTTTGCAATCACCCGCCCCCGGCCAGCGCTCCAGACGGTAACTGCCTGAGGGCGAAGGCAGTTCAGACGTCCACGCGTCCCCGTTTGCAATCGGCGAGGCATCAACGCCCGCCAGCACCGCGCGGCGCTCGCCATTGCGCTGGCGCTGCGCTGAGCGGTTGCGCGCCACGTACTCGGGATGGGCCACGCGCCATTGGCGCCAGTACTCAGGGTGGGCCTCGGCCCAGCGCTGCTGGGCGGCCCGTTCGTTGGCGCGGTAGTCAGGGTCCTCGGCCCGCTTGCGCCGCTGCCAGGCGCGCTTGCGCGCGCGCTGGCAGGGCGGCTGCGAGCAATAGGTCTACGTGGGGTTCTGTGGACGCGGCCGGAAGCTCCGACCGCAGCTGCGGCATCGGCGCTCTGCGATCATCACGGTCACCGCTCTTGGTCACGGTTCTCGCGACAGTGTGGCGCCGTCGCCGGCCTTCGGGGGCTGGCGGCGCACGGGGCAGCGGATTAGTGCTGAACCCGGCGAGTCGGCCGGTGGGGCCGTTTCCTTAGCAGAGGGCGGGGCAGTTCAGGTTAGCGTCGAAGGTACCTGATAGATGGAGAAGTAAATGGCCCGATGGTCGCAAAAAATTGGCATTATGGCCCCTGGTAGAGACAGATGAACCGCCACTGCCGCGGAAGAGAGAGTGCGGGCGACGATGGCCTAACCAGCCACGCCTCCCATGAAGGAGGTCCGCGGACATGGGCAGAAGACGCAAAGGCATTCCGGGCCTGTCGTTCTCCTGGAAGCGCGCCACAGGGCTTTCAGCGGCCAAGGCCAAGCTATCCCGGCAGAATTGGCCTCCCGCTCACCCGATCGGGCCGCCAGCGCAAGGTGGCGAGGTCCTGGGCGGCTGTGTGCCGTTCGCGTTCTTGTTGGTCGGGCTGGGCGCCCTGGTGCTGGGGCTCGTGCACGTGGTCTCCGACCTGATCGCATAGCAGCCGGCGCGGAGCGAGGGCCTGGAGGCCTACTCAGTGTCGAAGGCAGTCAACAGCCCCGGGAATGAGGGGCTGGAGTTCGTCGAGCCGGCGGAGCCGCCGAAGGACTGACTCAACGGCCCCAGATAAAGCGACGCCCCCTTTCGGGGGCGGCGCGAGACCGGGACCGGGCTTCCTTAAGAATGGCGCCTATTAAATGCCGCGATCTGGTAGGTCTGGAGGCACTATCCAACGGGAGCCCTTGGCAAGGCGACGACTGATCGCCTTTGTCTTCTTGCCAAAGACCACGCCATGCGCTGGCTCTTCCGGAATGGGGTCTCTTGCGACGCCTTGCCCGTTCGCTCTAGCGAGGCTCGCCGGAAAAGCAGCAAGCGAAAACCCGGTTTCATACCCGCTCAAGGCACTCTCCATCGGTCGCCCCAGTTGCTCAAGCGTGTCAGAAAGCACCACGGACATCGGAGAGCCATTCTCGTGGTCTTCGAACGATGCAGATGAAGGGCGCCAACAGCGGAGGTTGTCGTCCCACACGACGTTTATCGCCGGATTGGTCGGTACGCGCCTCAGCAAGAGGGTATCGCCAGCAATCGTCTCATCGTCCCGGTATGCCACAAAAGCCATGTCATGCAGCTTGGACCGCCCCGTGGACACGGTGGGTCAGAATCCTAAGTACTTCACCGAGATCCTTGAGGTCGTAGTCGAACTCCTTCTCCCATTCGACCCCCTGTTCTGCATCCTCGTATGAAGCCAAGATTCTCACTGCCGACAACACTTCGAACTCCAAGTCTATGCCCCCAGCGTGCCATTCAAACTGTAAACGACCGTTAGCCGTAGGGACGATTGCGGGAACGGGCAAGCCAGCTGGAGCGATTTCCTGCAGAATTTGGACAGCATTATATGCCACCCGGCGGTCGATAGGTCTCGCTCCGTACGAATCCCAATTTTCCTCCAAATCGAGCAGAAGCCCTATTCGTTGTAACGACTGGGTCCACCAAGCGGGAAAATAGGGATCGCCAAATGTCGATTCTTTGTCAGAGGAAACTGGAAGCCTATAACGGTACTCACGATCTTCCATCGATGCGATTGCGCTTGTGTCGGCCATTCTTTACCTCCAGCAGGGCACATTACAGCTTATTGGTTTTTCCTTCCCCAGGTCCTGTGCATCTCAGGTCTAGTAATGTCCGCGAACAACCTGACGATACGCTCCCTCCCCTCATCGACAAACTGCATTATTCCGTCCAGATCAGGGGAGAAAGGTTTTCCGCGCGCTACTAGGTTCAGCTGAAACGCTGTTTGGTCGTCGGTACCCCGATAAACTGGTTGAACAGACGCGTGAACGCGTCCGACAAAGTCCCCGGAGTCACTTCTAATCAAGTACCGAACCGAAAAAGTTGCATTTTCGACCTCGTACCTGGAGTCATCAGCGAAGTCCTGCTGCCAAATTGAAAACACCTTGCCAATGTGTGCGTGCGTTTGAAATCCGTTTGCCGGTTCAATGTAATTCACATATGTAATTTCGCATTGGTTTGGAGTCAGGCGCCCGATGCCATTGGTGTCCAAGAAATCCTGGAAATCCCGAAGGTCGGCCACAAATGCCCGCCTGATGTGATCGTCGTACCTGGGGTATGCATCGGACGCAGAAAGCTTCCGCCAATTTCGGATGAACCGATCTTGTTGAATCTGCAGCAACTCTTTCTCGTCGTCGGTGAGAAACCAGATTCGGGGAAACGGCGTCTCTACGACCAATTCGATGTTAGGCCTCCGAGAACGTGGCCGTCGCACTCCTAATCGCTCGATTGCCGGGTCAACTGGGGGATGTTGCTGCACGTGAGGGTATTTTCCGCCGTAGTGCTGCCACAATAGGCCTATCTCCGGGACAACTAACCGCGGCAACGGTTCAAACTGAACGGAGATCGCCACCTCGGAGAGCGGTGGCTGGGCAAAATCCGGCAATGGTGTTCCGGTCGGGGGAGTCAATTTGGTCGAAGTCCGTGGCAGAACGGAACTGCTCCATAGGATAGGCCAACGAGTGGTGTGTAGGCAAACCTGCGCACAAACGGGTTTTGTCGCGGGACGCCGGAACCGTAGCAAACCTCACATACCCCCGTGGCCCTTGTTCTGACTGCTGAGGCCTGCCCGAGCACAAGCGCGTGGTCGGCGCCCCCAGGCTCACCTATGTTGACCGGACTACATGGAGACAGGGGTCTGGGCCTCGGAGCGATCGGCGGCGGCCCGGTTTTTATCTCGCCGGGTTCCTGCAAGTGGCTGAAGAAGACCGGCTCCGAGCCGATCGCTGTCGCCGAGGTGCTCCACGCCCTACAGCAAGCTGGCGTGTCTGACTTCCGATCCGCCGTCGAGCTGCGCAAAGACGCCAACGCCCTGTGGCGCGATCTGGACCATACCGGCATCACGGCGCGGCAAGACCGAGACAACGCACGCAGTACCCCATGAACCGCATCGAGATGTCCCCGAGCCCGGACCCGGACCAGGCCGAGCAGCTTCGCGCCAAGGCCGACGCGTGGATGGGCGGCTGACCGCGGGCTCTGGTGGTCGCAGCCAACCAAGGCGCGTAACCTCGATCGTCCTGTCCTGTGACTTTTCTGTGACCAGACGAAAAAGCCGCCTTGCGGCGGCTCTCGTAAGTTACTGATGTTGCTGGTGCGCCCTGAAGGACTCGAACCTTCGACCACCTGATTAAAAGTCAGATGCTCTACCAACTGAGCTAAGGGCGCTTTGCGGCTGTGGCCCCTTAGGGTGGACCGAAGCGGCGAATGATACCCCAGGCGGGGCCTTGGGTGAAACCCATCAAATTGGCTCGATCGCCCGAGCGAGCCCTGGCGGGAGACCGTCCTTTGCGCGTAGGTCGAATGTGGGACAGGATAGAGGTGTCTCACGCGGCGTCGCGAAGGCGCGGAGGGCTATGAGCGAGCAGCAGGGGAGTATTGCCGGGCGTTTTTCGCGGGAGGCGCCCGCGGTCGATTTCTGGACACTGCGTTTGGTGGAGGCGCACACCGAGCGGCTCTCGGTGCGACAGGATGTCCTTCGTCCTCCGGTATTGAGCCGCTCGCGCGGAGCGCTTGTCTCCGTTGTCGAGGGCGAGGGTGCCGGCTATGCGGCGACGGGCGATCTGAGCCCCGGCGGCCTGGCGGAGGCGCTTCGGCGTGCCCGGGACTGGGCCGAAGCGAGCGCCAATCGAGCGCTGGTGCGCGCCTCTCTGCTTCCCCGCCCGGATGCTGTCGGGGACTATGCGTCTCCCGTTGGCATCGCCTGGGAGGCCTCGTCCCTGGCCAGCAAGATCGAGCTGCTGCAGGGGGCCAGTCGCGCGCTCAAGATCCATGGCCACATCGTCGACTGGGAGGCCTGGCTCGGGCACAGTCGCGTGGACAGCCTGTTGACCAGTGCGGCGGGTGCCCGCATCTCGCAACGCGTCTCGCTGATCGATCCCGGCCTGAGGGTGGTGGCCAATCGCGGCTCCGAGATCCAGATACGCACCGGCGGAGGTGCCCGTGGGGCTCGCCAAGGCGGGCTGGAGCAGCTCTCGCCCCAGGGCTTTCCGGACGAGGCGACACGGGTCGCAGAGGAGGCGCTCGCCCTGCTGGATGCCCCCGAGTGCCCCAGCGGCACCCTGGACCTGCTGCTGATGCCCAGCCAGATGGCGCTGCAGATCCACGAGAGCATCGGCCATCCCTTGGAGCTGGACCGCATCCTGGGCGACGAGCGCAACTACGCGGGCACCAGCTTCGTCCGCCCGGAGATGTTCGGGCGCTACCGCTATGGCTCGGAGCTGCTCAATGTCACCTTCGATCCCTGTGTCCTCGGGGAGACGGCGAGCTATGGCTATGACGACGAGGGTATGCCGGCCCGACGGGTCTTCCTGATCCGCAATGGCATCCTGGAGCGCCCCCTGGGTGGGGTCGGCTCCCAGGTGCGGGCGGGGTTGGTGGGGACGGCGAATGCCCGGGCCTGCGACTGGGACCGCCTGCCCATCGATCGGATGGCCAATCTCAACCTGGAGCCAGGGAGCAGCCCGCTCGCCGAGCTGGTCGGCCGGGTCGAGCGCGGGGTGCTCATGGATACCAACAGCTCCTGGTCCATCGACGACAGTCGCAACAAGTTCCAGTTCGGCTGCGAGCTGGGCAGGCTGATCCGGGACGGAGAGCTCAGAGGGCTGGTGCGCAATCCCAACTATCGGGGCGTGTCCGAGGGCTTCTGGCGCAGCCTTGTCGGGGTGGGCAATGCCGACAGCTTCGAGCTGCACGGGGTCAACTCCTGCGGCAAGGGCGAGCCCAACCAGATGATTGCGGTCGGTCATGCCTCGCCGCCCTGTCTGTTCCGGGATGTCGCGGTGTTTGGGGGTGGCGACTGATGCGCGAGGCCTTTTACGCCCTGGCCGACGCGCTGATGGGCGAGCTGGCGGGTGGGGAGCGCCTGTTGCTGGGCTATCGGGGAGAAGAGTCGGATTTCGTCCGACTCAACCAGAACCGTATTCGTCAGGCCGGCCACGTCGCCCGGCGCCAGCTGACCCTCGACCTGATTGCGGACGGTCGCCACGCGATGGCCCGCGTCGACCTGTCCGGTGACCGGGAGGGTGATCTCTCGGAGCTGCGCGCGGTGTTTCTGCTCCTGCGGGCCCAGCGCCGCCATCTCCCCGAGGACCCCTACCTGAGCTACCCGACCGAGGCTCCGAGCAGCGAGCGGGTGGACGACAGCCCCGTGCCCGACAGTCGGGTGGCGCTGCAAGAGTTGATCGGCGCGGCGGAGGGCCTGGACCTGGTGGGCATCTGGGCGAGCGGCCGGCTCCACGCGGGTGTCGCCAGCTCCCTGGGCCAGCGCAACTGGCATTCCAGCGTCAGCTTCAACCTGGACTGGAGCGGCTACCACCAGGGCGACAAGGCGGTGAAGGGGAGCTATGCGGGGACGGCCTGGGACTCGGAGGCGCTGTTGGCGCGTATGGCCGGCATCCGCCGGGACCTGGCGGCCATGGCGCAGCCGCCCATGACCATCCCGCCGGGTCGCTACCGGGTCTATCTCGCCCCGGCGGCGCTGCTGGAGATCCTGGAGATGCTGGCCTGGGGCGGCTTCGACCTGAAGAGCCGGCGAACGGGACAGACGCCCCTGCTGCGCATGGCGACCGAGGGCCTCCGCCTGCACCCCTTGGTCACCCTGGTCGAGGACCACGGCCGCGGTCTGGCGCCGGGGTTCACCGGAGAGGGCTTTACCAAGCCGGACCGGGTCGGTCTGATCGAGGCGGGCGGGCTGGGCGACTGCCTGGTGGACGCCCGCAACGGCAAGGAGTATGGGATGGCGGTGAATGCCGCTGTGGGTGTGCCGGAGTCCCTGGAGATGGCGGCGGGGTCGCTGCCGGAGAGCGAGGTGCCGCAGGCCCTGGGGACCGGGCTCTACATCAGCCGGCTCTGGTATCTGAACTACTCGGATCGGGGCCACGCACGCCTGACCGGGATGACCCGGTTCGCCTGCTTCTGGGTGGAGCGGGGCAGGACGAGCGGCCCGGTCAATGTCATGCGCTTCGACGACTCCGTGTTTCATCTCCTGGGCGATCGCCTGGAGGCGTTGACCGCGGAGCGTGAGCTGATCCTGGATCCCGAGAGCTATGGTGGTCGAAGCCATCGCAGTGCGTTGTTGCCGGGCGCTCTGATCGACGGTATGACCTTTACGCTTTGATCCTTTGTCCAGTCGCCGAGCTGGTTGGGGAGCCCGCTGCTTCGCGCTCAGCGAGCGCTCCTACCGGGGTGCGGATGCGGGCTGGGTGAGCAGCATCTCCAGAAGTGCCTTCTGGGAGTGTAGCCGGTTCTCGGCCTCGTCCCACACCAGGCTGTGGGGCCCGTCCAGCACCGAGGCGCTCACCTCTTCGCCCCGGTGGGCGGGGAGACAGTGCATGAACAGGGCATCACGCGAGGCCCGGGCCATCAGGTCGTCGTCGACCTGGAATCCGGCAAAGTCGGCCTCGCGCTGGCGCTTCTCGTCCTCCTGGCCCATGCTTGCCCAGACGTCGGTAACCAGCAGATCTGCCCCCTCGACGGCCTCGTGGGGATCGCGGAACACCTGGCAGCGATCGGAGCCGCGGGCGAGCTTGCCCGGGTCCGGGTCGTAGCCTTTCGGACAGGCGATGCGCAGGCTGAAGTCCAGCTGCACGGCGGCCTCGATATAGGAGTTGCACATGTTGTTGCCGTCGCCGATCCAGGCCACCGTGCGTCCGGCGATGTCCCCGCGGCTCTCCAGCCAGGTCTGCATGTCGGCGAGCAGCTGGCAGGGGTGCAGCAGGTCGGTCAGGGCGTTGATCACGGGCACCCGGGAGTGGGCGGCGAAGCGCTCGACCGTCTCCTGGGAGTAGGTGCGGATCATGACGCAGTCGACCATGCGCGACAGCACTCGGGCGCTGTCCTCGACCGGCTCGCCGCGTCCCAGCTGGGTGTCCCGGGGGGAGAGAAAGAGGGCATGGCCTCCGAGCTGGGCCATCCCGGCCTCGAAGGAGACGCGGGTGCGGGTCGAGGATTTCTCGAACACCATCGCCAGGGTGCGGTGCTCCAGGGGCGTGTGGATGTCGCGCGCATAGTGCATGCGCTTGAGCTCGATGGCCCGTTTGAGCAGGTCGCGCAGCTCCTCCGGAGAGAGGTCCAGCAGGGAGAGGAAATGGCGCGGCGAGCCGGGCTGGGTCGAGGGGGTCACGGCGGGACCTCTTGAAACGGGTTCTGGCGCGGTGGCCATTCCACACCGGTCAGCGGGAGAGAAAGGCCTTGACGAGGGCGGCAACCTGGGACACCAGGGTGTCGGCCTGCTCGTCGCTCAGCACCAGGGGCGGCATCAGCCGAACCACGTACCCAGCGGTCACATTGATCAGCAGGCACTGCTCCAGGGCAAGGCCCACCAGGTCGGCGCACTCCCGGTCCAGCTCGATGCCGACGAGCAGGCCGCGCCCGCGGATCTCACGGACGCCCGCCGTGCCTTCCAGCGCCTGCTCGAGGCCGCCGAAGATGTGCTGGCCGAGCCGAGCGGCGCGCTCGGGGAGCTTGTCGGCCTCCAGAGCGTCGAGCACGGCCTCGGCGGCGGCGCAGGCCAGCGGGTTTCCGCCGAAGGTGGAGCCGTGGCTGCCCGGGCTCAGCACCTCGGCAGCAGTGCCTCTGGCCAGGCAAGCGCCGATGGGCACGCCATTGCCCAGCCCCTTGGCCAGGGTCATGACGTCGGGCACCACCCCCTCGTGCTGGTGGGCGAACAGACGGCCGGTACGCCCCATGCCGGTCTGGATCTCGTCGAGCATCATCAGCCAGCCGTGGCGGTCGCACAGCTCCCGGATCTGGCGCAGATAGCCTTCCGGCGGGACGTTCACGCCCCCTTCGCCCTGAATGGGCTCGACCAGCACGGCCACCAGGTCATGGGCGGTCTCGGCAGCCCGGCTCAGGGCCTCCACGTCTCCGAAGGGCACCCGGGCGAAGCCCTTTACCAACGGCTCGAAGCCGGCCTGGACCTTCCGGTTTCCTGTGGCGGTGAGGGTGGCCAGGGTGCGGCCGTGGAAGCTGTTGTCGGTGACCAGCACCGTCGGGACCTCTATGCCCTTGTGGTGCCCGAAGAGCCGCGCGATCTTGATCGCCGCCTCGTTGGCCTCGGCCCCCGAGTTGGCGAAAAAGACCCGGTCCATGGCCGCCGCTGCGGTCAGCCGCGCGCCCAGGCTCTCCTGGGCCCCGATGCGGAAGAGATTGGAGGTGTGGATCAGGGTTCTGGCCTGACGGCAGACCGCCTCGGCCACGCCCGGGTGGGCGTGGCCCAGTCCGCATACCGCGACACCGGCTACCGCGTCCAGGTAGCGTTTGCCCGCAGTGTCCCACAGCCAGGCGCCTTCGCCCTTCTCGAAGGCAATCGGCAGACGTTTGTATGTGGCCATGAGTGAATCAGCCATCGACGGATTCCGCTGTCCGAAAAAACAAAAGGCAGCCGCTTGGCTACCCCCCGTGTATCTTCCCGCCCGCGCGGAATAAAGAAATCAATCCTAATGATCCACGCGCGCCAGCGCAATAGGATACCGGAGATCGCGAAATACCGGGGCCGACGGTCAGGCCGACATGGTGGAGAAGCCTGCGCGGGGTCCCAGATCGAAACGGTCGCGGGGCGACAGGGGCGGGCTCTGCATGTAGCCGGTGAGCAGCCCGCCCAGCGAGCGCAGGGCATCCCAATGGATGCGCTCGTAGCCATGGGAGCCGTCGATCCCGAAGGTGATCAGCGCGGTGCGCAGGTCGTTGCCCGCCTCCACGGCCGCCGCGCTGTCAGAGCGGTAGTAGCGGAAGACATCGCGCTGGTGGCGAATTCCCAGCTCCTGGCACAGCTGGATCAGCCGGTGGGTGAGGTGGTAGTCGAAGGGTCCGCTCATGTCCGCCATGCAGATGGTGACGCCGAACTCGCTGGAGTTCTGGCCCGGGGCGGTGGTGCCGTTGTCGATGGTGATCATCTCGGCCACGTCCTGCTGCAGGGCGGCCGAGGCCCCCGAGCCCACTTCCTCGGAGATGGTGAACATGGGGTGGCAGTCTACCGGCAGCGCCACACCCGCTTCCTTCACCGCCTTGATCGCGCCGACCAGCACCGCGGCACCCGCTTTATCGTCCAGGTGGCGGGAGTTGATGTAGCCGTTGCCCATGATCTCCGGGTTGGGGTCGATGGAGACGAAGTCCCCGACGTGAATTCCCAGCGCCATCAGGGCAGGCAGGTCGTAGACCTCCTCGTCCACCCGCAGCTCCACATACTCCCAGCCCGAAGGCTGCTTGTCGATCTCGGGGCCGAAGGTGTGGCCGGAGGCCTTGAGGGGCAGGATGGAGCCCCGGTGGGCGCCGCCGTCGGTGTAGAGGGTGCAGCGGGCCCCCTCTGCGAAGCGGGCGTTCCAGTGGCCCACGGGCACCAGCTCCAGGCGTCCGTTGGGCTTGAGGGCCTTGACCATGGCCCCGAGGGTGTCGATGTGCGCGACTAGGGCCCGGTCAGGGGAGGCTACCTCGCCTGCGAGGCTGGCGCGTATAGCGCCACGGCGGGTGATCTCGAAGTTCACCCCGAGTCGCTCCAGCTCGTCGCAGACCAGATGGACTACGCGGTCGGTATAGCCGCTGGGGCTGGGGGTATGCAGTAGGCGGACCAGTAGGTCGAGGGTGTAGGTCTCGTCGATAGGCAGTATCTTCAAAGCCGGCTCCGGCGTCTCGTGCTCTGCGGAAACAGCAGGTCGATGAAGCGCTGTGCGGTCGGCTGTGGCTCGTGGTTGGCCAGACCAGGACGCTCGTTGGCCTCGATGATACGGTAATTGTCGCCCTCGATGGAGGGTACGATGAAATCCAGCCCGGTGACCGGGATGTCCAGGGCGCGGGCCGCGGCTATCGCCGCCCGGCACAGGCCGTGGCTGAGGCGCGAGGTGACGTCGTGGATAGTGCCGCCCGTGTGCAGGTTGGCGGTCTTGCGCACCACCAGGGCCTGGCCCTCGGGCAGGGTGGCGTCCATGTCGAAGCCGGCGTCCTGCACGCAGCGGCGGG
>Ga0210096_1000639_pt1 | contig 11882 bp, 7 predicted proteins | sample China_Galinas_PW_4_FD_184864 | JGI IMG/M metagenome (GOLD analysis project Ga0210096, IMG submission 184864) | Wetland microbial communities from San Francisco Bay, California, USA, that impact long-term carbon sequestration - China_Galinas_PWA_D2... | ecosystem: Environmental > Aquatic > Marine... | reverse complement strand
TCTTCGAATGCCTGTTCGGCGCAGGTCAATTCCAACCAAACCAACGAGGCGATTGCTCATGAAAGTGGCACTGTTCGGGGGTACGGGGTTCATCGGCAGCTACCTCGTCGATGAACTGTTGAGCCAGAGTCATGCACCCGTGCTGCTGATCCGCCCTGGCAGCGAGTCAAAAGTGCGACACCCGGAGGGTTGTGAGCTGGTCAGAGGTACCATTGGGGATCCTGAGGCGGTGAAGCGGACCATCCAAGAAACCGATGCCGTGATCTACAACATCGGTATTCTCAAGGAGTACCCGAAACGGGGCATCACCTTCGACGCCCTGCACTTCGAGGGAGCCCGCCTGGCGATGGACACCGCGCAGGCGGCAGGCGTTCAACGCTTTGGGCTGATGAGTGCGAACGGGGTGAAGGCGGATGGGACCCCCTACCAGAAGACCAAGTACACAGCGGAGCAGTATCTGAAAACCAGGAGCTTGGACTGGACCATTTACCGCCCGTCGGTACTATTCGGCGATCCCCGGGGTCGCATGGAGTTCGCCACCCAACTGTATCGGGACATAGTCTCCACGCCCATGCCGGCTCCCCTGTTTTATGAGGGCCTGCTGCCGTTCGGGGCGGGTTCGAAAAAGATGTCTCCTGTGCACGTGTCGGACGTGGCCCGGGTGGTGGTTGCCTCCCTGACGCGAGACGAGAGCGGGGGGCGCATCTACCACTTGGGAGGCCCTGAGCAGCTCAGTTGGAAACAGATCCTGGAGGCCATCGGCAAGGCGACCGGAAAACGGGTGTTCGGAGTGCCGACCCCAGCCTGGGCGGTCAAGGCAGTGGCTGGCATGCTGGAAGGGCTGGACATCATGCCCGTGACCCGGGACCAGGTGACCATGCTGATGGAGGGTAACACCTGCGATTCCAAGGATGTGTTCCGCGAGTTCGTCATCGAACCGATACCCTTCGACGATGCACACCTGCAGTATCTCACCCAGGGATAGTTGCGGTCAGAGCTGCCTGGTAACCAGGCAGCATGCAATTTTTGCTCTGACAATCATCCAGGCGGCTCCTCGATTCGGTGGTGCTCGTCACTGTGGGAGCGGCGTTCGAGAAAACCACCCAAAAGAGGAGGCGGCCATGACACGTTGTTGCGGAATTGACCTGCATGCCAACAACAGCGTACTGGCGATCATCGATGAGCAGGACAAGGTCATATTCGAGAAGCGCCTGGCGAATGGGTTGGCCGACATCAAAGCGTGCGGTCCGCAAGATCATGAGTCTATCCCCCTGCTCAGGATGGCAAAAGGCTAACGGTTAACCCGTGGGTTTGTAGTAGCCTTGAAAATGGAGGCTCACGGAACCATTTCCTCACTAGATTGGTCAGTTAATTTGGATATGCTGATTCACTAATTAGTGGCAGGAGGTGAAATCATGTCCAGTCTGATACCCGACTTTCCCTACAACGGCGTGGTCACGGTCAACCGCGTGATCCTCAAGCCCGAGTACTCCGTAGACGAGCTGCAGGAGCGCGTGGCCGTGCTGTGCGAGAACGTCAAGACCTATCACTCGGACACCGGCTTCGTGGGCGGATTCGTGGCGCTCAATAGCGGCGACATCTCCAACGAGGGCAGCACTGTGGGTCAGGCGGTGGAGAGCCCCTTCAAGGACCGGGAGGCGCTGATCGTAACCTTCTGGAACACCTTCGAGGACCACGGGCGCTCGCACCAGAGCGAGACCTTCCAGCCGCTGTTTCAGGAAGTGCTGGAGTTGTGCGAGAACGGCAACGAGGAGATCGCCTACGAGATGCTCTGGTCCGGCAAGGGGTACAGCCCTGAGGAGGCGCAGGCGGCCCGCCAGGCCAAGGCACGGTTCGCCGGGGATCAGGCGGCCTGAGGGGGGTGACACCGCGAGTCGTCTAGAGCCGAGGGCCGTCCTGGTGCGCCCGGGGCGGTCCCGTCTTTTGGGTGGGCGCGGCTTCTCCAGCGCAGGCCTTACCCGGGATGACCTCGGGGGATGGTTGGTGTCCCCCCCTTCCACTTGTTACGCGGTTCCAAAAGATGCCTGTCCAGTTTTTTTTGCCGCGTTGAAGTCGCTCTTGGTCCCAGATAAGGGCACAAGCGGTCACGCTCGGGCTCCGGCTTTCGAGGGCTTCCAAAACATGGATGTCGATTTCTTTTCGGGGGGTTTCGAAACATGGATGTCCATTTCTTTGCTCCATCGTCGAGGACTCGCGCCCACTTGGACACAGCAGGGTACCGACGTTTTTCTGGGGCCATTGGCCAGGGGCCGGAGACCTTTCCCGATAGGGGCAGACTCCACTGCCTTGATCCAGGATGACTGGTGCGATTCGGTCTACCGATCGACACCGCCCGATTGAGAAACAGGGTGCGTGTATAGGCCACCTTCGGCGAGCGATTGTTTGTTAAAAAGCGCTCTTTGAAATCTTCGATTTCAAAGACCAGAGGGGCTAATCGCCCATTGACAGGGGTCGGCTAAATGGTGACCCCTTTATCTCCAGCGCCCACTTCACTTCAGGCCCCGCCTACAATGCTCTTCGCGACCGCTCTGTCCACGTCTCCGTAGAAGGCGATGTCGAGCTTCTCGATCACCTCCTCCGGAAGCAGCGCCACCTGCTTCTTATTCGCCACGGGAACGACTGCGCGCAAGGCGCCGTTGTCGAGCGCCACTTGCAGGGGCTCGGCAATCGACGCCGGGGCCTTGATGTTGCCCTGGATAGTCAGATCGCCGAGTACAACAGTGCCGCCCTGCACGCTCCGGTTCTGGAGCGCGGACATCATGGCGACTAAGAAGGCCACGCCGCATTCCGCCTCGGCACCCCCCCCTGAGAGATCCACGACCTCCGCGGCGAAGTCTTGGGTGGCCAGCGTCGGCGTGAGCCCGGCGCGGTCCTTGATCGACTGGAGGTAGGTCCAGGCGCGGTTCATGGACTCCTTGATACCCCGCGGCATCCCGGAAGGCGTGCGGAGCTTGCCGGTGCCCGGCGAAAATGTCACCTCGATGCGCAGGAGCGACACCCTCGACTCACCGTCTGCGGTGGCGGTGTACGTGGATCCAGGTGTGAGCGCGTCCGGAGCTATAGCACCCTGGCCGCCCTGCTCAGGGACCCCGACCGTCACCTCCCGGCCGTCGTGCTCGTCGATGTACGAGAAGCTGGTCCGGTAGAACTCGAAGGCCCCCCGCTTCTTGAGCTGTTCCTTCACGCGGCGACGTGCCTCCGCCGCCAACTCCAGGTAGCCGCGCAGCTCGTCGCGGGTCCATTCCCCATGGGGGTGGAAAAGCTTGAGGAGACCGCTGACGGTCCGGCGGATCGAGTTGGCGTCCCGGCCCTCGACGTGGGCGCCGAGGCGAAACTCGCCATTTAGCGCGTCGAAGCGGTTGTCCTTGCGCAATGTCCTCAGAGCCTCGGCCAGGTAGTCGGTGACGAACCCGTAGTGGTCGGTCAACAGGGCGCGCGAGCTCTTCGGCACCTCCCAGCCGGGCAGGTAGAAGTGGAAGCGGTCCATCAGTGCGAGATCGAACTCCTTGGGCAGCGGCTGGAAGAGGTCCATGGCGCTGTTGCTCACCAGCGTCTCGACCGGATGGTTCAGATTACCGATGAAGACCATCGAGGCATCCGCGTGGACCTGGGTGATGCCACGGCTGAAGCGGCCGTTCGCCATGTAGTCCTTCATGATCTGGATGGTGTCGGGGTCAGTGACCTTCATTCCGCCGACTTCGTCGAAGGCCACCACGTCCCAGTGTCCGACCAGCCCCACCTGTCGGCGCGCGTTGTTGTAGAACAGGTTTGCCGTGCTCGCCTTGCCGCCGGAGAGCAGGATCGCGTAAGGCGTGAACTCGGAATAGGCGTAGGATTTGCCCGTTCCGCGGGGCCCTAGCTCGATGAAGTTGTAGTTCTTCTCGACCATCGCCAGGAGGCGCGTCAGGAGCAGCACCTTGCGGCGAGCGTCGAAGCGCTCGGGCTCCAGCCCCAGACTCCGCAGCAGCACGTCGATCCACTCGGCGGTCGTGAATGCCTTGCGCCCTTCGCAGAACTCTTCGAAGTCGAAGCGGGCGAGCTGGATAGGCTTCAGATCGCGGACATGGAAGGGGCTCGCGTTACGGCCGGCCTCCTCGGAGGTGCGGTATTCGAGTTCAACGATGGCCCAAATCCCGCCTTCAAGGAGGCGGTCGTAGCGGCGGTGGAACTCGTCGGGGATGTGGATGCGCTGAAACCCGAAGTTATCCATCGCGGCCCAGTACTTCATCTCGCTGGGGGCGAAGCGCACCTCGATGCGGTCGATAAATCGATGATGGCCGTGTCGCTCGACGAGCGCCTTGGCCTTATTGGCCTCGTCCTGCCGGAAGTAGTTCTTGCGCAGAGTGTCCTTGACCGCCGCAATACCGAGCTGGACCTCCTCTTCGCTGTCTGATGCGCAGTAGCGACCGAGCAGATACTCCAGCACGTAGGACGGAACGTTCTCTCCGCCCTTGATCTGGTGCAGCAAGTCCTTGCGGACGACCTTTCCGGGAAAGGCGCTGTTCAGCTTGCGGTCAAGGGCGTCGAGCTCCATGGCTTGCCTTCAATCCAGGGTGGCGTTGCGCAGCACCAGCGATGCGTAAGACAGGCCCGTCGTGGCGCCATCGGTAACCCGAATCTCGACGGCATCGCCGTCGAACCCCGGCTCCAGCGCCACGGGGACATGGACCCGCTCGTTCGTGGTCAGCGAGACCAGCCCGGTATGCGGGTCCCGGGCCTCGCAATCCGCGGCCTCGCCGACGACCCTGGCGGTCCCCGGCTCGAACGCCTGAACCCGCACCGCGAGATGGGTTCGCAGCAGGCTCGAAAAGCTCACCTGAACGCTGAAGATCCGAGTCGTGAACCGGTCGCTTCGGTAGTAAACCTGACAGAAAATAGTCTCGTCCCCAGTCGGTTGCGGCGGCACCGCGTCGAGGACGACGAGCGGGACAACGCATTCCTGAAGCGACAGCCCCTCGTGGAAATAGGGGCTGCCGGCCCGGAACACCTTGACCCCGCGCGGCACGCAGACCTCTTTCACTGGTCCATGGATGCCGAGGTCCACCGCAGGGATGGTAACCAGATCGTCGCCCCGCGCACCGAGGGCGCCCAGGAGGGCGCGGCGCTTGCGCAGCAGCCATTGGCCCGGTGGCTCCGGACACTGGTCTCCGGGCAGAACCTCCGGAAGCTGCATAAAGCCATGATCGGCTCCGAACACCAGCCGCTCGAAGCCAAGCCCGACGAGGCGGTTGGCGGCAGCCAGGAGATCGGCAACAACGTCGCTGATGTACCGCCGTGCGATGAGCGGGTCGCTGTGTTCTCCGAAATCGTCGATTTCTGTGCTGAAAACTGCGAGCACATGTGCGGTCCCGATCCGCTGGCGCAGTTGCGCCGCGCTGGCGGTCAACAGCTCACCGAGCCTGATGCTCTGGAACCGGTCTCCGAACGCCGCGCGCAGCACCTTGCGGCGATCCTCTGCGGTGACGACCGGTTTGCCTGCGATCAACGGCACCAGGCCCGCTTCCGATTCACCATAGGCGAGTCCAGCCTCGGCGCCTGGCAGCAAGGCCGCCATGCCGAAGGGTGTCGCGGCAGGGACAACGCCGCAGGCCGGCTCCACCGATACCGTCCCCGCTGTTCCAAGCCGATCCGCTAGCTCGCGCCCCATCTCATAGCGCAGGGCATCGACCAGAAACCAAGCCGTGCGCCGACCGTCAGCGATGGGACCGGCGGCGTGGCGCGACCAGGCCTGCGTCTGCCGCGTCACCCCTTCGGGCGGCCAGCCGTAGCGGGCGACGGCAGTGAGGAAGGCGTCCTGGGCGGCACCTAACCAGCGCCGGTACTCCCGGCGCACCATCTCCAGCAATGGGGCCAGACTGTCGCGGTCCACCAGCAGCGCGGCGGCCTGTTCCACAAGCCGTTGCGCTTGGTCGAGGCGCCACATGCCGTCCTGCTCCGAACAGTAGGCGCGCACATGGTCCGCGACTGGTCGATTCGCCCCCACTTGGCGCGCCTCCCAGGCCGCGCCCGCATCCAGCAGGTCCAGGCAGCGCTCCGCCAGGCGCCACAGTTGGTCGCGCTCTGGCAGCGTGCGCCAGACTGAGGACCTTCGCCCAACCGCCAGAGCGCGGGCTGCGGCAGTCTTGCCCGCGAGCGCCTCCTGCTGGACCTGTCGGAGAGCAGCACGGTCCTCGAACGGAAAGCTGTCCCTGTCGCCGATCGTGTCGGCGGAGTCTCCCAGCGAGGAAAGACCCAGGCGACGTTCGACCTCGGTGGCGATGTCCCGGTATGTGCCGCGGTGCTCGGCAGAGGCCCTGAGATCCCGGCACAGGTCGATGATGGCACGCCGAAACCGCGTACTCGCGCGGGGGACATGGGCCAAGGCCGCCGGCACCAGATCGGGCTGCTCGAAGACGAGCTCGCTGAGCAGCAACCATTGACCGAACGCCGGCCCAAGGCCGTCGAGTGGAGGCGGCGACAGCGGGTCGAACCCGTAGACATCGGCGAGCAGACGCCCAAGGTCAGCGACAAGCCCGGGTGTCGTCTGGAGCTGGCCGCGTAGATCGCCTGGCCGGCAGAGCAGCATCGCCGCCACGCGCCCCGGGGCCTCGGTGCCCAGCACCTGCTCCAAGAGCGGATAGCGGGTCCCGGCCGCAAGGGCGTCGAGCTGCGCGAGGCTAGGCGTGCCTTCGGCGAACAGGCGATCCACCTCGGCCTCGCGGCCGGCCAGCACCTGGCGCGCGATGGACGGCAGGTGCTCCGACTCGGTGTCGCCAAAGGCCGCACCGCACAGCGCGAACGGCTCGAAGGGGTCCGTGCGCCTCGCCTCTTCATCGTCCGGATGCCCGCGCCCCGCGGGCACATAGATCAGCAGCGGTGCCGGCTGCGGCCCAAAGGAGTCGGTGGCGAACAGCGCTCGCCACGCGAGGTCCGCCTCACGACGCGCACACAGCACGGACTCGCTCGCATCGACCTTGACTAACGGGTCGAGGCTGATCCCCCGGAACAGCTCATGGAACACCCGACCCGGGTCGTACCACACCAGCATCCGCCGGTCCCTGAGCTTGGAGACGACCTTTTCGCCGACATGTCCGCTAATGCTCATGCTGCCCTCCCGCGGCGCGCCTCGTGTGTGAGTCGGTCCAGGTCGCGGAGCAATTTGCCGAGACTTGGGGCGCGCGCCTGCGAGCCCCGCGAGAACGATATTGCCTCGCTGAGCAGTGGCTGGTGGACCGGGGGGGAGTAGGTCTCGCCGATGTACTCGCCCATCGCTTCCTTGCCTCCGGCGCGGTCTTCCGGGTCACGGATGTTCCGCAGCGGAGCCTCGTGGAGGACCAGAGGGCAGCGAGCTAAGGCAGTCCGTCCCGCGAGGAGCCATGCCTCGAAGGTTCGGTTCGCCACGACGACGGAGATCGGCACGCCCCCCGCCACATGCCGGGCACGCATCAACAACTCGGGGCCGAGGCCCCGTCCACGCTCGCGATGTAGGCATTCCTTGTCGGCGTCTAGGACCACGAGAATGGCATCCGCCGGCCCGGCGCGAAGGGCCGCGGCCACATAGTGCTCGATCCCAAGATGACGTCGCGGGTCGTGGGCCGCCTTGAGCTTACCGCAGCCTTTCGCGTTGACCGCGTGGTCCGGCACATCGAACCAGCGGTCGAAGCGCCGATGTCGCAGCCAACAGCGGACCAGGACGGGCAGCGCCTGCTCCTCGCCGAAACCTTCGACGATGGGCACGATTATCCGCCTCCTCATGGGCTCGCGTCAGCGATCGCGAACGGGTCGCCGGAGAAGGTCTCCGGTTCCTGGTTGGTCCATAGGGCGTTCGAGCTGAGCATCCAGCCGACGGTATCGATCTCGTTGACGGCCGCCTGGGTCTCCCGGTTGAGAGAAAAGATGTGGCTGGTACCCTCCCGCCATTCGATCACCCGAACGCGCTCACCCGTGACTGCCGGATGGCCAAGGAGTTCCGGGGAGTGGGAGGTCAGGACGACCCGCATCCGGTCAGAGCTCGCCAGTGCGGCATCCACCAGCACGGCGAGGGCGCCTGGATGGACAGAGTTCTCCACCTCGTCGACCAGGAGGACCGAAGGCGTCGGACGCTGCCGTAGGGCCACCAGCACACCCAGGGCGCGCAAGGTGCCCTGGGAAACCTGGCTCGCATCGAGCTTGATCTCGGTCCCGGTCGAGCGTTGGATAAATCGAAGCACCCGTCTGCCGAGGAGGGCCTCGGCACCGACATCGACGATGCCATCGGTGATGGCGCCGAGGCGTTGCACGATCCAGGCGTGATCCGCGGAGCCCTCGATCGACTTCAGGACGTCGCCCAGGTTGGCACCGTCCGGCGCCAGTGTGGTGCGTTCACCAATTTCGGGTACCGCGGCCATGTGTGCGGGTGAGAGCTCATAGGCGCGGAGGTTGCGGACCGTATCGAGGACGGCCCCCCACAGTTCGTCGGCACGCCCCGCAAGGGGTAGGACCAGGTTGCCCGCGGGCGGCGAGACATCCGCCTTGATGGTGGTCTGAAATACTTCGTCCTTGCGCTCGAATGACCCCGCCCCGCTGGGGGACAGCCGCAGACACTCGCGGATGTGCGAGCGTTTTCCCTTGGGATCGCCGGTCAGCTCAAACCCATAGAGCGCCGTTCGCGTCACCCCGCCGGCGAAGGCGAGACGCGCAACGATTGCAACCCCAAGGGGTGGACGGCGCGCGTGCCCCGAGGTCGCACGACGCACCTTGTTCAAGCCGCCGCGGCGGTCTAGGGCGTTTTCGAGACTGCTCGATGCGGCCTCGCGGAGGAAATCGATGGCGTCCAACAGGCTCGACTTGCCTGCACCGTTGCGTCCGACCAGGAAGGTTAGGTCCGACAACCGAAGTCGCGCATTGTCGAAGGCGCGGAAGTTCCGTAGGCGGATCTCTTCGACGGTCACCTGAACTTGCTCAGCCATTGCCCGGCTCCCGTCTTTCGGTCAGTGCGAGCTGCACACCGCCCCCGCGCTTGCGCCCGCGGCGGGGTTTGTCTGGCGGTGGCTCGTAGAGGCCCTCGCGGTCGTGGGCAATGGCGAGATCCCGCTCGGTGCGGCAGCGCTCCAGCACCTCCAGCGGGCGCAACCAGAGGGCGAGGTGGGACCAGTCGTGCTCGCCGCGCTGGACCTCGTCCCAGACCGCTTCCGCGGCCTCGCGCCAGCCGCGGTGGCGGAACCAACGCGCGAGCGGGGCGGCGTTGACCACGGCACCGTCGTCCAGGTGGGGCGCGAAGCCGCGGTTGACCAGCCCGTTCAGGGCCTCGCGCAGCTCGGTGCGCTCGCGCAGCTCCGCACCGATGCGATCGAGCCGGGTCTGACCTTCGCCCGACAGGGCGCCGTTGCGGCGGGTCGCAAGCAGGCCCACTTCCTCGCGCTGCAACGCCTGCTCATTGTCGCGCAGGCGGTTGACGCAGGCGGCGAGCATCGCGCCCGCGAGGCGCGGGTAGTAGAGCCAGAGGGTGAGGCCGCCGGATGCGGTGGATAGGGGCCAGTAGATCGGCGCGCGCCGCCTGCTCTTGGAATAGCGGGCGAGATGGTCGGCGAAGAAGCTGTCGGGGCGGCGCAGCCAGGTGCGCAGGGAGTCAGTACCCAGGGCCTGCGCCAGCTCCGTCTCGCGCTCGGCATGGGCCGCACCGTACACCGCTTCCAGGACCTGGCTCGCGCGCCGATAGAGGTCGTCGGCGTGTGGTGTGCGCGGGGGGTCGTCCAGGCTGTCGTCCTGCAGGATGCCGTCCCAGGCGACCTCGATGGGATAGGCGTCGGACGCGACCTCCGCGGGTCCCAGCCGCGCCCCGTCCGCGGCCAGCACCCAGGGGGTACCGTTCGGGTCGGTCTCGATTACCGGCAGCGCCGTGGCATCGGTACGGGCGGCGAGCCAGGTCTCCGAGGCGATGTGCACCGGCCTGGCCGGCAGTCCCCGGGCATCCACGAGCTGGCCCAGGGGGCAACGGGGCAAGGGTCCGAAGGGGTCTGGCCATCCCGGTATCCACTCGGGGTGATCGAGCAGTCGGATATCCCAGCGCCCGAAGGCAACGCCGACGGCCCAGCTCACCACATCGGCGGCCGAGCGTCTCAGGTCCTCGGGGCGGAGCAGGTCCAAGCGGCGGCGGACCGCGGCCAGGCGCCGGGGTGGCAGGGCGAACAGCCGGCAAAGGGACTCCTCGTCGCGGAGCGCTCGGGTCTGACGCCCGCGGCGATGTTCCACCCGGACATCGACCTCCGCATCCAGGCCGCCCGGAAGGCGCTCGCCGGGCAGGGCCTCCTTGGTCAGGTAGGCGGTGCGGAACAGGTCCTCGTCCGGGTCGGACTCTGGCTCGGGAAAGCGGGCGACTGCGGGCTCCAGCTCCTCGTCCATCAACTGCCGGTCGCGCTCGGTGAAGCCGTAGGCGTCGGCGACGATGGTGTCGATCTCGGCCGTGATCTCGGCCAGCTCCGCGAAACGGTCCTCGCGGGCCTCGACGCGGCGGCGGGCGGCTTGGTTGAGCGGCAGGGCGCGGCCGGTGAGCAGGACGGGCGGGAGCGCGAAGGCGACGCAGGTTTCCCCGGTCGTATCGTCCTCTAGCTGGGCTTTCCTGACGTGAGTGATCGCGGCAGAGGCGAGCAAGTTGAGACGCGCCGTTTGGGCGTCCGAAGGACTTGGTGCTCCCGAACTCTTGATGACACCCACCTCGTAGGACTTGGAGATCGACCTGGGTGACGCATCAGCGGTATTGAGCCAAGGAGAAAGGAGAAAGTGGAACGGGCGAGCCGCGAGCACCGCGAGATGCGAGCACGGATCGCCGGACACAAATAGCGTTGGCCCCTTGTGGCTAAAGGCACAGCCTTCGGGAAGAACCCGTGGACCCAACGGGAGGTTGGTCCTCAGTGGCCAAGTGACGCCACGCCGACCGTAGCAACTCGCATTGCGGATATACGCTTGAGGGTTGGCCGCCAGCTCGGCCCCATCATTCTCCCAGCCCAGCACAAGGTGGACATCGTCCCAAAATGGCCGATATTCACCGCCCTTAGCGAAACGCGGCCATAGGCCATGTAGGCCGATACGTGCCGGGCTCACCTCCCATACCAGGCGAAGAAATCGGAAGTCGTCCGCTGTCGCTGTTCCCTGCTTGACTTCACCCATCGCAGATCCAACGGTCGCCGCAATGGCGAAGCGGTCGAGCAGCGCCTTGGACATAGAGTAGGCGTAAGCGCCTTCTCGAAGACGCTGGAAGCGGCGGGCCGACGCGCGATGGCTATAGGGGTGCGGCTGACCGTTGCGGACCGCTTGCACGGCGTGGTACAGGGCGGACTCTTTTCGGCCAGCGGTGACCAGCCTAAACCACTGACCCACAGAATCCAGGGTCGCTCGCTTATCGACGACAACCGCCGCGGTCTCGACTTTCGCTTCAAGCGCGCCGTATCCGATATCGGCGGCAAGGACGACGGCCCCGTGCTTGCCGAAGATTTGCTCCCGAAGCCCCCGCAGACTCGCTTGACCAAGCCAGTCCCGCTCCGTGATTGCGCCTATCCGACCATGAGGTTCCAAAATCTCAAGCGCCCGCTGGAAGAACATCGCGTAAATCTCATGGCCGCAGGCCGGGTAGTTCGCATCGAGCATGTCCTTGGTCCCTTCGGCGGGCTGCCCGAAGGGCGGATTCATCAGCACCACGTCGAAGCGGGCGCGGGAGATGTCGATCAGGGCCAGGCCGCGCTCGGCGTCCTCGGCGAACAGGCGCCGCAGGACGCGCTCCTGCTCGCCGGCCTGGGCAGCATAGGTGCCCAGGGCCTGGACGACCCGCTCCTCGGCCCCGGACCAGAAGCGCGCGGCCTCGTCTCGGGCCAGGCCGCTCAGGTCATGGCGCGGACCGGCCCAGTTCG
>Ga0210096_1000638_pt1 | contig 11882 bp, 8 predicted proteins | sample China_Galinas_PW_4_FD_184864 | JGI IMG/M metagenome (GOLD analysis project Ga0210096, IMG submission 184864) | Wetland microbial communities from San Francisco Bay, California, USA, that impact long-term carbon sequestration - China_Galinas_PWA_D2... | ecosystem: Environmental > Aquatic > Marine... | reverse complement strand
CTTCTCATGTGGCATACGAACATACATGGGACGGGATTGTTTCGTCTCTCACTCCAAGAAGGAAAAGTAAAAGTGGAGGAAACTTGGACAAAATGAGAAAAAGAAAGTCAAAGGGACCTTATGCTTCCATAGGCTCTTCTTCAGAGTCGAAAGGAAAGAAAAAAAAGTCAGCCTTGTCCAGTTTGGTAAGCATTGTAGATCCAGATGCGACAGATTATGAGGAGAGTATGAGATATTGTAAGAAATATTTGAAGCGTTGTAGGGAACATTTACCAAAATTACTCACTGGTGAAGATTATGAACTTCATCGAGAGGCTGTGAGAAAAGAAAGCAAACAAAACATTTCTGCATTTTTTACTTCTCTCAGGAGTAGTCTTTCCAAAGAAGAACTTGCAGAACTGAACACACTCATTTCTGAGATTGGAGAGAATGAAGAAGGAGAAATTGTTGTCAGGGAAGATGCGATATCTGGAGGATTACAGCCTGAAGATGCAATCCATATTATTCCAGAATTGGCCACTCCAGGAATGAGGGAAACCATTCCGAGACAAGATGGAAAACCGGGTCCGAGCGATGATCCAGAACACCACTGGGGTCATGAATATTGGGAAAATGTGACAAAAAGGAAAAAAATTTCAGGAAGTGATGTTGTGGTATACTTTACTCGCCTTGTCTCTGGGAGGATGGCCACAGTAATGAACGAATTGGTTGACACCTCGAACCAAGTGCAAATAGACAGAGACATCCAAGCACAAAAGAGAGCGCAACAAGCACAAGTCGCGACACTCACAAGAAGGCTACAATCGCTCCTTTTACAATATGAAAGAGCAACAGAAATTGAAGTGGAAGTGCGTACAACACAAGCTACTGTGGGAGAGAAAACTGTCATAGGAATAGAATCCTCAAACATTCTTGAAGAATACGGGTCTCTCAATCCGGGAGGGATAAACATAGCCGGTGTTTTATTCTTGAAAGAGATAAGGATAGCTGGTCTCCAATTTTTCGAGTTACACGAGGCAATATTTTCTGAACTCCAGAAAACTTCTGGAGTGCATACACCTTCTGATGCAAGAATTAAGATTGGCACTGCGAATGTATGGCTTGATGTTATCCTTGGAGAGCTACTTCTCAGGGAATTGAAAACTTCAAGCGAGGGAGGACTTCAAACTCCGGGAGCCATCGAATTGAGCAGGGTTGTCGTAACAGGGAGAGAAACCATTGAAATTCCTCCGGAAGCAAGAGGTCATGATATCGATGCAAATGACATCGTGGATAGATTTTCGATTGTGGGACAACTTTTGGTTGAAGTTGTAGATAAAGGATTGAGATTTATCGATGCTGCATTAGACGATTTTAATCTCGGAAGAAAACTCGCTGATTTCCTCTCTTCTTTTGCAGAGGATGCCAGATTTGAACTTGCAGATATAGCAATGGGAAATTCCACCTCAAAGGCCAACGTGGAAAGATATATCAACTTTACAAAAATTGCGATATATTTGCTATTTGGAATGTTTATTCGACTGGCAATAGATGCAATCAAATCTGTCTTTGATTCTAACAGAGTGCCTTCAGAATGGTTTGAAGAATCAATCTATAACTTTTTCATAAAAGTTACCGAAGCGGATGAACATCCAAGTATAACCGCAATAGAACAAATACCAAAAGAGGAGGGTGTTCAAATATTATTCGGTCATGACGATCAAGAATCAATCACTCTGAATGGTGTTTCTCCCCTTGGTGTTTACAACGACATCACAGAACCCTCTGACGCTTATGTCATGTTGTCTTCTGGAAATTTTGTTGTTCCTCATAAATCTTTTGAGAGCATACTGAAAGATTTGGTAGACAGAACCCTCAATCTACTGGAAACGGGAGGCGCCAACGACATTGAACCTTACAAAAATCGGAGAGATTTTATACTGAGAGAACCAAACATAAAAAGGAGACTTGGCCAATTGTATGATTTATTCATACAATTACATCCAAGACTCGCGACTGTAAAGGAACTTATTCCTTCTCTGGTGGAGAGAGAAAGATTGGAAGAATCTGTCATAGACATAAAACATAGGCTCGAAATATTGGAGCGTTCCATAAAAAATGTCATAGGTCAACTTGCTCTGATCAGACCAAAATATAGACACACTGCTGCATACGCTGCAGCAGCAGAGAATTCTGGAATTATCATTCCTTCACCCACTCTTCAATATGCCAATGCAAAAGCGCTTAACATTGTTAAAGAATATCTTCCCGACGTGTATGCTGCAGGAGCTGAAAGACTACAATCTGACGATGATGTAGTAACCCATTATGTTGATTTGGTTTGTTCTATTATATTGGAATCTCGGACAGATTTTGGTAGACAATGGACTCAAAAGGAAAAAATGGCAAAAGCAAGCCTACTCAGAGCGGACGGGTTTTTGGGATTGGCGAAACATCGTTGGACAGGATACAATTGGATTTATGGAGATGATATCCTCAGTCAAAGAAGATCAATGACTTCTCATTCAATCTCAAAAGCGTTTCCTCCGAGTTTGTCCATCCCCATGCTTACTATTATTCGCCCAAAGGGACCCGGTTTTTATTAAAAAATATATGTATATGTGTATATGTATAAATTTTTTTTGGGCAACCAATTTTTTAAAGTTCTCTTTTGCTTCTTTTTGGAATGTTCTACGATGAATGTTAAGAAAAAAAGACACCAACACAAGCACTTTTAAAAATATCATGCCTCACAAACATGTTAATGTAATGGGTACGCCCTACCAAGATGATTACGACGAAGACGTAGAAGAAGATTTTTCATCTTCTGAAGAGGAAACTATCGACTCTGAGGATACCACCTCTTCGGAGGAACACATTGGATCTGAAGAGTTTAGCTCTTCAGAAGAAGAGAAAATCAGATCAAAACCCAAGAGAGGTGCATCTACCATTGACTTTGATGAAGACGACATGGACGATCCCTCTTTGTCTTTGAACCAAGAGAACCAATGGCAAAGAATCCGTATTGCCTGCAGAAAATCTTACACCATTGAAGGAAAGGAAGCAGACAGCGAAGGTGATGGATCTGTTATTTCGTTCAAGTTGGACGAAGAACACCCCATTGCCCCATGGGATAAGCTTGGAGATGCATACAAGATTAATTCAGAGAGTATTCTCGGATCTGTACGTTTGGTTCAGTGCGAATCTACCCTCCCGGCAACCGTGGCATACACCGCCAGTATGGTTGATCCCTCTGACAGTTCTGAGAGAGTGACTCCTAATTTGGTGATTTCAAACATCAGCAAGGCAGTTTCTGGAGTATTGAACAGGGGACAAAGTCTCTCTTATTCAGACGAACCGATCACCTTAATTGAAGCTCCTCCTCTCATGAAGGCCACTTTTCTCTCCAAGATTGATACACCTTGGACTCACGAAGAAATCAAAGCGGGCATGCAACCCGAAATCGGAAGACCCGAATTCTATCGAGTCCATAAGACCAACCCCGTTTTCCTTTCTTACTTGCTAACAATGCAACATTACGTGGAGAAGAAGGGATTGGCATTCAATGCACTTGAACATGTGGAACCTTCCGGAAAGGAATGTTTCTTGATTCCCGCAGAACAAGCAGAAAAGAGATACAACGAAATCGTTGCCGACTCCAAAAAGAACACCACCGCGTCCTTCTTCCACAAAAATTTCAGAATGGACTTTGTGCGAGCATGGACTGATGGTCACTCTGAAGAATCTTGCGCAAGCAATATTGGAGACTCTACAGAATTGTTTGACAATGTTTCAGAGGATTCCATTCCTCACATGAAAAACACTGTCCACTCTATCAGTTTTGAAATCCAAGCAGATTTCTTCACGGGGACTCTTGGAAAGAAGGTCTAAAAACAGAGACACCACATAGAGAGAGAGAGAAATGGATAGATAAAAAGAAAAAAATCGGAAAGGACAAGGGTGGTCCATAACTTTTTTTTATCCTCTCTCTCTCTCTTCCCCCCTTATTCGTATATACATGAGATATTTACTCGGTGTATTCATACGACATTTGTATTTACATGGACCACACCTTGAGGATGGGTACAGAACAGAAGAAGAAAAAAAACCAAAAACTACTACAGCCGGCATTTTGACTTTTTGATAGAATCGCAGTGTCTTTCTCCTTTTTCTTTTATTCTTCGAAGAACAAACAACACTTTAATGCATGCAGCCGGTAGACACGCGATTCTTATTCAAAAAGTACATCTTTTTAAACTTTAAAAAAAATCAAATAAAAAAAAGCGCTTTTTAAAATTATCGATAAAAAAAATTTATTATTATTATTATTGGTTTCCTTCAACTTAGGTGCGGTGTATCGTCGTATCAGGTAATGTGTGATTAAGACTTTCAATGAGTGTGTTGACTTGTTCTTCTGATTCTATCTTGTATTTTGTGACGGTTTTTCCTGCCCATGCTACCATACCTTCTATCTTGTCCATACAAGAGGAACACAATATTATAATTCCTTCAGGTCCCATCTCACTTACAACACCAACCCATTCTGAAACGTTGGGACACGTCTTCTTGTCGGTACCGACATTACCAAATCCAGCACATAAAGGCTTAAATTCTTTTTTCTCTTCTGAACTCATCAAAAAATATGTTTTTCTTCTTGGTTTTTGTTTTTTCTGTTTTTACGATATTTTTTTCTTTGAGATAAAAGGAAAAGTAACCATTACTTTTTATGTAGAGAATATACAAAATATAACCATTGGGACAGCCATTTTTTTCCTTTCCTCAGCAACATTTCAGGGAGAATTTCAGTAACATGCTAAAAAATCGTATTGGATCTGTTTTTGTGACACTGATTGTGTTACTCTCTGTGACTTCTGCCCAAGTATGTAAAACAAACGCGGATAATTCCAATTGTAAAGATTGTACAATTGTAACGTGGCCATGTGGAGGTTCAGACTATTACGAAATGACATATTGTAATGAGGTAGTAAGCCAAACTGGAAATAATACCCTCGGTTGCCCTGTACCTGCTGGAGTGTGTTCAACAGAAGACAACAGAATCTCAGGGATCACTTTAGATTGGGACACAGCATGTGCGAATGGAGTGCCGTGTACATCAAAAGAATTCACAAAGTTTGTAAAGAAGCAATTCAGACTAAGGGACGACTGTGAAGCACGAGTAGGGTTCCTTTCAGAAAAGTGTTGTCCTGAAGTTTGTAATACGACAGATTGTTTCTGTCCCTCGTCCACAAAACCAGACATGGGAGATGACTACAAATACACTTGTAACGACACTGGAACAAAAATGTCCAAGGTGGAATATGTCGAAATTAGAGCACAAGTCGTAAACACTTATTGTTATGCAGATTGTCTCTGTTGTTACACAGAGGAATGTTGTAAGTCAGACTCTTGCAGGCCATACAGATATCTTGGCCCTGATGAAACGGCGTGTTGTGACACAGGGTGTTATAATGGAACACTCCCCTCTGTGAGTGCATCTTCTGATGCCAACGGGATAAACTCTTTCCTCTTTTTGTTTGTAAATATTTGAATAAAGAGATTCATGCTCTTTTTTTTTGTAAATAACGACACATTGGCAATATCTTTTTTTTATTCTATCAAATTTTGTATAATTGAAAGACATTCCCTCGAAGTCACGTTTGTAGAATCGTGTTCTTCAAGATCCATTCTCGCTTGAGTGAAACATGACTTGGATTCCCTGATAATTTGCATTCGTCCTACAAAAGCATCCGTTAAAACAAGGCAATTTTCATCATCCATTCCAAATGTGGTTAGACAAATCCTTGCAAAATCCATCAATTCTTGTGGAGAGAGCATCATATTCGAAGATGGATTCAAAATGTCAAACATTCGCCCTGTAATACGTTCATTCTCCATATCATCTTTTTCTTCTAATTCTAAGAATTCGGCTTGTATGGTCAATACTATCGTGAAAATTACAGATATAAAAATGACACAAATGGCATTCATTTCGCGTGAAAAGAAAAACATTTCTTCTCCTTCCTTTGTTCTGTCAATGTTTTTTTGATATTCTCTGTCAAGAATGTGTTATTGTTAATCAATTTAAATAGGAGAAAAAATGTTTGTGATTTTTTTTGCATATATATATTACAAAACTTGCTCTTTATTTTTTTTGACTTGATGTTAACAACACACAAAACTGGATAGAGGTACAGCTGCTCTATATGAAACAACCAATTCGAGAGTACAAGATCCTGGTGTGACATCACTGATGCAAGTAGTAGGAATTTGTCCCTGAAATTCAATACATGGCCCTCCTGTAGCACTTGCGCTAAATACAGCGCAAGTTTCGTAAATGTCTATCGACCCTCCTGTTCCTTCTTTTCCACATCTCAAATGAGCAATTCCTATTGTCCGAGGAGTTCCTGTTGCATTTAAGGCATCTTGATATACACCATTATTTATGCATTGTTCGAATCTTGCGAAATAGGGAGCAAAAGCAATTGCTCCATTACTCGGGGTTTCTACCAAATCGAACGGTTGGTTTCCAGTCATTGTACACCTTGTGTCTTGAAATACTGTAGATCCTTTCCTTATGTAGTTTGTAACACAATTTGTGTTTGGATCAACGTTGGGGACGAATGTGTAATTTCCAGGAGTTACTCCCTGAACGCCACTGTGGATAACTCCTACCCAATTAATCCCTGCGATTCCTGTAGCCTGTATCCTATTGTCTCCTATTGTGTCTTGTGCTATTTCTATTCCAGTTCCTGAAGAAGTGTCAAAGTAAACCCCGTTTCCTTCGATCAATCTGTAGAGAATGTATGCTGGTCCAATATCATCTATGAGTAAAGTTTGACCAGCTCCAGAATCTGTGATCGTTGTTGCGTTGGGGAATAACTCTGGAGATCCGTCAACCCAAAGCCACATACTCACGTTTCCGTCGAATATGATCAAATCCCCTTCTCCCCATATTTGGTGGCCATCAATATTTGTCACGTTTGTACTTCCGACACACACCCGGTACACCTTTCCGTTTTCACCTACTCCAGATACAATTGGAGAACCGTCCGGCGTTGTGTTGTTCAAAGTATTCCAGCACCCTCCCCATATCATCACTACATCTATTAGCGGAGGAAATTCTGTACATACCAAATCCAAACATGGTATATATGACTGAAGAGTATCGTTGACTTCTTTTATGTCTGCCAACAATTCCAATCTCACTGCTATGATTAATTCCCTCAAATCGTCAAATTCGTCCCAAATATTATTGTAGAGCACCGGAAATATTATCGTCCCTATGAGCAAATATGCGATGATACCAAACGTAACCAGTAATTTGGTTTTGTTTTGATTATTCCTATTTCTTGAACGTGACGTTCCAAACATATTTTTTTCTTCTTCCTTTTCCTTCTCTTGTCAACTAACCTTTCTCTGTTCAAACAAAAAAAAGACAAAACCTTTTAGATTTGCAAGAGAATGAGGTTTTTTTTTCAAGAAAGAGAGAATGCGAATATCCTATGTCTTAGAGATGTTATGAAAACAATAATTTGTTGCCCCATACACAAAGTAAAAAAAAAGTACATATTTAATATTAAATTATGTCCAAACAAAACCAACCAGAAAAATTTTTTGTCCTTGTTTTTTTTTATGAACAAAAGATTATGTCCAATGCACTCGGACTTTGGTTGGAAGAAGACATCGGAAACAACCTGTTTCCCATGATGGAAGAATAGCATTTTTTTATCCTTGACTCAATCATATGGGAAGAAGGTACGCCAAATCTTTTGCACATATTGTCCTCTTTATCCATTGGAGACGGCAGTTTGTATATATTCGAAAATATTCCCATGTTGTCTTCTCTAACAATAGTATTCCACAAGACAAAAGATTCTACCAAATACTTGTGGTGTCTACAATACAATTCTTTCAAAAATTTGATCCATATGTCCTTATGTTCTCGCGAACAACTACACCTCTTGGTTTCCTTTGCGGAGATAAAACCAGAGGACAGTTGTCTTGGATAGTTCCAAAAACATTGAAGATAGTTCGAAGCTTCAACGACAACACAGTATGATTCTTGGCAATACATTCCGGGGAATCTCTCCATAAAATCTTCTATTGGGAGTGGAAAATAATTACCTCCGTTCCCCAATATTAAAGATAAGATTACTTCTGTCAAAATACTTTTTTCAAAGTCCTCTGAATTTGTCTTGTGGAATCCGTTCTCTTTCACACTGTCAAGGTGACCAAGAATAGACAGGAAAGAATCTTGGAGAATGTCGTCAGGTAACTTGACCTGACCAACAGACGCGATATATTGTATTATGGGCACAGGTTTACCCGTGTCCTTCATGAGCGCAAAACAACATTGAATCTCGGAGGAATCATCATTCGTGTATGCTTGCGTTTTGTAAACAACCTCTCGTTTATCGAGTAGTTTTTCTTTGACAGAGATGGAGATTCGAGTTTTGTAACAACTTAGTATTTGGGTAAGTAAAAAAGCCACCTTCTGTATTCCCATGAAAATGCGATGTATGTTTCTACAAAGTGTCGTGACAGCTTTGATTTCGTCAACAATCACCATGTTTCCTATTGGAAGTGTCATATCTCGAATGATTTCACAGTCTGACTTTGCGAGATGAGATCTTTTCCTTCCTCTCATTTCGCTGATTAGATCTGTTAGACCCCCATCGGATTGAAGCATTTCGGTTTTCTTCTTCCTCTTTTCCATCCTTTGGTTTGCCAACTCTTCTGAAGGGAGAAGAATAAATTCTGTGTCATCCATGGATGACTCTTCTTCCTCCTCATCCTCTGATTTTCCATCTTCCAGAAATAGATGACTTGTGTCAAAAGACGGTTTTGTCCACATTTCCGGTTTGTTTTGAACAATACCTTCATAATGGGCAAGAGAGTGAATATATCGGTACAGTGAAAATTCTTCAGAGGCCCTTCTCCCAAAATATATTTCTTGTTCCAAAGTAGCATCAAATGCTGCATCAGAATACCTGTTCGGTATTTCCATCAGCTGGGCGACACTGTCAGCAGTTGCCCACCAATGTCTTGCGTCACATGTGCTGTAATTCATAGATTCTCTCGTTGTCCAATCGGAAGGAATTCCCCTCAAATTTTCTTCAGGAGAATTTTGGGGAAGAGGATATCTTGGAGAATACATCTCTTGGGCAAAAAAATCTTCACAAGTATAATCCAAAGGTGTTCTTTCGTCAGCTCCGTTAGGCTGTCCCCTGCACATCAAAGTTACCGCCTGAACGACACATCTCCTGTTGTAATTCATCCTCCTTGCGTTTGTAGGACGAAAGCCTTGTCCGTATGGAATATAATGTGAATACTTTTGATATTCTTTTGAGTGGGGATGGTCCATGTAAGGATATGAATAAGTTCCATCTTCAAATTTGAATACTCCCCTGTTTCTTGGGTACAGACTTCCGTCGATTTCGAGATGTCCTCCTTTCAAATATTTGTCTTGAGGACAATTTCTGTTATATCTTTTACATATCCTCATAAAGTCTTTGTAGTATGGAATGTACCAAGTATAATATTCTTTCGTCACATTCTGGTGAGTATATTCAATACAAAGTCCGATCAGTTGCCAAACAACCTTTGTGTTTCCAGAAATCACCATGTAATCACTGTGTCGGATGCAAGTGAGTTCATTGTTCCGTACCAACGCAAGCAACAAATTATCTATTCTCTTCCTCATGGAGGGAGTATGTCCTTGGTGAATCAGTTTCAACTTCTCTTTTACATAATCTCCCATTCCCAAAGAAGTATTCCATTCCTCCGTGCTGAGTAAACCGGGTTGTGCCTTTGTAATACTCCATATGGTAGCATGAGCCACTGTTCTGTTTTTCCATGTACCACAGAGATATCTCACTATTGTAATAATAATCCTACATGCAAAGATATTGTCCCAAGACGGCTTTTTGGGATATTGCTGTACATATCGTTTCCAACTCTTGTAATATTTTCTCAAATGCGTAGAAGAACTGGGGGCAACCAACCCAATATCAGAGAAGCATACGTCAAATAGTTCGTCCCACAACAATTCTCCCCATCCTGACATGTCCATTTCTGCTGCCCAAAAACAAGCGTGGATCAAATTGCCATTCTTAATGCTCTTTCTGAGCCTGTATACAACCACATCTATTGGAACGTTATGTCTCGAAGAGTAAATGATATTCGGGATAAAGTTAACAGATTCTAATTTTTCCCAAGGCAAAAGATCTTCGATAGTGTCATTGTCTTCTTCTCCGTAGTTTCTTTGGTCTTTTTTTGTTGTCATGTTTCCCCTTTTTTGTCTTGGGATGTTGTTGTTCCTTTCCAAAATTTAGAAATCATCTTCAGTATTTAACACGGAGATGGAAGGAAACCCTGATTATCATAGACAAATGCGTGAAAAGTAGGCTTTGTTTTTTTTATTGCATTGACACGTGTATCCCCCCAAGAGTTAAAATAGGAAAAAAGAAAAAAAACCCAAAGGGAACATAATAACAAACAGAGAGGTAGAAAGGGGGGGGAAAAGATTGTTCAATGGGATCAATTGCCTCTAAAGTTACGGCATGTCTTCCGATAAGCTCTGCAGTGGGAATTTTACCTCAAGAATATGTAAATGATTCGATGGAAATGTTAATAGGAAACTATGATTCACAAATTATTCATTTGGAAGAAAAATCTGAGACCCTTGTGAATGAAGCTGCAACACTCAGAAGAAGAGGAAAAAACAAAGAGGCTCTGTACAAGTTCAAGCAAGCCAAGGGAATACAAGCAAAAATTATCAAGTATGAACAACAAAAACAGACTATAGAGGCACAACTCGATATCTCTCAAGACAAAAATCTCACCATAGAGACAATGAAAGTTTTGAAGGAACACACGAATTTGCTCAAAGAAAAGTTTGGGGTAGATGCAGTGGAAGAAGCAGAAAAGATAATGCAAAATATCAGAGAACAACAAGAAGATGTTGAAAGTATTCAACTTACTCTCGCTGAACCGCTTACAGATACTACAGAGTTGGAGTACGAATACGGAGGAGAAGATGAAGCATTCTTGAGAGAATTGGATAACATCGCCTTTTCTCAAGGAGAAAACATGAGCGTTGCTCCCGATGTAGAGAGTTTCGTCCCAAAAACACGCACAAGGAAAAAGAAGGAATGGTCCAGAATTGAATTAATTGAGGAAGCAGGAGAAGACATAAACCCTTCAGCAAGACACATAAGGTCCGAGACAAGAAAAAAAAATACAAAACACCCGAGAAGAAACAGACAAGTTCAAGCAATGGACAACAAAGGGAGAGAAGAGACGTTAGAAGATATCATCGGCACATGAGGAGAGGGGAAACCTTCGAGACTAACCGGGGTTTTTTTTATTGATATAAATAGCAAAAAATATAAATAAAATATACAGTAACATGATAATAATATGTGGTCGTTTTTTTTAAAAAAAAATCATAATACAACCGATGGACGAGGTGCACGCGAAACTGAGACAGAGACAAGATGATATTAATAAGCGTAAAAAAGAACGCACGAAACTCGAATACGAAAGGAACAAAAGAATAATTTTTCCTATTCTTTTGAATGTTGACAACTTTAAAGAGGAAAGGGACGACTCATTGGCATGTGTAATTACGACTCTCAAGACTCAAATCAATCCGAAAGTGGCGTGTCAAGTAGCCAAAGACTTGGGATTTGATTGTACATATCGTATGACCACTATGGAGGAATACAAAATACCTCCTCATGGGTCAATTGTTGTCAGCCCAAAAAGATGAAATGATTGGAGAACATAATATAAACTATGTTTTTTATTGGAAAAAAAAAGAAATTTATTTACATAAAAAAAAGTTGTCATGAATTATTTTTTTTGTTATTGACACAGCAAAGAAGGAAAAGAAGCGAAAA
>Ga0210096_1000633_pt1 | contig 11951 bp, 6 predicted proteins | sample China_Galinas_PW_4_FD_184864 | JGI IMG/M metagenome (GOLD analysis project Ga0210096, IMG submission 184864) | Wetland microbial communities from San Francisco Bay, California, USA, that impact long-term carbon sequestration - China_Galinas_PWA_D2... | ecosystem: Environmental > Aquatic > Marine... | reverse complement strand
GCGAGGAACTGGTGCTCGGTGATGCGTCGATCTCGATGCTGGAAGGCGTGATCCTGCCGTGGGGCGAACCGTCCGGTCATTTGAGGCGGTCGGTGATACCCGGCCTTGCGAAACACTACGATTTCGATCCGAACTCACCGTGGGGCGACCTTCCGGCGAATGTCCGCAAGGCGATTCTGCGCGGTTCCGGCCGGCGCAAGATCGAGTTTCCGTACCGGGCGGGTGGAGCGCGGGGCACCTACAGCGAGCCGTGGGACGGCGTTCTCGCCAATGTGGCGAGACGCTACGAGGAGACCGGTTCGGACGGGGTTCGCCTGCAGCTCGACGCGTACATGACGACGCAGCCGTGCACGGTCTGTGAGGGGACACGGCTGCGACCCGAGAGTCTGGCGGTTACCGTTGCGGGCCGCTCGCTCGGTGACATCGTCACGCTGAGCATCGGACAGGCGAGGGCTTTCTTTCGCGACCTCGCCGGAGACCGGTCGCTGCCCGAAGAGGTGGCCGGCCCCATCCTCAAGGAAGTCGGCGACCGCCTGGACTTCCTGCGCAACGTCGGCCTCGAGTACCTGACGCTCGGACGCAGTGCGGAGTCGTTGTCCGGCGGCGAGACGCAGCGGATCCGGCTGGCGACCCAGATCGGCAGCCGGCTCGTCGGCGTGCTCTACATCCTGGACGAGCCGTCGATCGGGCTGCACCAGCGCGACAATGAACGACTGCTCGACACGCTGCGGCAGCTGCGCGACCTGGGTAACACGGTGATCATCGTCGAGCACGATCGGGAGACGATTCTGGCGGCGGACCACGTGATCGATCTGGGTCCGGGCGCCGGCAGGCACGGTGGGCTGGTGGTCGCGGAAGGCAGGCTGGAGGATGTCCTTTCGAGCAGGACCTCATTGACCGCCGCCTATCTGCGCGGTGACCGCGAGATCCCGGTGCCGGACCGGCGGCGACCGGCGGACCCGTACGGGAACCGGCTGGCGGTCAGGGGCGCTCGGCAGCACAACCTGAAGGACATCGACGTGTCGTTCCCGCTCGCCACGTTCACGTGCGTGACCGGTGTGAGCGGATCCGGCAAGTCGACGCTGGTCAACGACATCCTGTATTCTGCGCTGGCCCGCCACTTCTACCGGGCACGCACGTTGCCGGGCGAGCATTCCCGTATCGATGGCCTCGATCGCGTCGACAAGGTCGTCGACATCGATCAGTCACCGATCGGACGAACACCCCGTTCGAACCCCGCAACCTACACCGGGCTTTTCACGCCCATCCGGCAGTTGTTCGCGGAACTGCCCGAATCGAAGATGCGCGGCTACGGGCCGGGTCGCTTCTCGTTCAACGTGAAGGGCGGCCGCTGCGAAGCGTGTCAGGGTGATGGTCTGATCAAGATCGAGATGCACTTTCTGCCCGACGTGTACGTGCCCTGCGACACGTGCCGCGGCCGCCGCTACAACCGGGAGACGCTCGAGGTCTTCTATCGCGGCCGGACGATTGCGGACGTCCTCGAGATGACGGTGGCGGAGGCCCTCGAGTTCTTCGACGCCGTTCCCGCCATCAAGCGCAAGCTCGAAACGCTCAATGATGTAGGTCTGGGGTACATCCACCTCGGCCAGTCGGCGACGACGCTTTCCGGCGGCGAGGCGCAGCGGGTCAAGCTGGCGACCGAGTTGTCGCGCCGGGACACGGGCAGCACATTCTACATTCTGGACGAGCCGACGACGGGACTTCACTTCGAGGACGTAAGATTGCTGCTCGAGGTCCTTCACAGGCTGGTCGACCGGGGCAATACGGTCGTGGTGATCGAGCACAACCTCGAGGTCATCAAGACGGCCGACTGGATCATCGACCTCGGGCCCGAAGGTGGCGATGGCGGAGGGCGCATCATCGCCGAAGGAGCGCCGGAAACGGTCGCTGCATTGCCTGTTTCGCATACCGGCCGATTCCTGGCCGAGATGCTGGGACTGGCGCCCGTCGGTTGAAGGCCGGCACGTTGAAACAGGTCGCTCGCGGCCGCGTACGGGATGCCACTGCGAAACGGATACACGAACCGGAGCGGGAAATGATGACGCGCGAGGAAGTCGAAAGCTACTTGCTGCGAATGGGGCTCGACTACGAAGAGGTCGAAGACGGGTTCTGGGTGATCCACACCTCGGTCGAGGGACCTCCGGTGGTCGCCAACTACTCGCCACCACTGCTGCTGCTGCGGCTCAAGGTCATGAACCTGCCGGACATTGACGGCAACGGAAACAGCCGCTTCGCCGCGCTCTACCGCAAGCTGCTCGAACTCAATGCGGGTGACATCCTGCACGGCAGCTACGGCATCGACGGTAGCGAAGTCGTCCTGTCCGATGCACTCGAACTCGATACAATGGATTTCAGTGAGCTGCGCAGCTCCTACGAGAGCATGGCATTGGCCGCCCAGACGCACCGGCCGCACCTGCTCGAGCTGGCACCCGAACCGCCGCAGGAGGGCTAGGGTCCGATGGGTATTTTCTCGAAACTGTCATCGCTGATCCGGTCGAACATCAACGACGCGATCGCGAAGGCGGAGAATCCCGAAAAGATGCTCAACCAGGTGCTCCTCGACATGCGCGAGCAGCTGGCGAAGGCCAAGCAGGAAGTGGCCATAGCAATCGCGGACGAGCGCAAGCTCAGGGCTCAGCTGGAAGAGGAGCAGCGCCTTGCCGGCGACTGGGAGCACCGCGCGATGCTGGCCATACGCGAGAACCGCGATGACCTGGCGAAGCAGGCGTTGATCCGGCAGCAGGAGCACACGCAGCGGTCGGTCGCGCTCGAGGAAACGTGGCACAAGCAGAACGAGGAGACCGAACGACTCAAGGACGCGCTGCGTCAGCTCAATGAGAAGATCGAGGAAGCGAAGCGCAAGAAGAACCTGCTCATCGCGAAGCAGAGGCGGGCACAGGCGCAGAAGCGGATCCACGAGACCATGGCGGGTCTGAGCGACAAGTCCGCGTTCGATACGTTCGACCGCATGGCCGAGCGGATCGAGGAGACGGAGCGCCGGGCCCTGGCCGCCGCCGAGGTGACCGAGACGCTTCAGGGCGACTCGCTCGAGCAGGAATTCGCGAAGCTCGCACCACCGGCCCATGGCGGCAACAACATCGAGTTCCGGCTGCTCCAGCTCAAGGAACAGATGGGTATGTTGGGTGCGGGCGGTTCGACCGAGCGGCCGGCACTGTCGGACGGCAGCGCGCGGGCATCCGCTGAGGAGCCGTCGTCGGGGTCCGGCGTACCGCTCCCCGACGATGACATCGTGCGCGACGCGGAGGTCGAGGAAGAGGCCTGATCCGCCCTGCCGAACTGCCGGATGTGAATGCCGGGCCGCGGTCGTCATTGCGTGCCCGGCGTTCTTTTTTCCGACGAGGAAACCGAGCGCGCGGCCTTCCGGCTCGTTCGCCTCAGAGCGTGGCGCCGATCACGGCGAATCCGACGATCGCGGCGGCAGCCGCCAGCCCGGCGTATGGCAGTTGGGTGCGCACGTGGTCGATGTGGTCGGTCGCCGCGGCCATTGACGAGATGATCGTCGTGTCACTGATCGGGGAAGCGTGGTCGCCGAAGATCCCGCCCGACAGGGACGCGGCGACGAATGGCGCGACCGGCAGTCCGAGCGTCGTAGCCGCCGGGACCGCGATCGGCAGCATGATCGCGAACGTACCCCAGCTCGTGCCGGTCGAGAAGGCGACGAAGCCCGCGACCACGAACACGAGCGGCAGGAACAGGAACGGCGGGAGCAGCCCGGTCGTGACACGGGCCACGTAGGCGCCGGTTCCGAGCTGGTTCGCCACGCTGGCCAGCGCCAGGGCGAGGATCAGCACGAGCGCCATGTTGACCAGGCCACCCGCACCCTTGAGGGCCAGCCGCACGAGTTCGTCCACAGTGTACGCCTTCTGCGCCTTGAGCATCATCCACGACACGGCGAGGCCGAACAGCACGGCCCACAGGACACTGGTCGAGCCGTTGCCGGCACGGGGATCGCCGTGCCCGGTGATCAGCAGGCCCAGCGGCATCATCAGGACCATGGCCAGGATCGGCAGGAACATGTTGCGCGCCCGCGGCGGGATCCTGTTGTTCGGGGCCGGCGCCAGGACTTCCTCGTCAACCAGCGGCGTGGCGCCCGGCCACAGCACCTGCCCGGCCTGCGTCCGTTCTTCCGCCTTCTTCATCGGTCCGATGTTCAGACCCGCGACAATGCAGACGCCCGTCAGGATGACCGCAGCCAGCGCGTAGAGGTTCATCGGGATGGCGGTCAGGAACACGTGCAGCGGCGCATCGACGCCGAGGCCCGCGAGGATGCCGAGGATGTATGCGCCCCAGGCATTGAGCGGGATCAGGATGCAGATGGGCGCGGAGGTCGAGTCGATGATCCAGGCCAGCCGCTCGCGCGAGACGCGGAATCGGTCGAACAGCGGGCGGCCGATCGCGCCCGCGACCAGCACGGTGATGTTCGATTCGATGAAGATCAGGATGCCGACGGAATAGGAGAGCAGCTGGGCGCGGACGCCCGAGTTGACCCACTTGCCACGTTCGAGCCGGTCGACGAAGCCGCGCACGCCGCCGGACGCTTCAATGGTAGTGATGAGGGAGCCGATGGCGAGCGTGAACAGGATCGCCTTCGCGCTGGTGTCATCGGCGAGGACCGCGACCGCTCCCTGGATCGCGCCGGCCAGACCGGCACCCGGGTTCCAGCCGGACAGCACGGTCCAGCCGGCCCACACGCCGGCGGCCAGCGAGAGGTAGACCTGCCGGCTGGCGATCGCGAGTACGATGGCCAGCAGTGGTGGGACGAGGGACACCCATGTCGGATCAGTCATATCCGGGATGATCGAACGGAGGAGTCGATAGGGGTCCGCGGACCCGCAGGCGCCGGAGCGAGTCGCAAGGTAGATGCGGTCCGGACGGGTGGCAACAAGTCGTCGCTACCGGTAGAGCAGGTAAGGCTCGCGCAGCGTCGCGAAGGTACGGAGGTCGGCCGCCCATGCCTGCGTGATCGCTTGCGCGTCCCGGCCCGACTCGATCTCGGATCGCAGCCGGTCGGTGCCCGCCAGCCGGTCGAACGCCGCCGCATTGAATTCGAATCGCGAATGCGTGCTTCGAATCGCTGCCAGCACGGCGATGGCTGTCCGGACGGGATCGTAGGTCGCGCGGTCCGTCGTGGTGAAGCGAAGTCCGCTCACTCGGACGCCATCGTACTTGCCATCGCCGGGCGAAGCCGGAGTGAACTCGGCGGCGTCGATGCGAACGCCCGGCAACGCCTGTGGATCGAGGGACCCGATGACGGCCGCCGCATCCAGCCAGGGCGCGCCGATCTGCTGGAAGGCGAGCGGCGTGCCGCGCCCTACGGAGAGGTTCGTTCCCTCGAACAGACAGGTGCCCGGATAGTGGGTCGCGCTCTCGAGGTCCGGCATGTTCGGCGACGGTGCGACCCATTGCAGTCCGGTCGAATCGAACCACATCGAGCGGTGCCAGCCCCGCATCGGCACGACGTGGAGGTCGACCTCGACGCCGAATTCGCCACGGATCAGTAGTGCGAACTCGGCGGGCGTCAGACCGTGTCGCATGGGCACGGGCCACATCCCGACGAACGACGAGAACGCCGGGTCCAGCACGTTGCCGTTGATCGTTTCGCCGCCGACCGGGTCGGGCCGGTCGAGCACGATGAACGATCTGCCGGCTCGACCCGCAGCCCGCATCGCCAGGGCCATGGTCGACAGGTACGTGTAGTAGCGCGTACCAATGTCCTGGATATCGAAGACGAGGACATCGATGTCCTCGATCATCGCGGGCATCGGCTCGCGTGTTTCGCCATAGAGGGAACGGATCGGCAGGCCCGTGCTCGCGTCGATGCTGTCCGTCAAGGCAACACCGGCCTGTGCCGAACCGCGCACGCCGTGCTCGGGCGCGAGAATCGCGACGAGGTTCACGTCGGGCGCGCGGTCGAGGGCATCGATCGTGCTCGTGCCGTCGGCAAGGAGTCCGGTCTGGTTGGTGATCAGGCCGATGCGTCTGCCGCGAACGAGACGCATGCTGTCGCGCAGCAGGATGTCGATTCCGGGCAGGACGTGCGCCGTCGTGTCGCCTGTGACCATGCCGCTCGCGCGGTCCCGGCCGGTTCGATCACAGCCCGTGGCAACGGCAAGGCAGAGTGTGCCGTATTGCAGGAGCCTCAGGGCCCCGGTACCTTCGCGCAATCCCGGCCGCATGTGTGTTCACTCCTGCAATGAAGACGGCTTGATACCGACCAGGCGACTCCCGTCGCGACCCGGTTCGATGCTGATCGTCGCGTGCGCCCTGTCGGTCCTCTCGTGCGCGTCAGCCGGTACGCGGACCGCGCCGATCACGCCGCTCGGCACTCGTTTGTCCGCCGCGGACGCCGCGTGGGTCGACGCTACGTTGGCCCGCCTCGATCTGCGCCACAAGGTGGCCCAGCTGATGATGCCGCGGGTCGGAGGCGCATTTCTCACGGTCGGCGACGAGGAGTACGAGCGCGTCCGGCACTGGGTCGTGGATCTCGGTGTCGGCGGATTCATCGAGACACTCGGACCGCCGGCGGAAGCGGCGCTCAAGCTCGACATGCTGCAACGTCTGTCGGCCATTCCGTTGCTGGTTTCCGCGGACATGGAAGAGGGGCCGGGGCAGCTGATGAACGGTGGCGTCGTGCTACCATACGGGTTCGTGAACGGCGGCGGAACGCGGTTCCCGCCGGCCATGGCGATCGGCGCGACCGGCGATGCGGCCCTGGCCCGGGAGCTGGGCCGCATCACGGCGATCGAAGCCAGAGCGGTGGGCGTGCATATGAACTTCGCGCCGGTCGTGGACGTCAACAACAATGCGGCCAACCCGATCATCAACACGCGCAGCTACGGTGCGGACCCGGCGCTCGTCTCGCGCATGGCTGCCGCGGCCGTGCGCGGCATGCAGGAAGGCGGACTGCTGGCCACGGCCAAGCACTTTCCGGGGCACGGCGACACGGAGACCGATTCGCACATCGCGTTGCCCGTGATCGGCGTGACAATGGCGCGGGCCGACTCGGTCGAACTGCCGCCGTATCGGGCCGCGATCGAGAGCGGCGTCGCAGGTGTGATGAGCGCGCACATCGCGTTTCCGGCACTGGTCGGTGACTCGGTTCCCGCCACACTGAATCGGCCGATCCTGACCGGGCTGCTGCGTGACTCGCTCGGTTTCCGGGGGCTGGCCATCACGGACGCCCTCGACATGGGCGCGATCGTGGATGGTTTCGGCGCGGCCAATGCGCCGGTGATGGCGCTGGAAGCCGGTGCGGACCTGCTTCTCCAGATGCCGCGTGATGATGTCGACATCGCACTGGACGCCATCGTCGACGCGGTCCATGAAGGTCGGCTCGCCGAAGCGCGCATCGACCATTCCGTTCGTCGCGTTCTCGAGGCGAAGGCCGAGCTCGGTCTGGGGAGTGACCGGCTGGTGGACCTGCGACGGCTGCCATCCATCATTGGCGCGCCGGGCCACGTGGCGATCGCGCGGCGGGCGGCGGAACGTTCGATCACGGTCGTGCGCGACAGGGCTGACCTTCTTCCGTTGCCGGCCGGTCGCGTGCTGGCGATCGTCTACCGGCCACTGGACGAGCTGTTCGCCGGGCGCACGTTCACGAATGGGCTGCGCGATGCCGGTGTTGATGTACGAACCATCACGATCGCGCCCGACGCCGATGATGAGGCGCTCGATCGTGTGCGATCCGCTGCGGCGGCCGCGGACGTGGTGGTGTTCGCCCCGTTCGTGCGTGTTGGTGCGTATCGAGGCCGACTCTCCATCGCGCCGCCCGTCACGGCCGCAATGCAGGTGATTGCCGGCGACCGGCCGTTGATGGTGGTGAGCTTCGGCAGCCCGTACGTGGTCTCCGAGTTCGACGCCGCGGCAACGTTCGTACTGGCTTGGGGACCGACGGACCTGATGGAATCCGCAGCCGCGGCCGCAGTTACCGGCCGCAGCCGCATTGACGGACACCTGCCGGCGCCGGTCCCGCCGATCGCCGGGATCGGGGAAGGCATCACGGTCGAAACTTCATCGTTCGTGCCGGTCGCCGACCCGCTGGCGCGACCGGCCGCCCCGACCAGCCGGATCGTCGCGGCCGCCGAGGCGGGAATGGCCGCTTCGCTCAACGATCGAGTGGACAGCCTGATCGAGGCATCGATCGCCGATGGCGCTGCACCCGGCGCAGCGGTCGTGATCGGCAGGCACGGCCGGGTCGTGCACTCGAGCGGCTATGGCCGGCTGGACCTTCGCAGCGACTCACCCGGTGTGACGGACTCGACGATCTACGACCTGGCGTCTCTGACCAAGGTCGTCGCCACGACCACAGCCGTCATGATTCTCGTCGACGAAGGCCGGATCCATCTCGACGCCCCGATCCGCCGCTACCTGCCCGAGTGGAGTGGTGAGGGTGAGCGGGCGAAGATCACTGTGCGCAACCTGCTGCTCCACGATTCGGGACTGCCCGCGTTCGCGCCACTCTGGCGGAATGCGCGTGGACAGGGGGCGTTCCTGGCCCGTATTGCGGCGACTCCACTCGCCGCACCGCCCGGCGAGCGCACCGTCTACAGCGACTTCGGCGCGATCCTGCTCGGGCTGATCGTCGAGCGAGTCAGCGGGCAGACACTCGACTCGTTCGTGGAGGAACGCGTATTCGGCCCACTCGGCATGCGTGAGACCGGGTTCCGTCCGCTCGAGTGGCGGGACCAGGACGGCCGCAGTGTCGCCGACCGGATCGCGCCGACCGAGATCGACACGGTGTTCCGCATGACGCACGTCCACGGCGTCGTGCACGACGAGAACGCATTCGCGCTCGGCGGTGTGGCGGGTCATGCGGGACTGTTCTCGTCCGCGCGCGATCTCGGAAAGTTCGCGGCGATGCTTCTGGCCGGCGGCCGGCGGGGTGACACCCGGGTCGTCGAGACGAGCACGATCGAGACATTCACGCAACGGCAGTCGGACGCCTCGAGTCGTGCGCTCGGCTGGGACACGCCATCCGGCCAGTCGTCTGCCGGTAACTGGTTCAGTGCGCGCTCGTTCGGACACACCGGATTCACCGGCACGAGCATGTGGATGGACCCGGAACGCGACGTGTTCGTCGTGCTGTTGACGAATCGAGTGAATCCGTCCCGCGCCAATCAGCGACACCTCCGGCTCCGGCGCGAGCTGGCGGACCTGGTGCAGCAGTCGATCACGGACCAGCGCGTCGACCGGCGTTGAGGTCGGACCGCACGGGACGCCGTTCATGATCGGGGTCCGGCCGGTCGACGCCGTCGTCATCGTCGTCTATGTCGCGGCCGTGGTGATCGCCGGGCTCGTGTTCGCCGGCCGGCGGCAGACTGCGCGCGATTACTTTCTCGGCGGCCGCGGTCTGCCGTGGTGGGCGATCTGCGGATCGATCGTGGCCACGGAGACGAGTGCGCTCACGGTGATCAGCCTTCCGGCCACCGCGTATCAGGGCGACTTCTGGCTCATGCAGCTCGCGGCGGGCTACCTGGTCGGCCGTGTCGCCATCGCGACACTCCTGCTTCCGCGCTACTTCGAGGGCGAGCTGATCACGGCGTACGCGCTGCTCGAGCGCCGGTTCGGCCGGCTGACGCGACGCTTCGCCTCGATCATCTTCATGGTCACGCGCGCACTCGCGGACAGTGTGCGACTGTTCGCGGCGGCGATCCCCGTGCATCTGATCACTGGCGTCGGCTACTGGCAGGCGATCGTCGTGACCGGCGCGATCACCGCCGCGTATACCTGGGTCGGAGGGCTGCGCGCGGTCGTCTGGGTCGATGTCGCCCAACTCGGGGTCTACCTGCTGGGCGGTGTGGCGGTGCTCGTGACTCTGGTGCGGCTCGTGCCGGGAGGCTGGGCGGGCATCGCGACGGTGGCCGCACCGGCGAACAAGCTGGCCATCCTGCACGTCGGCGGCGGCATGGGCGACCCGCACTGGCTGCTGACCGGGCTGGTCGGCGGGGCGTTCCTTTCGATGGCGTCTCACGGAGTGGACCATCTCGTCGTGCAGCGGCTGCTGGCCGCGCGTTCCCTGCGCGACGCACGTCGCGCGATCATTGCCAGCGGTGTGGCGGTGATGGCTCAGTTTGCGCTGTTTCTCGCGGTCGGAGCGGGTCTGTTCGCGTGGTATGGCGGCCGTGCGTTCGATTCGCCCGATGAGATCCTCCCGCGGTTCATCCTCGAAGGGCTGGCCCCCGGACTCGCGGGGCTGGTGACGGCCGGCATTCTGGCCGCGATGATGTCGACCGTGTCGTCGTCACTGAACTCACTGTCCAGCTCGCTCGCCAACGATGTCATCGGGCCGCTCGCCGGTCGTACGGATGACGACGACTGGATGGTCAGGCTCGGACGGCGCCTCACACTGTTCTGGGCGGTCATTCTGATCGGCGGCGCGCTGCTGTTCCAGTTCGTTCGGCAGGACACGCCCGTGGTCGTGATTGCATTGCAGATCGCGTCCTTCACCTATGGCGGGCTGCTGGGCGGGTTCCTGCTCGGCATCCTGTCACGCCGCGCTCGAGAAGCCGATGCCGTGGCCGGCATGGGCATCACGATTGTCGTGATGGCAGCGCTCTGGGCCGGCCAGCAATTCGGCCTGCTGCCGCACCTGGCCGACCCGCTCTGGTTCGCGTTCATCGGCTCGGCCATCACTGTGGTGGCCGGCATGGCGATCACGGTGCTGCGCGGCCGCGGTTGAGGGCGTCGACGAGCCCGTGTCGGCGCACTATCTTGCCGGCCATGTCGACATTCGCCGCAGTGAATGAACAGATGGACGAGATCCGGCGAGGTGCCCTCGAGATCGTTCCGGAGGATGAGCTGGTCCGGAAGCTCGATCGATCGAGAGCCGAGCGGAAGCCGCTGGTCATCAAGCAGGGCTTCGATCCGACGCGGCCCGACCTCCACATCGGACACGCGGTCTCGATTCGCAAGCTGAAGACGTTCCAGGATCTCGGCCACGAGGTCGTGTTCGTCGTGGGCGACTACACCGCGCGTGTGGGTGATCCGAGCGGCCGCAGCGAGACGCGGCCGCGACTGACGGGCGAGCAGATCGCGGCGAACGCGAAGACCTACGCCGACCAGGTCGGCCACATCCTGGACCTCGACCGGGTCCGCGTCGAGTTCAACTCGAAATGGCTCGCGCCGCTCGACCTGGCCGGCCTGCTCGAGCTGACCGCCACGTACACGGTCGCGCGCATGCTCGAGCGCGATGATTTCGCCAGACGTTACGCCGATGGCCGGCCGATCTCCGTCCTCGAGTTCATGTACCCGCTCATGCAGGCCTACGACTCGGTTGCACTTTGTGCGGACATCGAGCTCGGCGGCTCCGACCAGAAGTTCAATCTGCTCGTCGGCCGGACCGTGCAGGAACGCTATGGCCAGGAGCCGCAGGTGTGCATGATCATGCCGCTGCTGCGCGGCACCGACGGCCAGCAGAAGATGTCGAAGTCGTACGACAACTACATCGGCATCACGGAGCCGGCTGAAGAGCAGTTCGGCAAGACGATGTCGATTCCCGACGAGCTGCTCGACGAGTGGTACTCGCTGGCCCTGCCAATCGAACGAGCAGAACTCGACGCGGCACTCGCACTCGTCCGCTCCGATCCGTACTCCGCGAAACGGGCACTCGGCCGCCGCATCGTCGCACTCTACCACGGGGTCGAGGCCGCCGAAGCGGCCGAAGCACACTTCGACCGGCTGTTCCGGGAACACGCGGCACCGGACGACATTGAAATCGTGACCGTGCGGCTCGGCGATGAACGGCTGCGCTTCGACCCGACAGAAGGCGCGTCGCTGTCCCGGCTGTTGAGGGTGGCGGGGCTGGCGGCATCGGGCAGTGAAGCCGTCCGACTGATCGAGCAGGGCGCGATCTCGGTGGAGGGTCAACGCATCACGGACCGCAACTTCATGCTGCCGGCGGCGGTGGGCGC
>Ga0210096_1000632_pt1 | contig 12003 bp, 10 predicted proteins | sample China_Galinas_PW_4_FD_184864 | JGI IMG/M metagenome (GOLD analysis project Ga0210096, IMG submission 184864) | Wetland microbial communities from San Francisco Bay, California, USA, that impact long-term carbon sequestration - China_Galinas_PWA_D2... | ecosystem: Environmental > Aquatic > Marine... | reverse complement strand
GTCATGAAAAAATCAGTACTCTCTTCAGCAGTTCTTTCTGCGATGGGCGTGGCGGCAGGTGCCGTCTTCAGCTCGACCGCTGGCGCTGCCGCGGTAACCGGCTTTACCATCCAGGATGTGGGTTCCAGCTCCATGGGTGGCGGCGGCTACCAGTCCGCGACCGACGGTATTTCCGGTGCATTTAGCTTTGCCAGTATGTACATCAATGTGGCTAACTATGCCGGTGCCAGTTTCTTCACGGGTGACGCGGGTTCCGGCACGATATTCGGTGGTGGGGCTGCCAACTCCACGGGTTCCTTCTCGACCGGGTTCATCTTTTCGAGTGCCCCGTTCGTACCGTTCACGTTCGGTTCCGGCCTGAATGCGAATATTTCAGCAGGTACCAGCAACCTGACGGTGACCACTCTGGACTTTGGCGGTAATTTCGGCGGTGGTGCGGACTTCCTGCTGCCCCCGGATGGCAACTTCCCGCTGCAGGTGGTGTGGTCAGTACCACACGGGACGGCTACCGATGAATGGGATGTCGCCGTCCGCTGGGGTCACATCATCACGACCGCGGAAGATCCCAGCAGCAAATTCACTGGTTTCAGCGCACAGTGGGTGCTGGAAGGTTGTATGACGACCAATACAAGCGGCAAGTGCACATCGGGCAGTGCCGTTCCCATCCCGGCAGCTGCATGGCTGTTTGGTTCAGGCCTCGTCGGTCTGGCTGGTATCGCCCGGCGTCGCAAGACAAAGGCCTGAGGATGATGGGAAAGCGTGTGTAGCTGCAAGGCAGTCTGACAGAAAGCCCTTTGTAACACGCACCAGAACTGAGAGCGGGAACCGGGTCACCGGTTCCCGCTTTTTTTTGCGGAATGTCCATTCCGCATTTTCCGATTCGCAGACAAAAGGCCCGTATCTGGTACTGGCTGTTGATGTCGATGCCGGCAGATAATACAGTTATCCTGTTCTGATTCAGGGATTAACCACCATGCAGGCGGTTGACTTCCGCGCAAGTATCATCATTACCTCCTATAACATCCAGGCATACCTGGTCGAGGCGGTTGAAAGTGTGATGGCGCAGAGCCTGCGCCCCCATGAAATTATCATCGCCGATGACTGCTCGTCCGATGGCTCCAGGGAAACCATCCGCTCCTGGGAGCAACAACATCCCGGGTGGATCAGGGGGATCTTCCAGCAGGAAAATGTGGGCATACCCAAGAACCGGAACAGCGCACTGCGCGCGGTGACCGGAAACTATGTGGGTATCCTCGACGGCGATGATACGTTTGTACCGGACAAGCTCGAACAGCAGTTCAGGGCGCTGAATGCCGTGCCCGATGCGAAGGTGGTATACGGCAACTACCGCTGCGTGTCACCGGATGGCACGGAACTGGCGCAGCGCTACCGGCGGCCGCAACCCCAGGGCGAGGTTCTCGAGGAGGTTGCCGCGCTGAATTACGGAATACTGCGCACTATGATTGCAGACTATGCGGCCGTCAAGGCTGCGGGTTTCATGGATGAGCGCTACCCGAAACTTGACGGGCTCATGCTGGCCATCAAGCTGGCCAGCAACTGCCGGTTTGCCTATACCCATGAGGTACTGGTCAATAAAAAGGAATATCCCGAAAGTGACTCCCGCCGGAATACCGCGCTGGATAAACTGCATGACCATGCCGGCATCCACTGCGATATTCAGCCATTGTTGACTGCGCTGGATCCGGGGAGCCGCGATGCGGTAAACAGACACTGGTATAACCGGCTGGCGACACTGACGAACAGCCTGCAGGCATCACAGCTGGATGCGGCAAGGAAGATCCTTGCGCAATCCTGCCGGGATAACCGCCACACTTCCGAGTCTTGTTTGCTGCTCTCGCTGATTAATACACGGCTTGGTCATGATTCTGATGCGGATTCCGCATACAATCGTGCAATATCCCTGCAGCCGGATAATGCGTTTATTCAGTACCAGGCAGGTCTGATTGCCTTGCTGTGCCTGAAATACACGGAAGCGGAGACTGCATTCAGGCGGGTGCTTCAGCTGAAGCCCGACCTCGCGGATGCACATTTTCAGCTGGGAAATATCTGCCGTGCTACCGGAAGAGCAGGTGATGCGCTAGGGAATTATGAACGGGCGCTGGAACTTCAGCCGGACCATGAAGGGGCATTACGCATGAGCGGCGAGGCTGTCAGGCTGAAATGACCCCCGCCGATTGTTGCGATGAGGCATATTATCATTATATATTATTCAATATGTTAAACAAGCATGGCCTTTCCTGGATGCCTGCAGGTTTTTCTGGTGAGGCGGTTATCCCGGGGTAATGAAACCGGGTGATTATCCGTCTTCACCATACCGGTAACCAAAGTAATCAATATCCCTGTCGAACCTTTGTTCAATGATTTCCCGTAATTCGTCATCATAAAATTTCGAATAATGATGTTTCCCGTGTGTCGCACGCTTGTGTTCATGCATAAAAGATTCCGGTACCGGTATTCCCAGCCTTTCGCAAACCATTGTCAGGTCATTGGTGAGGTTCTCGAAGCGTCCTATGAAATCAACGGCTACCTTGCCTTCTGCATCTGTAAACCAGTCGAGCTGGTAACGTTTTGTGGATGGCCATGTGCAGTAGTCGGTAGCGTTGTTATACAAACAAAGAAAATCCCTGAAGTTATTTTGCCCATGGAGCCGCATTCTGTTAATAAAGATTGATACAGCCCTGTCCCACGGGTTCCTGACAAACCCGAATTTGTAGTAACTGGCAAATTCATCAGGATCCATAATTTCCCTGATCTCCCTGATATCCATATGCGGATGTGCGCCATACGCATGGTTTGCCTTCTCCCAATCCCCGCGACGTTGCGTAATCGTGCCCCGGGTAGTCTTGCCTGCTGTTTTGGGAACATGTACAAAGATACATTTTTTGTCAGGCAATATCATTGACGAAAATCCTCATATTTGCCGGGCATACAATCGGGGCATTCACCAAACGATTTAGATATCTACCAATAGCGTGCTATGGGTGAGTCGCTATTTTTTATTATATCATTATATACAGCTCTTTCCCGGCGAGACGTCGGTCCTGCAAGCTCTCATTTGAGCTGCACATAAACCCTAATTGTCCCGTCCCGTCATTATGAGATAGGTTCTGGAATGCATGTAAGGGATTTTCTACAATCAGTCTTTGCCGTTGTTGGTCTGTTTCTGCGGAAAACGGTTCAGGGAATCTGTGCTGACACTTTATTATTTGAGACAGGTTCCGGGTTCAACGAGTTTCATTAAATGTCAGCCGGCTGCGATCGTACTGGAATACGTTTATGTTAATCAGTAAAAAATTCAATTTTGTTTTTCTCAGTATGAAGAAATGCGCATCGACTTCTATTGAAGCTACACTGCGACCTTACAGCGATATAATTCTGCCAGTAAATCCGTTCAAGCACACCAGTTACAGGAACTACCACAAATACCTGATGCCCTATCTCGAGGAAATGGCCGGTACGGATGATTTTGAAACCATTTGCCTGGTGAGAGAGCCTGTCTCCTGGCTGAATAGCTGGTACAGATTCAGGTCAAGACCTGCTTTACTGGATCCACGCCACAAGAATCACAAAAACAGCACCCGTCATATAAGCTTCGACCAGTTTATAGAGCAATACATGAGTCCGGAGCCGCCGTCCTGTGCAAATGTAGGAACGCAATACGATTTTGCCAGGAATGATGCAGGAGAAATTGGTATCGATACGATCTTCTGTTATGAAAATATGGAATATTTTCTGAACTATATGAGTAGTAAAATAGGTGTGGATCTGAAACTGGGATATATCAATATTTCGCCAAAGTCGGACAAAATACCTTCCCTTGAATATGAGAAGTTGCTTGAAAAGTACATCCCGGATGACTTTGACCTGTATGAGAAGGCCTTGAAAGAACAACCGGCCCGAGTATTACGTCAATAGGTTCCAGACCCTGTATAAACAGGGCGGCAAAAAATCCGGAAAACCGTTACCAGAAGATAATTGCGGATATCATGAAGATGATAATCCATTGCGGTCACCACAAGTGTGGATCTGTACTGTTTCGCCGAGTCCTGAGAAAACTATGCGAGCATCTGAACCTTGCGTTTTGCGGGACACCAGGGGCTGAAATAAAAGGAATGTACACGATGTACGATGTGGTGATGTTTTCCAACTCAACGATCGAGTTTGAAAAAATCACCAGGCCCTATGCCGGCACGCACATGATTCGCGATCCAAGGGATGTCATAGTTTCCGGCTATCTGTACCATGTGCATTGCAAGGAACGATGGTGTGTGAATATTCCTGATGAAAGCGACATACCCATCAGGTTTCCGCAAATACCCCATTCCCAATATAAAAGGCCGGTTGAATGGAAACTTGAATACATTAAATCCCTGAACGGCTCTTCATACCAGGAGAATATCAACCGTCTTGATCAGCAGGATGGCATTATTTTCGAGATGAATAACTACGGCCGCTGGACAATAGAGAGTATGCTTGGCTGGAACTATAACAACCCGTGCTTCCTGGAAATAAAATTTGAGGAAGTCATGCGGGACTTTACGGGGTCGTTCGAGAGGATTTTCATGCATTATGGTCTTCCGGACTCTGTCGTGCGAGAGTTGCAGGAGATTATAGCCGATGAAGATATAAACAGTTTAAGTGACGAGCAGATAAAGGATCACAACCACATTCATTCAAGGCAGACATCGAAATGGCAGGAATATTTTTCACATCGTCACAAGGTGCTGTTCAAGGATATGTTTGGTGACGCGTTGATAAAACTCGGCTACGAGAAAAATGACGACTGGTAGCAGCTACCAGGATTTCGTGAATTTATGTTCCCCGTAAACATTCTCCCTGTTGCGGTAATCATCGCCGATATCGATGCCTTTTTCCTTGTACCACCTGGGGAAGAAGTAGGCCCGGAATCCGAGAATCAGGATATCGTTAAATGCACGTTCTCCCAATACCCGGGTGACAAAACGCGGACCGGTATGTATTGGAGGTCCGGCGTTCATATGGCGTTCAGCCGCAAGTCTGTTGATTGCATGTTTCCAGAAGATATGTCCCGGTGACGATATCATTACGGAGTTGGTGACTCGCGGGATGGTCGGGTTATTCTGCTGCAGGTACACATTGATGCCTTCCCTGAAAAGACTGTCGAGTGGTCTGAAGCATTCGAAATCGAGATCGACATACATACCGCCATATCGATCCAGAAGAAAATATCTGAAGGCATCCACCTTTTTTATCGGCTGGTCGTACCCGTTGAGCATCTCCAGATATTCCGGATAATATTCCTCCATAAACCGGTCGATATCATTGTCCGTATAAAACCTGAATTCCCATGATGGATTATGTTTCTCCCACGAATCGACCCATTCTTTCCTGAAGATATCGTAAGGAATATCCTGATCTTTCCACGTGCGGTGAATAATCTTCGGTATGTTAAAGATCCTGGATGGTGTCATAGTGGCTAACCTGCGCGAACTGGAAGTATAATTAACATTAGCATAAACATCCTATGGCATGTATATATTACAATTATCCCGGTTTGCATAACAATGCAGTTTATAGATACCACGGCACTCAGCAGTTGCCGCTATTTCAACACGATAATCATCAATGCTGATATCCGTACGCTACCGCCTTATTTTTATCCATGTGCAGAAAACCGCCGGTACGTCTGTATCGGAGTTTATGCAATCCAGGCTTGATGCAAAGAGGAATGGTGGCAAGCACGAATACGCTTGCGAGGTTAAGTCGAGGATCCCGGACGAAATATGGCAAGATTGTTTCAAGTTTTCATTTGTGAGAAATCCCTGGGATCGGCTTGCATCATGGTACCTGCACATAAACAGGCATTACACCAGACCCGGAGACAATCCGTTCTTCGATTACCTGCGGAGCATCGGTGACACCTTCGAAAACTTCGTGCTCTACGGCGATAAAACCATCGCGACTCCCTGGGGGGGGCGGAATTTGTTCACAAACCAGTTTGACCAGCTCTCGTCTGAGAACCAGTTACTGGTGGACTTCGTCGGGCGATTTGAATCACTTGAATCCGACTGGAAGCGGATACTTGACAGGGTCGGATACACGGGTGAGGCTAATCTACCTCACATTAACGCGATAGCGAGAAAACATTACAGGGAGATTTATACCCGGCAGGCACGTGAAGTCGTTGAAGAGAAATTTCAGAAAGACATTAATGTTTTTGGCTATTCTTTTTAAACAGGCAACAGTTAAAAGTTATACCCGAATGCTTCTATATCTGGCGATTAACTTGCAGATCCGCAGATGTAATACTGAATTCAGTCAGTGGTAATATTTCTTGAGGCCAGTTATAAAAGCACGGTAGTTGACTTCTGGCAATGATCTCCCACAAATATCAATACATTTTTGTGCACATCCCTAAATGTGGCGGAACCTCCATCGAAAAAGTGCTTCTGGAGCAGGAGGGTATAGCTTTCCCGCAGGGAGACCTGCCGCTGAAGAACCTGGATAAGTCTACGGGCGACAAGTACCTGCTGGGTGGAGGGCGTCAGCATATGACAATAGACAAGTATCATGATCCCGGTTATTTTAAATTTGCATTTGTCAGAAATCCCTGGTGCCGGATGGTGAGCGAATATGTATGGAGAACGCGAATTTTCAACTATCCAGAGAATTCATTTCGTCGGTTTATTCTGGAGCCCCCGGCATCGGGTCCTGTCAATCATCTTTGGCCCCAGCTATGGTTCATCAAAGACAAGATGGATTTTGTTGGTAAAATAGAGAATCTTCAGCAGGACTTTGACCTGATTATGAACAGGCTTGACCTTCCCCCGCAGAAGCTCACCCATGAGAATCTCATCCAGCATAAGCCTTACTGGGAATATTATGATGACGAAACAATAGATGTGGTTGCAGAAAGATACAGGGACGATATCAATCATTTTTGCTATGAGTTCAGGGGGGGCTCTGGTTGATTAACCTGCTGCTCGCAAACACCCCGTGGTAGCGGGACAGGTTTACCGGCAGCCGCGGTACCAGCGCTGCTAGAAGGGCCGTGAAGGCGTGCGGCTGCCGGAGTCACGGGCCCCTGCCGACGGGTAGGGATGACGACGCACAAATGGGAATCCACACACAGGCAGGGATGTCAGCCGCGGTGAGCGGCAGGTAAGGTTGACTGCGGCCGGTTGGTCCGTGGCGTGGTGAAGGGGCCGGTGTAACATCCGTCAGCTGACCGATTTGTCGCGTTCCAGAAGCCAGACAATCCGTGCCTTGCAACAATCGGCTTTCTTCGGGATGTAATCGCTGGTATTGTCGCATCTATTAAGCCGTGCATGCCCCATCAATGCTTTATCTTGTCTGGCGGTGAGATTCAAGGTAACGCAGCCCAGGCAATCTGCCCGCCAGCCGGTAGTCATGCACATGCAAATTTAATTCACGAGATTTACCAGTGGGAAATACTTTTGAAAAAAATCCCGTTCGTTATTTAATCCTGATCAATATTGTTCTGGTTGGCCTGGTGCTGCTGGCTTCGGAAGCCTGGTTATCCTTTTTCGCGGATCAGGAAGTATTGGGATGGCGTGCAGTCAGATTTTGCCGGGGAGCGGAGAAGAATAACTACATATTGCTGGATAGGTCAACCCATAGGAATGATGCTGATGGGATCTATAAATTTGATAATGAGCTTCCCGAGTCGCGGTTTTATCAAGGTTACAACAGCGCAGGATTTACAGGCCATGATTTGGTCCCCATCTCAACCGACAAGCCGAAAATTCTGTTTATAGGTGATTCCCATACCTTCGGAATAGCAGCAAGCCCCATTCAGGAAAAGCGGTTTACCAGCCTGGTGGAGAGAGCCGGCTACTTTACCTATAACACGGGAATCGGCGGCCTTGATGTTGTTCAATACGGGTTAATTGCCAACAAATATATTCCACTGTTGAAAACCGATTATGTTGCCTTGATGTTGTATTTGGGAAATGATATCAACACACCGCCAAGTCCGGTTGCCCCTGGTAAATTCCTTTTTTTCAACACTAACTTTGGCGGCCTTGTGCGGGGTTATGATGACTACGGCAATTATTTTAACAGTGTGGCAGAGGCTGTTGATCAGCGGCTAAAACTGCATTGCCAGGCCAGTCTGGACCCCCGTCTTCGTTTCCTGTTCAAATCCAGGTTAATCGACAATCTTTACAGTTTTTATATCAACTACATAAAATCATTCTGGAACACAAAACTCACCAACGATGGCAATGCGTGGATTGCCCGCACCATAAACGACATCGCCGACCTGGCACGGCAGCAGGATTCAAAGTTCCTCCTGTTTGCCATTCCGCAAAAGAACAGGCTTTCGAAACAGGAAATCGAAGAAGATATCCGCTTTCTCAGAGACAAGGGCTTTGACCCGCTGTATCCCAGGACGCTGGAAATAACCGATTTTCAAAGTCGAGGCGGGCATATGCTGAATAGCGGGCATAAGAAATATGCTGATTTTATTCTGGATATTCTTGCCGGTCAGTGAGCCGGCTATCCCTGCAACAGGAAAATCACCCGGCGAATAGATAAAACAGACGATACTTGTAGTAGAAGAATGTCAAGGGTGTCAATTATACGAATAGATTTTCGTGGCCAGGGTGTTAACCTCCCTGGTACGTATATGAGCCAAGAAAGACCCAGATGATACGGCGTGAGACTGACAGAGCCAGGAGAGTAGTTTTCCTCAAGCTGCATAAAACCGGCGGGACAACATTAGCCGCGTCCGTGCTTTTCCCGTACTGTATAAAATACAACCTGCAGTATATGGTCCCGCAAGGCTGGTGGGCTGTTCATCCGGGCTGTGTTCAGGGAAACAGCTTTCACATGATGTTCAGGCATTTTCCGGATTATCCCCAGCCGTGGGCAAGAAACTGGTTACGGAAAGTTATTGGCGACTACCAGCCGATCACGATTTTACGTGACCCGATTGACCGGATTGTATCTGAATTTAATCATGCCGCACATCATTATGGTGTTGAGTCGTTCGATCAATTTCTTCAGAACTTACATGAGTGGAATCACCAGTCCCGATGGCTTGGATACTTTGGCCGTGATGAGAAATTTCTGGAGCATAACTTTGCTGGCGTAGGGGTCACCGAACGCATGAACGAAAGCATGCTTTTGTTCCGCCGTTGCCTAGATATGGATCTGGAGGATATGCTTTACAGCAGCGTTTACAGGGATACGCCTAAAGCGTTGCGGAAGGCGGATCTCACCCAAGAACAGCTTGCCAGGATCCGAAACAGCGACTGGCTGGATATTGAATTGCACGAGCAGGCGACGAAACTTGTTGAAAGTCGTATCGCAGCCGCGCCAGATATGGAACAGGAACTACAAGAATTTGAGCGTGCGTTGGCAGATTTTTCGCATCCCCTCTGGGAAAAGCGCGGGCCTTTCTCGATCGGCTTTGACCCAAATAGCATATGGTATGAGTTTACCGGGCGCTATGGCACAGTCAGGCAACTTCAAGAGTTACCCCCATAGATGCTTTCATGGACGCTTACGGGCACGGGCGGGGCCCCGGCAGTTTCTACTTTGCGGAGTACTGGTGCAGTCCAGCGCGCGGCAGGCGAAGGCCGCCGGGTTACTCCGGGCATCCTGCCCTTCGCCCTTCGGGTCAGCCTTCGGCTGTTCAACATTACTCCCGGCGATTTTGTATCGCTGCATGCCGGGTACCCCGCCGCCCGTCATGAGCGGCTGAAGCGGGAGCGGTTATGCCGCTATATTACGCGTCCGGCCATCACCGATTGGTGCACCGCTGCTATGATGCGATGTAGTATAATATTGTTGTTGTGAAAATCTGCTAAATATCATGGAAATCAAGCATCTTCTCGAACAGGCTCGGAAGTTTGCCACGAGTGGACAGCATCAACGCGCCTGTGAATTCTGCAATCAGGTTCTTGCACTAGACCCGGCAAACACTTCCGCCAATTTCATGTTAGGCAGGATTTCCACTGAAAAAGGTAAATATGATGATGCCATCAATTACCTTATGAAGGTCCTGGAAAGGAATCCAACCAACATTAACCTGGCAATTGATGTTGGTCGCCTGCTTCGCATGACCGGGAGACTGACGGCGGCACTGGACCACCTGCGCAGTATTTCTGTTAATGAGAAACCATACCCGTTCTACAGGGAACTGGGGCTGACACTACAGAAACTTGGCCAACTGGATGAAGCGCGCAGGGCGCTGTTTCATGCCCTGACTCTGCGACCTGAATGCAAGGTATCGAGAGGTGCATTGGTCAGAATTGCCCTCAAAAAAGACAGGAAGGAAGATTTGTTATCTGACATGGAGCAGATACTCCAGGTGTCCAAAGACAAAACGCTGGAGGCGGAGATAGCCTTGTACAAGGCCCAGAATCTGCTCGCAATGGGCGATATTAGAGGTTCTTTAGAGCGCTTTCAGCAGTTGCAATCCAATAGTTACTTATCAACTTCAGTACTGGCGCATAAATATATTGCATTGTCTGAAATTGGTGACCGGGAGGGCGCGGATTATTTATATGATTATGACAAATTAGTTAAGCGCATCCCGGCTATATGTCCAGACCAGTTCGGAAGTATCGATGATTTTAACAATTATCTGGCCCATTACTTGCTGTTCAATCAGCCTATCCTGAAAAGGAGCGAGACGGAAGAACGCTATTCAACAATAAACGGCCAGCAGACAGGTCCGGGGCAGTTGTTTAATAATAATTCCACCCTGGGAAACAGCATGCGGAAGATGATTGGGAAGGCATTCGACACCTACCTCGCAGATATTTCCGACCTGCAGGATCATCCACTAGCCGCCAACCGGCCAGTTGACCGCTTCGTAGATTGCTGGTCGGTAGTGCTGAATTACCAAGGCCACCAGAAACAACATATTCACCCTACGTCCTGGCTCTCGGGCTGCTACTATGTACAGCTTCCCGACGACTTCGACGACCAGCCTGAACCGGATGCAGGGTATCTCGAGTTTGGTCGCCCAACAGATGATTATCAGCTCTGCCGAGAGCCAAAGACATTGTCACTGAAGCCTGTTGCCGGCGAATTTGTTATCTTTCCGTCATACTTCTGGCACCGGACGATACCGCTGCTTTCACGTCAACCGCGCATTTGTATCGCATTCGACTGGACAAAAATCAACGAGGTGTAAAAGTTGCCTGGAAAATCATCAACTGACGGGTTAATTTGATTCCGTTCGACTGAGCCAGTGCTGCCAGATTTCGCGATAGGCGCTCTCCACTAGCCGCGTATGCGCCACTGCATCACAGAGTCCGGATGCGGCCATTTGTTCGCGCAAGCGCCCGCGCAGGATTGCCAGTTCATTCGGCTTATGTGCCCATGTCGCCGCGCAGTCAAGATAAGCCGCCTCACTGTCCGTTATCCAGTCGTCCAGTCCTGCCTGAGTGAGCAGGCTGGCCCCCACACGGCTGACATGCTCCAGGCCGGCCAGCGTCACTAGCGGGACCCCCATCCACAGTGCCTCGCAGGTGGTCGTTGTGCCGTTATAGGGAAAGGTATCCAGCGCAATATCAACATGATTATACAGCTCCAGGTGGTCCCTGATATTTGCGCACCACTTGAGGCACTCCACCCGGCCCGGTTCGATGCCGTGCGCCTGGAACTGCCGGAGCAGATGCTCCTCCATTCCATTAAAGCGCAGCATCCGGCCCTTCAGCAGCAACCGGGAGTCGGGAACCTGTTGTAAAAGGGCGGCCCAGAGTGCGATCAGTCGTGAATTAAGTTTTGACAGGGTATTAAATGAACCAAACGTCAGGTAGCCGTTATCAAGACAGGGCGGCGGCCGGACGGCCGGGGCGGCCGGCGGCGGCTGGTAACACAAAAACCCTCCCGGTAGACGGATCAATGTCTCGGTATGCAGGTGTTCAGTTGTTCCCGGGGGGTCCGCCTGTGCATCGGTCAATCGGTAGTCCATTGCCGCCATCCCGGTGGTCGCCGGGTAACCGATATAACTAACCTGCAGCG
>Ga0210096_1000630_pt1 | contig 12011 bp, 9 predicted proteins | sample China_Galinas_PW_4_FD_184864 | JGI IMG/M metagenome (GOLD analysis project Ga0210096, IMG submission 184864) | Wetland microbial communities from San Francisco Bay, California, USA, that impact long-term carbon sequestration - China_Galinas_PWA_D2... | ecosystem: Environmental > Aquatic > Marine... | reverse complement strand
CATACTCTATGCGTTGCGCTCGTTTTTGAACAAAGGTAACTTTACCAGGACCTCTTTTTGATGTATTGATCATCATTTTAATGTAGGGACGTCCATTATCATCTTTTGCATCAAGGAAATTTCCCCAAATCATATCGTAATCGTTACCATGCGCTAAACAGATACCATTTTGCGCAAAAGCAACGATATATAGATCACCACTACGGAATCTTCCATCAACTTTTACATATGATCTGAATGTTTCTACTGGATCACTTGCCCGCAAGAAACTTACGGCACTTTTCACGAGCAATATCATATTTTCAGCTTTTGAAATTGGGAAAATACCGCATCCTATCACATAGTTTTCTAAACCTACTTCAACGGCCTCTACATACGCAGATTCGAAAGAATTATTTTTCTTAAAACTCGTCCACCCACGCCGTGCTGGCGTTTGAACTTTTTTAATCATATCTTGCACATAATAACGGCCGTCTTCATCTTGGGCTTTCAACATATTTTTACCAACTAATGTTGGATTACCGCCATTTGCCAAGCATACTCCTTCGAAATTGTATACAAATAAATATAAATCGCCATAACGGAACGTATTCTCTCGTTTATCAGTAAATTTATCAGCTGCTGTATTTACCCCATGTGTTTTCATATAGTGATACCCTTTACGTACCAAATTCTCTACCTGAGATCGATCAGCTGTGGGATAATAACCGCAGGCAATAAAGTAATTATTCCCTTTGGTATCAGTTACCTGCTCAGCATACGCACGCTTTGGTGCACCACGAGATTGATAATCTATCCAAATACCACCACTCGAATCTTTCAGACGTTCAATTATTTCTCGGTTAACATATGTCCCTTGTGTATCTTGATAATCCCATGCATTCGTTCCAATTAATGATGGTTGTTCACCATGTGCCATCGTATTTCCTTTAAAATCAATGGCATAAAGATATAAATCTCCTTTTACAAAGCGGCCAAGTGGATAACTAAAGGTACTGAATGCATCAGAAACTGATTTTCCTTCAACATTTACTAATTCATTAAAATGTGAAACTGCGCCTTTTACTAAACTCACTACTGCATCAGCTTTTGAATGAGGATAATAGCCACAGCCAATCACATACGAACGATTATTTTTAACTACTTCTTTGACATGTGAAACTTTTGTTGACCCACGCCATTCATACGTAATCCAACCGCCTCCTTTACGAGCTAAATCAATCATATCTCGAATAATGTAGGTACCAAATATATCTTGCAGGTTTGAACCATTCTGCCATACCAGATCAGCTTGTTCACCATGAGCAAAATAATTACCATCAAAATCAAAAACAAAAATATAGAGCTCGCCTCTTATAAACTTAGTACCATGGGTGAATGCATTACACGCCTCATATAGCTTTTTACTTTTGAAATATTGCATTGCTTCATCAACTAAATTAATAACTTCAGCACGTTTTTGTTTAATATCAACTTCATCTTGGTCAACCAGTTCCATTGCAGTATCTTCTTCAAGAGCTTCGCGAGGAGATTCTTCTACCTTGCGCATATCAAGGACATGTTCCTCTTGATCCTCACTAGGAGTTTCTTCCAGATCCATCATATCAGCTTGCGCACGCGTTAATTTATCATCCATATCTTCCGGCTCAGTAACTTTTTCCGTTACTGACTTTTCTTGAAGCATTTCATTTGGTTCAATTGATTCCACCACTTCTTGTACATCCATAGAGGTACGTTCAGGTGAAATTAATTCAGTAAGGCTTTTTCGCTTATTTCGTCGCCATGAACGTCGTGCATGAACAGTTTCGATATTTAAAAGAAAAGCAATGAGTGCTATAAATAATAAGACTTGCTTCTTCACTTACTAACTCCTTATAAATGATTGATTCCCATTTATCATCCAACATATCGAGAGCCTCAACAGTTGTCCAATAGTTTTGAGGTTGGTAGACTGATTTTATTACGTATGATACAAATTTTTTCTAAGGAGCTCATATGAAGTACTCATATTTTCGTCTTGCACTCATTAGTGCAACAATTGTATGTTGCATCAACTGGGGGGGTGAAGAGACTTCGGTTGAAGGAAGAAAAAAGGGACCCGTTAATTTTTATGGTACCCTCAAAACCTATAATAATAATAAAACCATCAACATAGAAAATATTACACTTGCACGTGCCTATAAGCAGATTCCTTTATATGGCATACCAAATAATATTGAAAAATTAGCACAGGCTCCTGAGGGAATGGAAACACGTGCTCATACGCACTATTATAAACTACTTGAAGATCCAAAATGTCGCGATGGGTTATGTACTGGCACGATTACCAAAATTGATCTTTCTGAAGTAGCTGAACTAAAAGTTGAACCTGAAGATCGCAATAAGCTTTTCATTTATCAACGAAAATCAGGAGCACGTAAAGTATTGTATGCAAAGATAACAATCATTTCTAAAGATCCAGGCCGCACCAAAAATTCGTATCTTATTGAAACAAATCGTCGATTAATCTGTGATGAGGTTAATCAAGCTGGCCCTATGGAAAAAGAAATCCCGTTACGTGCTGTTGAAACATTACATATTGAAGGATATCGTCTGCGCGAAGGTGAACAACAAAAATGTCCGTGTCCAACAGAATCAAAAGATAAAGACAAGAAAGGTATTGGGAAAGTAGAAGAAGTTGAAATTATAGAAGTTACTCAAAAATAATATTGAGCCTTGCACTCACTCAAAAAAAACATACGCTATATACAAAAATAATACCAATCCTCGTTTAAGGAACCATTATGCCAATCGCAATTAACAGCGACAACGTTAAAAAAGAAGTAAATGAATCTTCATTGCCGGTAATTATTGATGTTTTTGCAACCTGGTGTGGTCCATGCCAGCAAATGATGCCTATTTTTGAAGAGCTAGAAAAAGAACTCAGCGATACGTATAAATTTGCTTCACTCAATGTTGATGAAGCACGTGAACTTTCTATCGAATATGGAGTTACCTCAGTTCCAACCTTTATTTTTGTGAAAAATGGTGAAATAAAAGGAAAAGAAACTGGCTATATGAGCAAAGAAGATCTCAAAAGAAAAGCAACAGAATTATTAGGGTAGATTTCCTGCCCTTTCCTTATTTCCCAGTCTTCTTATCGTGCACGTTTACCCCAAGCTCAGTTAAAATAGTGCGCAACTCATCAGATCGTTGCCAATTTTTTTCTGCACGAGCTTTTTCGCGCTCATCAATGAGCGCTTGTATTTCAGGTGTAATTGATATTTGTTTTTCAGCAATTGGTTTAAGTGCTAAACCAAGGACCCGCTGTATAAATGCTTTAACTAAAGATGCTTGATTGTTATCCTGCTCAATCACATCGAGTGATTCAAATAATACTCCAATAGCTCCTGGTGTATTTAAATCATCCGAAAGAAATTTAATCATGCGTTGCACAATTTCTGATTGTTCTATTTCTTCATCAGACAATTTTTTATTCGGTACGTATGCAAATACGCGGCATAATTTTCTATATGATCGCTCAAATCCCTTGATATCGTCATATGAAAAATCAAGGGGCGCTTGATAATGATGATTCAATAAATAAAAACGAATAACCATCGGATCAAAATGGGTAAATACTTCCCGCAAGCTAAAAAAGTTACCTAATGATTTAGACATCTTTTCTTTATTAATGCGTACAAAACCATTATGCAGCCAAAAATTTACAAACTCTTTGCCAAATAATGATTCTGATTGAGCAACCTCATTTTCATGATGAGGAAATACTAAATCTAAACCGCCGCCATGAATATCAATCTGCGGTCCTAGATATTTTGCCGCAAGCGCTGAACATTCAATATGCCAACCAGGACGTCCATAACCCCACGGACTTTTCCAGAAGGTTCCCGCTTTCTCCCCTTTCCACAATGCAAAGTCTAATGGATCTTTTTTCTTTTCATTCGGTTTTACTCGTGCACCAGCACGCAAATCTTCAAGCTTATGTTTGGAAAGTTTTCCATATGCTGGAAATGAAGCAATACTAAAATAAACGTCTCCATCAACAACGTAGGCATGGCCTTTATCAATTAATCCTTGAATAAACTCAATAATTTCTGGGATATGCTGTGTTACACGCGGCTCAATATCGGGAGATAAACAGTTGAGTGCTTTCATATCTTCATGATAATGATCAATATATCTTTGTGCTATTTCGCCATATTTTGAAGGATCACCAAATGCTTCTTGCGCTTTGGCAATCAATCTATCATCAATATCAGTAAAATTACGGCAATAGGTGACCTTATAGCCCATAAATTTCAGAAACCGATATAATACATCAAATGCCACGTAACATCTGCCATGTCCCACATGGGCATCATCATAAGGAGTAATACCACACACATATAATGCAACCTCGTGTGGTTTGCGGGTATGAAATTGCTCTTTGCTATGAGTTTTAGTATTGGTAAAATATATCATAATGCATGATCCTATCATAAAAAAACGGGCTTTGAAACCAAGAGCGCCCTAGTCAATTTTTGAAAATTCGGTATCCTATGTTCTTGCTTCATCACAAAATAAAAACATTCATGTATACACGTTCATCACTCGAGCGCAGGAGCTTCTCGATGACATCCAGACAAAACAGGAAATGTAGTATTTTTCATATTCTAATAACCAGTTTGAGCTTGATAGTATCAAGTATCAGTTATGCATCCACGATTAATGAAATTCGGGTAGTGGGTAACAAACACGTGCCTACGCCTGCTATTTTGAGTAAAATACCCTACCATGTAGGCGAAGTATTTAATCCCAATAAAACACAAAAACTCATTAATAATCTCTATTTTGATTTAGGACGTTTTAGATATATCGCCGTAAAAAAAGAACCATTGGGTGATAATCGCATTAATTTATACATCATAGTGGAAGAAAAAATACCACTCAAAGATGTGCTTATTACGGGTAATACTCAAGTTACCAATAAAGAAATTCGCGAAAAATTACTCTTTGATGATATTCCTGCGATTGATGAACAAGAATGTAAACGATTTGCGCAACAAATTAATAATATTTATATCGAAAAAGGCTATCATCGCACCAAAATTGATTATCATATACAAGTTGATGAACAAGGAAATGCCACGCTTCATTTTGAAGTCCATGAGGAACCTCAATCACTTGTTAAGCGTATCTTTTTTGAAGGAAATGATAACATAAGTAGCAAATCGCTGCGTAATATCATTTTCACGCGTGAAGATTGGATTGGCGGCTTTTTAGATAAAGCCGGTACGTATATGCCTGATCGGCTTGAAACTGATAAATATATTATTGAGCAGTATTATCAAAATCACGGTTATTTAAATGCAAAAGTTACTAATGTTGAGGTAATTCGTGATGAAACCACTGATAACTTCACCATCATTTTTGATATTCAAGAAGGTGATCAATATCATATCAGCGAAGTAACTGCACAAGGCCATGATCAAATCCCTGAAGAACAATTAGTTCTATCACTTCCTATTCAAACAGGAGACGTCTATTCACGCGAAAAAATTGTTGAAGTAATTAAATTTTTAGAATATATCTGGGGCGAACGTGGGTATTTATTTGTTCATGTTGAACCCTCAATTATACCCGATGATGCAACCAAAACAGTCAAATTAGGATTTACTACCGAATTAGGTAAACCAGTCTTTTTACGCCGCATCAATATTCGTGGCAATCAAAAAACGCGTGACAAAGTTATTCGTCGTAATATTTCATTAGTTGAAGGCGCCCTTATTACCAACTCTCAAATGGAACGTTCAAAGAATCGTATTGCTTCACTGGGTTATTTTGAACAACAAGATGGGGTCAACTGGAAAACAACCCGTATTGATGAAAACACAGCTGACCTCGATTTAGTATTACGAGAAGCAAAAACCGGGAATGCGAGTATTCAGCTTAATTTTGGTGGAAGTGAACAGGCAATTAACGATATTGTTTCTGGATTAGCTGCTGAAGTTAATATTGCCGATCGTAACTTATTTGGAACCGGTATCGCCGTTAACTTACTCGGTAAACTTTCCAAAGAAGAAAAAACAATCTTATTTAATATTACCCAGCCATGGATGTTTGATCAGCCAATTTATGCAAGCATGGACGTGTATCACAAACGAATTGGCTACGATGAATTTGTATTTACTCAGCCAGTGAATGAGCAACATACCGGCGCATCATTCACCAGCGGATTTGTTACTGGTGTGCGTGAGTATGAATTCTTCAATGATACCTTCTTTAGATTTACGCTAGGACTTGATCGTATCAGTTATGAACGCATTCCAACAGCAATTGTTATGGGTTTACCACGAGGGCAACAAATTCTCGCAACGCAAGAATATAATGCTGTATTAAGAAAATTATTTGAACCCGGAAGTTTCTTCTGGTTCACTACACAAATTGGCCAAAATAAACGTAATCATCCAATGCACACCAGTCAGGGACATGCATGGACGATACAATCACAAATTGGTTTTCCAAGTTTGGATAATAATATCGGGTTTCATAAACTTGATATTGATGCTCATTGGTTTACACCTCTCATTAATGAATATAGTTTGATTTTCCACCTTCATGGTTATATGGGCTGGATTTTACGCTTTAAAAATCGAGTAGTTCCCTATCGTGAACTCTTTCATATTGGAGGTCCGGGTAGTGTGCGTGGGTACTTATTTGGCCAAATTGGCCCACAGTTTGATCCGATTGGTCCACGCGGTGATTCTATTGGGGGCCAAAAAGCACTCTTTATGAATGCAGAATTAATGTTCCCAATTTTACAAGATTATAGCATGAAAGCAGTGCTCTTTTATGACGGTGGTTCGGGATGGGATGCACCCTATTCAAGCGATCTTTCACCACAATTTCTTAAAAATAATTCGTTTAGTTACCGCCATGCTGTTGGTGTTGGGATTCGCTTACTCCGGCCAATGCCATTACGCATTGATTGGGGTTTCAAACTTGATCCGCGTAAAGGTGAATCAAGTCATGAAGTACATTTTAATATGTCTTATGACTGGTAATAATTCAATTCTAAAAGAATTTTTTAGTTTCTTATAAAAAGATATAATAGACAAAATATTTTTGATTGATACGGTTAATATATCAACTTTGTTGGTATCACACATCCCTGTCTGCCATTTGGTAGGCAGGGTTTTTTTAGCGCTTGTAATAAGTACTTGCTCAATATATGGCTTTCTTGATAGTTTAATTGGTAAAAAAGGAACTGGAATAATGAAACGGTCCACCGCCATTGTTATTTTTATTGGCACACAACTATTTCTTATTTTATTACAAATTCACAAGCAAAGTTTAGTTGTTCGTTATTCATATACCAAACAAAAATATGAACAAAACAAACAAGAGCTCCTCAATAAAAAACAAGAACTCATCAATACATTATATGCACTGCAAAATCAACAACGTATAAAAGAGTTTGCTACTGAAAAACTTGGTATGAAGCCAGTACGGCTCAAACAAATTAAACGCTTAAAAACACAAGCGGATGGCACTTATGAATCTATCATATAAAATAAGAGGCACCCTTCTTTTCTTCTTATTATGTACTCTTTATACGGTAATTATCATCAAATTATATGTCATCCAAATTGCGCGCGGCAGCTATTATACTGATTTAGGTGGCAAACAATATCATATTTCAGTTACTGCGTATCCATCACGGGCCTTTATTTTTGATCGCACCGGTAATAAGCCGCTCGCTATGAATAAAGAATCGTATAGTGCCTTTATTACTCCCTACCGATTGAAACAGTCAAACGAGCTTAAATCATTTTTACAAAAACATTTTACTGCCGCATACAATCGATTGCTTACCCACCCTGACGATAAATTTATGTACGTAAAGCGTCGGCTTACGTCTGATGAAATGAATAGTATTAAACAAAGCAATCTATCTGATCTTCATGTATTACATGAACCAAGTAGATTTTATCCGGTGCCGAGTGCGGGACCAATTGTTGGTATTACCAATATTGATAATGAAGGCTTATTTGGTATCGAATTAAAACATAATGAATTATTAGCTGGCGCACCAAGCACCTGTTTAATTGAAAAAGATGCACGATCAGATTGTTTCCATTTTAAAAAAGAAACGGCGGTTATTGGCAAAGAAGGCACACCGCTTACTTTAACAATTGATGGTTCACTTCAATTTCTTGCCCATCAAGAATTGCAACAAAGCATGAATCATTTCAAAGCATCTGCCGGCGCTGTAGTTATCATGGATCCAACAAATGGTGATATTCTTACGTTAGTCAGTTCACCAGATTTTGATCCGAACAATACCAAAGAATTAAATATTGAACATGCAAAAGCAATTCCTATAACTGAAAGTTTTGAACTCGGGTCGGTTATCAAAGTATTTGCATCGATTGCAGCACTTGAAGAAGGTGTTGTTACTCCCGATGAAATTATTGATTGCAAAGGAATGAAAACTGCCTATATAGATGGCCGCAAAATTAATACCTGGCGCGCTCATGGGCAATTACCCTTTTATGAAGTTATTGCCCGATCAAATAATATTGGGATGGCGCAAGTAACCAAACGAGTTGGTGACAAATTATATGAGCATTATTGCCGCGTAGGCTTTGGCAAAGGAACGCACATTTGTTTACCAGGCGAACAATGTGGCTTTGTAAATCCACCTGATAAATGGTCCAAACAATCAATTATCTCACTTTCTTATGGCTATGAAATTACGGCAACATTGCTCCAACTTGCACGTGCATTTTCCATCATTGCCAATGGTGGTTTTTGGATTCAGCCACGGTTACTGATGGATGATCCCATTAAAAAAGGCAAGACTCCTCTCTATTCTAAAAATACTATTTCTCAAATGCGCGAAATTCTTGCGCACACCACCCAACAAGGAACCACCCGCCGTGCAAAAATTGAAGGATATAACATCATGAGTAAATCGGGAACTGCCAATTTACTTATTGATGGAAAATATGATGAAAAACGCAATATCTATACCTGTGCTGGTATTGTTGAACGCGATGGCTATAAACGCATTATCATTACGTTCATCAAAGAAGCCCATGGACGCAATCTCTTTGCCTCAACCGTAGCCGCACCACTCTTTGAACGCGTTGCACAAAAAATGTTAATTCATGAAAAAATAGTGTAAGCTCTTCTGAAATTTTTATTGCACAAAAAATTTTAGGAGAGAAATATGAAACTATTATTTCTGATAGCACTCATTTCAAGCTCATTACTCAGTATGGAAGATGCATCTTCCACGGATACCCATGCGCAGGAAGAACAAACTGATGAAGATCCAACATCTTCAGCGTTATGTACCGGTGTCTTAGCAAGCTTATGTACACTCACGGCATGCTTTCACCCCTTAGAAAGCAGTTGCTGTACTGCCCTATTCTGGACCGGTTGCGCATGTGCTGCCTGCACACAAAGTAAATTCTGTAATGAATCATAAACATACTTAAGGAGTTAACGTATGAAAAAATTATTTCTCTTATCATGTATTATTGCAAGCTCTATATCAGCTATGGAAATTGAAGAGTACTTTTCTAGCTGGCAAAAACTTGAACCAGGAGAACACGAATTTACCTACCAGGGAAATTCTTTATTGGTGGATAATCGTGAATTTCCTGAAATTACTCGAGAAGAACTGGAAGCTAGACAAGAAAACTGGGGATTCTGTTCTGCACTTACCTGCTTTCTAGGCAGTGTAGCACCTGGGTTATTTAGCTTAAGTACTGGTTTTGTAGCATTTTTACAAGGTGCCCCCTATCTTACTTCATTTATTGGCATTACTTCACTCTCTTCTGGAGCAGGTGCTATTCCTTGTTGTCTTGCGGGCACTTATGGATGCTATAAATACCGGCAAGCATCTAATCAAGAACAAAAGCTTGGCTCACTTCTCGATTTGCCTACAAAACCTGGATCTAAATTTTATACTAATATTGCTACTACTCCTCTAACTTTGCATGATATTGCCACAATCAAAAATCTTCTTGGATATATTGAGCGCGATGAAGGGCATACTGAACTCAATGAAAATATGGAAAATAATATTGCTGAACTTAATCGTCGCATAAAAGATGGTCTCAAAGAAAATGTTCTTTTTACCAAAAGCACACTCGCCCGATTGGCAGCTGCTGCACGATTAGTTGCTTATTCAGATTGTTATGAAGAAACAATTAAATTAAACGCATCTGATAGCACCATCACCGATATTTCATTTGAACTTTCACCAAAAACTGATGACAGTTTACTAGATGAGAAAAAGCATTTATTTAAAAATAATACAATTACCATTGATGGTGCATGTGCTAAAGCTTTGATGGCAGTGCAATATCCAAGACAACTTGAAGTTCCTTATGCGCATGTTTTGATTAATAAATAATAACAATAAACTTTAAATTTCCTCTCATTCACGTACACTTAACTTTATTTAATTTTCATCTGATTCTGCTCAACAATGAGCGGAATTATTTTTATGCTGGGGACTTTTCTATAAACAAATTATTATTGAGTACTCTTCTAAGTTTATTAGTTATTTCACCGATACTCTCAATGGAATCTGATAATCATAATTCACTTCTTCATATTTCATGCAAATGTATCAAAAATAATTTTCATCCATGTCCCTCATATGAGACTGAAGAAGAACGAAATATAGTTTTATATGAAACATGCGGCCCTTCTCCTACTAATATTCATTATGAATCATGTGATAAAGCTACAATAACAGGATCACTCGCGTTATTAAGCTGCATATGCGCTGGTTTTGCTACCTTCGGACCACTATCAATACCTGCCATAGTTGCACATTCTTTTTACAGTATTGGAAGTATAGGTGCAGGTATAACTGGTTATAGTTGTATTGAAGAATGTATACAATGTTATTGTAATGAATAAATCTTTTCTTGCCTTTTTTCACTGCTAACCGGTAGAATAAACAGCAAATAAAAGAGGTTTTTTCATGAATACTAAATCGATTATTGTACCGGCAGATGTCCCTTCAGTAATGCATGAAACATATATCAGAAATTATACTGCTATTACACAACCAAGTGGTCGGCTTATGCTTTTTGCAGCTGATCAGAAAATTGAGCATCTTAATGATGATTTCTACGGCGAAAAAATTCATCCTGATGCACTCAATCCGGAGCATTTATTTAAGATTGCCCACAACGGACGCATTGGCGCTTTTGCAACACACCTTGGCTTAATTGCCCGGTATGGCGAAAGGTATCCACAGGTTAACTATCTGGTGAAACTAAACGGAAAAACAAATTTAGTCAGTACCAAAAATAATGATCCAGTAAGTTTACTCCTGTGGAATGTTGATGATGTTGTTGTATTTCAAAAAAACTCAGGAATTCCTATACGCGGTATTGGCTATACAATATATATTGGCAGTGAATTTGAAGATGAAATGCTCATGCAAGCAGCACAATTAATTGCTCATGCTCATGAACATGGATTGGTTACCGTATTATGGATTTATGCCCGTGGTACATCAATAAAAGATGACACTGATCCGCAGATAATTACAGGTGCAGCTGGTCTTGCCAATGCATTAGGAAGTGATTTCGTAAAAATAAAAGTGCCTCATGAAGCTGATGGAAAAACAGCAGTTCAATGGCTCAAAATTGCGCAACAAGCTGCAGGAAACACTAAGGTAATTTGCTCAGGTGGCCGGCAAGTTTCAGTGAAAGAATTATTGCAACGATTAGATTTACAACTACACGAAGGGAATGTTGGTGGCTGTGCTATTGGCAGAAATATTTTCCAACGTTCATATCAAGATGCGGTGGCGTTAACACGTGCTGTTTCTGCAATGGTACTTGATAATGTAAGTATTACTGATGCTCTCAACATATTTAATAACGCAAAGTCATAAGTTACTTGTCATTATCATCAAGCTATCCTAATATAAGTGCAGACGTGATTACCCAAAAAAGGACTGGTAGATGAAAAAACATCTTTTGCTGGCGCTAATC
>Ga0210096_1000628_pt1 | contig 12069 bp, 13 predicted proteins | sample China_Galinas_PW_4_FD_184864 | JGI IMG/M metagenome (GOLD analysis project Ga0210096, IMG submission 184864) | Wetland microbial communities from San Francisco Bay, California, USA, that impact long-term carbon sequestration - China_Galinas_PWA_D2... | ecosystem: Environmental > Aquatic > Marine... | reverse complement strand
ACTCAAGTTGCAGCATGTTTCACCCTCGGACATTGTAGACCAGGCAATCCAGCTGTTACAACATCGTTTGGAGTCTTACGAAGTTTTTATCAAGATTCAAAGAAAAGAACCTCTTCCCTTTGTCCAGTTGGATCCGGAACAATTAAAGGAAGTCCTCATCAATATCATCATCAATGCATGTGAAGCCATGGGGCAGGGCGGTTCGATTGTCATATACGAAGAAACGGTAATTGAGCAGGAAAAATTTAGATCAGCTGTGATTCGGATAAGCGATAACGGGCCCGGTATTCCGGGTGCCATACAGTCGAAAATTATGGAACCTTTTTTCACGACCAAGGAAGAAGGCACTGGACTCGGATTGAGCATCGCCAACAGGATTGTTCAAGAGCACGGCGGAAGACTGGATATCCGATCAAAGGAAGGTATTGGATCAACGTTTATCATCACATTGCCGATAAAAGGATCACAACATGACGACCATCCTTATCATTGACGACGACGATCAACTTCGAAAAAGCTTTAATAAACTTTTGGCTGAAGAGGGTTATCACCCGAAATCTGCTGCTTCAGGAGAAGCTGGTCTTAAGTTGATCCAGGAACAAGGACCGGATGTGGTGATCCTCGATATGCGCTTACCGGGAATGAATGGATTCGAGACCTTCCAGGCCATCCATGAAATGGAACCCAAACTTCCGGTAATCATAATGACCGCTTTTGGAACTACTGAAACCGCTATTGAGGCCACCAAGATGGGGGCATTCGATTATATTCTCAAGCCTTTTGATATTCCGGAGATGCTGGTGGTCATCAAACAGGCTTTGGAAGCAAGCCGGTTTATGCGTTCTCCGGTAGATATGGACCCCATACCGGAAAAAAGCTATCGCGATGCCATCATTGGACGAAGCAGACCCATGCAGGAAGTTTACAAGACCATCGGCCGGGTTTCCGAAACAGAAGCAACGGTTCTGATTCGCGGAGAATCGGGAACCGGAAAAGAGTTGGTGGCCAGGGCCATTTACCACCACAGCACCCGGGCCGACAGACCTTTTTTGGTCATCAACTGTGTGGCCATTCCTGAAACCCTTTTAGAAAGTGAGTTGTTTGGATATGAAAAAGGCGCTTTCACCGGCGCCACCCATCGCCGGATCGGCAAGATCGAGCAAGCAAACGGCGGAACCGTATTTTTGGATGAAATCGGCGATATGCCGCTGAGCATCCAGGCCAAGGTCTTACGGTTGCTCCAGGAAAAGAGTATTGAGCGATTAGGTGGTAGAAACACCATCCCCGTAGATGTCAGAATTATCGCCGCTACCAATCGTGACCTGGAATCGGCCATCGTTAAAGGCCGGTTTCGGGAGGACCTCTATTATCGTCTCAAGGTGGTCTCGATCTTTTTGCCGCTCCTGAAAGATCGACTCGAAGATATCCCGGCACTGACAGACTTTTTCCTTGCCCGATATTCACGGGAAGCGAAGGTCGAAAATCCGGGAATCACCAAAAAGGCCAAAGCTTTTCTTGCAACAAACCCCTGGAAAGGCAATGTGCGCGAACTGGGCAACACCCTTCAAAAAGCATTGATTTTTAATCGTGGGACGCCTATTTCCCAGGAAGATATCTTACAGTCCATTCGTGGCGATAATGCTCTCGATTCAATAAATTTAGAAAAAGATGAACAGGCCATGCGTCAATGGGTACGTAAAATGCTGACGTCGGCATCCGATGAAAAACGCTTTGAGGACTGCATGGACCGGTTTGCCCATATCATTATCAGCGAGGCGCTCAATTTTACCGACGGGAATCGATCACAAGCGGCAAAACTCCTTGGCCTTTCCAGACCTACCTTGCATTCCAAGATCGAAAAATTTGGTCTTGAGTTAAAGACTTCCGTCAAAGAAGATGCATCGTAGTTTTTGCTTTTACATTATGCATTACATAATAATCTCCGGATATCCGAGACGCTGAAAAAGTTTCTTTTTGGTGCATCCGCATTAAATTACATGGGTGTTAGAGGGACATATAACATCACCAAAGAGATGATTGAGGATGAGAAGTATTTCGATAAACTGTTTGCGAAATGGTATGAAAATCAAAAGAAAAAATCAATTGACACCCCGAAGGTTTCGATCCTATATTAATTTCAAATAGTATCCAATTCCAATTCTTTTTACATCTTGTAAAAAATTCCGACACCAATTCCTTCTTATCTGCGATGAAAAGCCAATAGATAACCGCCGAATGTAATGATTTATCAGGGTATTATTTAATCTCATCTACACTATGTGTTCTTGGCATGTCTTTTGCCATTTTATTTTTAAAGTTGCGCATTAACACACGCCCATTCAAAGGATGGAAAGATAAGATCAGGGAAATCATAAAGACTTTTTAATAGGATACGTTCTCTGATTTTAAACAACAGAAAGGAGGAAATAATGACAACGCTTATTATCATTATTGGTTTTTCGCTTTATTTAATCCTTTATCTAACCTACGGGAAGAAACTTGAACGGGATGTGGTGAAGGTCTCAAACGATCAATCGACACCGTCTCATCGCCTTTATGACGGTGTCGATTATATTCCGGCACGAAAGGAGGTTCTTTTGGGACATCACTTTGCCTCCATTGCCGGTGCGGCCCCTATCATCGGACCCGCACTGGCGATCTGCTGGGGTTGGGCGCCGGCGCTTCTATGGGTCTGGCTAGGAAACATTTTTATCGGCGCCGTCCATGACTATCTGTCGTTGATGGCATCGGTCCGCTATGATGGAAAATCGGTGCAATTCGTTGCCACGGATCTTATCGGCAAGCGGACGGGTTATGCGTTTTACTGGATCGTTTTTTTCCTGTTGATCCTTGTGGTCGCCGCCTTTGCAGCCATTATCGGCGGAATGTTCGTAAAAACGCCGGCAATTGCATCGGCTTATATCTACAAAATCATTGCCGCCCTGATCCTGGGGGTGCTGATCTACCGGGTGAAGATGAACTTCGGCCTGGCAACGATCATCGGTATCGCCATGCTCGGTTTCGCTATCTGGCTCGGCGTCGAGACACCCATCGCGGCGTCCTATATGACCTGGATGTGGGTCTTCTTTTTCTACATCTTCATCGTATCTGCGATTCCCGTAAATATCCTGCTCCAGCCCAGGGATTATCTGAACTCCTGGTTGCTCTATGCCGGACTTGTATTGGGATTCGCGGCGGCCATGTTTGCATTCAAAGGTTTTGAAGTTCCTGCATTTGCCGGTTTTTCCCCGGTGCTGCTGGGTGGTAAGCCGACGCCTTTCTGGCCGGCGATTCCCCTGGTTATTGCCTGCGGTTCGCTGTCCGGATTCCACTCACTGGTGGCTTCGGGAACATCTTCAAAACAGCTTGACAAAGAAACCGACGGCCTTTTGATCGGTTACGGCGCCATGTTTCTGGAAGGATTCCTCTCGACGATTGTCATTGTGGCCATTGCCGGTTTCGGCTATACGGCCCTCAAGACGGCTGCTGCGGCAAAAGCGATGGAATTCACCCTTAACGCATCCAATTGGGGAGCAACTTTCACAGGTATCTCCGGGAAATTAGGGCTTTCCAAAGCCAACCTCTTTGTCCAGTCTTATTCCGACATGGTGAACGCTACATGGCTTTCCTTTATTCCTGCTCAATATGTCAAAGTGCTTGCCGGGATGTGGGTCGCGTCTTTTGCCATGACCACGTTGGACACGACGAATCGCTTGGCCAGATATTGCCTGTCGGAAATGGCTGCACCGTTGAAGGAAAGCACCGCAGGATTATACAATGTTCTGACCAACCGTTGGGTGGCCTCGGTTATTCCCGCAGCCATCGGTATCTACCTTGCCGCCAGCGGCAACTGGCTCATTATCTGGGGATCTTTCGGCGCTGCAAATCAGTTGATCGCCTCCATCGCACTTATGACCGGTGCGGCTTATGTGGCGAAAAAACTGAAATCCGGATTTGCCAATGCTGCGGTGATTCCTGCCTTGTTACTCTGGGTCACCGTGACAGCGGGTCTCCTCTGGTTCATCTTGATAGTCCAACCTGGTTCGATTGCTGCAAAACCCGTTCCCGGCTGGACAATAATGGTGATCCTGATCGTGTTGTTCATTCTGAACTTCTTATTTATTTTCGACTTTGTTAAATCAAAGTCCTATAAGGTTGAATAAAAGACACCTTCTAAGGCAGGGAAATGTTTATTGGCAATGGAAAAATTGAAAGCCTGAACACAGGCGATGTTATACAGCAGGCCGGTGCACGGTGTTGGGTATGCTGTGCACCGGTTATCTGATGTTAACAGTGAAAATTTAACTCTATCTGAAGCTCCTTTAACATCGATTTGTTTCAAAAACCTAAACAGTTACGAATTAAAATTTATGGAACGAATTATGATTTCGTCGATGGTTCATTGGGTTCGTCGCATCTTTGCTGATTTTGACGCAACGCATCGGGAGAAGGCTACAGCCCTCACTGTTATGGAGATGGAGGAACTGGAAAATATTTTTGCGCTCCTTCTTTTAGGCTCCTTTGCCGGTTTCCCATCCCCGCCAACGTTTTTGGCGGTGGAATTGTTACCTTATATGGAACGTGAATTACAGATCCTTTGCAAGCGGGCAAAAGACTGCAACGATATGCTGGCTGAAATGTGCGGTACCATTGGGATAGATTAGATGAAAATTCTCTTTTTTACCGGGAAAGGGGGAGTGGGCAAATCGACCATGTCCGCAGCTTCGGCGTGGCAATTGTCCCAAAATCATCGGGTTCTCATTGTATCACTGGACCCGGCCCACAATCTCGGCGATGTCTTCGGCGTCGTTCTCAACCATAAAAAACAGCGGTTTACCGATTCCCTCTATCTCAAAGAAGTGAATCTGCAGAAGCTTTGCCGGGAATATCTCCAGCGGGAAATCAGGGTGTTTACCGATACCTACCGCTATCTTCAAACCATTAACCTGGATAGCTATTTCTCGGTTTTGAAATATTCACCGGGAATTGAAGAATACGCTCTACTGACCAGTATCGAAGAAACCGTCAGGTCCGAAAAGGATATCGATTATATTGTCTTTGATACGCCGCCCACAGGATTGACCCTCAGGTTCCTTGCACTTCCGTGGATAACCATGACATGGATCGACCGGCTCATGCAGATCCGACGAGATATTCTGGAAAAACGACACACCATATATCGAATCCGCGGTATTCTCGATGATAAGGAAACCATCTTAAGCTACGATGAAAATGACGATGATATATTAAAGCGTCTTAAAACACTCAATGGAAATTATCAGGCCCTATCCTCAATCCTTCAAGGAAATGACTGCGGCATCGTTCTCGTTTATAATCCTGACACCTTATCGCTGAAAGAGTCGAAGCGGCTTATCGACGGCCTTCGAGAGCTGAAGCTTCCGCTGCGACTGTTGATCAACAATAAAATTCAAAAGAAGTATACGGCCATGGCCGATCACGTGGATTCGGTGATCAAGACTCTCGCACCGGCGGTTCCCATCCAGCGTGTGGCCTTCACGGAGAGTCTTCTTGACGGGCAAAACAGCACATTGTACGATATTGAGGAAACCATTCTATCTCCGTTTGAAATGAAATAAAGGACAAAAATGGAAAACACTGCGGACATTGTCCATCAACCGATATTTTTTCTTTTTATCGGGTTCAGCGTTTTGCTGACCCTTGGGTATTTTTGGGGACGTCGTTCAAACAGAAGAATCTACCGTTCCGTCTTCAACGATCTTGTAGACATCGTCAAGCCTGATGACCAGAATTTTACGAACATCGGCGGTGCCATCGGGTTCCACGCCAATTTGTTCATTAAGAAAAAGGGGACACCTTTTTCCCGTGTAGACGCAACCATAACGCTGTTGCCCAGACATTCCTGGCTTTATCTGCCCATTTCAAAACTGATTCGAAAATATGATCGCCTCTTCATCACCCTCTATCTGAAGAAACCGCCTACGGAAGAAGCGCATTTGATTGAAAACAAGTACAGCAAGTTCATGGGATCGAAGATCGAGAACGCTCACCTTTTGCATCATGAAACCGTCAAATGGGAAAATTTCGATTTTCATCTTTACACCAGCAGCCGGGAGATGGTCGAGAAAATGCGGGCCTTTATTAAAGAAAATCCGGATCCTGGCATCATCAGGCACATCGCTCTTGTTCCCGATCAGAAAAAAGGATTTGTCTTCATGATTCCAAAGCCCGATCAGGTAGCACGCTATTTCGCTCCGATATATCACTGGCTGCCATCGATCGTAAAAGAATCTAACCTTGCATAAATAATTGCAACGAGAGGGAAAACTTCCGAAAAAGAAAAATCTATGGAATCTTTTGGAGACACCGCAACGTTTTCCGTATTGATCGCCGTCATGGCCATCGGTGCTTTTATCGTCTTTTCTTTTCACTCCGGCAGACGAAAAAACAAAGAGATTTGCACCGCTACCTTTAACGAGCTCATGAAGATTTTTAAACCCGACGACCAGACCTTTACCAATATCGGAGGAGCTGTCGGACATCACGGGACTTTCTCTTTCAAAGAGCGAGGTCCGGTCTTTCGAATCGACGTTACGCTCACCCTGCTGCCTCGGCAGGCGCCCCTGTATATGCCCATCTCAAAATTCCTTATGAGAAATGATCGGCTCTTTATTTCTGTTTACATGAGGTATCCTCCGCCAGGCGAAGGTCACATCATCGAAAAAGGTTATACAGGATTTCGAGGACCTGAAATCACCAACATTTCACGGCTTCATCAGATGGAATTTAAGTGGGGCGATTTGGATTTCTTCCTTTATTACGAACAAGACCGGATGATTGACCATTTCAAAGAACTTATCGGGTCCCTGACGGATCCCGGACCGATCAGGCACATTGCGATTGTCCCTGATCAACGGAAAGGGTATATTTTTATGGGTCTTCAACATGAACCCATTGCAGCATACCTGGCTTCGGTTTATGATTGGTTATTTCGTGTTTTCGAGCCATACGACTAAAACTCCATTTCACCTAAATCCCAACCTTTTTTACATGCTGTAAAAGATTCCGACACCAATTCTTTTTATCCAACGTGAAAATTTTATAATTTGTTGGAAAATATAGATATTTATCAAATATTTATCTCTGATTAATTAAAAATGATGGGTGGCATGTCTTTTGCGTTTCATTCTTTAAGATATTAAATTGAGAGTTATGAAAAGGAGAAGAGAACAAACGTTCAAGGAGGCATGACATGTCGAAGATTAAATCGAAAAATAATTTTAAACGTAAAAGATGGACATTTTCATTGGAAGAGGCTGAGGCCAAGGAAGTCTTCTTAATGGGAGATTTCAACAACTGGAGTCCGGGAAAGCACCCCATGCAAAGAGATGAAAATGGAACGTGGAGTAAACGGGTGATGCTTTCTCCGGGGGGTCATGAATACAAATTTTTGGTAGACGGACAGTGGAAAGAAGATCCCCGAAACAACCGGCGATGTCCCAACAGTTTCGGTTCTTACAACAATATCATCAGCTTGTCCGAAGTTTGATACAGATGATCCTTTTGTCTCGGCTCTGACGGCGTTAAAATTCGCGTTACCCGAGAAATTTCGGGCGGGATTGACGAAAGATTGGAGTGAAGAAATGAAAAGAATTCGAAAAATCATGGTGGCGTATGACTTTTCCGACTATTCGAAAGAAGCTTTGGTATTTGCTGTTGAATTGGCCGATGAATTAAAAAGCGATCTGATGGTCGTCAATGTCATCAATCAAAGAGAGGTAGATGCAGTTATAAGAGCGGAAATGGAAGCCGTTAGTTTTTCTGCAGACAAATTTATAAAGGACAGGAAAAAAGATCGAATGGAACAAATCAATCAAATCATCGAAGAGATATCTGCCAAACACCTTCCTATAGAGATAAAGATCAAGACAGGAGTCCCGTTTCGTGAGCTCGTGCAGGCTGCTAAGGATGGCGGCGTTGATCTTGTAGTCATGGGACGGAAGGGCCGCACCAATCTTTCAGGTATTTTTTTCGGTACAACGGCGGAAAAAATGTTCCGTCACTGTCCGGTTCCATTGTTAAGTTTGCGTAAGGATATGCACCGATGATTTGCAAGAACCGGAGGCTTTCATTACCTACGGTATGACCCCTACGGCGTCTGCGTTATTAAGGGCTCGCAATAGTTCACTATGGCTTCGCCCTTAAGTGCCTTACATATGAAAGCCTCCGACTCGTGCAAAATTCAGGTGATAAATCTTGTTCTATCGCTTATTTATTTTAATCTGGGGATGTTTTTCCCGAAAGAGGCGAATATGTATAAAGCGATTTTAGTACCGTTGGATGGATCAAAGCGGGCAGAACGGATATTGAAACATGTCGAGGAGTTAGCCCACTGCTTCAATGCCAAGGTTATTTTCCTGCGAGTTGTCACCGCTCCCAATCTTGTGGGATATGACGAGAGTGGAATTTTACTTTATAGTCATAACCTGGAACAACTGGTGAAGCAGGCAGAATCTTACTTAAAATCCCTTAAGGGAGAATTTCGGGAAAAGGGCATTGAGGCCAAAACCTGCGTTGTCGGTGGTCCGGTTGTCGATCAGATCATTGACTGCGCTTTAAGAGAAAATGCCGATCTCGTTGCAATGTCCAGTCACGGAAGAACCGGTTTGGCCCGGGCTTTTTACGGGAGTATAACGGCCGGTGTACTGAATCTGATAGATCGGCCATTGTTAATTGTTCGTTCACGGCGTGATAATAAGGCAGAAAGATAGAATTTTTTATTCTGCAAATGCGGAGAGAAATATGTATAAGACGATATTGGTTCCGTTGGACGGCTCGAAACGGGCTGAATCCATATTGCTCCATGTGGAGAACCTTGCGCGAAATTTCAAAAGCAAAGTGATTTTCTTTGTTGCCATAGAATCGGTGTTGATGTTGGCGTACAATGAGATAATCGGTATGTCGGAGTTTATGGAAAAAAACGATTATCTGAAAGAGAATACAGCGGCGTACCTTAATTCTCTTCAAAAACAGTTTTCCTAAAAGGGTATCGAGGTCCGGACGCTTATCGACCATGGTCCGGTGGTGAAGGCGATTGTCGATGCGGCTGAATGCGAAAATGCAGATCTTGTGGCGATGGCCAGTCATGGCCGCACCGGTTTATCCAGGACATTTTATGGAAGTATTGCAGCCGGTGTTCTTCAACGTATAGATCGTCCTCTGCTCCTCATTCGTTCTCGAGGTGACGAATGAGGTTTATGAATATATCGATTTCGCTATCACTCAGCAATTTCCGCAAAATAGGAGAACATCCGTGAAACGTATTCTCACATACCAGATTTATCCCTCTATACCAAAGCCGCTGGCCTTTTTGGAGGTGCTGTCTCGAAATCTCTGGTGGTGCTGGAAACAGGATGCAATAACCCTGTTTCGGCGTGTGGAACCGCAACTTTGGATAGAATCCAAAGGAAACCCGATTTACCTTTTGTCACATGTGAGTCAAAGTCGTTTGGAGGAACTTGCCGAAGATGACAGCTTTTTGGCCCATATGCAACGGGTCAAGGATCGTTATACAAAACGGGTTGCCGATAAGGTGGAACCCTATAATGCTCTTTGCGAAAAAATGGGGCCGGTAGCCTATTTTTCAATGGAGTTCGGTGTCAATGAAAATATTCCTATTTTTGCCGGTGGACTGGGTGTCCTCGCCGGAGATTATTTGAAGGCTGCTTCCAACATGGCGTTGCCCCTTGTCGGGGTCGGGTTGCTGTATCGCAAGGGTTATTTACTTCAATATCTCGATCAAGAGGGTATGCAGCAGGAAGAATATCCGGAAATAGAATTTTATTATCTTCCTCTGGAACGCGCCCGTGATCCACAGGGTAATGAAATCACAATTTCAATTACCGGGCCCGAAGGTGAGGTTCACGCGTTTGTCTGGAGGGTTTGGTTGGGCCGAACGCCGCTGTTTTTGCTCGATACGAATCTACCTGAAAATACGCCGGAGGTACGGGAAATTACAGCCCGTCTTTATGTGGCTGAGCCCAAAATCCGACTGGCCCAGGAAGTGCTGCTTGGCATCGGCGGTATGCGGGCGTTGGCGGCCATGAACCTCTTCCCTTCCGTTTGTCATATGAATGAAGGGCATTCGGCTTTCTCTGCTATGGAACGCCTTGCACTGTTCATGGAGCGTTATCACATCGATTTAAAGACGGCTTTACAAATTGTTCCACGCTGTACGGTGTTTACCACCCACACCCCGGTTGCTGCCGGACATGATTCTTTTCTCATCGATTTGGTCAAGCAGTGGATTCGACCATTAAAAGATCGGCTGGGGGCCGGTGAAGAAGAAATTTTGTCCTGGGGGCAAACTGGGGGATTCAATAAAGACGAGCCGTTTTCCATGTCCATTCTGGGCATACGAATGTCTCAGCATTTAAACGGTGTTAGCCGCCTTCACGGCAGTACGGCCAGAAAGATGTGGGCTCATCTCTGGCCGGGCCGGCCGGCAGACGAAATTCCGATTTCGTATGTCACCAACGGAATTCATGTGTCGACGTTTATCTCCCAGGAAATCTGGCCGTTGTTTGAACGTTACCTGGGACCGGAATGGTATATGAGTTCACGGCGACCGGAAAACATAGACCGCATTGACGAAATTTACGACGACGAACTCTGGCGGGCCCATGAGATGAGTCGTTCCCGGTTGATCCGAACCTGTCGAGCATTGTTAAAAAAACAATACGAAAGACGCAATGCCCCCAAAAGCGTCATCGATAAGGTCGAAGCCGTTCTGAATCCTGAAGTATTAACCATAGCATTTGCCCGCAGGTTTGCTGCTTACAAACGGGCGCATCTGCTGCTTCAGGATCCCGGGCGGTTGGCGGCGATTCTTAACAATGAAAGCCGTCCGGTACAAATTATTTTCGCCGGAAAAGCCCACCCGCAGGACAAGGAAGGAAAGGCAATCATCAAACGTCTGATTGAATTTATCCAACGACCGGAAATTCGCCAGCGTGTCGTATTTATCGAAGGTTATGACATGGCGCTGGCACGATCCCTGGTCCAAGGCGCCGATGTCTGGCTCAGCACTCCCCGCAGACCTTTCGAAGCCTGTGGTACATCCGGCATGAAAGCCGCCATCAATGGCGTTCTCAATGTCAGTATTTTTGATGGATGGTGGTGTGAAGGCTATTCTGAAGAACGGGGATGGCGGATCGGAAGCGGGGAAGAATATGTCGATTCCGCCTACCAGGATGCCACAGAAAGCCAGGCATTGTACAATGTGTTGGAAAATTCAGTTATTCCATGTTTTTATGATGAGGCCGAGGGCGAACTTCCCAAGCGCTGGATTCAAATGGTGAAGGCCTCTATGAAAATGGCCATGAAAGATTTTTGTAGTTTGCGAATGGTTGGAGAATATGAACAACGCTTTTATAATCCCATCGTTCACAGGTTGAAAGCGTTGCTGAAAAAAAATGGTTTGGAAGCCCGCGATCTTGCGTTTCAACAAGAACGGCTCCAAAATTTGTGGAAGGACATCCGTATCGGGTTGCCGGTCCAGACCCGTAAGGGACCGTTTCGCGTTGGTGACAGCTTCCAAATTACGGTAGACGTCGATCTGGGAAAACTCAATCCCGAAGAAGTCAGTGTGGAACTTTACAATGGGCACATGAAAGCGGTGGATACGCTTGAGGGTATCAGTACGATCCCTATGACCGTCATTGAACATTCTGGTAGCGGGAATTATCGTTACGGATGCCAAGTCCCCTGTCGACTGTCCGGCCGGTATGGATTTACAGTCAGGGCCATCCCCGCAGGTGACGGGTATTTGAAATTTTTGCCCCGATTGATCACCTGGTCTTAGCACGGATCTATGATGAAGAATTTGTCCGGCCGTTAAGATTTTATTTGTGGATTAACCTTTGAGGCAAAAAGAGAAAATAGGAAAGAGAAAATAGGAAAGAGAAAAGAGGAAAGAGGGTATGGGAAGAATCCCTACATAGGAGATTTTCCCATAAAAAATGAAGTATTTTCCTATGGACAAAGCCGGTTAAGCCGATGAAAATAATTTATTAACCAACGTGAAATAGA
>Ga0210096_1000627_pt1 | contig 12094 bp, 6 predicted proteins | sample China_Galinas_PW_4_FD_184864 | JGI IMG/M metagenome (GOLD analysis project Ga0210096, IMG submission 184864) | Wetland microbial communities from San Francisco Bay, California, USA, that impact long-term carbon sequestration - China_Galinas_PWA_D2... | ecosystem: Environmental > Aquatic > Marine... | reverse complement strand
CCGCAAACCGGGAGGCGCGGCCGCGACTCACACCGCGTTGCCGTGAGCCTCCGCGGAGGTCGCCGCTCGGCCGGGCTCCAGGCAGCTAACTCCGGCCCACCCGCGGAGAATTACTCGCTTCGCGCGAGGGCCACCTCGTGGGACCTAACCTGGTTCCGTCCGGCCGCCTTTGCCGCATACAGGGCCACATCCGCCGCCGCGATCAGCATCTCGATCCCGCCCTGCGTCTGGCCCACGCAGGAAGCGGTACCGAAGCTGGCGGTGATCGAGAGCCGGCGCCCCTGCTCCGTCAATGCCAGGCACTCCACTGCCCTCCGCATCCGCTCCGCCACGTGGATTACCTCGTCGCTCGCACAGCCGGGCAGGATCACCACGAACTCCTCGCCCCCGTAGCGGCCGATCTCGTCGTAGCGACGAATCCCCGACTTGAGGGAGCCGGCGATCGCTGCCAGCACCCGATCGCCCGCCTGATGACCGTACCCATCGTTGACCCGCTTGAAGTGGTCGATGTCGGCCATGATCACGCTCAGGGAATACCCCTGACGGCGCGACTGCTCGTAAGCGGTATCGCCCCGTTCGAGGATCGTCCGGCGGTTGAGGAGCCCGGTCAGGGCGTCGGTGATGGCGAGACCCTCGGCCACCGCCAGGGCCTTGCGTAACTCGTCTTGCAGGGAGATGACCCGTGCACCGACCGCCAGGCGCGCGCGCAGCTCGGCGAGGTTCAACGGCTTGGTGAGGTAGTCGTCGACGCCCGCTTCCATCGCCGTGAGGAAGCCTTCCCGTCCCTCGTGGCTGGTGATGAGCAGCACGTAGATATAGGGCGTGGCGAGGCGCTCGCGGATCGACCGGGTAAGCTGAAGGCCGTCCAGCCCCGGCATCATCCAATCGCTGATCACCACATTGGCACCGACCTTCTCGATCTCCTGCCACGCCTCCAGGCCGTCGTGGCACGAAACGACGTCGTGCCCCCACTCCGTCAGGGTATGTTCGAGAAGCCGGAGACTTAGCCGGTCGTCGTCGACGATCAAGATCCTCATGCGGTGCTCTCTGCCAGGGCCTCGCGCAGCCGATCGAACTCCCGCTGGATCAGCGTCAGGCTGGTGGTGGCTTGCACGAGATCCCCGGCCTTGCCCTGCATTTCGACCTCGAATGCGGCACACCGTAGCGGCTCGGCGCCGATGTTGCTGGAGCTACCCTTCAGGGTGTGGCCCACCTTACGCACGGTCTCGGCATCGGCCTGGGCGATTGCCTCGCCGAGGGCGGCGATGTGCTGGGCCGTATCCTCGATGAACAGGTGGATCAACTCTTGGGCAAAGTCCGCATCGCCGCCGGCGATCTCGGTCAGGCGATTACGGTCGAGCGGCACGTCGCCCGCATCGCGGGGGGTGACGGACGTCGCCTCGACCGCCTCGCCCTGCGACTCGCCACCGCGCTCGAGAAGCGGACGGAGGGCTCGCATCAGGCCCTCCCGTTGCAGGGGTTTGGCCAGGTACTCGTCCATGCCTGCGGCGAGACATCGCTCACGGTCACCCTTCATCGCGTTGGCCGTCACGGCCACGATGCGGGTATGGCCACCGGTGGATCTCTCCAGAGCGCGGATCGCACGGGTTGCCTCATAGCCATCGATCTCCGGCATTTGGCAATCCATCAAGATGAGGTCGAATCGATCGCGCTGCCACGCCTCCACGGCCTCCCTCCCGTTGTTCGCGGAGTGGACGACATGGCCCTCCCGCTCCAGCGCCTTGGTCACCACGAGGCGGTTCACCGCGTTGTCCTCCGCCACGAGAGCTCGCAGGACCGTCCCGCTGCCCACGTCCCGGGCGGGGATCTCTCGTGGCGCCACGGGCTCGGCGAGGATCATCGGGGAGCTATCCTCGCCGGCGGTCATTACCTGCATGATGGCATCGAAGAGCCGTGAGCGACTGACTGGCTTGGTCATGCAGAGTCGGATCCCCGCCCGCTGCAACCGCGCCTGATCCCAGGGTTCGTCCATCGAGGTCAGGAGCAGCAGGCGGCAGTGAACCAGCGCGGCATCGGCCGTGATCGCCTGGGCCAGGGACTCCCCGTCCATCTCCGGCATCTGCATGTCGAGAATCGCGAGATCGAATGGATCCCCCGCCGTCGCCGCCGCGCGCATCGCTTGCAGGGCCGCCGCACCACCGGACACCTCTACACACCGCGCTCGCCACGCGGTCAGGAAGTGGCGCAAGATTTCACGGTTGGTCGAATTATCGTCGACGATCAGGACGTGTCGGTCGGCCAGGTCCGCCACCGCCGGTGGCTCCGACCGCTCCCTACCAGGCACCACCATTTGCCTGCGTAGGGGGAGCGTGAAGGCGAATGTCGACCCCTGTCCGACGACGCTCTCCACGCCGATCTCGCCGCCCATCTGCGCCACGAGACGCCTGCTGATCGCTAACCCCAGGCCCGTGCCTCCGTAGCGGCGGGTGGTGGAGGCGTCCGCCTGGGTGAACGGCTCGAACAGCGCGCCCAGGACGGTCTCCGGGATGCCGATCCCGGTATCGGTCACGGAGAAGCGCAACGACACCGCATCCTCATTCTGCTCCACCATGGCCACGCGGACGACGACCTCCCCCGCGTCGGTGAACTTCACGGCATTCCCCATCAGATTCATCAAGACCTGCCGGAGGCGGCCCGAGTCGCCGCGCAAGGTCACGGGCAGATCTTCCGGCACGAACGCCGCCAGCTCGATGCCCTTCTCCGCGGCGCCCCTGGCCAGTAGCGCAGCGGCTCCCTCGACGCAGCTACGCAGATCGAAATCCGCCTCTTCCAGCGCCAGCTTGCCGGCTTCGACCTTCGACAGATCGAGGATGTCATTGAGGATCGTGAGCAAGGCCTCGCCGCTGGCCTTGATGGTCTGGACGAATCCCTTTTGTTCACCATCCAACGGCGTGTCGGCGAGCAGCTCGACCATCCCCAGAACGCCGTTCATCGGTGTGCGAATCTCGTGGCTCATATTGGCGAGAAACTCGCTCTTCGCCCGACTCGCCGCCTCTGCCCCCCGCAAGGCTTCGGCGAGATCACGGGTCCGTTCCTCCACCTTCTGCTCCAGTTCCGCCTGCAGTCTGTGGAGCGACGTCGTGCTCTCGCGGACGCTCTCGACCGTTCGATTGAACACACCCTGTAATAGCGCTACCTCACCGACCCCATCCTGGGCCACGCGCACGGAGAGGTCTCCGGCGCCGAGCCGCCCGGCGGCTTCGGCCAGATCGCACAGGGGCCTGGTGAGTCGTCGCGCCACGAGAAAGCTCACGCCAATCCCCAGGGCGACCATGGTGATGAACAGGCCGACGAGACTCTCCTGCAATGCGCGCACCCCGCGCAGGGCGTAGCCGGCGTCCTGAGTCATAGTCAGGCGCCAGCCTTGCGCCACTCGCGGCGCATCCGGGCCGGCAGCGGCCTGTGCCACGAACAGGCCCTCTGCGACATGGCGGTTCAGATGCACGCCGCCGTCGGCCAATACCTTGCCCTCCGCACTCGACAACACGACCTCGGTGTGTTCCAGGACGTCGCTGAAGGTGCTCAGCCTGCCCCAGTCGAGGTGGGCCTCCAGTACCCCGATGGTCTCATCCTTGGCGTAGGGCGCGAGAATCGGGACCGCGATGATGAGCTCGCCGTTCTTCGGCGGCAATACGGCCACGTCTCCATCCCATACTGCGTCCGTCTCCATCCACGTCGTGCCCGTGTGGCCCCGGAGAAAGACGTCACCCTCTGCCACCACCAGCCGCCCCGAACTATCAAAACAATGGAGATGAATGATCTCCGGATGGCGTGAGCGAGTCGCATCGAGAAAGCTGCCGATCTCCCGATCCGGATCGCCATCGACCACCAGCGCCATCACCGGCATGACGGCCGTGGTCTGCAGATCCGCCAAGGCGCCACGAATCTGGTCCAGCAATCGGTTCAGATTCGCCCGCGCGGATAGGTCCAGGGACTCATGGAGCTGGGCCGTCAGGGCGGCGCTCACTCGTTCCGTACCGATCCATCCGGCAACCCCCATGGTGATGCACAGGAGTACGGCGATGACCCAGGTGAGGAGAACACGGATGGACATCGGCTATGGGTTCACTGCCCGTGATTGCCACCGGGTCGCCGCAACGGCGCCTTCGCCAGCGGCAGGCTCGCGGGTATCGGGACAGATGCCGTTCATGGCCCGCCACCGATATAGGTCGTCACTCGTTCGAGGGCGGTGCGGCAATCGGCCAGCAATCCAGCCGCCACATCTGCGGAGTCCGCGTGCTCCAGCGACCACGCCCGCTCGCGCAACACGTCGGCGCCGACATTGCCGCAGCTCCCTTTCAACGCGTGAGCGAGGCGCTGCACCTGCGCCATGTCGCCACGAGTGATCGCCTCACCCAAGGCGGCGATCTGACGCGACGTATCTTCCAGGAATAGCTGGAGGATCTCCTCGACCGCCGCCTCGTCGCCCTCCACCATCTCCAGCAGGTGGCCTCGGTCCAACGGCGCTGCTGAATTCATAAGCTCATCCTCCACGTCATGCCCCGCTTCCGCCGACGTCCGCTGCGCCTCGCACCAGCGCACGATGACGTCTCTCAGGACCTCCATCTTCAATGGTTTCGCCAGGTAGTCGTCCATGCCCATCCGCAGGCACTCCTCGCGATCGCCGCGCATGGCATTGGCGGTCAATGCGATGATCGGGATGTGCGCGCCAGTCCGGGTCTCCTCCTGGCGAATGGCTAAGGTGGCTTGGTAGCCGTCCATCTCCGGCATCTGGCAATCCATCAGCACCAGATCGAAGCCGCCCCGCCGCCACGCGTCCACGGCCAGCACGCCGTTCTCCACCGCGTGAGCCGCGTAGCCGAGCTTCTCCAGACTCTTTAACACCACCATGCGATTAACCTGGTTGTCCTCGGCCACCAGGATGTTGATGGGGCTGACGGAGATCGCCCGGGCTGGAGGTGGCTCTTGCTGGGCCGCAGCAGCAGCCCCGGCGTCGCCGCCACCGACCGAGCGCCACAGGCATTGCGCTAGCTGCGCGCGCACCACCGGCTTGAGGAGGCAGGCGACAAATCCGATCTCCGCCAACTCGTCCCGCGCTCCGCGCTTGTCGACGGAGGTCAACAGCAGTAGCTGGCACCCTGCGATCTGGCTGTCCGCCTTGATTGCCCGGGCGAGCATTTCCCCGTCCATATCCGGCATCTGCATGTCGAGGATGGCGACCGCGAAGGGATTCCCCGCCTCCGCCTGAGCACGCATCATGGCCAACGCCGGCGCGCCCCCTGTGGCCTCACGGGAGCGCACGCCCCAGGACGCGAGGAAGTGGCGCAGCACCTCGCGATTGGTGGCGTTGTCATCGACGATCAAACAATGCACGCCGGCGAGCGCGCCTTTGGGCACCTCCTCGCGTCGGCTACCCTGCGGGGCGAGCAGGAACGGCAGGGCGAACCAGAATGTCGAGCCCTCGCCCGCGACGCTCTCGACCCCGATCGCCCCGCCCATCCCCTCCACCAGCCGCTTGCTGATGGTCAGCCCGAGACCGGTCCCGCCGTAACGCCGGGTCGTCGAAGAATCCACCTGGCTAAACGACTGGAACAGCCGGGTCAGGGCCTCGCTGGGGATACCGATGCCGGTATCGGACACGGCGAAGCGTAACCATGCGGCGTCGTCGCGGACCTCTTCCGCGGTGACGCGCACGACGACCTCGCCATCCTCCGTGAACTTGATGGCATTGCCCAGCAAGTTCATCAAGACCTGGCGGAGCCGACCCGGATCACCACGCACGTCGATGGGCACGTCGGGGAGAATCGACACCGCCAACTCCACGCCCTTCTCCGCGGCACGCCGGGCGAGCAGAGAACCGACCTCATCCAGGCAGACCCGCAGGTCGAAGTCGACCTCCTCGAACTCCAGCTTGCCTGCCTCGATCTTCGAGAGGTCGAGGACGTCATTGAGGATGGTGAGGAGGGCATCCGCGCTGTGCTGAATCGTGGAGACGAATGCGCGCTGCTCCGGATCCAGACGGGTGTCCAGCAGCAGGTCGGCCATCCCCATGACGCCGTTCATCGGCGTGCGGATCTCGTGGCTCATGTTTGCCAGGAACTCGCTCTTAGATCGGCTCGCCTCCAGGACACGGTCGTGGGCGCGGGCGAGATCCTCGTTCCGCTGCCGCAGCTCCTCCTGCACCCGCAGACGTACCACCGCCGTGCCGATCTGGCTGCCGATCCCTTCGAGCAGCGCCTGGACGCGCTCGTTCCACAGCGGCTGGGTAGCGCTATAGAGCACGATGACGCCGGCCACCCGTCCGCCCGACTTCAGGGGGATGATGCAGTGACCTCCGGCCCCCATGTTCACACAGCACAGCTCGTGGCGGATGTCCGTGTCACAAGCGCGGCTCACGACCACCTCGCCGGACAGCAGAGCGCGGCCACAGAGACACTCCTCAGTCGCCACGTGCCAATCGGCGACGCGCGCGCTCGCCGAAAACTCACCCACGGTCGTCACCAGATCGAACGTGCTGCCTGACTCGTCGACCACGAAGGCACAGGCCTTACCCTGCACCACGAGCAGGTGGTCGAGACTGATGAGCTGCTGCAGCGCCCCCTGCAACAACTCCTCCACCGTCTCGGCACCCTGAATGACCCGATCGATCTCGTGCACGACACGCAACTCTGCGTGCCGGGCCCGCAGCCGCTCCTCGGCCCGATAACGTTCGATCTCGGCTCCGGCCCGGGAGGCGAAGAGGGTGAGCAGAGAGCCGTACGGAAAGTTTTCCGGGGTTTCCTCCGTATGGCCGAGCCCAATCACCCCGAGGGGCTTGCCCGTCGTGGAATCGAAAATCGGAACGCCGACGTACGACTCCACTCCCATCGCGCCGGCCAGCGCATCGCCGGGAAACAGCTCCCGGACATTCCGCGGGAAATAACGCGGCTCCCTCCCCATGACCTCCTCACACGGAGTGCCTTTAAGCTTGTATGTGATGTTGTCGGTGAACTCGTCTCCCGCCCACACGGCGAGGGTCTGCACGCGCTCATACCCCTCGCCCACCGCCGTCGCGACGAGTCCATAGTGAAAGCCAAATGCCTGAGCCAGGTGACGCACCAAGGAGCGAAAAAACTCCTCACCGGTCACCGCCGAGGTCCCCTCCACGATCCGCCGCAGGAGCTCGTCCGTCTCCCGCAGTCTCCGGGTCCGCCGGGCATTTTCAATCGCGAGACCGGTGGTGGTCGCGAGGGTCTTCAGGAACGTGACCTCGGTGTCGGTGAGGTGATCCCGATCCTTGCTATAGACGTAGAAGACGCCGATCCGACCTTCCTCGACGCCGATCGGGAAACAGCCGAACATGCGGATCTCTTCCTCGCGGCATAGGTCGCTGATCCGGTAGTGCGTATCGACGCCGTTGCTCAGCACGAAGCGCTCGGCGCGAAATGCGTCGTCCGCGAGACCTCCCGAGCGGCACGTGAACCGCGCCAGGAATCGAGGCGAGAGCCCGACCGCCTCGGCTGGCGGGACCTGGAACGCGCAGCGATCGGCATCGTAGCGCACCACGCAGGCCGCGTCGCAGCCCGTAGCGACCAGCGCGGTGTCCATCAACACCTGGAAGTGCGCACCCTCCTCGCCCTTCCCGGACAACAACAAGGCGGCCGTGTTGAGGAGCGAGAAAAACTTGTTGGCGGACTCGCCGGTCCTGCTGTAGCCCATATCACACGTCCCCCTCTACACGGCACGATGGTCTGTGACGTCTTCCCGCGGTCACCGGGCGGCCCACACACCACCCATCGACTGGCGCTGGCCGCTCGCCGGCGGTGCCACGGGATCTCCCGGGCCCGTCGGCCGGTCGCTGGAGATGGGCAGACAGACGGTGAAGGTGGTTCCCCTCCCCTGGATCGAATCCACAGTGACACCGCCTTTGTGCTGATCGACCAAGCGCTGCATCGTGGCGAGGCCGAGCCCGGTCCCCTGTCCCTCGCCCTTGGTGGTGAAGAACGGATCGAAGGCACGCGACTGCGTCTCTGCGTCCATGCCACATCCGTTGTCGGTGACCTCGATATAGATGCAGGGGGGCGGTACCCCCGCCACACATTCGCCATCTGTCCGGCACGACCGCACCCTCACTCGGATCACTCCGCGTCGCTCCTCGCCTTCGGGGTCGGTGCGCCGCGCGTCGACGATGGCATCGCGCGCGTTGACGCACAGGTTCATCACCACCTGGTGGAGCTGCTCGGGATCCCCCCATAGGGACGATACGTTCCCCTCCACGTCCAGCTCGATGTCGATGCCTCCCTTCAGCGTCCCACGCAGAAGCCGCACGACCTGCCCGCAGAGATCCCCGGGATCGAGCATCTGCATCCCCGGGTCGCGCTTGCGGCTATAGGCAAGGAGCTGCTGGGTCAGCTTCGCGCCGTGCTGCGCCGCGTCCATGACGTTGTCCAGACACGAACGGATCTCGCCATCCGCATCGAGCTGGGCGAGTTCCAGATTGCCCATCATGCCGGCGAGCAGATTGTTGAAGTCGTGGGCGATACCGGCAACGAGCTGTCCGAGCAGCTCCATCTTCATGGAGTGGCCTGCCTGTGCCTCAAGCTGGCGCTGCACACTGATGTCCTGGGCCACGCCCACCGCCCCGACTACCTCGTCCAGATGGCCCCAGATCGGCGTGATCCGTGCCATCAGGGCGCGTCCCTGAAAGGTGTCGTCGACGTTGACCTGCCGGCCGGTGAGGGCTGTGGCGTTGCCCGCGGTGATCTGATGGCAGCCGGCGAACGCCTCCGCGATGTGCCGCCCCAACAAATCGGCGGCATCGAGTCCCATGGCGGTGAGACCCGCCCCACCGCAATAGCTGATCACCCCATCCCGGTTCACCGCCCAGACCACGGCCGGGAGATACTCCATGATGTGTTGCTGGCGTTCCTCACTCTCCCGTAGTAGAGCCTGGAGCTGCAGGCGGTGCATCGCCACCTGGAGCCGGATCTTGAGCTGGGAGAGATTGACTGGCTTGACCAGATAGTCGTCGGCGCCGGCGCGCAAGGCGGCCTCCACGTCGGTCAGCTCGGCGCGAGCGGTGAGCATCAGGATCTGGACGTCACCACCGACCCGGTGCTGGCGCACCGCCCGGCACAGCTCCAACCCGTCCATGCCCGGCATCACCCAATCGACGATGAGGATCGGCGGTGCCTTGGCCTGAAACACCTGCCAGGCCTTGTCCCCATCCTCACAGGCGATCACCTGATGCCCCCAACTCTCCAGGAGCCGAACCAGGGAACTGCGCGTGACGGTATCGTCTTCTGCGATAAGGACTACCACCCAGACCTTATCGGTAAGCCACGGCAAAAATTACACAGCGAGGAGATCCGATCACCGTACAGCGCGTTGGTACGAACCGACACCCTTCGGCGACCCCGGTCGAGGCCTAGCCCGCATTTCTCACCAGGGATCGTTGCGAGAGCGTGCAAACGTCGGTAGATCCTGGCTGGCCCACAAATCCGAGCCCGCAGGCAGGCTTGCGGCCTGTCGAGGACTCGGACGAGGACACGGCCAGGAGATGCGGGCGGTTGCGCGCTCGCAGCAGATGCATGGTGAGAAATGCGGGCTACGCGGCGGCACGGCATGACGTCCCCCTACGCCAACCCCGGCCCGCCGGTAGGGGGCGGGCACGGGCCGCCCTAGTTACCGGCGACGCGGTCCCTAGCCATCCACGAATAGATCGGTGGAGAGGTATCGGTCGCCACGATCGCACAGGATGGTGACGACCACTCCGTCCTCCAGCCCGGCTGCCACTCGCAGGGCGCCCGCGACCGCACCGCCACTGGACATCCCCACCAGCACCCCCATCTCCCGAGCCAGCCGTCGGGTGGTCGCGATGGCCTCGGCGCGCGAGATGTCGAGGACCGTGTCCACCCGCTGGGGCTCGTAGATCTTCGGCAAATACTCCTTGGGCCAGCGGCGGATACCGGGGATCTGACTCCCTTCGTCCGGCTGCAATCCGACGACTTGCACCGCCGGGCTGCGCTCCTTGAGGAACCGTGAGTTGCCCATGATGGTGCCGGTCGTACCCATGGCGGAGACGAAGTGGGTGATCCGTCCTCCGGTCTGCGCCCAGATCTCCGGGCCGGTGGTGCGATAGTGGGCGAGCCAGTTGTCCGGGTTGGAGAACTGATCGAGGCTCACCCCCTGCCCGGCCGCGACCATCTCCGCGGCCCGGTCGATCGCCCCCTCCATGCTGGCCGTGCCCGGGGTGAGGACGAACTCGGCACCGTACGCCGCCATGGCGGCACGGCGCTCGACGGTCATGGTGTCGGGCATCACCAGGGTCATGCGGTATCCGCGGCTCGCCGCGATCATCGCCAGGGCGATTCCCGTGTTCCCCGAGGTGGCCTCGATGATCCGATCGCCGGGGCGAATCTCGCCACGCTCCTCGGCACCGCGGATCATCGACAGGGCGGCCCGGTCCTTCACCGAACCACCGGGGTTATTGCCCTCCAGCTTGGCGAGGACCTCGACCCCACCCGGACGTTCCCCGCCCAGCAACGGTGAGAGGTCGATCACCGGGGTATTACCGACCAGCTCCTCAAGCTTCGCCATGATGCCTCCTCATGATGACCGCACTTTGAGCCCACCCCCGCCCATGGGGACACTGGTCTCGCCACCCCACCTGCGCCTCTCACGAGACATCGGCCTGCCGCCAGACTACCCTGCGCTGCCTCGATCTCCCAAGGGGGTGAGCGGTTCCCGACGACCAGCAGTGCAGCGACCGCGGCGAGGAGACTCCATGTCCATCGGCCACGCCCCGCATCTCGCCCATCTCCCATCCGTAACGGCCTGGTAGCCGCCAGTGGCGCGCCTCCTGACGCTGCTCTGCGCCACCACGCTGCTCGCTGTCCCACCGTGCGCGCGGGCGGCGGGCGCATCGCCACCCCTGTTGACCCGTAACCAGTACGCGCCCTTTCTGGCCTTCTACGATCCACCGCCCCTCCCGGCCGGCCATCCCCGGGAGTGGCGGCTAGCGGCCGCCCTCGACTACTCCAGCCTGTTCCAGGACCAGGGGGACAGCCAGACCGGCGGCGTCGTCGACATGGAGCTGGCCCGCCTCGCCCTCCATGCAGGCCGGCGGGTCGGCAGACGGCTGGCCGTCGACATCGAGGTGCCCTTCATCTGGACGGGCGGCGGATTTCTCGACGATTTCGTCAGCGACTGGCACTCCACCTTCGGTCTGCCCAACGGCAACCGAGATCGGGCGCCATCGGATCTCCACCGCTATCGCCTGACGATCGGTGGGGATAAGGTCATCGACAGCGACCAAGGGGGGGCCGGTCTCGGCGACCTCTCCGCGAGCCTCACTTTTCTCATCACACGGAGCGACGCCCCGATCGCCGCAGCGGTACGTATCGGCATGAAGGCACCGACCGCCGGCGATGAGCTTTCGCTGCGCGGCAGCGGGGGCTGGGACTATGCCCTCGGCCTGATCGGTGAAGGCCGATGGTCGGCGTGGAGCGCCGCCGTTCACCTGGCGGCGGTCTACCCGACGGGGGTCGCCGAGGTGGACGTCGAGCCCTTCGCCACCGGCTTGCTCAACCTCACCTGGCAGTTCGTCGACGGACTGGATCTGGTCGGCGAGCTCGCGGGTCGCACCAGCCCCTTCGACACCGGCGTGGAGATCTTCGACGACCCTGCCCTGGAGCTGCGCCTCGGGGTGCGCAAGACGGTGGGTCACATCTCGGCGATCGAGGTGGCCTTCGTGGAAGACCTCACCCACCGCACCACCCCGGACTTCAGCGTCCACCTCGCATGGCGCCTCACCCCCGGTGAGTGACGGCTACGTGACCTCCCTCTCCGCATCACCGCGGAGACACCGAGCGCGCAGAGATGGGGGATGAGGCCGTGGGGTCAGAGAACTCGAGAACATTCGGCCCGGGGTGATTCGCAGGCGCCGTCACTCCGATCGTCCCTCGACCCACCTGCCTTCGGGAGAGAGCCCCTCGCGCCAGAGCGAGTCTTCATGGGCGGGCTCGCAGAGGATAAGGAGCACTGTTGGCTCTCTCGCCCAGACACAAAGCCACCAAGGGGGCCGGGCAAAGGGGAGCCAACCACTGCGTCCTGTGCGCCTCTGCGGTCACTC
>Ga0210096_1000626_pt1 | contig 12112 bp, 12 predicted proteins | sample China_Galinas_PW_4_FD_184864 | JGI IMG/M metagenome (GOLD analysis project Ga0210096, IMG submission 184864) | Wetland microbial communities from San Francisco Bay, California, USA, that impact long-term carbon sequestration - China_Galinas_PWA_D2... | ecosystem: Environmental > Aquatic > Marine... | reverse complement strand
TTGTCCATCCTGGATAACCGGGAGTGCTAGCGGCCCGGGGAACCCGGAACGGGGAGATAGTCGCTGCCGATGCATGCCTGGAATTGCACCTGGCCGGGATTTTGTGCGCGGGAATTTATGACACTTGCCATCGGCGGGATCGGGCTGTGACTGCCCGGCAGAGGCCCGCAGTGGGGGCATCGCGGTATTCCTGAATCTCTACGGGATCTTCCCACGATGCACCTCGATTGGCGGATACGGGCTCACACTGACCTGCCCCGCCGGCGATATCTTCCTGCCTGCCATCGACGGAAAGAAAAAATTCCAATTAAGAACAGCTAGTTGAGATGTGTTTATCCTGTGTCTGGTGTTTCGGGGCGGGCTCGGTAGATGACCCGACTACAATCGAATCGCTGAAAACGCCGTGAATACTGCTATAGCTTATAACATAGGCGCACCGGTAAGGACAAAAGCGTTGTCGGACCCACGAACAATACTCAGACCCCGGGGCCGCGGGCGTGACACAAACGGAAGGTCACCGCTGGGGATTACGGCCACCATGCTCCTGCTGTTCGCCCTCGGTCCGAACGGAGGTGTGGCGCGGGCTGAACCCGCCGCGATGCCCCCCTGGGAGGATCAACTGGCGGGGTTGGAGGGGGTGTACATCGACGCGGATATCGTCGGTGCGGATATCGCGATGATGGTGACCGAGGAGGAGATTGAGACGGAGATGCGGACCCGGTTGTGGGAGGCCGGAGTCTGGGTATTCGAGACCCCTGACGACGAAAGGAACGCCCCCCTGCTGACACTGACCTTTATCGCCGAGCCCGTCGAGCCCGTTTTTCCCACTGACGAGGGCGACGTGGTCCGCGTCTACCCGATTTTCATCGATCTGAACCTGACCGAACCCGTCACCGGCATCAAGCGTGCGGAATCCGAAGTCACGCAAACCCTGGTCGGCCAGACCTGGTGGACCCACGTGCAGGCCTGGGCGATGGAACGGACCATGCGCCACATCGCCTGCCTCGCAGTCAAGAAGGCGTTGGATCAGTTTATCGAGGACTTCGAGGCGGCGCGCCACCCGCAGAGGGATAAACTGGTGATACGGTGACGCTCGTGTTTCCGTGGTGCTTGCCGAGTCCGTCCGGTACCGGGGTCAGAACAGCGTATAGATAAAGGGTGCAACGGCTGAGCCCTGGGCGAATATTAACAGTCCTCCCAGCAGCAGCATCACCAGAACGATCGGTAGCAGCCAGAATTTCTTACGTTCCTTCATGAACGCCCAGAGGTCTTTGAGGAGGTCCAGCATTAGAAGGGTCTCTCCAGATTTTCTATTTTCGGTTGCCTGCTGCGGACGCGATAGCTTTGCGCGTTACTGTCGAGCCGGCGCGACATCGGGTCGGTTCTGAATGACCGCATGACGAGGCCCATCGGCAGGAAGATCCCGAAGAACAACACCCCTAGGATCAGGCGCTGATTGATCCAGCCGACGACATCGCCGATCTTCATCCACACCGAATAGATCGGTCCGAGTGCCCCGGGTGAGGCGAGTCCGAGCCCGACGAACACGGCCGCGGCGGCCCAAGGCCACAAGGGCAGGCCAAGATCCCAGATCCATGGGATGAGCAAGCCGAAGAACAGGACTAGCATGGCGCCCATGATCAGTCCGAACTGACGCAGTCGCGTCTTGCCCACGGTAGGTTTGACGGCATTCATTTCTGCTGCGTATGGGTCAGTCCAGCTCGAACTCGTCCTTCCAGGATTCGTCTTTCTCGATGTCAGGCTGGTCGGTCTTGGCCAGCAGGAAATTTTCCACCACCAGATAGTCCATTTCGGTGCGCATGAAGCAGCGCCAGGCGTCCGTTGGGGTGCAGACGATCGGTTCACCACGCACGTTGAACGACGTGTTGACCAGTACAGGACATCCCGAGCGGGCCTCGAATGCCTTCAGCAGGGCATGGTAGCGCGGGTTGGTTTCCTCGTGCACCGTCTGAATACGGGCCGAGTAGTCCACGTGCGTGATGGCGGGCAGTGTCGAGCGCGGCACTTTGAGTTTGTCGATCCCGAACAGCTTCTGCTGCGCTTCGGTGACGGGGAGTCGTATCGACGCCTTTACCGGCGCGACCAGCAGCATGTAAGGGCTGGGGCGGTCCTGGTCGAAGTAGTCCGCCACCCTGTCGGCGAGGATGGAAGGGGCGAAGGGACGAAACGACTCGCGATATTTGATCTTCAGGTTCATGATCGACTGCATCTTTGCCGAACGCGGGTCACCGATAATGGAGCGCGCACCCAGGGCCCGGGGACCGAACTCCATGCGTCCCTGAAACCAGCCGACGACATGGTCGGCATCGAGTATCTCGGCCAGATTCGGCATCAGCGCCTCGTCGTCCAGTACCTGATAGACCGCCCCCTGCGCGTCCAGTTGCGCCCGGATGTCATCCGCTCCATAGCGTGGCCCGAGGTAGGAACCGCGCATCCGGTCCGGTCGTTCGACGCGGCGTTCGGCGTTGTCGAGTCCGTACCAGGCGACCAGTGCCGCCCCGAGCGCACCGCCGGCGTCCCCAGCGGCCGGCTGGATCCAGATGTCGTCGAAGATTCCGGCGCGCAGCAGCTCGCCGTTGGCCACGCAGTTGAGCGCAACCCCACCCGCCAGGCACAGGTTCTCCGCGCCGGTTTCCTTCCGAAGCGTGTGTCCCAGGCGTAGAACGACGGTCTCGGTGACCTTCTGGATCGAGGCGGCGATATCCATCTCCCGCTGGGTCAGGTCGCCTTCCGGGCGGCGGGGTGGTGCCCCGAACAGCCGGTCGAAGCGGGCGTTGGTCATGGTGAGACCGGTGCAGTAATTGAAGTAGCGCATGTCGAGCCGAAAGGTCCCGTCGTCCTTGATGTCGATCAGCTCGTCCTGGATGAGATCGACGTAGCAGGGCTCTCCATAGGGAGCGAGACCCATCAGCTTGTACTCGCCGGAATTGACCTTGAACCCCGTGTAGTAGGTGAAGGCCGAATAGAGCAGTCCCAGGGAATGGGGAAAGTCGATCTCCCACAACGCCGTCAACCGGTTTCCCTCTCCGAGCCACGCGGAGGTCGTGGCCCACTCACCGACCCCGTCGAGACACAACACCGCGGCTTTCTCGAACGGTGACGGGAAGAAGGCCGAGGCCGCATGCGACTGATGGTGCTCGGCGAACAGGAGCGGCGGTAGGTTACCTCGGCCGGTCCCGCCGAGCGCGGACAGTTCTTTTTTCAGCGTGCCCTTGAGATAGAGCTTTTCCTTCAGCCATACGGGCATGGCCGCGATGAACGAGCGAATCCCGTGCGGCGCATAAGACAGGTAGGTTTCCAGCAGGCGCTCGAACTTGACCAGCGGCTTGTCGTAGAAAACGATGCGGTCGAGGTCCTGCAGCCGGATACCGGCCTCAGCGATACAGAAACGGACGGCATTGCCGGGAAAGCCCGCATCGTGCTTCCTGCGCGTAAAGCGCTCTTCCTGAGACGCGGCGACGATCTGGTCGTCGCGCAGTAGCGCAGCGGCACTGTCGTGGTAATAGGCCGAGATCCCGAGCGTGTATCTCGTCATGGCATGATAGTCTGGGTGAGTGGTGCCGTATGGGTCACTGCGTCACATGAGGCGGATTCGGGCCTGCCGGGGTCCGCTATCTGCACTGGAACTGGAACTACTGAAGCGTCGTCTCGGCGTGTGTTTCATTTCGCAGTGCCGATGCCAGTCCGCCGTGCAGGAGAAACAGCTCGGCGACCCGACGATGTCCGGCGTCATCCCAGTGAAAGTCGTCGCGGATGAACAGCTCGCGGATGGTGCGTGCATTGGCCGCATCGTTGTCTGAGATGAAATCCGGGAACAGGTTGATGAAGTGCGCCCCGTTTTCCTGGCTCCATGTACGCCAGATCCTGACCTGCATCGATTCCAGGTCCTTGTAAAAAATCTGTGCGGGCCAGGGATAGACGACGATCGTCAGGTCGATCCCGTAGGGGCGGATCAGTTTCACCAGCCAATCCATGTGCTCCCGCATGCGCGCCACACCCCTTTCTCCGTACTGATCGTACAGGGTCTCGTCGATCGTCCAGAGTCCTCTGGGGTTTTCGATCGCGAGGTTGAGTTGCTCCACTTCGGCCGCCCTGGCTGTCCCGCCGAGTTTGAACGCCCTGGGTATTCCGTAGAGTATGCTGTACTCCTTCAGAAAACGCTTGATGTATGAGTCGTCGTTGGAACCGACGACGACGTCCCGTTCATCGATCGTATATTGCCTGGCTTCGTCCTGCGCGTCGGAGATGTCGATGAACACCACCAGGTGCGTGAAACGCAGCCCGACCTCTTCCAGCAGGTAGCGGATCTTACGGTAATAGATCGCAGGCGAATAACTCGACACACCCGCATTCAGGATCTCGACGCCCCTCGGGTGGAAGTGGGTGTCCAGGATGCCGACGAAGGTATCTTCATAGTTCATCCCCACACCCTCGGTGAAGGAGTCGCCGATGAACACGGCCCTGGGACCATCCGCATGCAGGGGGACCTCTCGCGTCTCCCTGTCCTTGAAACCGAGGGAGTTCGTATGGATCTGATAGCCGCGTCCCCAACTGGCGGGCATCGAGACATTCTTCTTCAGGTCATGATGGTACAGGGGCGATCGTGTCCGGTATTTACGGTTCAGGCCCCTGGCCTTGTCGATCACGGAATAATAAAAGCTGTCTCCCGTGATCATCCTGAACGCGGCACCGAGCGATAGGTCGGCGATCAACAGACAGACGACTGCCAGCAAGGCCCCCGATGTGCGGGGATAACGGTTGAAGATCCGCGTCTTCCGTGTCACCGGTTCCGATGTGGTGTCCATCTGTTCGACCGGTGCCTCGCGACCGCCCAGGCCGTTGATTGGCTGGCAAGGTTCGGCCCGGCGCTGGGAGGACCCGACAAAACGCGACCTGTACCGGGGGCTATGGCAATCGTGGGGATCCGCGACGGGTGTCGGTCCGCAGGGGTTTTCAATGTCGGCTTGGACGCTTCGGGACCCACAACGCGGAAATGACGATTCACGAGGATGTCTGAACTGGTCGGAGTGAGAGGATTCGAACCTCCGACCCCTGCCTCCCGAAGGCAGTGCTCTACCAGGCTGAGCTACACTCCGAATCGATCAGTACTTGCGCTGTACCGAGAACTCCGCCAGCGCGGTGAGCGCATCCCTGAACTCGGAATCCGGCAACCCCCGTAGCGAAGCCATCGCACTATCGGCCTCCCTGCGTGCAATCCGATCAGTGTAAGCAATGGCTCCCGTGGATTCAATCGCCTCCAGTACCGCGTCGATCTTTTCCAGTCCGCCTTCCTCGATGGCCTTGCGGATCAGGCCGGCCTGGGATTCGGTTCCGTTATGCATGGCGTAGATGAGCGGTAGCGTGGGCTTCCCCTCTGCCAGGTCGTCACCGATGTTTTTGCCCATCTCGAAACTGGAGGCGCTGTAATCGAGGACGTCGTCGATCAGTTGAAATGCGGTTCCCAGGTGCATGCCGTAGTTCGCCATGGCGTCTTCCTGCTGACGCGCCAATCCACCCAGAACCGCGCCGAGCTGGCTGGCGGCCTCGAACAGCTTGGCGGTCTTGGACTGGATCACCTCCATATAGCGCGCCTCGGTCGTGTCGGCATCGTGGCAGTTCAGCAGTTGCAGGACCTCACCTTCCGCGATGGTGTTAGTGGCGTGGGAGAGGATGTCCATGACCCGCATGTCATCGACCTCCACCATCATCTCGAAGGCACGCGAATAAAGGAAATCACCGACCAGCACGCTCGCCTCGTTGCCCCACAAGGCATTTGCGGTCTCCTGCCCGCGCCGTAGTTCGGACGCATCGACCACGTCGTCGTGCAGCAGCGTCGCGGTATGAATGAACTCGATGATCGCCGCCAGATGGATGTGCATCCGGGCGCTGTACCCACAGGCGCGGGCGCTCAGCAGCACCAGCATCGGGCGCAGACGCTTTCCGCCGCTCTGGACGATATAGTTGCCGAGCTGGTTAATGAGCGCGACCTCCGAATGCAGTCTATGGTAAATGAGGTCATTTACCGCAGACATGTCGGCAGACACCAGCGCTGTGATTTGATCTACGACCATGGTGTTTGGGGGAGGAGCTGTCCGGCTGAGCATGCTAGGGAGGCCGTCAGTCGTCGTCAAGGCATTGATTGACCTGCCGGCGGCGTGCGGATAAAATCCGCCGTCTTTCTCCGGGGGTTCAACCGCTCCCGATGCGGGTTTGAGGAGATCTGGGTTATGTACGCGGTGATTTCGACCGGCGGAAAGCAGTACAGGGTGTCTAAGGGAGACGTGATTCGCGTCGAAAAGCTGAATGTCGACGAAGGTGACTCGGTCGATATCGCCGAGGTGCTGATGATCGGTGACGGTGAAGACCTCGAGATCGGAGCCCCTCGTGTCGACGGCGGAAAGGTGACCGCGAAGGTCAGGTCGCATGGGCGCCGCAAGAAGATAGAGATCATCAAGTTCAACCGGCGCAAACACCACAGAAAGCAGATGGGTCACCGGCAGGGTTACACCGAGTTGGAGATCACCGGAATTACCCGATAGGCAGGGTCCGAAATGGCACACAAAAAAGCAGGCGGAAGTACCCGCAACGGTCGCGATTCAGAGTCCAAGCGGCTCGGCGTAAAGCGATTCGGCGGACAGGCCGTCACTGCCGGCAGCATCATCGTGCGCCAGCGCGGCACCAAGTTTCATCCCGGACGCAACGTCGGTTGCGGCAAGGACTACACACTGTTTGCCACGGCCGACGGTAATGTCGTATTCGAGACCAAGGGGCCCAGGAAGCGTAAGTTCGTCAGCGTGCAACCGGCCTGAAGCACGCCGGGACCGCACCCCGGTCCACCATGTGGTCTTCGTGAAGCCCCCTGCGGGGCTTTTTTCGTGTGGGATTTCCCTGGCCAGCCATATCCGACGCGGTTGAAGACAGGCGTGTTGCAGTTGCGCCACCGAGGCAGGGCGAATCGGAAAGGATCAGGAATTCACGACCATGAAACTGATCGACGAGGCCAGCATCACCGTTGAGGCCGGCAATGGCGGCCACGGATGCGTCAGCTTTCGCCGGGAGAAGTACATTCCGCGCGGTGGTCCCGACGGTGGTGACGGGGGCGACGGGGGCAGCGTATATCTGAAGGCCGACAAGTCCATCAATACCCTGGCCGACTTCCGCCACACGCGCCGCTTTCATGCCGGGCGCGGACAGGATGGCTCCGGGCGCAACCGGACCGGGAGCAAGGGAGAGGACCTGCGAATCTCCCTACCCCCGGGTACGGTGGTGCGGGATGTCGATACTGGGGAACTTATCGGCGATCTGCTGCGTGACGGGCAGGAGATTCTCGTTGCCGAGGGCGGGCGCCACGGGCTCGGCAACACCCGTTTCAAGAGCTCGACCAACCGCACGCCCCGGCAGAGTACGCAGGGCACGGAGGGAGAGTCCCGTACACTATTCCTGGAACTCAAGCTACTCGCCGACGTTGGCCTGCTGGGGCTGCCGAACGCCGGCAAATCGACGCTGATCTCGAGGCTCTCAGCGGCGCGTCCGCGGATCGCGGAGTACCCATTCACGACCTTGCAGCCGCATCTCGGCGTGGTCAGTCTCGGCGAACACGAGCGTTTCGTGATGGCCGATGTCCCCGGTCTGATCGAGGGGGCCGCGGAAGGCGCTGGGCTCGGGACCCGCTTTCTGAAACACCTGTCGCGAACCCGCCTGCTCCTGCACCTGGTCGATGTGGCGCCGTTCGATCCTGCCAGCGAGCCCGTTGCCGCGGTGAGGACGATCGAAGATGAGTTGTCCCGCCACGGCGCAGGGCTATACGATCGGGAGCGCTGGCTGGTGTTGAACAAGATCGATCTGTTGCCCGAGTCCCGCAGGGAAGCGCACTGCGAGGCGATCGTAGAACGAATTGGCCGGGACCTGCCCGTTTACCGGATATCGGCCGCGACCGGCGAAGGGACTGAGACCCTGAAGTACGATATCTGGAAATTTCTCCAACGATAGTTTGGCTACGAACAGGGACAATTCTGGGACCGCGCGCTGGGTCGTGAAGATAGGCAGTGCGCTGATCACGCGCAACGGCCGAGGCCTGGCCACCGACGCCATCGCGCTGTGGGCGCACCAGATCGCCCGGCTCAGGGAGCAGAGAACCGAGATCGTGCTGGTGTCTTCCGGTGCGGTGGCCGAAGGAATGGCCCGTCTCGGATGGGCCGTGCGGCCGCATGCATTGAACGAGCTCCAGGCCGCGGCCGCGGTCGGCCAGGCCGGGCTGGTACAGGCCTACGAGACCAATTTCAAGACCCATGGCATGCATAGCGCGCAGGTGCTTCTCACCCACGAGGACCTGAAGGACCGGCGCCGGTATCTGAACGCGCGTTCCACCCTGTGCAAGTTACTGTCCCTTGGTGTGATTCCGGTCGTGAACGAGAACGACACGGTCGCGATCGACGAGATCCGTTTCGGTGACAACGATACGCTCGCCGCACTGGTGGCCAATCTGGTGGGTGCCGAGCTACTGGTCATCCTCACCGACCGCGACGGCGTGTTCGACAGCGATCCGGTGCACAACCCGAACGCACGCTTGATCGAGTCCGCGCGCGTCGACGATCCAATACTGGATAGGGTCGCTGGTCCCAGCAGTGGGTCGCTCGGGTTGGGCGGCATGGTAACCAAGGTCAGTGCTGCCCGGCGCGCGGCGCGTTCCGGTACGACGACCGTCATTGCCCCCGGCTACCGGGTGAGGGTGCTGGAGGACATCCACGCGGGCGAGCCGATCGGCACGCGATTGCTGCCCGTCGAGGTGCCGCTGGCGGCTCGAAAACAATGGCTGGCGAACCAGTTGCGCGCCTCGGGCGTGCTGCAGATCGACGATGGCGCGGTGCGCGTGTTGCGGTCCTCGGGGCGCAGCCTGCTCCCGATCGGGGTGACCCGTGTGTACGGCGATTTCCAGCGCGGCGAGATGGTGGTGTGCCGGGACGAGAGAGGGCGCGAGGTCGCCAGGGGTCTGATCAATTACGGCGCCCAGGAGACGCGTTCGATCATGGGCCATCCGAGTGGTCGAATCGAGTCCCTGCTGGGCTATGTCGACGAACCGGAACTCATCCACCGGGACAACATGGTCGTTATGGAAGGGGGAGCGTCATGGACCGGACTGTGAGGGAAACCGGGCGCGGCGGGTTTTGAGCCGGCGCGTTGCGCGAGGTCGCAGTTGCGCAAAGGAAAAGGCCGGCCCTGGCGGGTCGGCCTTTCGGTGTCTGGCGGTTTTGCGCAGGTCTCACATGGCCTTGATCATGGCGTTCAGGCGGCTCTTTCGCCGTGCCGCCGTGTTCCTGTGCAGGAAACCCTTGCCGACACTGGAATCGATGACGGGCACTGCGGACTTGTATGCCGCTGCCGCCTTTTCCCTGTCGCCTTCCCTGACCGCGTTGAGCACACGCTTGACGTGGGTGCGCAAACGCGACTCCTGACTGTGATTGAGGCTGCGGCGCTTTTCCGCCTGCCGGGCGCGCTTGATGGATGAGGCGATATTAGCCAAGGGTTGCTCCGATAAAGACCTGTCGCTGAAAAGCCGCGTACTATGCGAAAGTTCCTGCCCAAAGTCAACGCCGCAAGGCGGACCCGACCGCCAGGGTGTCGGGAGGTACCCCAGCCGACGGCGCGGACTTGCCGGGACGGTCCGTCTGACCGAAACTTTGCGCCTTTCTACGGCCAGCCTCCGCCTGGAGGATTGACGATAGCGGCGATGCCGACGGGGACAAAAAACACTTGAGCCGGAAACTCTTTCAAGCAACGGCCGTGGTGTCCGCGATGACGATGGTCTCGCGTGTCTTCGGGTACCTGCGGGACGTGGTCATCGCGATCTCGTTCGGCGCCACCGGCGGGACCGACGCCTTCTTCGTCGCCTTCCGGATACCGAATTTGCTGAGACGCCTGTTCGCCGAGGGTGCATTTTCTCAGGCCTTCGTACCGGTGTTCACCGAGTACAGGGAGCAGCGCAACCGCGCGGAACTTCGGGACCTGATCGATCACGTCGCCGGCACTCTCACCCTGGTGCTGGGGCTTGTGACCGGGCTCGGGATCATTGCTGCGCCTGTTGTCATCACGGTGTTCGCTCCGGGATTCGTCGGGGACCAGCCACAGTTCTCGCTGGCCTCGGGGATGCTACGCATCACCTTTCCTTACCTGATGTTCATCTCCCTGACCGCGCTTGCCGGTGGCATCCTGAACAGCCTCGGGCGATTCGCGGTCCCGGCTTTCACCCCCGTATTGCTGAACCTGTCCCTGATCGGCGCTGCACTCCTGCTGGCCCCGCGCATGGAGCAACCGGTCACGGCGCTGGCCTGGGGGGTGTTCGTCGCGGGAATCGCGCAACTGTCGTTTCAGGCACCGTTTCTCTACCGGCTCGGTGTAATGCCCCGTCCGAGAATCCGCCGGGCGCACAAGGGCGTACGGCGGATTCTCAAGCTGATGGTCCCCGCGCTATTCGGTACCTCCGTGGTCCAGATCAACCTCCTGTTCGACACCCTGATCGCCTCGTTCCTCGCTGCGGGCAGTATCTCCTGGCTCTACTTCTCGGACCGTTTCGTCGAGCTTCCGCTGGCACTGTTCGGGGTCGCGATCGCGACGGTGATCCTACCCCTGCTTTCGCGCCAGCATTCCCGCGACACCCCGCAAGGTTTCAGCGAGACAATGGACTGGGCCCTGCGTCTGGCACTGATCATCGCGGTCCCGGCGATGGTGGGTCTGGTGATGCTGGCAGGGCCGATTCTGGTGACCCTGATCCAGTACCGGGCCTTCAGTTTCTCCGATACACAGATGGCGCGGCTGAGTCTGATGGCCTACGCGGTCGGGTTACCGGCCTTCATCCTGATCAAGGTGCTTGCGCCAGGTTACTATTCCCGACAGGACACACGGACCCCGGTGCGCATCGGCATCATCGCCATGCTCGCGAACATGGGTCTCAACGTCATCTTCGTGATCCCCTGGTTCCTGCTGGGAATCCCCGGACCCCACTCGGGACTCGCGCTCGCCACCTCTCTTTCCGCCTGCCTGAATGCCGGGCTTCTGTTTCGCCGGCTCCGCGATCAGGGGATCTTCCAGCCCACCCCCGGCTGGTCCGGCCTGTCCCGGCGTATCGCCGCGGCGGCCACGGTGATGGGGGTGGTGCTGTGGTCCGCCTCCCCGGCACTGGCCGAGTGGAGTGCGTGGCCCGCCTGGGAGCGGGGCCTGGTGCTGGGTGCGCTCATCACGCTAGGGACCGGCACCTATGTCGCGACGCTCTACGCGCTCGGGATTCGGCCGCGGCAACTGCTGCTCAGGCGAGCCGAGTAGCCTGCTTGCCTAAGGCGATTTCGGTCAAATGATAGTCCATCCTGTTTGTCTTTTCGTCCGTCCTCTGTGTTGCGACAACCGTTCCATGGTTCGACGACGCGCCTGTGGTCGCGCTTTGATCTCGAACAAAGATCCGGCACGATCGGGTGTGCCATTTTCCGGCAATCGCCATAACGCCCCCGAAAATTCCGATATACCCGTCGCGGACAGGTTTTTAACGAGAAAGTAGTGTGTCATATTCGTTTCGTGGCAAGGCGCGATGACGCGTGAGCCGCTCTATTGCAAGGAATCGCAACGCCGCCACGGGACGAAGACGGTGTGCGTGCCGGGAAAATCTGTCCGTGACGGGTATATACTGAGACACTTTGTCCATCGGCATGGAACTGATACGGGGCTTTCATAACCTGCGACCCCGACACCGGGGTTGTGTCGCGACGATCGGGAATTTTGACGGGGTTCATCTCGGCCATCAGACCGTCCTTGGCCAGTTGGCGAACAAGGGCGCCGAGCGGGGATTGCCCACGCAGGTCATTATCTTCGAGCCGTTGCCACGTGAGTTCTTCGCGGGCGCGAGATCGCCAGCCCGCCTGACGCGTTTCCGCGAAAAGGTGCTGGCTCTGCGGCGTTTCTCCGTGGACCGGCTACTGTGTATGCGTTTCAATCGAGGCCTGGCGAATATGACGCCCGATGAATTCGTCCGGCGCATCCTGGTCGATGGCCTGGGAGTGAACTACCTGGTGGTGGGGGACGACTTTCGATATGGCCGAGAACGGGG
>Ga0210096_1000625_pt1 | contig 12121 bp, 13 predicted proteins | sample China_Galinas_PW_4_FD_184864 | JGI IMG/M metagenome (GOLD analysis project Ga0210096, IMG submission 184864) | Wetland microbial communities from San Francisco Bay, California, USA, that impact long-term carbon sequestration - China_Galinas_PWA_D2... | ecosystem: Environmental > Aquatic > Marine... | reverse complement strand
ACCCGCAGGGTGATGACCGGGTGGCCAGGGAATCCACGCAAGGACACGGAAAGTGTGGCGTGAATTGTTGCCCCGTCTCACGGCTTCCGGCGGGGTCCCAGACGGTGCGGCAGGGCGGCTTGTGAAACGCGGGAACCCAGGAAGTTAGGGGGGTGCCCCCCCGATGGCTCTCTACCTGGTTTCCTGGGTTCCCGCGTGGATCGATCTTGGGTGAGCCGACGAATATGGTCCCACGTTCGACCTTGACCGGTCCCTGATTCCCCGGTAGTTAATCCCAGCCATGGTGATTCTTGCGCGCCGACTGTTGCCGCTTCTACTGCTTCTGCTCGTCCCGGCGAGCCGGCTATCGGCGGCGGTCCCAGCCCCGGACTTCACTTTGCCGAACTACGCCGGCGGCAGCTATCACTTGGCGGAGAGCCGCGGTAAAGAGGTGGTCGTGGTGTTCGCCTGGGCCTCCTGGTGAGTGCAATGCCGGGAGGAGTTTCCTCTCATCAATCGATTGGTCGCGGCGGTTGATGGTCTACCGGTACGGGTGCTGGGCGTGAACATGCAGGAGAAGCCGCGTCAGATCGCCCGTACGCAGAGCCAGCACAAGCTGCAATTCGACATCCTCGTCGATGCCGCCGGAGCGTTTGCGCGCCGCTACGGCATCTACGGGCTACCGCAGGTGATGGTGATCGACAAGCAGGGACGCTTGCGGTATCGCGACTACGGTCTCCCATCCGACGTGGTCAACACCCTCAAGGCATTGCTTGCGGAGGAATAGGAAGGCTCCCTGGAGGACGTTCCCAGGGAGCCTCGGTGTGCGAAATGGCGTGGGCTTCGCCTAGCGGCTCTTCTTGCGCTTGCGGGCCGCCATGATGCGCTGGTAGCCGTTGATCAGGTCATCGTCGAAGCTGCCACGAACGATCTCCGCACGGACGGCCTTCTCTGCTTGCGCCATGTCCATGTTCTGGATCGGCATCTTGAGTTTCTTGACGATGGTGATGCCACGCTTGAGAGTAACTCCGTAGTGATCTGCATCGTAGTATGCGACCGAGATCTTCGCCTTCTCACGGATTGCTTTTACATTCGGCGTGCGTGGCTTCCTCTTGAAGCGGGTAGTCAGAGGTAGCTCGGTCAACCCAAGATCTTTTGTCCGTGGCATGCGTCCTCTCCTTACAGAAAAACCTCGAAAAGTGAAATGTTGAAAAAATTATAAGCACGGCTCGCGCCAACGGCAATAGTTTCTTTGTGCCAAATGGCTGAGTTATGTCTTCTTTTTCGCTCTCCCTAGATCGTCGCGTTGGATCCGCCCAGTTGCTGCTGAGAGGCCGACCTTGGAACACCCCCATCGGAAGAATACGAGGGAGATTGAGGGCGCGGTAACACATTTCCGGCAACGAGGTGGCTCATCGATTGAGTTTTGGTTTCTTGGGACGGAGCCCCACGCTCCATCGGGAGTGACGGCGATGGGGTATCAGAAGGCGTGGCGAAATGGACGGGTAGGAACAATCGGCCGGGTTGCAGGTACGCTACCATTACCGGTGTCCGTAACGATGGATCAGGGTGTGAGTTCGGCAGCAGTGTGGGCGAAGGGCATGGTATCCGTGGCGGCGGACTCCGCATGGTGCGCCGGTGTAGCAATCGTGGTGGCGGGTGTCGGTACCGCGATCGAGTGACAAACTCATGGCAAAGTCGGTCAGTCTCCGTACCTACCTGATGATCGTGGCGACGGTTTTCGTCGCCATGGTGGTAGTGACGTTGGTGGTGTTTCTCGCGGTGCAACGGGCGGCCCACCATCTCCCCGGCGCTCGTCCGGATCTCAAGGCCGGGGACGTCGTTGTGCCGCCCGAGGCGCCACCGGCACCGCGCGATTCGCGCGGAGGTCCGTGATGTCTGCTCAGATGGCGGGGCATTGCCCGCCGTCGATGAGGATCGACTGGCCGGTGATGAAGCCGCCCTGGTGAGAGGCGAGGTAGGCGACCAGGGAGCCGAGCTCCGCCGGCTGGCCGAGTCGCCCCACGGGGATGCGGTCGGTCCACTCCGCGACCACCTGGGGCACGGCGATCTTGCGGTCTGCGGCCAGGCGCTCCGCGGCGGCCGTGATGCGGTCGGTGGCGGTAAAGCCGGGGCAGACCACGTTCGCGGTCACGCCGCGGGCCGCGTACTCGAGGGTGAGGGTCTTGGCGAGTCCCGCCAGCCCGGGCCGTACCGCGTTCGACAGGGCGAAGCCGGCCAGCGGCACGTGCATGGTGAGGGAGCCGATCATGATCACCCGTCCCCAGCCGCGCTCGGCCATCGCCGGGACCAAGGCTTGGCAGGCGACGACCGCGCTCTGGAGCTGGGCGGTGAAGGCGGCGTGCCACGCCTCTGGTCCGTGTTCCGCGAATGGGCCGGTGGGCGGGCCGCCGCAATTGGTCACCAGGATGTCGCACGGGTTGGCGGCCAGGTCGGCGAGGCCGGCCACCAAGGCGGTGGGATCGTTGATGTCGAGGGCCCGGCTCGCCACCGGGCGGCCAAATTCCGTCGCCAGCCGAGCCGCCGCGGTATGTAACGCCGTCGGGTCCCGGGAGACCAGCGACACCCGCGCCCCCTCCGCGGCCAGGGCCGCGGCACAGGCGTAGCCGAGGCCGCGTGAGGCGGCGAGGCAGATCGCGTGGCGGCCGGTCAGGTGGAGGTCCATGGGCGGGCGATGCGACGCGGAGGTGCGGGCCGGGCGCTAATAATAGTGGGGATCGCAGCGCATGCGCGGCGTGCGGCCAGCGGTTGGCCTCGTTGCAGTTTGCCCGTACCATGAGGGCCTGTCATCTCGACGCCCGACGGACCCGACCATGCCCGGCACCCCCCTCGGCGATCTCTTTGGTCGCTCCCCGTTTCTGGCCATGCAGAGGCACATGGGGGCCGTGGTGGAGTGCGTCGACCAGGTGGTGCCCCTGTTCGAGGCGCTCGCGGCCGGCGATCGCGAGCGGGTGCAGGCGGCAAAGGAGGAGATCGACACCCTGGAGCATCGGGCGGACACGCTGAAGACCGAGCTGCGCTCCCACCTGCCCAAGGGCTTTTTCCTCCCCGTGGCACGGCGCGACATCCTGGAGATCCTCGACCTCCAGGACACCATCGCGGACCGGGCGCAGGACATCGCCGGCCTGCTGGTCGAGCGACGCATGGTGCTGCCCGACGCGATGCGCGAGCCGATGCTCGCCCTGGTGCGTCGCTGCCATGAGGCATGCCGTCACGCCGGGGGGATCATCGCCGAGCTCGACGAGCTGCTGGAGATGAGTTTCCGCGGCCGTGAGGCAAGCCGGGTGGTGGCGATGGTGGGGGTGCTGGATGAGATCGAGGATGACACCGACGACTTGGAGGCGGAGGTCAACCGCCTCCTGTTTGCCATCGAAGGGGAGCTGGACCCGGTCTCGGTGATCTTCTGGTACCGGATCACCGAGCTCACCGGCGACCTGGCGGATTACGCCAAGAAGGTCGGCAGTCGCCTGCGCCTGTTCCTGGCGACGTAGTGTTTAGCGATTAGCTGTCAGCTTTCAGCGGTCAGCTAATCCGGGGGGGGACATGGCGTGCGACATCGCTCGGGAGCTGAGAGCTGATTGCTGATCGCTGAAAGCTAGACATGGACCACGCCCAGATCTTCGTCTACCTCGCCATCGCCGCCGGCTTCTACATGGCGTGGGCGATCGGTGCCAACGACGTGGCCAACGCCATGGGGACCTCGGTGGGCTCCAAGGCGCTCACCCTACGCCGGGCGGTGATCGTGGCGGCGGTGTTCGAGTTCTCCGGCGCGTTCTTCGCCGGGGGCAACGTCACGGAGACGATTCGCAAGGGGATCATCGACCCGGCCGCGGTGAGCGCCAATCCGGAGCTCCTGGTCTTCGGCATGCTCGCGGCCCTCCTGGCGGCGGGCACCTGGCTGCTGATTGCCACGAGCGTCGGTTGGCCGGTGTCGACCACCCACTCGATCGTCGGCTCGGTGGTCGGCTTTGCCGCGGCGGGTCTGGGCGTGGACGCGGTTCACTGGGGCAAGGTGGGGCAGATCGCGGCGAGCTGGGTGACCTCGCCGCTGGTGGCCGGGATCGTCGCCTTCGCCCTCTTCACCCTGGTGCAACGGACCATCCTGGAGCAGGAGGATCCGTTCCAGCGAGCGCAGTTCTACGCGCCGTTCTACATCTTCGGGGTGGCCCTGATCCTCGGCCTGCTCACGACTTTCAAAGGGCTGTCGCACCTCCATCTGAAACTCTCGCTCTGGCAGGCATTCGCGGTCGCATCCGCCATCGCTCTGGTCGCCACGGCGGTGGGGACGATCTTCGTCCGCCGGATCCACATCGACCCGGCGGCCGACCGCGACTTTCATTACACCAACGTCGAGCGGGTGTTCGCCGTGCTCCAGGTGTGCACGGCCTGCGCGGTCGCCTTCGCCCACGGCTCCAACGACGTGGCCAATGCGGTAGGCCCGTTGGCGGCGGTGGTGAACGTCGCGGCGAGCGGCGAGGTCACCCAGTCGTCGCCGGTGCCTGCCTGGGTCATGGTCCTCGGTGGGGCCGGGATCCTCGTCGGCCTCGCCACCTGGGGCTACAAGATCATCGAGACGGTCGGGCGGAAGATCACCGAGCTCACCCCCACCCGCGGCTTCTCCGCCGAGCTGGCGGCCGCGGTCACCATCGTCTTCGCCTCGGTCACCGGGATGCCGGTCTCCACCACCCATACCCTCGTGGGGGCGGTGCTCGGTGTCGGCCTGGCGCGCGGGATCGGGGCCATCGACCTGCGGGTGATCGGCGGTATCCTGGTGTCGTGGCTGGTGACCCTCCCCGCCGGCGCCCTCCTCGCCACCTTCTTTTTCTTCTTCTTCAAGGGGCTGTTTTCGTAGGGGCACGGCATGCCGTGCCCCTACCACGGACGTGGCGCCCAACGACATCTCATCCAGCCCGCAGGGCTATCCTTCCCTAGCCCCTAGCCCCTAGCCCCTAGCCCCTAGCCCCTCCCAATCATGGCCCGCGCGATCGTCATCTACCGCAGTCGCGAGGAGCGGATTCCCTTCCTGCGCGGGTTGTTGACCCAGTCACTGGTCAACGTCGGGCTGAGCTTCACCGACGCCTACGCGATCGCCTCCAAGATGCGGGAGGAGCTCAAGGAGGTGGCGGAGATCCCGGCCCACAAATTGCGCGAGCGGGTAGCCTGCCACCTGGAAGAGCTCCATGGGCCGGAGGTCCGGCATCGCTACGAGGCGGATCCCATTCTCGAGTCAGCGATCCGGGTGGTGATGGATGGCAAGCCGACGCCCTTCACCCTGGCCACCTTGGCGCGCTCCCTGCAGGCGTGCGCGATCGATCCGCCGACGGCCCACCGCATCGCCCTGGCGGTCCAGCAGCAGCTAGAGGCGGCAGGGAATTTCGAGGTCAACTCCCTCGATCTGCGGCGCAAGACCTATGACGTGATCCACGAGAATTGCGGCACCGACGCAGCCGAGGTCTACCTGGTGTGGCGCCGCTTCCATCGCCGGGGGCGGCCACTGCTCCTGCTGATCGGCGGCGCCACCGGCAGCGGCAAGAGTGCCGTGGCGGCGGAGGTCGCCTACCGCCTCGGCCTGGTGCGTTCTCAGTCCACGGACATGCTGCGGGAGGTGATGCGCCTGATGCTCTCCCCGGATCTGATGCCGACCCTCTATCGCTCGACCTACAATGCCTGGGAGGCTTTGCCAGGAGAGACTGGACCGCACCGGGTGATCGAGGGATTCGAGGCGCAGTTCCAGGCGGTGAAGGTGGCGATTCACGGCACCCTGCGTCGCGCGGTCACCGAGATGGTCCACGTGGTCCTCGACGGGGTCCACGTCTTCTCGCCGCGGCTCGAACTGGAGCCCTACCGGGAGTCGGCGGTAGTGGTGCCGCTGATGCTGGCCATGGTGGACAAGGACGAGCTGCGCGAGCGGTTCGGCCGGCGCACGGACGCGGCTCCGCAACGTAACCGGGAGCGATATCTGAAACACTTCCAGGAGATCTGGGAGATCCAGGCCTACATGCTGGAGGCGGCGGATCAGGCCGGCATCCCCATCGTCACCAGCCACGAGTTGCCCGACACGGTGCAGGCCGTGATCGATCTGGTCACCGCCGACCTCCGGCTGCGCCACCCGCCCGACCTGGACAAGCTCTAGCCCCTTTTTTTCACGATGACCCTGCCACGATCAGCAGAAATAGCCCCAGAAGCTCAACCACCCCGCACACCGCGGGAACACTCGAAGGCATCGGATTTCTCGATGATCGTTATTTTCGCTGATCCTCGGCGACCATTACCCTACGCTCCGAAACAACGGGCCAGCCTTACAACCGGCGGTGGCGTCCGGTTTACAGGCTGGCGGGAGGGGTCATGGCGGTTGATCTCGTGAGCCATCGTCGCCGGCAAGGGTTGATGATCGTCCTGGACGGCGTGGGCGACCGGCCCGTAGCCGAGCTGGATGGGCGCACCCCGCTGGAGGCGGCGGCGACGCCCCACCTCGATCGCCTCGCCGCGCGCGGACTGGTGGGTTTCGTCGACCCGGTCTATCCCGGGGTAGCGGTCGGCACCGAGGTGGGGATCGGGGTGCTCTTCGGCCTGCGTGCGCCGGATGAGCTCCTGCCACGCGGATTGCTGGAGGCGGCCGGTGTCGGCCTGCCCCTGGAGCCCGGGGATGTGGGCTTCCGCTGCAACTTCGCCACCGTGGCGACCGATGGCGGCCGCGACCCCTTCGCCCTGCCCCTCGTCGACCGGCGCGCCGGTCGCATCGACCAGGGCACCGCCGAGCTGGCGATGGCGATCGACGGGCTGGACGTGGGCGACGGGGTGGCAGTGCGCCTGGTCCCCGCCGCGCAGTTCCGCTCGGCCCTGCGCCTGCAGGGGCCGGGCCTCTCCCCGCGGGTCACCGACGTCGATCCGGGGGGCGGCCGCCTCGACCTCGGCCTGCTCCCCTGTCGTCCCCTGGATGCCACCGATACGGCCGCCGATCACACCGCAAGACTCATCAACCGGCTGGTGACCCTTGCCCACGAGCGCCTGCGCGACCACCCGGTCAACCTCCGGCGGCGCTCCCAGGGGCTGCCCGAGGCGAACGTCTTGCTGCCACGTGGCGCCGGCAGTGCCCGGCCCTCGTGCGGTCTGCTGGCACGATTCGACCTGCGCGCCGCGGTGATCTCCGGTGATGCCACGGTCCTCGGCCTGGGCAAGGCCCTGAACATGGTCACCGTCACCGACTCGCGTTTCACCGCCGACCCGGCCACGGATCTCTCGGCCAAGGTCGAAGCCACCCGCACCGCCCTCGCGGAGCACGACATCGTCTTCCTGCACATCAAGGGCAGCGACATCCTCAGCCACGACCACTATCCGCAAAAAAAAACGGGAGTTCCTGGCGCGGGTCGACACGGTGATTGCGCCCCTATTGCGGGATGACCTGGTGATCGCCGTCACCGGCGACCACTCCACGCCGTGTGACCTCGGCTTTCATTCCGGCGACCCGGTGCCGACCCTGCTGGTCGGCCCCGGCGCGCGGGTGGACGCCCAGGACCAGTTCGGCGAGCGGGCGTGCATGGCCGGCGGCCTGGGGCGGATCCCGGCGCGCGGGCTGCTCTGGTCGATGCTCGACCTGATGGGCTACGCCAGGAATCTCGCCCCGGGTGATGAGTTGTAGGTGTGCGGTAAGCAGTAAGCAGTAACTACCTATCGCTTAGCTCCGCTTTTTTCGCCTGGCGGCCCCGGACGTCCTACAGGACTGGGTCACCGAGGCCAACGCAACGCCATGGAGGAAGGCGGCTCCCGGCGGGCTGGTTCACCACGGGGGACACGGGGGGCTGGGGGCAAAGCACGCCCCGCAGTCGGCCGGTTTAGGGTCGGCGCTGGTGGGGTCACGAAACCACCTTTCGCGGGGGCGTGTGGAGACCCCACCGCCCCTCCTGCCCCCAACCTTCCCCGTGTCCCCCGTGGTCAAATCCTCTGCCAGAAGAGGACCCCATCCGGCCTTGCCACCCCCGCGACGACCTTCCTGAGCTAAGGGGATAGGTGGGAGACAGTAAGCAGTAGGCAGTCGTGGGAGACGGCGCCACGGGGACGGCCGGTGGGAGGCGCGCGGTGGTAACATGATGGGCTATGGGTGCCACGCCACCACCGGACGACGAGAGCCTGGCGCAGCAAGATCGCGAGTTCCTGGCCGCGATGGAGGGGCAGGTGGTTCCGGCGAACACGGCCGTGCCGACCCTGGAGGCGGCCGCCGCGGCCGAGACGGCCCTGGACCGGGAGGAGTTTCTCCGCCACCTCGCCAGCCATCCGCCGCCGGGACCGGTGGAGCCTACCCCGCGGGGAGGCGCAGCGGGGCGACCGCTCGCGGTCGATGATCTCCGCCGCTTGAGCGCCGATCCCACTTGGTCCCCCGAAGGCCAGATCGATCTCCACGGTCGCACCCGGATTGCGGCCGTGGAGGCCCTGGAGCGGTTCGTGGCCTGGGCCGAAAGGGAAGGGTTGGCCCACATCCTGGCGGTGATCGGACAGGGCCACCATTCGCCGGCCGGGGAGGCGGTGGTCGCCGACGCCGTTCGCCGCTGGTTGGACGGTCGCGATCTGGTGTATACCGCTGCGCCGTCGCGCCTCGGGGGCAGCGGCGCCCTGCTCGTGGCGCTTTCTCAGCCACGTGCACGTTGATAGAGTAACCACTTTGTAGCCGAGGATTCTCGTCACGGATTGTAAGCCAGTGCGCCGTCTGCATGAGACCCCGGTAGGGGCTGCCGGTATTCCTAGCGGCAGTGGAGGAGAGCCAGGCGCGACCCAGAGATCGGTGTGAACGTCGGGCGACCTGCGGTTGCAGACCCGGAACCAACCTATTGCGGAGGAGTGAACGAGATATGTCGTCCCATCCCCATTTCGAGGATCGCAGCGGCCAGCGCTGGTTCACGCGTTTTCGCGAGGCTCAACAGGACGCGGCGATCGCCGGCAAGCTGATCTTCGTCGAGTTTAGCCGCCCCACCTGCGGGAGTTGCCGCAGCCTGTTCACCGAGCTGATCCCCGACCCCGACTGTGCCGACCTGCTCAAGGACTCGTTCGTCTGCCTGTGCGCCGACACGGAACGCCCGGAGATCGAGTTGCTGGAGATCGGCGCCCAGCACCTGCCCTATGCGACCATGTTACCGGTGTGTTTCTACCTCACGCCGGACGGCGAGTTCCTGCACGGCTCGACCGGGCGTCTCGATAAGCAGGTGTTCACGGCGGATCTGCGCCACGCGATCAACCAGGCCCAGCGGCTGGCGGAAAAATGAGTGACGGCGGACTCCTGCCCGGGCGCGCCACCCCGGAGGGGTGCCGGGCCTGGGCGGAGGCCCGCCAGCGTGCCGATCCGACCCTCGTGGCCGGGACCTACCGCCGCCTGGGACGGACCCAGCTCACCGTCAGCAAACTGGGCTTCGGTGGCTACCGCACGGACGAACACCATCCGGAACATCGCCTGGCCCTCAACGCCGCCCTGGTGGAGGGGTGCAACCTCCTCGACACCTCGACCAACTACATGGACGGGGGCAGCGAACGGCTGTTCGGCGAGGTCCTGCGCCAGGGGGTCGCCGAGGGGCTGATCGGCCGCGACCAGGTCGTGGTGGTCTCCAAGGCCGGTTACATCCAGGGCGCCAACCTGCGTCGGGCCGAGGAGCGCAAGGCGGCCGACGAGCCGTTCCCCGAGGTGGTGGAGTACGCGCCGGGCTGCTGGCATTGCATCCACCCGCACTTCCTCGCCGACCAGCTCGACCGCTCGTTGGCCCGTCTCGGTCTCGAGTCCCTGGACTGCCTCCTGCTGCACAACCCGGAATACTTCCTCGCCGATGCCCGCCAGCGCGGCAACCAGGGGGTGGACGCCGCGCGCGACACCTTCTACCAGCGCATCGAGCGCGCCTTTATGTTCTGCGAGTTGATGGTGCGAGAGGGGAGGATCGGCTGGTATGGGGTCTCCTCCAACACCTTGCCGGCCAGCAGCGACGACTTCGGTTACGTCAACCTCGCCCTCCTCTGGGAGGCGGCCCAGTCCGCGGCCCGAGAGGTCCACGGCGACGGTACGGCGCACCACTTCGGGGTGGTGCAGCTGCCCTATAACCTGCTGGAGACCGAGGCCCTCACCCGTGCCAACACGCCGGTTGGCGATGAGACAGTGCCGGTCCTGGAGGCGGCGCGCTACTACGAGCTCGGGGTCCTGGTGAACCGGCCGCTCAATGCCATGCACGCCAACGGCAGCTTGTTGCGCCTCGCCACCCCCGATCCCCAGGCCGGCGATAGCGATGTCCAGGTGGCCCTGGAGGAGGGGCTGGAGGAGGTGGCGGCCGCGGAACGGGCGATCGACCGGCTGCTCGCCGCGAACGATGTGGCCTCGCGATTCGTCGACGGCGACCTGTTCTGCCTGTCGCGCGAGCTGCGCGTCGCCTTACCGCAGATTCAGGGGGTCGACCACTGGCACCACATCGCCGGCCAGGCGGTGTTACCGAACATCAACAAGATGGTGCGCTTCCTGCATCACAACGTCGCGGCGAGCGCCGGCCCGGAGTGGGAGCGAGTCAGGGACGATTACCTGCAGGCGGTCAACCGATTGTTGCCCGTGGTGGAGCCGGCCCTGCTGGCCCGCGCGGTCGCCGCCAACGAGCCGTTGCGCCGTCGCCTGGCCGCGGTGATCGGGCCGGTGGGGGAGCCTCTCACCCTGTCGCAGATTGCCCTCTCGTTCGTCACCTCGACCCCGGGAGTGACCACGGTGCTCAACGGTATGCGTCGCGTGCGCTACGTCACCGACGCCACCGCCTGCCTGGGGATCGAGGACCTCCCCGACGTCCACGCCCTCGCCGCGGCCACGCGGGAATAGCTACGCGGCCTAGGCCCTCGCGCGGGCGCGTACTCCTCTAATAAGGAAGGCAGGAAAACCGCAGGAAGGCAGGAATGTCTGCGGTGAAACCAGCCATCCCGCGTTCGCGAGAACATCGCACCGTACGACTCCGCGGGTAGGTCGGCTCAAGCGAAGCGGGGCCGAGATCCAATTCATCATAAGAAGGCAAAGAGGTTGTGGGCAGTGGGGTGACTGGCTTCACGCCGTACCCGTTCCTGCATTCCTGTTTCTCTCCTGCTTTCCTAAGAGGTAGTTGGCTGAGGTGACAACAAGCTCCGGCATCGCACCGCCCGCGGGCCTCGTGGATTGCCGCCGCTGCCCGCGGTTGGTGGGCCACCGGGAGGCGATCGCCCGCCGTGGCCGGAGTGGCGGCCCATACTGGTCGCGGCCGGTGCCCCCGTTCGGCGATCCGGCCGCACGGCTGCTGATCGTCGGTCTCGCCCCCGGGGCCGAGGGGGCGAATCGTACCGGCCGGCCGTTCACCGGCGACGCCGCCGGGGAGGTGCTCTATCCGACCCTGTACCGCTTCGGCTTCGCGGGCCGCCCGGTGAGCACCGGCCGCGACGACGGCCTGCACCTGAGCGACTGTGTGATCACCAACGCGGTCCACTGTGTGCCCCCGGACAACCGTCCCGCGACCGAGGAGTTCGCCGCCTGCCTGCCATACCTCGCCGCAATGGTCGACGCGCTGCCTGATCTGCGCGTCATCGTGCTCCTGGGCCAGGGCGCCGCCACCCAGTTCGCCCGCCTCCTGAAACAGCGCGGGGAGATCCCGACCCTCGCGGCCCTCCCCTTCGGCCACGGCCGCGTCCACGAGCTGCCCGGTGGTCTGACGGTGATCGGCAGCTACCACCCGAGCCGCTACAACCTCAATACCCGTCGCCTCACCCCGGCGATGTTCGACGCGGTGTTCGAGGAGGTCCGGGGACGCCTGCCACCGCGGCGATGAGGCTCGTGCTGCCCGGACGCGCGGGTGGCACAGATTCGTGGTGACAGCTGCAGGTTGATCACGACCGCCCGGCCGGGCCCTGTGGCCCGGCCGGGCGGTCTCCTCCGCGGCGGTCAGCCGCGGCGAGTCATCGCATCGTCGCCAGGGATGCGGGGGAAACGATGGTCCGCGGGGACGCGGGCGGCGGCGATGCGGTGTGCGGGGTCGTCACGTCGCGGCCGATGAGCATCTCCCACACCCGGGCGGAGCCGCCGGTATAGAAGCCGACCTCGCCGTCCCAGGTCGGGGGATTGCGGAAGGTGCCGAAGACCATGTCCCACAGG
>Ga0210096_1000624_pt1 | contig 12128 bp, 14 predicted proteins | sample China_Galinas_PW_4_FD_184864 | JGI IMG/M metagenome (GOLD analysis project Ga0210096, IMG submission 184864) | Wetland microbial communities from San Francisco Bay, California, USA, that impact long-term carbon sequestration - China_Galinas_PWA_D2... | ecosystem: Environmental > Aquatic > Marine... | reverse complement strand
TAGAGGGTCCGGCTACCTTCTGACACCGCGCGCAGCGGTTTTGTCAGGAATGGCAGACCTGATGGCATAAATTTATGCCAACCTGGTGTGACCTGGTCATACAGTCGGACGTGAGAAGGCCGTGACCGAACTGCCCGACCTAGCCCGCATTCTCACCACACGTCTGCTGCGCCCGCGCAACCGCCCGCATCTCCTGGCCCACCTCGTCCGAGTCCTCGACAGGCCGCAACCCTGCCTGTGGGCTCGGACTTGCGGGCCAGCCAGGATCTACGGTCATTTGCACGGCCTCGCGACGACCCGTGGTGAGAAATGCGGCCTACTCGCAATCTACGCCGCGGACGACCGATAGATCGCGGCGCTACCCGGATCCCGGGTGACCAGGAACGGCTCCCGGCTAACCGAGCACGCCGGTGGGTAGTGCGGCCGTGGCGAGGGTGGTGAACTCCTCGCGCACGGTGACCACCTCGCCGACGATGACCAGTGCCGGGGTCGGGATGGCTGCCTGCTCGACCGCCTCCACAAGCGTGCCGAGGCTGGCGAGCACGTGCCGCTGGTCGCCCGTGGTACCCTGGCTGATCACGGCCGCCGGCGTCGCAGGCGACCGGCCGCCGGCGAGCAACGCCGCCGTGATGTCATGGAGGCGGGTCATTCCCATGTAGATCACCAGGGTATCCACCGCCGTGGCGATCTTCTGCCAAGCGACCGGATCCGGCCGCCCCTTGCCCGGATGGCCGGTGACGAAGGCGACGGACCCTGCGGTGCCCCGATGGGTCACCGGGATGCCTAACGACGCAGGAACCGCCACCCCCGCGGTGACCCCTGGGATCACCACACACGGGATGCCCGCGTGGCTGAGGGCCAGGACTTCCTCGCCGCCACGGCCGAAGACGAAGGGATCCCCACCCTTCAGCCGCACGACGGTCCTGCCGGAGCGGGCGAGCTCGATGAGCCGCTCGTTGATCTCGGGCTGGCTCGGGCTCACACACCCGGCACGCTTGCCCATGAAGACCATGTCCGCCTCGGGATGGGCGAGGCGCAGCAAGGCCTGGTGCACCAAGGCGTCGTACACCACCACCTCCGCCTCCCCGAGGAGGCGGGCGCCGCGCAGGGTCATGAGCTCCGGATCACCCGGCCCGGCCCCTACCAGATACACCGTACCCGGGCGGACAGGCTCCCCGTCTTCAATGTGGTGAGGGGTGTCCATGACCGTTCCGCTAGTGTCGGCTAGATCTCCGGGTTCGCCCCGAGGACGATGGCGTCGCTGATGAGCTGGTGGACCCCGCCGACCATGTCCATGTCCATGCCGTAGTAGGGGAGGACCTTCGTGAACTGAGCCTTGCAGATGGCGCAGATCAACGCCAGGAAGTTCACGCCGTGACTCTCTATCACCTGGTGCAGGGCCTGGGCGCGCGGCAGGGTGCCCTGGACACGCAGCTCGATGAGGTCGTCGGTGAGCAGGCCACCGCCGCCGCCGCAGCAATAGGTCTTCTCGCGGATCGTCTCCTCGGCCATCTCCACGTAGTGGTTGCAGGAGGCGCGGATCAGGGCGCGGGGGATCTCGAATTGGCCGCCCTCGAAACCACCCATGCTGGAGGCACGAGCCACGTTGCATGAGTCGTGGAAGGTCACCACCCGGTGGTCGTTGCGCGATTTGTCGAGCTTGAGCGCACCCTGCTGGATGAGATCGTAGGTGAACTCACAGATGTGCTGCGGCACCGGGTACCGCTGGTCGAGGAAGTCCCACGGCCCCACGAGGGTGTTCCAGAACGAGTGGCCGACGCGCCAGGCGTGGCCGCACTCCCCGACGATGATCCGCTTGGCACCGAAATCCTGTGCCATGTCCTTGATGCGTTGCGCAATCTTGCGCATGGCGTGGAAGTCCCCGATGAACATGCCGAAGTTGGCGAACTCGGAGGCGTAGGAGCTGACGGTCCAGCTAATGCCGGCCTGGTGGAAGACCTTGGCGTAGCCCACCAGGGAGTCGACGTGGGGGGCGCTGAAGAAGTCCGCGGAAGGCGCGATGAGCAGCACCTCGGCGCCCTTCTCATCCATCGGCAGGCGGACATCGATCCCGGTGTCGTCCTTGATCTCCTCCTCCAGGAACTCGAGGGTGCCCTTCAATGCAGGCGCCGGGATGCCCAGATTGTTGCCGGTGTCGTAGACCTTGTGGACGATCTCGTTGCAGTACTTATTGCCCTTGCCGATCTCGCTCATGATCCGCCGTGCGGCCATGGAGAACTCGGCGGTATCGATGCCGTAGGGGCAGAACACCGAGCAGCGGCGGCACTGGCTGCACTGGTTGTAGTAGGTGTACCACTCGCCGAGCACCTTCTCCGTGAGGTCCTCCGCACCGACCAAGCTGGGGAAGTACTTGCCGCCCACGGTGAAGTAGCGGCGGTATACCTTGCGCATCAAGTCCTGACGCGCCACCGGCATGTTCTTGGGATCACCGGTACCCAGGTAGTAGTGGCACTTGTCGGTGCAGGAACCGCATTTGACGCAGATGTCCATGAAGACCTTGAGGGCCTTGTTGGTCTCCAGGATCTCGCCGAGCTTGTTGATCGCCACCTCCTGCCAGTTGTCGACGAGCTCTTCCGGGTAGTCGAGGGGCTTCTGGTGCTCGGGCCCCGACACCTGGGTGTGATAGTGAGCCGTCGCCCCCTCGTGGATCAGGGGGATGCGGATGCGTCCATCAAGCTCAGGGACTGCGATGTCTGCCACTGGAAGACTCCTAACGCGGAACCATCGTTCTAGAAGGGCGCGACGTGCCGGGGCTCGGTGCTACGCGTCCAGTCGGGCTGGTTGCGGCTCGGGCTGAAGAAGACCCCACCGGCGTGCATCAGCTTGCTGAACGGGAAGTAGACCAGCAAGAAGAGCACCAAAGAGAAGTGCACGAGGAACCAAGGGTCCGCGGGAACCGGAGCGGGGTGCAGGCGGACCAGCCCCAGGACGAAGGCCTTGGCGGACACCACGTCGGTCCGCACCACGAACTTCATCAACAGACCGGTGCCGACGATGGCGATCAGGAGCAGCAGGGAGAAGTGGTCAGAGAAGGACGAGATGTAGCGGACCCGCTCCTGGAAGAGCCGCCGTGCCCACAGATAGAGGAGGCCGCCGAGGGCGGCGATGCCGGCATAGACCCCCGCCGGCTGGAGGTACATGAACCACTGGGGCAATGGATCGAAGAAGTACCGGCAGTGGCGGAAGATGATCACCACGAATGCGGCGTGGAAGACGTACGCGCCGATCCAGATCGCCTTGTTGCCCTTGAACAGGCTGGAGAAGAACACGATGTCCATGCCAAGCCGCGCGGCGGTCCCCAGGCGAGTCTTACCGCCAGGGGTACCGACGACCACCAACGGGGCAGGCGTCTTGGCATAAACGCGGATCCGGTACAGGAATCCGGCGACGAAGACCAGGATCGCCGCATAGCTCAAGGCGATGTAAAAATAGGAAAATGGCGACATTTTGGCCTCTCAGACCCGATGCGGGAGGTCGTCCCCCATTTCTGCTTGTGGTGCTCCAGTCCGTCGCGCACAGCGCCTGCGGCAGTCGACCCATGCCGCGTTAGGGCGCGTCGGCCCTCTGCCGACCAACGTACCCATCGAGGGATTCACTCCTCGATCGGCGGGTATGCCGCCGTTCCCGCCGTGGCCGGCGGGAACGGCACGCTGCCTTAGACGCACCCCGTGGGCTTGGGTAGGCCGGCAATCTTACAGGCCTGCTTCGCCGGGCCACCGGGGTAAAGCTCGTAAAGGTACTTGGTGTTGCCCTTGTCCGGACCGAGGCGCTTGCCGAGGGCCTTGGTGAGGATCCGGATCATCGGCGCGATCTTGTACTCCTCGTAGTACTCGCGCAGGAAGTTCACCACTTCCCAGTGGTTGTCGGTCATGTCGACCCCTTCCTTGTCCGCGAGGAAGTTGGCGACCTCCATGCTCCAGTCATCGAGGCTCTGCAGGTAGCCTTCCTCATCAACATCCAGGATCTTGCCGTTCACATCGATCGTGGCCATCTCTGTTCTCCTTCTGTGTGAATCGATTGGCGTGGCGAAATTAAACCCCGACTATGGGTGTTTAACACTATTTCAGTGCTCGATCTCCCGTGCCTCCTGGGGCAACAGGGCAAAAACCTTCAGGCCGATGACGTACGCGAGCCCCACCATCGCCGCAATACCGACCCCTTGGGCGATCTCCGGTAGGCTCACCTGGTAATGCGCGAATTGCCCGTCCAGGAAGGGGCTCGACACGATGATCTTGCCAGGCAGATTCTCCAACGGGAAATCCTGACCCGGCAACACGATAATATACCGCTCCGCCAGCACTCCCACCACCTGCATGACGCTGGCTACGACGATCCCTGGGATGGATTTCCCCCATCTCGGGTGGAACAGGATGATCGACGGAATGACCAGGCCGACGGTCACCAACCCGCCCCAGAAGGCGAGGGGATACTGGCCGCCGTGGAATAGCAGGAAACGCTCCGCATGGTACAAAGCCGGCATGTACGAACGGGTCACGTTCTCGCAGAAGATGAAGTACATCACCACCAGGATGAAGATCCGTAGGTATTTGGCGAGCCCGACGATCAAGGAGTCATCGAGCGGGCGCTCCGTGTAGCGGAAGGTGGCCAGCAGCAGCAGGATGATCAACGCGGTCCCGGACGAGGCGGCCGCAGCGATGAACGACGGCCCGAGGAGCGCCGAGTGGAACAGCTCGCGGGCATTGATGAAGCCGAAGATCATGCCGGTCCCGGTATGGACCCCGATTGCCCAGACCACCGCGATAATCCCGATCGGCTTCACCCACGCATCCTTCTCCGCGAACAGGATCCACAGGTAGATCACCCCGATGACCATGTAGATGGAGTACAGAAATGTGTTGACGGAGAACATGGAGCGGGGCTGGAAGTAGATGAATGGATGGATGATGCGATCCGGCCTTCCCCAGTCGAGGATGATCGAGGCCAAGGCGGCGATGATCAGCAAGATCGCCATATAGACGGCGATACGCCCGAACGGCTTGTACTGCTTCTGCCCGAAGACCGAGGCGATCGCGGACAGCACCAGCGACCCGGCACTCAATCCGATGAAGTAGACCGCCATGGCGATCGGCAGGCCCCACGGCACCTGATTGTTCATGCCGGTGATGTTGTGGCCACGGGTGAACATCATCCACGAGGCCCACAGCCCCCACAGGGAGAGCAGCGCCAAGATGGCGACCAGCAGAAGATAGCGGGGTGAACGTCCTTCGATGGTGCGGAAGTAGGTCGTCACGGCTGCCTCACAGTCCCATGTAGTACACAGCGGGCTTCAGCCCGAGCTCCGGACGCAACACGTGCGCGCGACTGGTCGCCACGAGGCCGGCCACCGCGCTGCTGGGGTCCTTCAGATCGCCAAAGGTCATCGCCCCGTGCTCGGCATCCGCGCACGCCTGGACACACGCCGGTTGCTCGCCGCGGTCGATGCGATGGACGCACAGGTGGCATCCCTCGGCCACCCCGTGCATGCGCTTGGGGAAGTCGGGATTGACCCACTCCTCGGTGTGCTGGAAGACGAAGTTCCGCGCCTTGTAGGGACAGGCGATGACGCAGTACCGGCAGCCGATGCAGCGGTGCTTGTCGACCAGCGTCACCCCGTCGGCGCGCTTGAAGGTCGCGGCGACCGGACAGACGTGGGCGCAGGGCGCGTACTCGCAGTGGTTGCACAGGAGCGGAATCTGGCGCTCCTGGGCGTTGGGGATCGGATCCTTGAAGGTCACGATCCGAATCCAGTAATTGTCGATCTTGGGATTGCCGTAGAAGGGGACGTTGTTCTCGGTCCGGCAGGCGTCGGCACAGGAGGTACAGCCGCGGGCGCATTTGTCGAGGTCGATCACCATTCCCCAGCGATTTTTCGAGGAGGCTGCCTCGTCTGACGGGAGCGGGGCCGCCTCGAGCTCGATCCGCTGAACCGCCGCGCCCACCCCCACCGCACCGACGGCGGTGGCCGCGCCCATCTTCAGGAATGTCCGTCTATCCACGATGGCCTCCCTTGGGCGAGTCCCCCGCGTGCTCCGGGTAGAAGTGGCAGTTCCAGCACTCCGGCTTCACCCCGGCAAAGTCGTGACACTGGTCGCAGAAATCGGCGCGAGTGGGGTGACAGGTCTGGCAGTGCTTCAAGCTGGTCTTTTCCACCCGGATCCCGGAACGAACGGTGTTGTCCCGGGTGTGCATGAACATCGTCATGTGGACCTGCCGCATCTCGTCTTCCGGCAGCACGCATTCCGTGCCACGGGCCGCCTCCGGGTGCGGTGCCTTGACCTCCTGGGTGAGGTGACCGGTCACCGCATTCACCCAAAACGGGCTGAGTAAGACGACGCCAAAGACGACCAGGGAACCGATGACCCACTTTGTGCTTTGCAATGCCTCTCTCCGATTAATCAAGGAGCCACAGTCACAAAAGAGCCTCGAATATCAGAAGCGGTTCTACACCCGCTGACTGACCGTTGCGGCACACGAAGACCGAGCCGGCCAACCACGCGGTCGAGAAACCCGACCGGTACTGCAACACCTGCGTCGCGAAGGCGTAAGGTAACCCGCCGCCGACAACGTATCCCGGCCAACGCCTAGAGCCAGGTCATCACCCGATGCTCCACCGCCAGCGAGACGAAGCACGAATAGTCACACACCTTAATGTCCTCGATAAGGTCATCGACACCGCGTAGCTTCAAGTCGGCACGAATGGCATAGATCGGGTGGGACTTCAGCGCCTCACGGACCTGCGGCTCGAACTTCGTGCCCTTCATGGCAGCGATCACACCGTCCTCGAAGAGCAGGATGACATCTTCCGGACGGGCGGTCTCGATGCAGCTCATAAAGGCACTGCGATCAAATGGCGACTTGTTCACCGTGTGTAGCAAGATCGTTCTCCTCGCTGGAAGTCGAAGTCGTGTTAGAAGGACAAGATGACGTCCTGCTGGTGCATGGCCTCGGCGATCACCGCTCGCTCCACCACCTGCACAGGGATTAGGAGGTCGTCTGCGGTCAGGCCCCGCTCCTCGAGCGACTTGCGGTCCACGTAGATCGTCTCGATGCCGTAGTCTTCCATTACGCGGTAGGTCGTCGAGAACTCTTTGACGCCGAGCTCGGTGGTGTCCTGGCCCTTCTTCAGGTCCAACACACCGTCGTCCATGAAGACCGCCGCATACTCCTGCTCGTACGCGCCGAAGATGAGCATCACCTCCAACCCCTCGTAGGCGTAGATCGAGCCGTGCGGAGCCTGCCGGCAAACGAACATGATCTTGGTCTTCTCTTCCGCCATGGCCATCAGTCTCCGAAGGTAACGAGGCGATCCGCCTCGATGCAGATTTCACTGAGCTGCCCCAGCCCGTCGATGCGCACGCCGGCAACCAGCACCTCCGGTGTGATCCCGCGCCGCTTCGCGGCGGCAATGCACGCGATCAGCTCGACGTTGTACTTCTCCGCCAGGGCCGACCATCGCTGCGCGATATTCCGGTCGTCCTGCGGGGGCTCCATGAACTTGTCCACGTTCAAGACACCATCGTGGTAGAAGAAGATCCCTTGGATCTCATGCCCGGCCTCCAGGGCCGCGACGGCGAACTGATAGGCGCTGTCCCCCGCCTGATGGTTATAGGGTCCCTCAAGGACCAGGATTCCGAACTTCATCGCGCTTCCTTCTCGTTATGGATTGACGCATCCAACCAGAGTGGGAGTGTGAGCTGGCACACCCCCGGCGACCACGCGTTGGTACCTTGATTCGCACCCAGTCACCGCACTGCACTGGTGTTGCGGGCGGCTGCCGGGCGGCGCGGTAGCGTGCCGCACGGAGCCGCTCTTCGCAAGAGTGAACCCGCACATTGACGCACCATTGACCGTGTACCCTCCTCCTGTGGAAAAGACACAAAGCTATAGTTTATCGATCGGGATATTCTGACTCGTTCACACAGCGATCGTGGGGAATCTTGTCCCGCATCACGATCTCGTTTCACAGGCCTCACCGGGTGGCGGAACTCGGCGCCCGCATGGCGCGCTCACGGTCGGCCAAATCCGAAAAGGTCACACGCCCCATGGCGTCGAGGAGCGTCGCCTGCAGCTCCTCCCACACCCCCTGGAGCACGCAATCTCCCAACGCCGAGCAATTGGGGTTGGGCCGCAGACACTCGGCCACCTGCATCTTCCCCTCGACCGCCTCGTAAACATCACGCAACGTTATGGCTGCTGGCCGCCGCGCCAGCGAGACTCCGCCGTTACGGCCGCGATGGGCGCTGATGATCCCTGCCCGGACGAGGTCGCGCGTGACGCCCGCGAGAAACTTGGCCGGCACAGAGCGCTGCTGCGCGATCTCCTCCGTGCTGACGACCGCCCCCTCCTCGAGCATGGCGAGGTGCAGAATACCGAGTGCTGCGTACTCGGTAGCGCGAGTAAATTGCATCGTGCGCTCCAGAAAAAGTAGCGGGTAGACACCCCCCTGCCATGTTACGTTAGCAAGAACCGGTCCAGCCTCCGGGCACAGTCCTCCTCCCAGGAGACCGACCGGCAGACCCGGCCAGCGACACGGCAGCCTGCCCCCTCCCATGCTCCCAATGGTCAATCTCCGCGGGCCTTTCTACCCCTATTCACACTACCTGCGCCAACGGTTTCTGCGACCGGTCCGGAAGCTGTGCGTCGATGCCGGCTTCACCTGCCCGAACCTGGATGGGAGCAAGGGACTGCGTGGCTGCGCGTTCTGTAACAACGCCGCGTTCTCCGCCGGGTCCCGCGGACCGCGGCGCGACCTGCCCGAGCAGTTCGCACGGGGGCGTCGCTACCTCGCCCGACGGTACGGACCGAGCGACTACATCATCTACTTCCAGGCCTACTCCAACACCTACGGTCCCGTCCCGGAGTTGGAGCGACTCTACCGCACCTTCCGGGACGAGCCCGACGTGGTGGGGATCGCCATCGGCACGCGCGCGGACTGTCTCAACCGGGAGATCCTCGACCTCCTCGACGACCTGGCGTGTGACACCCATGTCACCCTCGAAGTCGGCATCCAATCGATCCACGACCGGACCCTGCAACGTGTCCGGCGCGGCCACACCTGGCGCGACGCCGCAGCGGCCCTCGAGGCCTGCGCCGAGCGTCGTTTCGATCTCTGCCTGCACCTGATCCTCGGCCTGCCGGGCGAGGGTCGGCGCGAGGTGCGCGAGGCGGCCACGACCCTCGCAACCTACCGCTACCACAGCGTCAAGCTGCACAACCTCCACGTGGTACGGGACACCACCCTGGCCGACACCTATCGCGCCGGCCGTCTCACTCTGCCGGACGTCACCACCTACATCTCTTGGGTCGCCGATTTCCTGGAGCGGACGCCGGCCACCGTGGCCGTACAGCGGCTGGTGGGCGATGCCCCACCGGAGTTATTGCTCTCGGACCCATGGTGCCATGACAAACAAGGCGCCTACCGGCGCCTGACCGAGGAGTTTCACCGCCGGGGTAGCCGTCAGGGCGCGCTGTATACGGCGGCGACCAGCGCCACCACGACCATCGGCGCCTAGCCCGCATTCTCACCAGGGATCGTAGCGCGAGCGTGCAAACGGCCGTAGATCCTGGCCGGCCCGCAAGTCTGAGCCCGCAGGCCTACTTGCAGTAGGTCGAGGACTCGGACGAGGACACGGGCAGGAGATTCGGGCGGTTGCGCGGTCGCAGCAGATTCATGGTGAGAAATGCGGGCTAGCCCGAGCGCCGCCGCGGTGACGGTAGCCCCTGCCTTGCGGAGACATGGGCCCGCTGGGCAGTCTGGGAACCCTGGTGGCATCGCCATTTCGCCCCGATCCGGAGACACGCCCTTGCCCTCCCCCTACCCCGCCATGTTGCGCCTCGATGGCCGGCCCGTGCTGGTCGTGGGGGCCGGGCCGATCGCCGCACGGAAAGTGGAGGCCCTCCTGGAGAGCGGGGCCACGGTCACGGTGGTCGCGCCCGACGTCGACCCCGAGATCGACGCGTGGGCAGAGACGGGTGCCGTGCGATTGCTGCGCAGCGAGGTGGCCATCGAGCATCTCGACGGGGTGTGGCTGGTCATCAGTGCCACCGGTGTGCCCGAGGTGGATCGCTGGCTCGCCGCCGAGTGCGAACGGCGCAGGATCTTCATCAACGCGGTAGACCGGCCCGAGGACTGCACCTTCTACGTGCCGTCGATCGTGCGCGACGACCCGATCCTGATCGCCATCTCTACGGACGGCAACAGCCCGGCCCTGGCGGGCTACCTGCGCCGCACCCTGGGCGCAGCCCTACCGCCGGGGGTCGGCAGGCTGGCCGCGCTTCTCGGCCGCTACCGGGAGCGCGCACGGGCGGAGCTGCCCACGGCGGCGGAGCGCCACCGCTTCTTCACCGGCCTGCTCGAGGGTCCGCTCCTGGAGGAGGTGGCCGATGGCCGCCTGGCCGCGGCCGAGGAGCGGATCGAGACCGCTCTCGCCCGGGCCGTCGCCGAGGTCAGCGGCACGCCGCGCTGACCGGGCGCCCCATGGCCGCTTCCCGACCCCTGCCGCGGCTGCTGATCGCCGGCGCCCACCGCTCCTCGGGCAAGACCACCTTGGCCGTTGCCCTCGGTGCCGCGCTCACGGCCGACGGGCTGAACGTCCAGTCGTTCAAGAAGGGCCCGGACTTCATCGACCCCATGTGGCACACCCTGGCCACCGGTCGCGACTGCCGCACCCTCGACTTCTTCTTCATGGGCGGGGATGGGATCGATGACGCATTCGCGGACACGTCTACCGGTGCGGACCTCGCTTTGATCGAGGGCAACATCGGTCTGCACGACGGCGTCGACCTGGAGGGCTCCGATTCGACGGCCGCCCTGGCTCGCCGGCTCGCGGCACCGGTGATCCTGGTGGTCAACACGCGCGGCATCTCACGGGGGATCGCGCCGCTGCTCCTCGGGCTGCGGGACTTCGAGCCCGATGTCGAGATCGCCGGGGTGGTCCTCAACCAGGTGGGCAGCCCACGCCACGAGGCCAAGCTGCGCGCGGCCATCGAGCGATACGTCGGGATGGAGGTGCTGGGCATCTTGCCCAAGCTGTCGGAGGTCGAGGTCAAGGAGCGTCACCTCGGCATCACGCCGGTGGCCGAGGAGACCCGCTGCCGCGAGATCGTCGAGCGCCTCGTCCAGACCGTGCGGGGCCACGTCGACCTCGCGCGGGTGCGCGCCATCGCGGCAACGGCGCCCCCCCTGGCGACGCGGTCTCCGGTGGCCGCCCCCTTCCCAGCCCCGGACATGCGCATCGGCGTGGCACGTGACGCCGCCTTCACCTTCTACTACCCGGAGAACCTGACGGCCCTGCGCCGGGCCGGCGCAGAGCTCGTCCCCTTCAGCCCCATCGACGATCGCCGCCTGCCCGCGGTCGACGCCCTCTACCTCGGCGGCGGATTTCCCGAGTTCCACGCCGAGGCCCTCGCCGCCAACACGCCGATGCGCGAAGAGATCCGCACCCTCGCCCGGGACGGCCTGCCCATCCACGCCGAGTGCGGTGGCCTCATGTATCTCAGCCGCGCCGTCCGCTGGGGGGCCACACGCACCGAGATGGCGGGGGTGCTGCCGTGTGAGGTGGCGCTGTTCGAACGCGCCCAGGGCGGTGGCTATGTACGATTGGAGCCCACCGCCTACCACCCCTGGCCCGGCACCAACGAGGTCCGGGCGCACGAGTTCCACCACTCCAAGGTGGTGGCCATGGAGCCGGTCGACTTTGCCTACCGCGTGGCCCGCGGTAGGGGCATCGACGGCACCCACGAGGGGATCGTCATGGGTAACACCCTCGCCACCTACGCCCACCTCCACGCGGCCGCCACCCCGGACTGGGCCGAGCGCTTCGTCGCCTTCGTGCGCGCCTGTCGATCAACCAATTCTCCCCGCAGGGGAGGCGTTTGAGACCCTCTCCCCCGGAGGGGGAGGGAGAAATAAGGAACTGCCTATCCCCTTCGCTCAACTAAGGCCGTCGCAAGGGCAGCGAATCCGTAGCGGATCCTTTTCTGGCAGAGGGTTTGACCACGGGGGACACGGGGAAGGCTGGGGGGAGGAAGAGCGATGGGGGTCTCCAGACGTCCCCACCAAAGGTGGTTTCGTGACCCACGACGGCGCCGCCCGTGAGCCGGTCGAA
>Ga0210096_1000622_pt1 | contig 12145 bp, 3 predicted proteins | sample China_Galinas_PW_4_FD_184864 | JGI IMG/M metagenome (GOLD analysis project Ga0210096, IMG submission 184864) | Wetland microbial communities from San Francisco Bay, California, USA, that impact long-term carbon sequestration - China_Galinas_PWA_D2... | ecosystem: Environmental > Aquatic > Marine... | reverse complement strand
GAATTGATGGAGAGTTACAAACAAGTCCTATGTTAAATGGAGGGAAAATTATCCTGAGTGCGCCATTGCATTTAGCGAATAATATTAAGACGGCAAATGATGGTGCTATTGATTTAGATAGTTTTTCTTTACAATTAGGAAGACAAGATTTTACCTGGTCAAGTGCTATATCTTGGGATGGTGATAATGGTTCAATTAGTATTAACTCAACACTCAGCTTAGTTGATACATGGACGTTTAATGGTGATGTCGTCATCAATGGAAATGGCAACGTTTTAGAATTAGGAAATACTGGAGAAATTGTAATAGCAGATGGGGCATCAGTAACGTTTAGAAATGTGCTTATTAAAGGTGTATCGGGAAATAATATTCGATGTGTTACTGATAATAGCAGTATTCAATTTGATACGGTTTCCTTATTGCAAGAAGGTAATTATACCTTTGATATGGGTAGTATCTCTTTCTTGAATAATGTTTCTTTGATCGGTAGTTATACATTCAATTACGAGAGTTCATATACAAGTACTATTGAACGATATTCAGAATTATTAGTTACCGATGGTTCGTGGTTTTATATTGGAAGAGCAGATGCAGATTCAGGCATAGAACCGTTATATTTCATGGATGATTCTTCCACATTAAAATTAGATAGATGTAGTTTTATAATTACTTCATCAGGTATGCAGTGTACCAATGGAACGATCGAAGTTAATCGCAATGTTTTCTTCGATATACAGGGAACGACTACCACTCAAGGATTTATTTTGGGTAATGGCACTACAGCTAATGACTTTATCTTGCGATTAAATGCTAGTGCTCAAGTTGATCGTGGGAGCGGATATATGGTATATAACAATGGATCACCAGACAAATTTACTGCAGTTTCAGCAGAATCACGGTTGATACGCAATGCTGATTCTAAATTTTATTTAGCAACAGATCTTAATCTCCCAACTTTTACCGTACAAATTACCACTATGTCAGCGCATCCTATCGAAAAAGCTGCTGGCGTCACCTTACAGCATGATGCAGTAATTCTTGAATTTCCTCAAGGATCAGTTATTACTTCAGGACGTCAAGCAAATACAATGACTCATTCTCTTAATGGCAATGAAAAAATTACGGTATTAGAAGGAGCATTCCCCTTACCAGTAGTGATCTCTGGTACTGGTAACTCTATTTCTGGTAATGGAGATATGGATCAAATTGTTACATATCTCAGTCCAACAGCAGATTTAACAGTTGGCCTTAAAGGATCATTTCTTGGAAACGTAACTCTTAATAATGGCACGTTATATTTATCTGATCATATGAATTTAGGAAATGGGATACTTATTAATGGGCCAGGAATAGTTGATTTTGATGGGTACGCATTAAAACTTGGAAGAAATACTATCTCATGGCCAACGTCTATGTCTTGGACTGGTAATGGTGGTGGACTTACACTTCGTTCTGGTTTGACCTTAGCATCTACATGGGCCTTTGATGGTGATTGTATCATTAATGGCAATGATCATTTACTTGATTTAGGAGCTCTTGGTGAAATCACTATTGCTGCTGGTGCTTCACTTGAATTGCGTAATATGCGTATTAAGAATTTGCGTAATTCTAATATCAAATGTTTAGGTGATGATGCGTCATTAATTTTAAATGAGGTAATATGGCAACAGGATGGAGATTTTACTTTTGATACTGGAAGTATCAAATTTACTAATCAGGTAGATTTTATTGGTTCGTATACCTTTAATTACACCAGCAAACGAACAAGCACCATAGATGAAAAATCAGAGTTAAATGTTGGCTTTAGAATGAATATGAATGTAGGACGTTATAGTGCAAGCACGTCCTTAGAGCCGATAGCATTTTCTGATGAAACATCAGTGCTACGCCTTGATAACTGTGGATTATTTATTAGTCAACATGGTGCAACGTTTACCAAAGGTAATTTTATCTGTGAACGAGAAGTTATCCTTGAAATTGATTCTACGGGCACCGCAAATGGACTTACTTTTGGAGATGGTACTTCATCAGGAGATATCATTTTTGAGTTAAGTCCGGGAACTTCAGTTCGGCTATTAAAAGGACATCTTAACTTAAATTTTGATAGTGGCGATTCAGTTAAATCTCGTTCACAATCGGCACGTATTGATCGTAAAGATGGCACCGTATTAACTCTTCAGTCAGATGTTACTTTACAAGATTTAACACTGGAGGCTGATTCGTTAGCTGTCCTTAATGTTGATGCAGGTAAAACATTAACCTATGACAATTGTATTATAGGATATGAGACGGGTGCATTTGATATTACCGGCAGTCGTATTAATTATTATTCCAATATGTTGTCTGGTAATGATTCAATTTTCTTACGGCGCGGTGATTTAGTTACCTATAGTATTATTGCAGGAACTGGGAATGCTATTCGTGGCAATGGAAGTATGTCTGGCGGTATTGTAATGAATCCTGGTGCTGAACTTACCTATAATTTGAGTGGGCCCGTATTAACTGATATTTCTCTCAATAGTGCTCAATTGTTTTTAACAGGTGATTTAACATTAGGAAGAGGTACGGTGATTTCTACCGGAGGTACGGTTGAAATGGGAAATAATCAGGTAAATCTTGGTACCCAAGAAATTACCTGGCCAAGTGCAATTTACTGGGATGGCACTAATGCTTCTATTCTTTTGAATGCACTAACGCATTTATCGGCAGTTTGGACATTTAGCGGCGATTGTACCATCGATGGTAATGGTAATACGCTCGAATTAGTAAGCGGTGGAAATATTATCGTTGAGCAAGGTTCAAAATTAAGATTCAAAGATGTGATAGTAAAAGGTATCTCAGGTAATAATATACGTTGTTTAGATGATTTTGGGACAATTGAATGCGATAATGTTAATTGGATTCAATCAGATGACTATACATTTGATACCGGTGCAATGATCTATAAAAATGATGTTCAAATGACGGCGTTGAATACCAAGTTTATTTATCAATCTTCTCAAACAAGCACTATTCTAGCAGAATCAAGGCTTAAATTAGATGAAAAATTCACCTTTAGTTATGATCCCGGAATTATTTCTCAAGATCTTATTGAGTTTATTGATAATACTTCAGAGTTTCATCTGCGAGGGGCAACATTATATGCAACGGTAACTGGAATGAATCTATATAAAGGAAACATGACGGTAAAAGGTGATGCTGAAATTGCTACTGAGATAAGAGAAATAAGTGAAGATGAAATTATTGATATAGGGATCATGATAGGTTCTGGCATTGAAGAAGATGATATGGAAGTTTTTGTGAATGTTGGTTCATCATTAAATCTTACTGGCGGAACTATTATTTATAATAATGTAAATCAATCATCACTTAAAATGGGTAATGCTATTTCTAATATTTCTGTGGATGTTGATACAACATTTGATATACGTCAAACAATAGATCTGGGTATTGGACGTCTTGTATTTAAAAAAGGATCAGCGCTATTTATACCAAGTGATAAGTCGATATTGGGTTCAGTAATTCTAGAGAAAACATAGAGTGTTGGAATATTTGAATGAAGCAGATTAATATATTTATAATTCTCATCCTTACTCTGATACCGAGAAATATCTACGGGAGAGTATTGGGCTCGGCAAATACCCCATCACGCCAGTTGACTGCCTTTCTTCCTTCTTCAGATAATGATAATGAACTGAATGGTTTTGCGGTATTTGAACAAGGAATTACCTTAGAAAGCCCGGGGACAAGTTGTACGTATGATGCATTTTTCCCCATTTTTGGCTCTATAGTATTGAATGGTGGTACCTTAGTGCTTGGGCGAGATCTTACTTTTAAAAGTCCATTTGGAATTGGTGCAGGAACTATCTCCGGGGAGCACTTTTCTATTGAGTTTCCAAGTAATATTTCCCACCTAGATGTACCAAGAAAAGGACATTCAAAGCGCTTATTACAATTGGTGAGTAAATTTGATATTCAAGATGATGTATATACTGCTGATTGGGCATATAATGATACGTATATAGCTATTGGTGCAGATTCAACAGGAGGAATTAGCGAACTTCAAATTTATTATTTGAATGATGATGTGCTTACGCTAACAAAGTCATATGATCCAGGTTCTTATGATGTTTATTCAGTTCGTTGGCATCCTTCCGCATATTATTTGGCTATGGGCCAAGAGCGAGGCATAGAACTCAATATTTTTGAATGGAATCCTGCATTAGGTACATTAACTCAAACCGATAGTGACAATATAGGTAAAACGCGTGCTGTTTCTTGGGCACCAAATGGAAATTTTTTGGCTGTTGGAAATTATGATTTTAATGTATATGAGTTTGCTTCGGGAAATCTGGGAACTAAATATTCATTTAATAGTTTAGGCGGATTTATTCAAAATAATGCACTTTCATGGCATTATACCAATAGTTTTATTGCAGTTGGTACGCGCAGGGCTAAGGGAAGCAATGGCGCTGAACTTGTAGTTCTCGAGTTTGATGGCGTATCACTTTCTAAGAATGCTGAGTTAGAAGTAAATAGTCATGTGTATGCAGTCGATTGGCGCCCAAATACAAATATACTTGCCGTAAGTTATTCAAAATATGATGAACGTCTTCGTTTATATCAACATAATAGTCAAAGTGGGACATTAACTGAAATTACGACAGCTCGTACGGCTGAAAATAGTGATGTGCTCAGTATTAATTGGAGCTCGGATGGGGAGTTCCTTGCCATAGGCACCAAGCGAGACTCTAATGATCTTGAACTGAAGATATATTATTACCATGAAATAGAACAAACATTAAGTTTGGTTAGTGGGCAAAGTTTTGGTGATAGCGTATTGGGTGTACGCTGGGCACATAATAATACCTATATCGCAACAGGTGATGCTGAAAATAATTTTTCATTATTTAAATTTATTGAAGAACCGTTGATTTTCGAAAATAGTATGTTGTTCTTTAATTCCGATGTTGCATTTCAGGGTACTATTGAATTTAGTGGTGATTGTATAATTAATAGTGCGTGGAATACCCTTGATTTTGCAAATACAACATTGGTGGTTGATGAAGGTTCTTCTTTGCGTATTGAACAAGCACAACTTAAAAATATATCAGGTAATAAGTTATGCTGCCGTGATGCTCAAGGAGTAATCACTTTGCGAGATATTATTTGGATACAAGATGGAGATTTTACCTTTACTCTTGGTGCAATGCAATTTAATAATGACGTATTTATGAAGGGAGATGATACTAAGTTCATCTATCAATCTGCACAAACAAGCACCTTACTTTCTAAATCAAGTATCATTTTAGATGCAGGATTTACTTTTAGTTATGATCCGATATTAGTTGCACAAAAAGAGCTTTTAGAATTTGAAGATGCTACTTCAGTATTGAATTTAAATGGGGCAACAGTGCATGCAACAGCAACCGGTATATGTTTATGTAAAGGAAAATTATTGGTACAACGTGATTCATTTATGTCATCAGAACGTGAAATACAGCCAGGAGAATTTTTTGATACGGTGATAGATGAAGGAATTATGTTTGGTAAAAGTCAATCTGAATATGATTTTATGTGCGAGATTTTGAGTGGGAGTACGTTACGCATGAAAAGTGGTGCACTTCATTATAGAAATGTTCTTCCTTCATCATGGCAAATGCAAACAGTATCATCAGTATTAGAAATTAATTCTAATACGCGATTGAATTTATATGAGAATCTTAATCTTGGTGTTGGTAGACTTACCTTACTTAATAATTCAATTATTGGAAGGGTTCCTACGAAAAATATAACTGGATCACTCCAGCCATTTGGCACCGTATTGAGAGATTTTTTGGTTGGGTAATATAACTGCTTGCATTTTAGCGTAAGATGTAATGAATAAGAGAGCGAGTTGCGGCAGAAAGGAGATGTTTTGAAGCTCAAAGTATGGAGTCTTATTGCTCTATTTCTCATGGCATCACAGAGTCTATACGGTGCCTGTCTTGATTTTCGAAATAATGCTTCTTTTATAGCAGTTGCTTCTGGTGCTGAGTTTGTAGTTGATCAGGCTATTACTGGGTTGAATGGCAAACTTATTAAACGAGCTGGTGGAACCATTTCTGGTGAAACGATCACATTTGATGATGGCATATTTCAAGACGAAGGGACTAGCTCATTATTAAGTGCGATATTTAACCCTATCGGTAGATTTTTACTCAATGGCAGTGATAAATTGCGCGTAGACCCAGGAACTCTTTTACAAGAAGTGCGCATCAGTGGCATCGATAATAAAATAGAAGGGCATCCTGTTTTTAGTTCGGATGTTATATTACAAGATAACACAACTACAGTGAGCTTAGCACTCTTTAGTACGGTAAATAAAAATATTTTGTTGAATGGCGGTACTGTTTTTCTTGAAAATGATCTTATTTTTAGTAGTGATAATTTGTTTACCGGTTCTGGTACGATAAAAGGTGGTGGGTACAAAATCGCTACTGGCCCTATCTCACATACAATTAATAGCTCCCTGGTTTTTGATGATCCAGAATTTGAGCTCCATGCTTGTTTGAGTTTAGCAAGCTCAATTACCTTTGTTGGGGATAATACAATTAATGGACGAGGAAATGTTCTTGATTTGAGTCCGGGTGGTGATATAACGGTGGCACCGGGTTCGATTTTATATTTAACTGATATCACCATTAAGGGGCTTGGAATTGGTGGTGGAAGTATTATTTTAGCTGCAGCAGATTCAGAGTTAATGTTATCTGATACATACTTTGAATTGATTGGGCCATTTAGTTTCTCTAATGGTTCGGTAACCGTAAAAAGTCCGGGTACCTGGTATATCAAAGAATTTGATTTATCATTTGTATCTGGTGCCTCTCTGACAGTTGATGGAGTTACCTTATGGACAGATGAAGCTGGTGCGGTTACCAGTGGTATCATTGATATATCTGGAGGATCTCTTTCTCTTGTTAGTGAAGGCGCAATTAAATGCGTTACTGATTGTAGTCAAATAGATATGAACGCTTCAATGATTGATATGCTCAAAACCAGTACCGGTGAACTGCAGTCAGAGATTGATGTAAATATTTCAATGATCGATATGTTAAAAACAAGCACTGGCGAACTACAATCTCAAATCGATGTGAACGCTTCATGCTGTGAAATGAACGCAACTATGATTGATATGCTCAAAACCAGTACCGGTGAACTGCAGTCAGAGATTGATGTAAATATTTCAATGATCGATATGTTAAAAACAAGTAGTGGTGAGCTACAATCGCAAATTGATAATTTATGTGCGCTTATTGGCTGTTCATGTTCAATAGCAGTTACCTCAACTATGATGACATTTGATCCGGTTCATACGCCAACAGCAGGCGCAACGGTTCGCTTTGAATTTGATCGCTGTTATGCTGGTTGTAATAATTTACCGCGTATTATTTTTGATGCGCCAGTAACCCTTCCTGCTGGTTCTCGTATGGCATTTAGTGGTAATGGAATTGTTGAATTGAAAGATGGGGCCGCATTTGTATTTGAAGGTACGCCTTATTGTCTTGATTCAAATCCACCTGCTAATCCACAAGCTGATTGGCCATCATTAGTAATAGAAGATGGTGCGATTATGCATCTTGATACCAATGCTACGGTAACTCTTGGTGGGCAATTAACTAATCCTGATGGAACTGGTGGTGGTGGCTGTATTGTGGTACGTGAATGTGGGGCGATATTACTTGATAGATCATCACATCTAGTGATTGGAAGTACGTATAAAGATGATTTATCACTTGCTATTGAATGTGCAAGTTCAATGCGATTAACTAATACTGAAGCATTAATTACCTTCCAAAAAGGATGTTCGGAAATTATTTTTGATCATCATTCGGCATTAAGCATTATAGAAGGGACGGTAGAATTTAATATGTATCGTGGAAGCCGTATTGATTTTGATGGTAATGAGGCTGAAGGGGTCGTGAATAAATTATATTTTAGAGAAGGATCTCATTTGGAAGTTGAGCGCAGAGGGCTTACCTCTGGGTTAATTCGTTTTGCGCCAAACTTTAATCCTGATGCTGATTGTGAACTAGGAAATGATGTTGCAGTTGACTTTGATAATACGTGTGGTGAGGTTTGTGGTCGCGGACATATGGAATTTAAAGAATTTGTATGTGATAATCCGCTTACTTTAAGTCTTGCTTTGGTTCCATGTCAGCGCATAATGTTTGCTGCAGGAACAACCTTTTCTCAAGCAGTTTCTTTAACTTCTCAGATATTATATGAAGAGCGAACTGAACTAACAGCAGACACGCTCATTCCTGCCGGATCAATATTATTTGCTGGTTCTATTATTAATGGCACACCAATTTCTTCAGATCTTACCGTGGCTACTAATACGGTATTTGCACGGGGTACTGTATTGGCTCAAGGAACTATTATTGCCGGTATTTCCCTTGCATCTGCTACACCATTAACTGCAGCAATCTTAATACCACCATTAACAAAAATTCCAGCAGGATCAGTACTTGCATCAAATTCAGAACGAGTTAATACCAGACTCAATATTCAAGAACGTAATTTTGTAACTATAGATCGTATGGCTGAAATATTTATGCAACTTGGGTATATTACTCCAGAAGAAGATGATGGGCTTCGTGAAACTGAAGAAGCAACGATCTTAGTTCGTTCTGGCTCATTTGATCCAAAACTTGATAGTAGGTTAGCTGCATTATGTCCACCGCAGCGTGACGGCATACATCGAGATGCTTCTATCGTATGCTTGAAAGAAGGTGATCATGATGTGCAATATAATCGAGGAACTGGTAGTAACGTATTGAATGAAGTAATAGGATTTGATTTTAGCAATAGACAGTTTGTTATTACCAATTGTGATGAAACAACGCGACATATATATTAGGTTAAGGTATCTGGGGTATCTGTAATGAAAAAGAGAGTAGCGCTTAATATTTTAATCATGATGAGTGGTAACATCTCTCTAATGGGAAGTCAGATAGATACCAAGATTGATGATCATGAGCTGAAGGTTATGCATGCACGAACTTTTGCACGTGAATCGGAAGGAAGAGAGTATCTCGATGAACTTGAACAAGAGGCATCAGAAGAATCTTCATATGAAGAGTTGTTTCCGCAAGAACGCCGTGGCATTTCTTATTTGCAAGAGCTTGAACAAGAAGCACCAGAAGAACCTTCATATGAAGAGCTGTTTCCGCAAGAACGCCGTGGCGTTTCTTATTTGCAGGAATTAGAGCAAGAGGTTTCTTATGAACCATCATATGAAGAATTAACGAAATGTTTTCCTAAAAAGAGGTTAGGGAAATCATATTTATATGCCTTGCAAAAAGAAACATATGAACGCCGTTGGGCATTACCATTTCTTGGCTCTGTTTCACTTGCGTATAAAGGATTTAATGATTGTAATAAATTGATTCGTCTTGATGAAGAAATCTTTGGCAAAATAGTAGAAATACAAGATATTTCACTTTTTTCTTTGTTATGTAATGCAAATAAAGTGCGCATTGATAATGTTCCCGCACGAGAGCCCGTACGCCCAGCAGGTTCACCTGCTACATTTGGTTCATATCGAACTGATTTATATCCTACATTACTTGCTCCAACGCAATTACGTATTGAAGCTGAACAGCGCGATTTTTGCATTGATATTGGTGCACAATATCGATTTTTTTTAACACGAGATCATAAATTAGTTGGAACCTTAGGAATTAATGTACCAATTAAAAGTCGCTTGCACATAATGGATTTAAATTTTATTTATGGAGATCTATTTTATGGAACGTATACTCAAACTGGTGAAATTCGTGAAACCTCATTAAATCAGTTTGCCAATGATTTTATTTCGATATATGACTTTTTTCAAAAAGGTATATTAGCAGATAAGAACCTAGAATTTCGTGAACGACAACGGCGCATGGGTGTTGGCGATATATCCACCTTTGGCTATTTAGATTTTGGTAACTATTTTTCATATACAGACAGTGTACAAGTTGGATTAAACATAGTATTTCCATCTGGAGGTTCGGAAAATTCAAATCGTGTATGGGATCCAGTGTTAGGAAATGGCGGTGCTTTCCAATTTGAAGGATATACTTCTTTATTATTCAGATCCAATTCACCAACGTTTAATCCCACGCTGCGTATTGTAGGGCAAGTAAGTGTGCCATTTACTCATAATCGCCGCGTACCTCATTTGGTTACTAATGATGAGCGGCAACGAATATTTGATGTTCCTGATTTGCTCAATGATTTAACGAGCACGCGATTTGAAGCATATTACGTTGATCCGTTTGAAGAATTTGATACACAAGTGCCATTTTTTGCCGATAGAGCAATACTAACTAGGACAAAAATAGGTTCTCGATTGTTAGTAAGCGGTGGTAACTATTTTTATAATGTGCTTAACTTAGGACTACGATTAGGAATATTTTATGACTTTGGGTTGAAAGGAAAAGATTCAGTTCGTGTTACATGTAATACTGAAGATACGTTTAATACCGGCTTGCTCGAATCTTTTACGAATCAACGATTTCAACGTATTGGATGGAATCTTACTTATAAGACAAATCATTTAATAGAATTTAATATTGGTTCCCAACATATCATAGCTGGCCGTAATATAGCACGTGTGCATAATATTTTTGCTTCTATAATAGCTGTTTTTTAATGTAATTAATATTTTGAATAATTATTTCTTGATCTCTGATAGGGGAAGAGCTACGTTGAAAACATCGCATAAAAAATAGATGTAGTTGAAAATGTATGAATAATATATCAAAAAAGAGAGTAGTTGGTTATGACAACAATAACCCGTCCTATACAATTTATCTTATTGGTTTTAATTGTAGGTAGTGTACAAGCTATCCCATTGAGTTTTGATAATAGAACTTCCACTATTAAAGTACAGTCAGGAGCTACCTTTTCTATAGGTAATCCGGTGACTGCTTTCGATGGAACGTTAACTCGTTTATCGGGAGGGACATTGACAGGAAGTACTATTAGATTTGAAGATGGCATTTTAGAAGATGTAGGAAATAATCTTCTTCTTGAAGCATTATTTAATCCAACCGCAAATACGCTTGCACTTGATGGTAGTACCAAACGAATTAGTGCGCAACCAGGGGAAATTTTACAATCAGTTACCATCAGTGGTATTGATAATAGCATAGAGGGGCAGCCTTCATTTGTAAGCGCTATAACACTTACTGATGCATCAACAACAGTTACTATGAATCTTCAAAGTACCTTAAATCAAAATGTTGCGTTAAATGGGGGTACCGTTTATTTAGAAAATGATCTGATGTTTGGTACGAGCAAATTTTTTACTGATTCTGGAACAATTAAAGGACTTGGCTATAAAGTCGCAACGGGTCCGATTTCTTTTACCATTACGAGCACTCTTACTTTTGATGATCCTGAATTTGAATTGAATGCGTGTACTAATTTAAGCAGTACACTTACTTTCTCAGGTGAAAATACCATCAATGGAAATGGAAATGTTCTTGATTTAAGTTCTGGTGGTACCATTACTGTTTCTGCTTCATCTACCTTATATTTGACTGATATTACCATTAAAGGATTAGGAACTGGGGGCGGAAGTATTGTTTTGTCTGCAGCAGATTCTGAACTAATATTATCCAACGTATATTTTGAGTTAGTTGGACCATTCAGTTTTACTGATGGTTCCGTTACGGTAAAAAGTCCTGGTACGTGGTATATCAAAGAATATGATCTTTCATTTGTAGGTTCGTCTCTTACTGTTGATGGAGTAACACTATGGACTGATGAAGCAGGTGCAGCTACAAGTGGCAGCATTGATACTTCTGGCGGTTCACTTTCACTTGTTAATGAAGGGGCGATCAAATGTGTTACCGATTGTAGTGAAGTAGACATGCTTAAAACAAGCACCGGTGAACTGCAATCTCAAATTGATGCCATTAGTGTAACTTCATGTTGTGATGCAAACGCTTCAATGATCGATATGCTCAAAACAAGTACCGGTGAACTGCAGTCAGAGATTGATGTAAATACTTCAATGATCGACATGTTAAAAACAAGCACTGGTGAACTACAATCTCAAATCGATGTGAACGCTTCATGCTGTGATATAAACGCTTCAATGATTGAT
>Ga0210096_1000620_pt1 | contig 12151 bp, 8 predicted proteins | sample China_Galinas_PW_4_FD_184864 | JGI IMG/M metagenome (GOLD analysis project Ga0210096, IMG submission 184864) | Wetland microbial communities from San Francisco Bay, California, USA, that impact long-term carbon sequestration - China_Galinas_PWA_D2... | ecosystem: Environmental > Aquatic > Marine... | reverse complement strand
ATCCGAACGGCGTCGTCTACAATTCAGTCACGCGTACGCCGGTCTCCGGTTCAGCGCTCACATTGCTGGAGGCGGGCAGTGCCTCGCCTCTACCTGAGAGCTGCTTCGATGATCCGGGCCAGCAGGACGCTGATCGGATATCCACTCTCGCTGGTCTCCCAACGATCGATCTCGTCCAGAACGAAACCGACATCCGCCGGGCTCGTGCTCAGACCGTGTGTTCCGATGTGCAGCAGCACGACATCGGCCGGATTCGCCTCGAGCCAGGCATAGACACCACCGCCGGCATCGGGGCTTCCGAACGCCACATCGTAGGCCGTCGCCCCAGCGTGTCCTTCGTGGTCCGGATCGGTACCGGCCACCGAGCCTCCGGCAGCGAGCGCACCAACGAAATCCACCTCATACCCCGCACCCGACAGCGCCAGGGCCAGCGGGCCGCGATAGCCGATACGCTCCCCAACGGCCGGCAACTGGGCCTCGGCGTCCGAAACGCCCTCGGTAATCTCGTCACCGAGCGCCATGATCGTCTGCTGCACGACGATGGTCGCCGAACGCGTTTCCACACCACCCGCTGGATCCTCGACCGAATAGGTGAAACTGTCTTCTCCCCCCGGCGTACCAGGGCTCACGGAATACTTAAAGGCCCCGGTGGCGGCATCGGAAATCGTCACCGAGCCTCGGGTTGCGTCGGTCACCAGCGTATAGATGTCCCCCTCGGAATCCTGGCTCTCTGCCACGCTCGATCGCAGCACCTCGTCACGTGGCGTGGTCCAGCATTGCCCGGGAGGTTGCAGGGAGAAGGCGAGGCTTGCCAAACCGCCAGCCGGATTGACGGTCACGGTAAATCCAGACTCGACGGATCCGGCGGGCGATCCGCTGTCGGTGGCCCGGATCGTCAGGTCCGAGAAACCTGTCTGGCCCACGGCGTAGGTCAGGGTCAGAGCGCCACCGCTGACTGCGACGCTGGAGAACAGGGCCGGGTTCGAATTCGACAGGACGCTGTAGCTCAATCCGCCTGCCCCGTCTTCCTCATCGTCGAAGGACGAAGTCAGATCAACCGTCGTATCGACCGTCCCTTCGTCGACGTCGACATCTCCGATGCCGCTGGTGGTGGGTGCGTCGTTGACCGCCGCCACGGTGATCGAAAAGGTATCCGAAACCGACTCACCGGAAGGATCGCTCGCGGTCACCCGGATCTGAATGGATCCGTCATCGCCCTCCCGGGGCGTACCGGAAAATGACCTGGCCGAACCGCTGAAACTCAACCACGCCGGTAAAGGCGAACCGTTCGTCTGCGCCGCTGCGTAGGACAGGCTGTCTCCGTCCGGATCGCTGAAGGTATTGGCCGGGAAGGCAAAACTGAATGCAATATCCTCGGTGGCGTTCTGATCCGGAATGGAACTGTCCAGACTGGGCTTCTCGTTGACGGCGGAGATATCGACCGTAATCGTGGCGACATTCGAACTCACTATTCCATCGCTGGCGCGATAGGTGAAGCTGTCGGTTCCGCTGACACCCGCATTGGGCGTATAGCTGAAGGCACCCGAGGACGGATTGGTGACCGTTGCGGTCCCCGTGCCCCCGTTCGTCACAATACTGTAGCTGAGTGCGTCTCCGTCCACATCGCTACCATAGAAGGTGCCCGTTACGGTCTGGTTCTCCTGGGTGTCGACACTCAGGTCCTCCGCGACGGGAGCGTCGTTGACCGGGGTGATCGAAAGGGACACCGTCGCGGTATTGGACGTCAATGCCCCGTCCGAGACGCGGAAGGTAAAGCTGTCGTTGCCGTTCACGTTGGCCGACGGGACATAACGGAAGGCGCCGCTGGAGGGGTTCGTAATCGTCACCGATCCCTTGCCGGCACTACTGACGATGGAATAGATCAGCGGATCACCGTCACCGTCCGATGCGCTCAGGTTCTCCGTCAGGATCGTGTCCTCATCAACGGAAAAGGAGCCGGGGTTTGCAACGGGAGGATCGTTCACGTTCGTGATCGTCACGCTGACGGTCGCCGTGTTCGATTCCAGTTCCCCGTCACTGGCGTTGAACTTGAAACTGTCGGATCCCGTCTGCCCGATGCCGGGCGTGTAACTGAACGCACCCGTCTGCGCGTTGATGACTGCCGTCCCTTTGGCACCCTGGCTTATCAGATTGAAAGTGAGATTATCACCATCGCTGTCGGTGGCCGTAAGGGAGCCGTTGAGGGTCGTACCCTGGGGGGTGTTGAACGATGCGTTACTTGCGACCGGCGCATCGTTGACGTCGAGGATGGTAATGGTAACGGTAGACGTGTTCGAATCGTCCATGCCATCGTTCACCTTGTAGGTGAAGCTGTCGGTTCCGCTGACACCGGCGTTGGGGGTGTAACTGAAGGCGCCCGTAGATTGATTGGTGACCTTCGCGGTCCCATCGTCAGGGTCACGTACGATTTCATAGATAAGTGGATCGCCGTCGCTGTCCGTCGCGCTCAGCCTGTCCTCGAGCGTCTCGTCCTCGTCGATCTCGAAGGAGAGGTCCTCGGTCACGGGTAAATCATTGACCTTGGAGACGGTAACCGTGACTCGAGCGCTGGAGGTCTCCCCAGCGGCGTCCCGCATCGTGTAGTCAAACGTCTCCTTACCGAAGAAATCGGTGGCCGGCGTGTAGATAACGGCGTTGTCGACGCCCGCAGCACTCAGCTTCACGGTCCCGCCCTGGGACGGGGAAGTCAGCGAGACCGCTTCCTTGGCGTCCCCCAGATCGGGGTCGACGTCGTTCGCCAGGACATCGAGCAGGTTGTTCGCGCTGTCTTCCGACACCGTGAACGCGTCGGCAACCGCCCTGGGAGCGTCATTCGCACCATTTATGGTAACCGTCAGCGTGGACGCGACCGAGCCACCGTCGGTGTCCGTGACCAGATAGCTGAATACGTCTGTCACCGTGTCCGCAGCCGTGAGCCGGTCGGTCGCGACCCGCGCATTGTCCAGCGAATAGCTGTAGCTGCCGTCGGCCGCCCACACCAGCGTACCGTAGATCCCGTTGACCTGCCCCGGTGTCAAACTGCCTGCGACTTCCGTCACAATCAGTTGCGCGTTGGCGTCCTCCCCGTCGAAGTCGTTGACGCGCAGGTTTCCGGTGACCGTGTCGGGGACGGCGTCCTCGGTGACCTGGTTCGTGTCCGGAACCGCCGTCGGCGGATTGTTTGACACTTCCCAGTTGAATGCCGTGGAGGCCTTCAGCCCATCCGAGTCCGTGACAGTGACCGTGACCGCGTAGATTCCGGGATCGATGGTCGTACCCGTGACCGTGCCGCTGTTCGGGTTGATGACCAGGTTGGGCGGCAGGTTCGCTGCCGCGAAGCGGAAGGTCTCGCCGGGATCGACGTCGGACACCTTGATCTGAACAGGCTGTATGGGCATACCGGCGGCGCTACCCTGTGTACCCGGAGGGGTCAGGATCGGGGCATCGCCGGCATGGGTAACGGTGACCTGAACCTTGGCGGTATCGGCCTTGTCCTCGGCATCGATCACCGTGTACTCGAAATGATCGATGCCCTCGTAGTCCGCATCCGGAACATAGTTCAGGGTATTACCCGCGCCCGAGCCCTGAAGTGAGACGGCGCCGTGCCCTGCGGTACCGGCCCTGACAATCCTCAATTCACTCGATGACGCCGCCGCGTTGTCGTTCGCCAACACATCGAGCGTATTGGCCGAACTGTCCTCCGCGACCGAGCGCGCATCGGCAACGGCGATCGACCGAATGACGACGTCGACCTCCGCCGACCCCTGGGTACCGAAATTGTCGATCGCGGTAAAACGGAACCTGACGGTCGTCGGTTCCTCGACCGGGGGAGCAATGAACCAGGCGTCGATCTGGTCGGCATCCTTCAGGTCGATCTTCAGACTGGAGATGCCGGAGGCGCCGGTGGCGGGAAACACCTGTTCCCACTTCACCTGATCGACACGGTTGAAGTCATCGACCACTGCGCCGGACAGGGTGACCCTGTCCTGCTCGCGAGCCCGCAGGGCGTTCGGATCGACCCCAGGCTCCCCACCCGAGCCGCCATCGCCGCCTGCGGTATCCGGAGATGTGCCGGTATCTGAGATACTGACGCTCGGGGCCTCGTTGATACCCTCGCCCGCGCTGTCGACGACGCCGCAGCCGGAAAGGACCAGAATGAGGATCAGGGGCGGTAGAGCCGTCCTGATGTTAAACCGCGAAAACCGCATGCCAACGTCCGATGTTACAAATCAAACTCGATGAGATCGCAACCGCATTCCCTTTAAATTCAATAACATGCATTCACTATTTAAATAATGAACGGAATTGTCTGGCTGGTGTCTCTTACTCTTGTGCTGGATGGCTCCAAGAATACGCTCCGATCATTTCGAGTCAAGGTAAGTACGGGATCCGATTGGATAAACCTGGCGATCAATCACACTACGGGTCAAACGGTATCCTCGAAATGAGAAATGTGCGCTGATTCGATCGGAAGTCGTTCGGCAACGCCCGCAAGCGGGTTGGTACGATTCAGAGGAACGAAGAAGGGGCGGGTAGTGCCCGCCCCTTCTTCGTTCCTTCGCCGGGAAGTAGATTACTTCGCTGCGGATGTCGCCGGTGCCGCGGGTGCGGTGACTGCAGGATAGCCACCCCAGCCGTAACCGGGATATCCGCCCCAACCCCAGGGGCCACCACCCCAGCCGCCGTAGTAGGGATAGCCGCCCCAGCCATAGCCCGGATAGCCACCCCAGCCATAGCCCGGATAGCCACCATAACCCCAGGGACCACCCCAGCCATAGGGACCACCACCGTACCAAGGGCCGCCGCCCCAACCGTTACCCCACCATGCCTGGGCGTCCTGGGTGGGAACCATCGCGGCGGAACCGACGAGCGCCGCGGCCGCAACCATGCTGTAGACCTTATTCATACGATTAACCTCACTAAATTTTGCATATAAAACACAAAAATAGGTGTCACCGTCATCGCGGGCAAATCCTCAGCCCTTCCCGACAAACACCCCCAGCCATGGGTGACACCTCCCGCTCCACCACCGAGTCGGCGGCGAGAATGCGATGCCGCAAAGCCCATCAGCCAGCACTAAACATTATTGTCTACATGGGTCGCAACGTAAATTGATCTGAATCAACTCCGATTCCGGTCCCCGGCGAACCGGGCGGGTTCGAACAGGGCGAAATAAAAAACTCCGCGGTCTTTCAAGGACCGCGGAGGAATCAGGAGGAGGAGGATGATCATTGATCATTATCCGTTTTCGTTCCGGTGCGGCCAATTGGTGTCTTTACCTACCCCCTTTGGGACGTACGCACCGATCACCATACCCCGCCGACGGAACCTGCCCCGAATGAGACAGGAGATCATCCGAAGCGACCCGCGCGGCCGGTCATCATGAGGCTATCCCGGGGGGGTGCGTCTCGACCCATAAGGATGTCTGTGGCGTTGTTCATCTGCGCTGACCGACCAGACCACCTCGATCGCGTGGCCAGGACAAACACCGGCACACCGCCCGCACCCGTTGCAGCGCGATGCATCGATCGACGGACTGCTGCGCCGGTCGAACCGGATGGCGTGCTGTTCGCAAACGTGGCCACAGGACAGACAGATGACACGGTTCCATGCAAGACATTTTCCTGAATCCAGCGACGCGGTACCAATGTCCGGCGGTGTCGAACTGTCCGGATCCAGTCCTTCGATCGGGCAGGCCCGGGCACAATCACCACAGTAGGTACAGCCCGCTGCGTCGAAGCTCAGGTACGGCGTGCCTGCCAGGGCGTGATCGGGGGCGTATATCCGAATCACGTTTTCCGGGCATGCCGAGCGGCACGGCGCGCCGCAGTCGCCGCACGTCTCCGGACCGAGACGATCCCGGTGCCAGGGAGGCGGCGGCCCCAGTTCGCGCGTATGACGAACGAGGTCCTCACGCCCTTCCCGCGTCAGAAACCGCCCGCTGAGGAACCCTCGTCTCGCGACGTCCACACGTAGATACCGACCGATCTACTTGGCGGTCTCGAAGGTATTGCCGACCAGCGGCTTGGTCTCGGCCTGCGGGGCGTGACACTGCGTGCAGTTGAAGCGGCTGGCCGAAAGCGTCTTTTGTTCTTTCCCTGGCAGACCCGCTTGCGCCTTGCCGTACGCCGGATCTACGTAATGTGACTGCGGTATCGGTGTCGCCACGCCCTTCTGCGGTTCCTTGCCCCACATGGCTGGATTATCATGACAGGCTTTGCACTGATTATTGCCTGACGTGACCGGTACAAACGCCTCGATGTTGTGCGGGATCTGAGGCGGCGCGCCGGGAAAGGAGACTGGTAGGTCAGGTGTGGTACCCGGCATGCCCTGTGGATACTTGTACGCCTGGGGCGCAGGATCCGCGAAGACACTGGTCTTGCTGAGACCCATATCGTCTGCGGGGATTCCCTTACCGGATACCTGGCTGAACGACACCAGGAACACACCGGCCAGGACGTATAACCAAGACTTCGCGGGTTTCATGGGCTTCTCCTCTGGATTGCGTCGGCATTGGACATCTCGTTCTGATCATTGATACGGAATTTCCAGTCGAACTTCAGCGTGCCCTCGGGGCAGATCGGGATACACCGTCCACAGTTGGTGCATTCCCCCGATCGGACCATTCCAGCGTCGCTGGCCTTCCTGAGGTTCAGCACCTGTGGCTCCGGACACACGCGGGCGCACTCGCCGCAATGTGTGCAGGTCGGGGTATCGAATCCAACTCTCAGCAACGCCGTCTTTCCCAGCAGGCCATAGAAAGCGCCCAGTGGACACAGATGGCCACACCAGCCATCCTTCAGGACCACCAGGTCGAACACGAAGACCCCCAATACCGCCATCCAACCGAGTCCGGCACCAAAGATCAGTTCCCGGTGGAACATACTGATGGGGCTCACCCACTCGAAGGCCGCGACACCCGTCAGGGCCGAAAGCACGAGGGCGAGGGCGAGCACCCAGTATCGTATGCCGCGCCCCAGGGTCACCGCGTTCGGGATGCCGAGATGCCTGCGCACCCAGCTCGCCAGGTCCGTCACCATGTTGACGGGACAGACCCAGGAACACCACACCCGGCCTCCAACCATGGCATAGAACAACACGATGATGGCCGCACCGATTAGCACCTCGTACCTCAGAGAATGACCGGTGGCCAGTATCTGCAGAGAGGCAAACGGGTCGGCCAGGGGGATGGCGCCCAACAGTTCGGATGCACTGAGATTTCCGAGCAGTAGCGGCTGACCGAGCAAGGTCCAGCCCCAGTGAGCCGTCCCTAAAAACAGCAGCAACACCGTCACCTGCGTCATCCTTCGAAGGATCAGGTAACGCCAGACGAAAAGCTTCCCGCCGATGCTCTTCGGCATCTCGAACCGGCGGACGCGTCGGCCATTCGGACCCCGACTTGTTGCTTCCAGCGTCATAGGATTGCTCAAGGTCCGTTACCCTGGTTGAGGTAGTCCAGGCCCCCCGGTTCCGCACCCTCCTCCCCGGTGTCCCCCCGCCAGGGCCGGAACGCCTGCGTGATGCTGTCTTCCCGCTTCCACCCCAGACGGTAGTGCCTGCCGATCTCGCCCTGAACCAGCTCTGGCAACACCACCCGGATCGCGGCCTTGTCGGTGGGACACGCCTTCTCGCAGATCCCGCAGCCGGTGCAGTGATCGCTGTTCACGATGGGTACGAACATCGCGTGCTTGCTGAGCTTCCTCGGGACCGCTTCGACGGTGATCGCGCTGCCCTGCAACGGGCAGTCCCGAAAACAGATCTCGCAGCGCAGCCCCTGCCAGGAAAGGCAGTTCTCGATATCGATGACGGCGAGTCCCATGCGAGAATCGTTGATATTCTTCAACGTCGGATCCAGAGCCCCGGTCGGGCATGCGACCTTGCACGGGATGTCCGGACATAGGTAGCAGGGAATGTCGCGCGGCGTGAAATACGGCGTGCCGATCGGCACACGGTCTCCAGCCCTGGCGAGCATCAGGGTGTCATAGGGGCAATTGCGAACGCAGCGACCGCACTTGATGCACTTGGCGTAGAAATCAGACGCCTCGCGGGCCCCGGGGGGACGGATCACGTTGTAAGCGGCCCGGGCCTGCTGTTTTAGCAGGTAGCCCCAGATCAATCCGCCCGTCGCCGCCATCGCCGCACTCTGTGTCAGCTTGGTCAGGAACGCGCGTCGCGCGGAATTCGCGTTGTTGCCCACCGATAACGCTCCGGGCGGCGAGGCCGCACACGCGCGACCCCGCGCAGGTACGGCCCGAGCCGCAAAAAAACCGTCAGGCCTTAAGTACCTTGACGGCGCACTTCTTGAAATCCTCCTCCTTGGAGATCGGGCAGGTCGAATCAAGCGTCAGCTTGTTGATGAACACCCCTTCATCGAACCAGGGAACGAACACGGTCCCGCGGGGCATGCCGTTGCGGCCCTGCGTCTCGACCCGCGCCAGGATCTTCCCGCGTCGCGATTCGATGGCGGCGAGGTCGTTACGCTTCAGGCCGCGATCCTTCGCATCCTTCGGGTGGATGTAGATCAGCGCCGCCGGAACCGCCCGGTGCAGTTCCGGTACGCGGCGCGTCATGGTGCCGCTGTGCCAGTGCTCCAGCACCCGACCGGTGGTCAACCACAGATCGTAGTTCGCGTCGGGCTGCTCCACGGGTGCGGCATAGGGCCTGAAGAAGATCTTCGCCTTACCGGCCAGTTGGGTCTTTTCCTTGTGGGTGATCTTGTCCAGGTCACCGCTTGGCAACGCCTTCAACGCGGGACCGTAGAACTGAAAGTCACCCTCCTTCACGTAGGAATCGTACTCGGCGTTGAATCGCCACTGGGTCTCCTTCCACTCACCCGTTTTCTCGTCCTTGATGACGGGCCACTTGAGTCCCCGAACCCCGTCATCGTAATAGACGTCGAATTCGGCCAGATCGTGCATGTGTCCCCGCCCGAACTGCGCGTACTCCTCGAACAGCGCCTTTTCCGGAAACCACCCTTCGCCGATGAGCTCCGCCACGTGGTTGGCGTGGCCCTTGGCGACCGGGTCCGGCCAGGCCACCTTGCGGTGGGCCGGTGTTGCGAACAGAACCTCGTAGAGCGTCTCCTCGCCCGTATAACCCATTTCCTTGGCTTGCTTGCTGATGTCCGGAAGCTCGCCGTCGGTGAAGCCTTCCGCCTTGAGACCGGGGACGTCCTGCTCTCCCCAGACGTCCTTCAGCTTGAAGCGCTTGGAGAATTCGAGCGTCTGCCAGATGTCTGCCTTCGCCTCCCCCGGAGGCGGCACCTGTTCGCGCCAGAACTGGGTACGACGCTCGGCATTTCCGTAAGCGCCCCATTTCTCGAAGATCATCGCGCTCGGCAGGATCAGGTCGGAAACCTTGGCCGAGATCCCGGGATAGGCCTCGGAGCAGACGATAAAATTGTCGAGTTCGCGCGCGGCCTTGAGCCAGTGGTTGGCATTGGCCGTGTTCTGCCAGGGATTGTTGACCTGTATCCAAGCCCACTTGATCTTGCCGTCCTCAAGATCACGCATGATCTTGGTGAAGTGGCTGCCGACCTTCGGGTTGATGGTACCGGTCGGCATGTTCCAGGTCTTCTCCGCGAATGCCCGATGCTTGGGATTGAACACCACCATGTCCGCCGGCAAACGGTGGGCGAAGGTACCGACCTCACGCGCCGTGCCGCAGGCCGAGGGCTGGCCGGTCAGCGAAAAGGCACCGTTGCCCGGTTGGCATTGCTTACCCAGCAACAGGTGGTTCATATAGCACTGCTCGTTGACCCAGGTCCCGCGCTGGTGCTGGTTGAACCCCATGGTCCAGTAAGAGACGACCTTGCGCTTGGGATCGATGTAGATGTCGGCAAGTTGCTTCAGCTTCTCCTTGTAGTCCTCCAGGGACTCGTCGGGATCACCCTTAGAAAGTTCGGCAACGAAATCCAGCGTATAGGGTTCCACACCGCGCTGGAATTCCTCGAAGGTGATCAACCAGTGCTTACCGGCGGTCTTGGCGTTGTTCTGTTCCACGACCTCGCCGGCCTTGCGACGCTGCGCCACGGCCTCCCACTTGTCGAGTGTCACCTTGAGCTGCTTGGCCTGGATATCCTTTTCGGCCGGAAACGCATACTTGTCCGTGGGACGCATCCCATAGCCGATGTCGTAGGGACCCGTGGCGAACACGCAGTGCGCCTTGACGAAATCGTGGTCGACGGCGTCCCGCTTGACGATCTCCCGGGCGATGTAGTTCTGAATGGCGAGATCGGTATTGGGCTTGAAGATGATCTCGAGGTCCGCGATGTCCGAACAACGGTTACGATACGTGGACAGGTTGACGATCCTGACGTCGTCGTTCGTAAGGCGCCGGTCCGAGACGCGCGCCCACAGGATGGGATGCATCTCCGCCATGTTCGCCCCCCAGAGAATGGCGGCGTCGGTGTGTTCGATATCGTCGTAATTGCCCGCGGGTTCGTCGATCCCGAAGGTCTGGATGAATCCCGCGACGGCCGATGCCATGCAGTGCCGCGCGTTGGGATCGATGTTGTTGCTGCGGAACCCGCCCTTCATCAGCTTGGCCGAGGCGTAACCTTCCTGAACGGTGTACTGCCCCGAACCGAATATCGCGATCCCCGTCGGCCCGAGCGCTTCGTACGTCTTACGCAGTTGCGTCTCCATCTCGTCGAAGGCGCGTTCCCAGCTGACCGGCTGAAACTCACCATGCTTGTCGAACTTGCCGCCCTTCATTCTCATTAGCGGTTGAGTCAGACGGTCCTTGCCGTACTGGATCTTGCCGTTGAAGTACCCCTTGATGCAGTTGAGACCGCGATTGACCGGCGCGTCCGGATCACCCTTGGTCGCGACGATCCTGCCCTGCTTGGTGGCGACCATGATGCCGCAGCCGGTGCCACAGAAACGACAGACGCTCTTGTCCCACTGCCAGTCCTTCTCGACCTCCTGGGCGGCAGCCTGCGCGGTCGCGCTGACCTCCAGACCGACCGTGGCGGCCGTCGTGGCGGCGATGCTGGACTTCAGAAAATCACGGCGTGTCAATTCCATCTGGACCTCCTCTGGGCAGCCTGGTTATAAGATCCGGCAGGTTTCGGCAACCGTCAGGACGCCGTCTCTTTGAGATAATCGGGGACTTCTCCGCGTTGTTCCTCGAGATCCGCCGGCATCTCCATCACCAGCGTCGGGTCCTCCTCGAAGTGGTGGTACACCATCTCTGCGAGGATGACCCCAGGCAGCTTCTTGATCCGCTTCAGGCCGTCGACCTCGTCGTGAATATGCGCGCATTCCTGCACAGCGACGATTCGCCCCGTTGCAGGATCGCAGTGGTGAACCTCCACACCGTCGAGGGTATTCAGGGCGGCGATCCCCGCCTCAGTCCGGTTCGGGGGGAAAACGACGAGTATTCCGGAATAGTTCATTGCGCAATGACGACCCTTCGGTTGGAACGGACCGGGATAGTTTCTGTCGGCAAGGAAGCGGGGTTGCTGCGGCCAGCATACGCAATGCCGCAATCGGCCGGTCGGGAATCACAAATCTAGCTTCTCTATATACGCCCAAAATTGGTGCATCAAATTGATCAAAATCAATTCACGCCAAAATCGCCGCACTCGTCTGGGTCACGCTCCCTCGCCCGGCCTCAACCCGGCCGACCGCCGACCCTAGGTCGTATCGAGATTGCTGCGTATACGGTCGTGAACACCGAAAACGTTGTCATCCACAGCGTAATACCCGATGCGACGATCAGACCCGGCTGGGCGTGCGGGCAGGACCGGGGGCATCAGCACGCGAGTGAACGCCGCCAGATTGACCAGAACGAATGTCGCCGTCATCGCGCCACCGACCCGCAGCAGAAACAGCGAACCACTGACGACTACCGTTGCCACAGGCAAGTGCTTGGCCAGGAGATACATGGCGAAGGGGTCTAGGCTCTGTTGACATTCATCGTGAACGGCGGCTTTGCGGATCTTTTTTGCCCTGACCGTGTTGGATTCGACTTGCAATGGAGCAGCATTGCGCATCGAATCCGCCTTGTCAGGACGAAAAAACCCTCGAAAATCCACTCGCCCAGACAAATGTCAACAGAGCCTAAGCCGAACGAGGAATTCGGCTGCACTCGCTGGGGAGAAACGATCGCCGGCACCGTTGCGATGCCACACCGCGACCCGGCGGGT
>Ga0210096_1000618_pt1 | contig 12166 bp, 7 predicted proteins | sample China_Galinas_PW_4_FD_184864 | JGI IMG/M metagenome (GOLD analysis project Ga0210096, IMG submission 184864) | Wetland microbial communities from San Francisco Bay, California, USA, that impact long-term carbon sequestration - China_Galinas_PWA_D2... | ecosystem: Environmental > Aquatic > Marine... | reverse complement strand
GGCCGTCACTTCCGCCGCCCCCGCCACCCCCGCCACCGAAGATGCTGGAAAACAGGTCGAAGGGTGCGGTGATGAAATCGAAGATCCCGGAGGTGGTGACCAGCGCCTCGCTGACCGTGGTCTCGGAGATCGCTCTTCCGTCACGGCCGATGACGGTGCGCCTGCCGTCGCGCGTGCCCTGGTAGTGGATCGCGGCCGCCGCGACCTGGGCGGCAGGTGGGTCCGTGACGCCGGTGGATTTGTCCGCGGGTGGAGCGGGCTGGACCACTTGCAGGACCGCCCCGGCGGAGTCGGGCTCGCCGCCCGCGCCTCCCCCGCCGCCGCAGGCGGTGCACAGGACCAGGGCAGTGACCAACCAGGAATAGGGACGGGGCATCGGCGGCATCCAGGGGGGTGAGAGGGCGCGCACGTTGTAGGCACCACCGCATCTACGCCAGCGCAAAGTTGTTATTTTCGTTTTGTTTATGATCGATGGTGTCAATGATTGCGCCTTATCGGTAGGGTAGGCGTGGTCAAACGGCGCATCGTGGCGGCGTCGGCCTGACGCGACTCCATGCGCCAAATTCTCGTCCCCCGATCCCGCGGCACCCCGCATGGCACCCGCCGCCTGCCCCACCGGCCGGGCCCGTGCGCGTGGTCCGTGATGCGGAACACCGGTTCCCCTTACCCAGACCCCGGATCGGGTGGCCGATCGGTCGTCCTACCGGCGGGAAGGTGACGCCCCCCAGGGCGATTCCCCAATATGAACCGCGGCTTTCGCGGCTCGCTGGGTGCCGGGCCGACGATCCGGGCGGGTGTGCCTCACCTTGACAGGGCGGAGGGGCGTTGCTAGGGTGACGACCCGCGCGCAGGTGGAGTTTCCCTTTTTGTTTCAGTGAGTTAACGCCCGGCGGTCGACCCCGCGGCGACTCGTCGATGGCCCAGCCGCTCACCTTTCAGGAGGTCATCCTCCGCCTCCAGAGCTTCTGGGGGGAGCGTGGGTGTGTTCTCACCCAGGGATACGACCTGGAGGTGGGGGCCGGGACCTTCAATCCGCATACCTTTTTGCGGGTGCTCGGGCCGGAGCCGTGGCGGACCGCCTACGTGGAGCCGTCGCGGCGGCCGACGGATGGGCGTTACGGCGAGAACCCGAACCGCCTGCAGCACTATTTCCAGTTTCAGGTGATCCTCAAACCGTCCCCCCTGGAGGTACAGGATCTCTACCTCGAGTCGTTGCAAGTGCTGGGGATCGACCCCCTGGCCCACGACATCCGCTTTGTGGAGGACGACTGGGAGTCGCCGACCCTCGGCGCCGCCGGGCTCGGCTGGGAGGTGTGGCTGGACGGCATGGAGGTGACCCAGTTCACCTACTTCCAGCAGGTGGGCGGAATCGAGCTAGCGCCGGTGTCGGTGGAGCTGACCTACGGCCTCGAGCGCATCTGCATGTATTTGCAGGGGGTCGACTCGGTGTTCGACCTCGCGTGGACCCCCGAGGTGACCTACGGCGAGGTGTACCACCAGAACGAGGTGGAGTGGTCGGGCTATAACTTCAACGTCGCCGACGTGACCATGAACCAGCGCCTGTTCGACGACTTCGAGCGCGAGGCGGGGGCGGCCCTGGCGGCCGGGCTGGTCCTGCCGGCCTACGACTTCGTGCTCAAGTGCTCCCACGCCTTCAACATGCTCGACGCCCGCGCGGCGATCTCGGTCACCGAGCGGGTAGGCTACATCGCCCGGGTCCGTGCCCTGGCACGGCAGGTCGCTCAGGCCTACCTCGCGAGCCGCGAGTCCCTCGGCTTCCCGCTGCTGAAAGAGACTGAGCGGGTGGCAGAATGACGGTTCTATCGATGGCAGTGAGGTTCGTAGGGGAGGGGTTTACCCCCTCCCGTGGTGGGGTAACCGCCTTCGCGCCGGCTTGGGGCACGGGCGGGGATAAACCCCGCCCCTACGGGTATCGGACGGGGGCATGACGGATGCCTGAGCTGCTCCTGGAGATCGGGGTCGAGGAGGTCCCGGCGAGCTATATCGCGCCGGCGGTGCGGGAGCTGGGGGAGCGGCTCATGGCGCTGCTCGGGGAGCTGCACATCGATGCCCACAGCCTCAGCACCTACGAGACGCCCCGGCGGCTCGCCATTCACGTCGCCCACGTGGCCGCCACCCAGGCGAGCCGCGAGGTGGAGCGGCGTGGCCCGGCGGTGGCCGCGGCCTACGATGCGGACGGCAAGCTGACCCGGGCGGGGCAGGGGTTCCTGCAGGGGGCCGGCGCCAGCGAGATGGACCTGATCCGCATCCCCGGCAAGAAGGGCGACTACCTCGGGGTGCGGCTTCGGGAGGGGGGCGGTGCGACCCACGATCTGCTGGCAAATCATCTCCCGAGGCTGATCGCGGCCCTTGCCTTCCCCAAGACGATGCGCTGGGGGAACGGCACGTGGCGCTTTGCCCGGCCGGCCCACTGGATCCTCGCCGTGTTTGCCGGCAACGTGGTCCCCTTCGAGGTCGACGGGCTGGCGTCCTGCGGGACCACCCGGGGACATCGCTTCCTCGCCCCGGCCGCCGTGGCGGTGAACGGGCAGGAAGGCTATCTGAAGACGTTGCGTGCGGCCTCGGTGGAGCCGGACCCGGTGGCCCGGGCGGCGGCGATCCGGGCGCAGGCCGAGGACCTGGGGGCCGCGGCCGGTGGCCGCACGGTGGTCGACGACGACCTGCTCGACGAGGTCGCCCACCTGGTGGAGCATCCGGGGTGCGTGATCGGCCGCTTCGACGACGACTTCCTCGCGGTGCCGCGGGAGGTGCTGGTCACCTCGATGGCGAAGAACCAGCGCTACTTCCCCGTGGAGGGCGGTGACGGCCGGCTCCTGCCGTCGTTCGTGGCGGTGACCAACTCGCCGGAGACGGCGGCCGACAACGTGCGTGCCGGCAACGAGCGGGTGTTGCGCGCGCGCCTGGCCGACGCGCGGTTCTTCTGGGACGAGGACCGCAAGCGCACCCTGCACTCGCGGCGCGCCGACCTGGACAGCGTCACCCTCCACGAGCGGCTCGGCAGCGTCGGGGCGAAGGTGGCGCGGGTGGAGGCGCTGGCGGTGGAGATCGGGGCGGCGGCCACGGCGGTCGGCGAGGGTGAGATCCGCCGTGCGGTGCAGCTCGCCAAGGCCGATCTCACCACCCACATGGTGATCGAGTTCCCCAAGCTCCAGGGGGTGATGGGCCGCCACTACGCGGCCCACGACGGCGAGCCGGCGGCGGTGTGCCAGGCGATCGAGGAGCACTACTGGCCACGCTTCGCCGGCGACCGCCTGCCGTCCGCCGACCTCGGCCGGCTGGTGGCGGCGGCGGACCGCCTCGACGCCGTGTGCGGCGGCTTCGCGGTCGGCCTCATCCCGAGCGGCTCGCAGGACCCCTTCGGCCTGCGCCGCGCCGGTCTCGGCCTCATCCAGATTGGCCTCGACGGCGGCTGGGACCTCGACCTCTGGCATTGGATCGACCGCGCCCTGGCTGGACTCGCGGCAAGCGGCGTGCAGGTGGCGGCCGAGGCCAGCGACCAGGTGCGGGACTTCCTCGGCCAGCGCCTCCACCACGCCCTGGTCCAGGAGGGGTTGCCGGAGGACGTGGTGCGGGCGGTGCTCGCCATGGGCAACCGTCAACCGCTACGCGATCGCGCACGGGCCCAGGCCCTCGCGGCGTTACGCGAGGAGCCGACCTTCGACGACTTCGCCCTGTCCTTCAAGCGGGTGCAGCGGATCATTCCCGCCGACTTCGTCGCCACCGCGGAGGTGGATGGTGGGGTGCTGGTGGAGGCGGCGGAGCAGGCCCTGCTGGCGGAGCAGCGCCGCGTCGCGGGCGAGGTGGCGCCCCTGCGGGCCGCCGGCGATTATGGCGCGATCCTTGCGCGCCTGGTTACACTGCGCCCCGCCGTGGACCGCTTCTTCGACGACATCCTGGTCATGGCCGAGGAGCCCGACCTGCGCATTGCCCGCCTCTCCCTCCTGTGTCGGGTCCGTGCCCTGTTCGACGGCATCGCGGACCTGAGCCAACTCGCCGTGGAGAGCTGATCGACGGCATGCCCCCATCGCCGGTGCAACCGGCTCCGACCCCTGTTGATTGATCGCCGGTGCAACCGGCTCCTGAATCGCCGGTGCAACCGGCTCCTACCTGATCGAGGGAGGCATCACTCGTGAGTGACTCCAACTACGTCTACCTGTTCGCGGATGGCAAGGCCGAGGGCCGGGGCAACCAGAAGGACCTCCTCGGGGGCAAGGGGGCCGGGCTCGCGGAGATGACCAACCTGGGCATCCCGGTGCCCGCCGGCTTCACCATCACCACCGAGGTGTGCACCTACTACTACGACCACGGTAAGGAATACCCGCCGGAGCTGTGGGACCAGGTACTGGAGGCGATGCGCACGGTGGAGCAGTCCATGGGCCACCGCTTCGGCGACGCCGCGGATCCCCTCCTCCTGTCGGTGCGCTCCGGGGCGCGGGTGTCGATGCCGGGGATGATGGACACGGTCCTCAACCTCGGCCTCAACGACGAGACGGTACAGGGGTTGATCGCCAAGTCGGGCAACGAGCGGGCTGCGTGGGACGCCTACCGGCGCTTCGTCACCATGTTCGGCGACGTGGTCCTCGGGGTGCCGCACTCGGCGTTCGAGGAGATCCTGGAGGCGAAGAAGCAGGACGTGGGGGCGACGGTCGACACCGATCTGGACGCGAGTCACCTGCGCGAGCTGATCGCACCCTACAAGGCGCTGGTGAAGAAGGTCACCGGCCAGCCCTTCCCGGAAGATCCCATGGACCAGCTCCGCGCCGGGATCAACGCGGTGTTCGACTCGTGGAACGTGCCGCGCGCCATCACCTACCGCAAGCTGCACGGGATCCCCGGCGACTGGGGGACGGCGGTGAACGTCATGTCCATGGTGTTCGGCAACCGCGGGGAGACCTCCGGGACCGGCGTCGCCTTCACCCGTGACCCCTCCACCGGCGAGCGGCGCTTCTTCGGTGAGTATCTGGTCAACGCCCAGGGGGAGGACGTGGTGGCCGGCATCCGTACCCCCCTGCCGATCGCCGAGCTGGAGAACCAGATGCCGGCGATCTACGGCGAGCTGGTGGCGATCTACCAGCGGCTGGAGAACCACTACAAGGACATGCAGGACATCGAGTTCACGGTGGAAGAGGGCAAGCTCTACATGCTTCAGACCCGCACCGGCAAACGCACCGCCGAGGCTGCGGTGCGCATCGCGTGCGAGATGGTCGACGAGGGGATGATCGACGCGGCCACCGCGGTCAAGCGGGTCGAGCCGCAGCAGCTCGATCAGCTCCTCCATCCGCGCATCGATACCAGCCAGGCGATCGAGGTCCTCGCCAAGGGGCTGCCGGCGAGCCCGGGGGCGGCGGTGGGCGAGGTGGTGTTCACCGCCGAGCGCGCCATCGAGGAGGCGGCCAAGGGGAGGGCGGTGGTCCTGGTGCGTGCCGAGACCTCCCCGGACGACGTGGGCGGCATGCACGCGGCCCAGGGTATCCTCACGGCCCGTGGCGGCATGACCAGCCACGCGGCGGTGGTGGCGCGCGGCATGGGCAAGTGCTGCGTGGCGGGCTGTTCGGCGATCTCCGTCGATGCGGAGAACCGGCGCTTCACCGTGGGTGGCCGGGTGATCAAGGAGTTCGAGACCATCAGCCTGAACGGCTCCACCGGCGAGGTGATCGCCGGGGCCGCCAAGCTCATCGTGCCGGAGCTGTCCGGCGACTTCGAGAAGCTGATGAAGTGGGCGGACGAGTTCCGCACCCTGAAGGTGCGCACCAATGCCGACACGCCGGAGGATGCGCGCAACGCCGTGTCGTTCGGGGCGGAAGGCATCGGCCTGTGTCGCACGGAGCACATGTTCTTCGGTGAGGAGCGGCTGCCGGTGGTGCAGGAGATGATCCTGGCGGAGGACGAGGCCGCACGGCGGGTGGCCCTGGCCAAGCTGCTGCCGTTCCAGCGCGACGACTTCCTCGGCCTGTTCCGCGCCATGGGCTCGCGGCCGGTCACCATCCGCCTGCTCGATCCGCCGTTGCACGAGTTCCTACCGTCGCGCGAGGGGCTGATCGAGGAGATCGCCGTCCTGCGCGCCACCCACGGCGACGCGGCCGTGCTCAAGGAGCGGGAGGCGCTGCTCGCCAAGGTCAACCGGCTGCACGAGATCAATCCCATGCTCGGCCACCGCGGCTGCCGCCTCGGCATCTCCTTCCCCGAGATCTACGAGATGCAGGCGGAGGCGATCTGCGCCGCCGCGGCGATCATCCGCAAGGAGGGGACGGAGATCACGCCCGAGATCATGATCCCCCTGGTGGGGATCACCACCGAGTTCACCTATCTGAAGAAGCGGGTGGCGGCGGTGGCGGAGCGGGTGATGGAGCGCGAGGGGGTGCGGTTCGAGTACCTGATCGGCACCATGATCGAGATCCCTCGTGCCGCCCTGACCGCGGACAAGATCGCCCAGGAGGCAGAGTTCTTCTCCTGCGGGACCAACGACCTCACGCAGATGACCTTCGGCTACTCGCGCGACGACGCCGGCATCTTCCTGCCCGAGTACGTGGACAAGAAGATCCTGCCGGAGGATCCCTTCCAGGTCATCGACCGGGAGGGGGTGGGGCAGCTCATCCGGATGGCCGTGGAGCGCGGTCGCGCCACCCGGCCCGACCTCAAGGTGGGGATCTGTGGCGAGCACGGCGGCGAGCCGTCGTCCATCGCCTTCTGTCACGAGGTCGGCCTCGACTACGTGAGCTGCTCACCCTTCCGGGTGCCGATTGCCCGCCTGGCCGCCGCGCATGCGGCACTGGCGGGGGCCAAGTAGGGGTGGGCGACGACGGTCGAGTCATTTTTTCCTCATCCGCAGCCACGCGGGCACCGATGAGGGCGCGTATCCGTTTCTCTGGAGGTCTTCCATGTTCACCAAACCCGATAAGTTCCAGGATGTGCAGCGCACCCCGTCGCGGGACGACGAGCTGCGCGATCAATTTCCCCGTTCCCAGCCGCATCCGGCACGCTCCTTTGAGTCGGCCCCGGTGATGCGCATCGGCAACACCGTCGTGGTCAAGGGTGAGGTGAGCGCGGCGGAGGATCTCCTGATCCTCGGCCGGGTCGAGGGCAACATCGTCGTCCAGAATCACACCCTCATCATCGGCAAGGGCGCCGTGATCGAGGCGGAGATCACGGCCCACTCGGTCGTGGTCGAGGGCCAGGTGACCGGCAACGTCGAGGCCAGCGAGCAACTGGAGGTGAGCCCCGACGGCGTGGTGATCGGCAACGTCAAGACCCCCTCCCTGGTGATCCGCGACGGTGCCACCCTGAAAGGTAGCGTCGACATGGACGCCAACCGCCCGCGGCCGGAGCCCAAGCCGGAGCCCAAGAAACAGGAGGAGATCATCCCCAGCGAGGACAAGGCCTCCCCCTTCAAACGCGCCCGTGACGCCGAGGAACCGGCGGCGGCGAAGTAGCCCGCGCCCCGGTCGATACGCCCCAATAGAAGAACCGCCGGATGGGATACCCCATCCGGCGGTTCTTTCGTTTGAGGTTTACCATCGAGTCCATACTTCGATGGTCGACCCCGCGATCAGCCGGATGCCGCTACCCGCCGATCCCTCCGCTCATGAAGATCGGACCCCGGAGTTCGCTGCGCGGCATCCGGGTGACATGAGGGAAGGCGGAAGCCTGGATGAAGCGCAGCGGAAACCAGGCAAAGGCGCCGCAGGGGAGGCCTTCCAATGCGTGAGGAGGACGGGCTTTCTTGGCAACCTCTCAGCCTCCGCAGGAGATCGGGGGATAGGTCGCCTCTACGATGTCCGCCGACGTTCCGCGGCAACGGTTTGTCCGTGGCAAGGGAGGCCAGGCATCGTCTGTTATGATTCGAGCGGATACAAAATAGTGACCGGATTTGTCGCCTAATCGTGGTCAGAGCAGGTCGGTGCCCGCTCGGGCAGGCCTGGCACGCAGGTGCCGTCGGCGCGACCGGAATGGAGATTCGCGTGACCCTGAGGTTGAAGTTCAACATCTGGATGGGGGTCGTTCAAGTGACCGCAGTCGCGGTCGCTGGGGCCGTCCTCTACGGTGTGCTACATCGCAGTGAGCGCGACCACGTCGTCGAGACGGCGAACCTGCTGATGGCGTCCGCGGAGGCAACGCGTGCCTACACGACGGCGTTCATCAAGCCGCAACTCGACAAGCGTCTCGGAGTCGAGTTTCTTCCGCAGTCGGTTCCCGCTTTCGCGGCGACCGAGACGATCTCCACGCTGCGAGAACAATTTCCCGAATACACCTACAAAGAGGCCACGCTCAATCCCACCAACCCGCGTGACCGGACCAGTGACTGGGAGGCGGACCTCGTAAACGCCTTCCGTGCCGACTCGGGGCAAAGTCAGATCTCGGGCGAGCGCATGCAGGGGCCGATCGCGACGCTCTACCTCGCCAAGCCGATCAAGGTCAGTAGTCCCGGATGCCTATCCTGCCACGGTACGCCGGCGTCGGCGCCCGCATCGATGATCGCGCTCTACGGCGAAGTGGGCGGCTTCGGCTGGAAACTGGACGAGATCATCGGCGCACAGATCGTCTCGGTGGCGCTGTCCACGGCCGACGAGGCCGCGGACCGGACATTCGCGATCGTCATGGGCGCGTTGGTGCTGGTCGCCCTGCTGGCACTCGGGGTAGGCAATCTGCTGTTGGGAAAATCCGCAGCACGCAGAGCAAACTGAACGAAGCGACATCCATCGTGCATAGAGTCCGGCATTGCCGCCGCATCACCGACCGCCTCACGCCCGTCAAGGCCGATCACGGGTCGCCGAGCTTGGCGCAGGGGTTATGCCTGTTATCGTGCGCCATCCTGATCCTGGCCACCCTATGGCCCGGCTCCGCAAGCGCCGCAGACGGCACGGCGGCGACGTTCGCGACAGCGTCCGACTCGGGAATGGCGCGGGAACACCGCGTCGCCCTGGTCATCGGCAACGGAAGCTACAAGTCCGCACCGCTGCTGAATCCCGTGAATGACGCCCGGGCGATGAGCGAGGCCCTGCGGTCCGTGGGCTTTCAGGTCACCCTGCTCGAAGATGCCACGCTCAGGGAGATGGCCATCGCGGCGCGGGAGTTCGGCGACGCGCTAGAGAAGGGTGACGTTGGGCTCTTCTTCTACGCCGGCCACGGGATGCAGATCAAGGGACGCAATTATCTGATTCCCATCGGCACCGACATCCAGCGCGAGGACGAGGTCGCTTTCAATGCCTTCGACGCCGGGCGGATGCTGGAAAAAATGGAGACGGCACGCACCCGCGTCAACATCGTCATCCTCGATGCGTGCCGCAACAATCCGTTTTCACGCAGCTTCCGCTCGTCCAGCCTGGGGCTCGCGCAGATGGATGCTCCGGTCGGCTCGTACCTGTCCTTTGCCACCGCCCCATCCAAGCTCGCTAGCGACGGCAAGGATGGCAACGGGCTCTACACCCAACATTTGCTCACCGCGATGCGCACCCCCGGACTCACGATCGAGGAGGTGTTCAAGCGTGTGCGTATCGGGGTGATGATCGATTCCAAGGGACAACAGATTCCCTGGGACAATTCATCGCTGACGGGCGATTTCTATTTCATCCCGCCCGACTCGGCGGCGACACCGACCGTCCTCGCCGGCGAACCATCCGGCGCAGCCCGCGAGGCAGCGCCTGCCTCGGCGCGGCACGAACAGCCGCGAACTGGCGGCGCCAAGGAGCCGCTTGAGCCCGGCGCAGTCTCCGTACCGTCTCCGGCGCCCAACCCGACTGCCGACAAGAAGGTGCTGGTGGCCAAGCTCCCGCCCAGTCCCCGGCCTGCGCCCCTGCCCAAGGTCGATCGCAAGGCCGAGGAAGCCCTCGCTGCGCTGTACCGAAAGGGAATGGATGCCAAGGGCCGCGGCGACCTCGTCACGGCCGGCGAAGCATTCGGCCGCGCCGCGGAGGGTGGTCACGCGGGCGCGAGCTACGAAATGGGCCGACTGCTGAAGATCGGCCGCAAGCCGATCATGCAGGATCTTCCCCGAGCGCAGCGCTTGTTCCTGCAGGCCGCCGAACGAGGGAATCTGCCGGCGCAATACGAAGTGGCGCAGATGTTTGCCCAGGGCGTGGGGGTCGCCCCGAATTGCACCCAGGCGATCGGCTGGGCGCGCAAGGCAGCCGAGGCAGGCTCGCCCGACGCGGCCGTGCTGTTGGGGGAGCTCAATGTAGCCGAGTGCGGCGGTTCGAGAGATCCGCGGGAAGCCGCTCGCTGGTTTCGTGTCGCCGCAGACAAGGGTCTGGCGAACGCGCAATTTTCGCTGGGCGTGCTGTACATGACCGGGGACGGCGTGCCAAAAGATCTGAAGGAGGCGCGCAAGTGGCTTACCGCGGCGGCAAGCAAGGGCAACACTACCGCGCGCTTTTATCTACGCCGGCTTGACCAGTAGCGTGGGTCCAGCGCGTTGATACTTGGAATTGCCCCGGTTTCGTGAACACCTGATCCGTTGAGAAAGAGGAGGCCACGATGCCGAGGTGACGTCCGCCGTACCCCGCGGAGTCGCGCCGGCAGATGGTGGAGCTGGGCCGTGCCGGTCGTGGTCGCGGTGGCAGGGCTGGCCACCGAGGGGAGCACCGTACCGGGCACCGCGTAGGGTGGGTCGCAGGGCGGACGGGCCGGGCGTGATCTCCCCCGACCGTTCCCAGAAGCGATATGGCCTGCTATTAAGTGAAGGGGAAAGCACAGCTTATTTCGCGGGATAGGGGGATGCATTGATGAATACCACGCGCAGCACGGTCATCACGCTGGTCACGGTCGCATTGCTCGCCGGCTGTGCCGGCCATCGCGCCAACCGTTCGGACGATGCCGCGAGCCCCGACGAGGAGATGGCGGCGCAGAATGACGCGGCGGCCGCCCGTCTCAAGGAGTCGCGGCAGCTCACCTTCATCAACTCGCAGGTGTTCGACAACAACCTGTCGAAGGCGATGGACTCCCAGGTAGGGGAGATCGTCGTGGAGGTCGCGTCGCGCTTCTCCCTCGATGTCCTGCCGGAGAGGGTCGAAGGGTGGTTGGTCCACATCCAGCAGAGTGGCGGCAAGGTCGAGGCGGAGGCGCAGCCGGTGCAGACCGAGGTGGCCATGCGTGGGATGCCGGTGGTAGAGGTGATCGAACTGGCCCTTGCCTACCGGGAGAAGGCGAAGAAGAAGGCGGAGACCAAGGCGATGTACGCGCCCGCCAACACGTACCACGCGAAGCTCTATTACCAGAAGGAGAGCGGGACGGTGGACCGCGTCGTCTTTTACCACCGGTGAGCCGCTGAGGGAGCCCTGACCGCGGCCAGACTCGCACCCTTACTATCGGCAAGGGGCCACGATCCGGGCCGAGATCACGATCCACTGGTGGCGGTCTAGGGACACGGGACCAGCCGCGGGGAGCTGGCTAGGTCGTCGTCGGACACGACATGCCGTGCCCCGACCTTCGCTCGAACGTACGGTGTTCGGCGTCGGGGCTGCGCTATTGGGTGGAGCCACGGGATCTCCGCCAGCCCCAGGTAGCGGGCGACGGCCGCGACGGATACGCGGCCGGATCGGCGCCTGTCCTGCGCGCACCGGGTTGCGGTGGATGTATCGGGTGAGTCCCAGCAGGTACGCGTCGGCATCGACCGACGCCGCCGCGCCGCGGCCCACGCGGCACAGGGGCGGCCTCGCAGCCGCTCCTTATTTATTCCTCATCCGGACGGGCCGAGGTGTCGATCAGGTGGGTGCCCATACTCCAGGAGGTCGTCCATGTTCAGCAGAGCCGAAAAATTTCAAGACATGCAGCGGACGCAGTCGCGTGACGACGAACTCCGCGACCAATTCCCGCGCTCCCAGCCCCACCCGGCCCATTCCTTCGAGCAGTCCGCTACCCTGATGCGCATCGGCAAGACGGTCATCATCAAAGGCGAGTTGACGGCTGCCGAGGACATGGTGATCTTCGGGCACGTGGAAGGCACGATCACCGTCCACGATCGCCACACCGTGACCATCGGCAAGGGCGCGACCATCGAGGCGGAGATCAAGGCCTACTCGGTGGTGGTCGAGGGGCACGTGTCGGGCAACGTCGAGACCGCGGAGCACCTCGAGATCAGCCCCGACGGAGTCATTCTCGGCAACGTCAGGACCCCCTCCCTGGTGATCCGCGACGGCGGCACCCTGAAGGG
>Ga0210096_1000615_pt1 | contig 12182 bp, 13 predicted proteins | sample China_Galinas_PW_4_FD_184864 | JGI IMG/M metagenome (GOLD analysis project Ga0210096, IMG submission 184864) | Wetland microbial communities from San Francisco Bay, California, USA, that impact long-term carbon sequestration - China_Galinas_PWA_D2... | ecosystem: Environmental > Aquatic > Marine... | reverse complement strand
GCGGAACCTGATGGCACCGGGGACCGAGGGGGGCGTGACTAAACATCAACCCTCCGGTGAACTGATGTCCATCTACGACGCCGCCATGCGGTATCAGTCCGAAGGCTCGCCGACCCTACTCATCGCAGGCAAGGAGTACGGATCGGGCTCCTCGCGCGACTGGGCCGCCAAGGGGCCGAGATTGCTCGGTGTCCGTGCGGTCATCGCGGAGAGTTACGAGCGTATCCATCGTTCGAACCTGGTCGGTATGGGTATCCTGCCGCTGCAGTTCCGGGAAGGCGACGACGCAGAGTCGCTCGGACTGACCGGCCTGGAGACCTTCGACATCGAGGGGCTGGAGGCAGGCTCCGGCGCCGAGGTTGAAGTCGCCGTGACCGGTGCCGCCGGTGATTCGCGGAGATTCACCGCCCGGGTGCGCATCGACACTCCACAAGAGGTAGCGTACTACCGAAACGGCGGCATCCTGCAGTACGTCCTTCGCCAACTGGCCGCATGAACCCCGCCATGGCCGGACCCTTCGTCACGCTGGGTGCGTTGCTTGCCGCGCTGGGCGTTGCCATGGGCGCCTTCGGTGCGCACGCCCTGAAGTCGAGACTCGCCGAGGACATGCACGCGGTGTTTCAGACCGGCGTGCAGTACCACATGCTCCATGCCCTGGGGCTCGTGCTGATCGGGCTCGCCCTGCGATGGATCGGGCCCTCGACCCTGCTGACCTGGTCCGGCGTCCTGATGGGACTCGGCGTCCTGCTGTTCTCGGGCAGCCTGTATGTGCTGAGCATCACGGGCGTGAGGGCCTGGGGCGCGGTCACACCCTTCGGCGGGACGGCCTTTATCGTCGCCTGGTTCCTGTTCGCCATCGCCGCATGGCAATCGACATCGCCGACCTCGCATCTGCCCTGAGCGAAGGCGGCGAACAACCTACCGCCCGCCCTCTGCGGGCCCTGCGCCCAATCGCTCCGCGATGTCGTTGAGTACCGCCGCGCGATCGCGTTTTTCGAGCTCCGCATCGAGAACGGAAAAGGTCTCCCGATACTCCGGCCGGTCGATCAGCGAGCGACGCGCCAAGGCGATCGAGATCCGTCGGAAGAACCGGAACAGGACGTATCCCGCCGTCGCGATGAGCAGCGACAACAACGCCTCACCCGTGAACAGCAGCCAACCGGCTGCGATGTAGGCCAAAAAACTCGTCGCCGCGATCAGCGCCGTGACCCGGTGTACACGGTTCAGGATCAGGGTGAGGCGATCGTAATGGTCCGCGAAGGTCCGCTGATCCACGGATCGTGCGCTCCCTTGTTGAAATGACGGCCCGGAGTGGGGACCGCGTCACAGTCAAAAAAACTGTCATTGGGGTTGATGAAACAGAATATTAGTATATAATAATTTACTTTTCCCGCTTGCACCCGTAAGCAATCACCTCAATCGACTAGGAGATAACCCCATGATTTCTGTTCGCAACATCGCTTTCGTCGCCGCCCTGGCATCCGCCGGCACCGCCAGCGCCTGGTGGGCCACTCCGTACAACGGCGTCCCAGCCTACGGTTACGCCCCGGAAGCGGCCAAGGAGCAGATCAAGGCGCAGCAGGAGGCCTTCGAGGCCTTCCGCAAGGCCCAGATCGAGGCGATCGAAACACAGCGCAAGGCCTTCGAAGGGTACGCCAAGAACATGCCTGAGTTCACCCCGGCCACTTTCGCTCCCGAGGTCATGATCACCAAGGAGCGCGAAGCGATCGAGGCCTTCATGGCCAGCGAACGCGAGCAGATGGAAGCCCGCGTCGAGGCCATGCAGGAAAAGATGGACAAGATCCGCACCGAGCGTGAGGCGCAGATTGCGAGCTATCGCAAGGCACGCCAAGACCGCGTCGCCCTAGCCGACACCGCCGCAGAACAGAAGTAGGCAGCCACCTCCGCTGCACGAAAAGGCCCGTGTGCCGATTCACACGGGCCTTTTCTTTTCCCTTATATGGGCCCCCGATCGCGCTCCCCGGTGGGCTGCGCCTCGCGCCATCGCTGGAAGGTAGGGAACTCCTGGTATCCCTTTTCCAGGACGTACTGCAGCGCCCCTATCAGGCGGTAGATCCTGGCGACGGAATCCAGCCGGAACACCTCGGAACCGCCCTCGTCGAAAAATACCAGCGACGGGGCATAGAAAAGTCCCAGTTCCTGCGCCCACTGATTGGCCGTCATCGGCTCGCCGTTCGGGGTAATCACGGGGGTGTCCGACCACATGTCCAGTTGCACGACGTTGAAACCCTGTAGCAGCTGCCGGGTCTGCGGATCGGCAAGCGGTTCGGTGTGCAGGATGTCGCAGGCATGACATTCCCGCTGCTCGAAGAACACAGCCAGAGGTTTCTCCCCTGGGATACGGGTACGGTCCAGTGCGTAAGGCGGGCTCTCGAAATACGGCTCCTCGATCATCTCCCCGACGTCGAATTTGGGCGGCGGATCGGCCCTGGCCAGATACGAGCGCAATGACTCCTGCTTGTAGTACCCTTCCACCACGTATTCCAGCGCCGCACGAAACTTGTAGGGTGGATAGTATCCGCGCAATCTCAGCGCCTCCTCGCCGGCCCTGTCATAGAAGATGATCGACGGGGTGAAATTGGTACCCTCGCGCTCCGCGTATTCGGTTTCCGTCAGCACCTCGCCATTCATGTCGGTAACCTCACGGGCCCCCCAGATGTCGATCGGAACGATATCGAAATTGGCCTGCGTATACTTGACGATGTCTTCCTCACGGCCGAAATTGACCTCCATCAGGGCCTCGCAGTAGGCGCAATGCCTCTGCCCAAAGTAGACCATCAGGCCTGCCTTCCCCAACTGCAAGGCCTCCTGCAGGTCATCCGGTAAATCAAGGAAGGAATTCTTGAACCAGTCCGGGTATTCGATATCCCGAATCCTTGGTGTATCGTCGATCTCCGCAATGTCGAAGTGGTCGCCGACCACCGCCAGTACGGGTTTGGTCAGCCAGATGACCGCGGCCAACATGAACCATTGCGCTCTTCGTGGCATCGTCTCCATTGTCTCATCCTCGTCGGACAGCAACCGCGAACATCGCCTGGGCACCGGATTGCTGTCCCGGCTTTTACCCGGCGTCCGGAGCGCGGGACCTTGCCCCCCCCGACCCACGGTGGCGCATCGGTTCACGATCAGTCGACCACGCGCGGTCACGGAATGCCCCCGGTACGGGGTCAGGCACGACAGGAAAACCATTAATGCTCCAGTATCGACGTACCTCCCATGTAGTCCCGCAATACTTGCGGGATCTCGATACTCCCGTCGGGCCGCTGCCTATTCTCGAGCACGGCCACCAGGGTGCGCCCCACGGCGAGCCCTGACCCGTTCAGCGTGTGCAGCAGCTCCGGTTTGCCCGTCTCGGGATTTCGCCAGCGCGCCCCCATCCGGCGCGCCTGGAAATCGAGGAAGTTGCTACACGAGGAGATCTCCCGAAAGCGGCCCTGCCCGGGCAGCCAGACCTCCAGATCGTAGGTCCTGGCCGAGGAGAATCCAAGGTCACCCGCGCAAAGGCTCACGACCCGATAAGGCAACCCGAGTTGCTGGAGAATATGTTCCGCATGTCCCGTCAGCACCTCCAGTGCCTCCCAGGAATCCTCGGGGCGGACCATCTGCACCAGTTCCACCTTCTCGAACTGGTGCTGCCGGATCATACCCCGCGTGTCCTTGCCGTACGACCCGGCCTCCGAGCGGAAACACGGGGTATGACAGACGTATTTGAGAGGCAAGAACTTCGGGTCTGCGATCTCGCCGCGCATCAGGTTCGTCACCGGCACCTCCGCGGTCGGGATGAGGTAGCGCGGGCTCTCGCCGCAGAGTTGGAATAGATCCTCGCCGAATTTGGGAAGCTGGCCGGTTCCCCGCAGGCTTTCGTCGTTCACAATATAGGGAACATAGACCTCGCGATAACCGTGCTCCTCGGTATGCACGTCCAGCATGAACTGGGTCAGCGACCGGTGCAGTCGCGCCATCGCACCGCGCATGACGACGAAACGCGACCCCGTGATCTTTCCCGCCGCTTCGAAATCCATCCAGCCAGACGCCGAGCCCAGTGCGACGTGGTCCCTGGGCTCGAAATCGAATTCCGGTTTCTCTCCCCAGCGACGCAGTTCCAGGTTGGCCGACTCATCATCTCCGTCGGGAACCGCCTCATCCGGGATATTGGGTACACCTAACGCGATCTCGTCGAGCGCTTCTCGAATTTCATCGAGTCGAGACTCCGCCTCCCCGAGTTGCTTTCCCAGCGCCGCAACCTCTGCAAGCAGCGGCTGGATGTCCTCACCGCGCGCCTTCGCCTGTCCGATCGAGCGCGAACGGGTATTGCGCTCGTTTCGCAGGCGCTCGGCATCGACCTGCGCCGTCTTCCGCCGGGTCTCGAGCGACTCCACGGCCGTGATGTCCAACCGATATCCGCGCCGGGACAGGGCCGCAGCGGATGCTTCGAGGTCGTTGCGCAGCCGTTTGGGATCGAGCATGTCTGGAATACCTTTCGAATCGTAAACTGGGCATCTCTCCCCCATCGGGTCCGTGATCTATCGGGAATGGTTGAGAGGTGCGAATCGCGCCCCTGGTCAGGCACCCCGGCATACGGCGGTAGGCTAGCGCACTTCGGCTTCGAAGGTCAGCACGTGCTCCGGTCTGATGTCCCCGCAGATGTGGCCAAGGATCTCATCCACCCGTTCCGGGGTATCGAAGAACTCGACGACGATCGGCAGGTCCAGCGACAGATAGAGCAGCGAGGAACTGTGCACCTTGCCTGTCTTGCCGAAACCGCTGACACCCCGAAACAGGGTCACGCCGCGCACCTTTTCCTTGTCGTGCAGGCGCTTCAGCAGCCGTTCGTGAACGTTATCCTGCTCAGACAGATAGATCCGGACCACGGTGACCTTCATACCGTCCTGCCTATCAAGATTCCCACCCAGGTTGCCCCGAGACACAGTGTCACGCTGAAGGCAACATTAGTCGCTGCCTTACCGAAGTCTCCCTGTTCGAGCAGGAGCAGCGTTTCCAGCGAAAACGTGGAGAACGTCGTAAACGCACCCAGTACACCCACAAGCAGTCCCGCCCGCCACACCGGATCGATGTCGAACCGTTCGATCAGCAGGACTGTCAGCAACCCGATTAGCAGGGACCCCAGCACGTTCACGACCAGCGTGCCATAGGGAAAGTCCTGACCCAGCAGCGAATAGACGCCCGACGCGGTCCAAAAACGCAGCAGCGCCCCGATCGCTCCGCCGAGCGCGATGAAAAGCCCCTGGATCATCGCGCGACCTCCCCCGACACACAGAGCAGTAGATTAATCTCGCTCCCGCCTCGAGGCAACGGTGAGGCGGCGAACGCGGCGGGCGGGTGCGACCGCGGAAATCTCCCAGGGACTATAATTCTCCCGGCAAACATGTCATCCGCAAGCCATCCCCGGGTATTGTATGATGGACTCGAACGAGTGGGGCTGGCGCGAGATACAAAATACCCCGATACCAAGGGGGGTTCGATTCACCGCATCATCAAGGGACGGGCGCCGCCAACAGCGCGACGGTATCGCAATTCTGGCAATCTATCGCCTTCCCCCAAGGCATCGGATAACGTCATGAGCAGCGACATCGTCGCCCACACCATATTCCTGATCTTCACCGGCGCCGCGGTGCTTGCCACGGTGGCCCTGTATGCGCGCCAGGCGATGATCGTGGCCTATATCGTCCTGGGCATCCTGCTCGGCCCGTCGGTGCTCGGGATCGTCGAGGACCCGGCGGTGGTCCGGCGCATCGCGGATATCGGCGTGATGTTCCTGCTGTTTCTTCTCGGCCTGAACATGTATCCGCAGAAGCTCGTGACGATGATGCGGGAAACCACCATCGTGGCCGGAGCGAGTTCTCTGGTCTTCGCGCTGACCGGTTGCGCCGCCGGGTGGTTGCTTGGCTATACCCCAGCTGAGTGCCTCATATTGGGAGCGGCCCTCACCTTCTCCAGCACGATTATCGGCCTCAAACTGCTCCCGACCACGGTGCTCCACCACCGACACACCGGTGAGATCATCATCAGTATCCTGCTGCTGCAGGACCTGGTCGCCATCGTCATCCTGCTGCTCCTGGAAACCTCGGAACCCGGACCGGTTCCGGCAAGAGAAATTGCGCTACGGCTGTTGGGGCTGCCAGCCCTGATACTGGCCTCGTTCGTGTTCTCGCGATACGTCCTGTTCAGGCTCATCGCAAGATTCGACCAAATTCAGGAGTACATCTTTCTGGTCGCGATCGGCTGGTGTCTCGGTACCGCGGAACTGGCCGCCGCACTGGGTCTGACACATGAGATCGGCGCGTTCATCGCCGGCGTGGCCATCGCAACCAGCCGAATCTCGGACTTCATCGCGGACAGCCTCCGCCCGCTGCGCGACTTCTTCCTCGTCATCTTCTTCTTCACACTCGGCGCCAGTGTCGACCTGGGCATGCTGGTAGAGGTACTCGTGCCGTCCATGTTGCTGGCGAGCCTCATCATCGCGCTCAAACCGGTTGTCTTCGGCTTCCTGCTGCGACATTCCGGAGAGGCGGCCGAACGTTCCACCGAGGTAGGTTTCCGTCTGGGACAGATCAGCGAATTTTCACTGTTCATCGCCGTGGTCGCGCTAGAAACCGGTGTGATTGGCGCTGGTGCATCCTATCTGATCCAGGTGACCACGCTGCTGACCTTCGTCATCTCCTCGTACATCATCGTGTGGCGCTACCCTACGCCAATCGCCGTGTCGGACCGCCTGCGCCGGGACTGAGCTGGAAGCCCCCATACACCCACCCAGCGTTTATAATAAATAAGTTGGGACGGAGCGTTGCCATCGTCCGGAGTCACGCCCGAATAAGTCAGTGAAGACACCACCCCGGTACGTGGGGACCGTGACTGAAGGGAAACGCGGGGAAGGCCGTCAGTCATGACACGATTGGCCCGTAACAAATATACCGCTGCGGCGTATTCACGCCGGCCGCGACAGCGATCTATTATCCACCTGTTACTGCTGCTCCTCATCTTACTGCTGACGGGATGCGCGACCTACTCCGACAGGTTGGCGAACGTCCCGCGGGAGATCGAGGCACGCTGCGCCGAGGCGCGAAAAGCGATCTACGACACCCATGACTGCGACGGCGCCGGCAGTCTGCTTTGCAACATGCAGCTCGGCATCATCGAGCACCGCTGTGCAAACTATGCACAGAGCAATACCGTACTCTCTCGCGCCGACGTGATCGCCGAGGCGCAGTACACCATCCACGGATCCCGGGAGCTGGAGAAAATCATGCTCAACCCGGGTACCACGCCGTACAGGGGATCGGCCTACGAATGGGTCTACATCAGTTATCTCAAGGCGCTCAACTACCTCGGGAAGGCCCGGCAAGCCGCTAATGCGTCTGAACGGCAACGCGCGCTGGAGGAGGCCCGCGTCGAGATCCGCCGCGTGGACGTCAAATTGCGCGACATCGAGGCGCGCAAGGGCACATACCAGGAAGCGGCATCACGGTCCGAAGATACTTTCGGGACCATGTTCCGGCTTTACAACGGCCTGCAGGGTAACTGGGTCGACAACGCCGCGCTGGAATACCGCGAGGACGCCTACATCCGTTATTTGAGCGGCGTCGTATACGAAATGCTCGGGGAGTGGGACGACGCGCGCATCGCCTACCAGAAGGCCGCCACGCTCTACGACGAGGGCTACACCGAGCAGTACGCGCTCGACCAGGACATGGCCGAGCAGGCCTGGTTCGACACCGTTAGAATCATGCGACGCGGGGGCTATGGCGAGGAGTGGAAACGGATCTCGCGCACCCGCCTGTCACCTGCGCGACAAAGGGAACTCGCCGAGCTCGACCCCGGCGCCGCGCAACTGATCGTGATCGAACACTTCGGTCGGGTACCCCCGACCGGTGAACTCAATCTCCTCCTGTCCGTCATTCCTCAGCACCAGCAATTGGTGCTGAGACCGGTGCCCACGGGATCGATGGAGGATCAGCGAGCACAGCTCGAGTGGTTCTTCATGGTCTATGCCGACACCGGCATCCTGCCATTGATTCGCAAGTACAACCACGGCGGCATTCAGGCCGTGGCGCGCTCGCCCGTGGAGAAAACCATTTTTGCGGGGCCGGCCTGGCACCTGCTGACCGAGCTCAAGGTGCCTCAGGCCATTCACACCGTCGGCGGCGTGCGCGTGGCGGTACCCTACAAGAAACCCCTTCCGGACTCGGTCGGCTCCTCATCGCTGCGGATCGATGGGGTGGAGGTGGGGACACTGGATGGGGCGGAATCGGTTGCCCATCTGGCCCAGGCGACGCAGCTTCGGCGATCGGGGCTGGAGATTTGGTCCTCGGTCGCGGGCGCCACGGCCAAGTTGGCGGCCTGTTCGGCGCCAACGCCCGACGACTGGCTGATCGCCTGCTCCCTGGTGGCCTCCGCGCTGGCCCGCGCGGAGACGCGAAATTGGACGCTGCTGCCCAACACGGTCCGCCTCAAGAGGGTGTTCCTCGATCCCGGGCATCACGAGGCCGAGCTGGTGGCCCTCGATCGCAGGGGACAGAAACTCGACAGGGAATACGTCAGCCTCGATCTTGATTCGGGGGACATCAAGGTCTGGTCGGTTTTCACAACTATGCTCCCGACCGCGACCACGCCACTCCGTTCGGCAGGTGCGGCACCGGTGCAGGCCACCCCGGCGGGATTTGCCCCGCCGGCCCCCGCACCCACCGCTTCGGCCCCACCTTCGCCGTCGCCGCCCGCTCAGAGCCCTCAGCAAGGGCGTCCATCGTCCACCAATGCAGGTAGGCGGTTCGGCTCGATTCTCAAGGCGGTCACCGAATCACTGGATGAAGCGTTGGAGCAGGGGCTGCGATAGGCGGCTGCTTTAAGCGGCTGCGAGACCCAGGGGGGATCAGCCATATCGAGAAAGCGGTCTGCTGCGCCCCAGGCACAGACGAGGACATCGGGTCGCCAGCTCCGAAGGCGGGCCACCGAAGATTAATCCTGACGACTGGAGGATTTTCAATGCGGATAAAAGACGGATTGTATCCGGCTGTAATTTCTTTGGCATTTCTGGCCGGTCTGTGGAGTTGCGCAACGGTCCAGACCCAGCGGGTTTCGCCGGAGGAGACCATCGACCTGACGGATAAGTGGAACGATACCGACTCGCGTCTGGTGGCAGACGAAATGATCGACGACATGCTGACCTTTCCCTGGATCCAGCAGCACCAGCAGGAAACCGGTGAACCGCGTCCGACCGTCATCATCCAGCGAATCTACAACCGTTCCCACGAGCACATCGCGGTGGACACCTTCGTCAACGACCTGAAGCGCGCCATGATCCGTTCCGGCAAGGTCGATTTCGTCGTCGCGGGCGAGGAACGCCAAGAGGTGCGCGGCGAGCGCAAGGACCAGGAACTGTACGCGCGCGAAGGCAGCCAGGCCGAGATGGGGCAGGAGGAAGGTGCGGACTTCGCGCTCTCCGGCAGCATCGATTCGATCGTCGACCAGGTCGGCGGCAAGCGAGTGACGTTTTATCAGGTCGACCTCAAACTGATCGACATGACCTCGAACCGGGAGGCGTGGAATGGCCAGAAGAAGATCAAGAAGGTTCAGACGCGCAGTCGCTTCAGTCTCTAGCCTTGCAGTGGCATTGCTGTTATCGGCTGGTTGTCAGACGACCTACACGCCACCTGACGACCTGCCCGCCTCGACGCCGACGGATTCCGCGGCCGCGGCGCAACGCGAACTCGAACAGGGGGAAGCGCCCCGCTGGGTGCGCTATCCACCGACCGGTGCCGGCATGCTTTATGGCGTCGGCTCCGCGCCAACGCACGGGGGCAACCAGGCCCAGGGCGTGCAGAAGGCGAAGGAAAGGGCCCGCGCCGATCTCCTGAAGCAGCTCCACGTTCTCGTCTCGGGAGAGACGGAGGTCAGCGCCTCGCGGGTCATCCAGGGCGGCAACACCCAGATGACGCGGAAGCTCAGGGAGGCTGTCTATACCCAGATACCGAGAACGAAACTGACCGGCGTCGACGTCGAGGAGGTCTACGTCGATCAGGCGAACTACACGGTCTGGGCGCTGGTGAGACTGGACCGCGAACTGGCCGCGGCCAACCTGCGCGGCGAGATCTCGGATCTGGACCGCGAGATCGCCCGCTACGCGGAAGTCCCGACCACATTGCCCAAGCACGAGCAGCTCGAGCGCATCCTGCCCGCGCTGGCGGTGATGGCAAAACGCGACCAGCTCGAGGCGCGGTTGCGTCTGATCGCCGGCGGCACCGCGCCTCCAACGTCCCCCGAGGAGGCAGTGCTCAACCGGCGCATCAATGACCTGCTCAACAGCCTGATCATCGTGCTCCGCCCGCAGGGTAAGGCCGCCCGGGACATCGAGCCCTATCTGCTCAGGTACCTGACCGGAAGGGGACTGAGCGTCGCCTCGAGCGGAAAGTCGGACATCTCACTGGTGTACGCATTACAGACCCGCGACACGGTCGACGGGGACCGCTACTTCTCCTTCGCGGAGGGGAACATCCAGGTCAAGGACGCCCGGGGAGAGACGGTCCGGTCGGTCGATGCACGCGCCAAGGGTGTCTCTGGCGTGAGCGCCGCCCAGGCGCGCTCGAAGGCCGTCGAACAGTTGGGGGAGCGCCTCGGCGAGGCGGTGCAGGCCGGATTCATCAAGAAGATCCAGCAGGGGCCTTGATCTATGGGACACAGCGGGAAATCCTGAGGGAACCCTCTGGCGGTAGGAACAGACCGTGTGGGGACTCACCCAGCGCTCCCGGATCAGACAATGCATGATGAAGACCTCGTTGACTCAGGTGACCTGCGTGTTAGGCATCCCGCTATAAGTTTTGGCGTCCACTGCGGTGCTCGTGCTTTCTTCCATTTGCTCAAGCGCTTCCGCGGGTGCTGCGACAGGACCCGTGGCGAGCATGGGAGATACTGGGAGGCTTCTTGCGTCCATCATACCGGCAACCCTTTGGAGCGTTAAAAGCACCAGATTTTGTTCCCAGTCCTGAAGGGTCTTGAATCACTCTGAGAACTGTTCCTGCAACAACGGTGGAGAGGTCCGCAATAGATCTATGGCTTCCTGGGTCCCCTCCACGAGTACCCGTCGCTTGTCACTCTGTGAACGAAATCTGCGTGTTTCGCATTGCATCAATCGGCTGCAGCCACCGCTGGACGGCGTGCTGTAATGACTAGAATTCAGTCAATTTGATCAATTTAATTAACATAGGTGCGCCATGAAAATACTTGATCATGCTGGGTGGTGGGGGTGTGCGGACACGGATTGTCTGTGGATTCCTTGCGGGCGAGAACCTCCAGTCCAATCCGGTCGTGACGGCACTTCCGACGGTGCTCTGCCTCGATTACCGGGATGATCCGTCCGGAGCATGGATCCGTAATACATTCAGTTATGCGGCAGACGAGATCGCGGCGGGGCGCATGGGATCGGAAACGGTCTTTGCGAAACTCTCTGAACTGCTGTTCGTCGAGGCGATACGCCGCTATGCGGAAGCGTTACCCGAAGGCCAGACCGGCTGGCTGGCCGGGCTCAGGGATCCGTTCGTGTCGCGGGCCCTTGCGGTACTGCATAGGCGGCCGGGCGATCCATGGACCGTCGAAACACTGGGGCGGGAAGCGGGGTTGTCACGATCGGCGCTGACAGATCGCTTCACTCAGGTCATCGGGGTGCCGCCGATGCAGTACCTGGCCGGCTGGCGCATCCAGCTTGCGGCCCAGGAACTGCTTAACACCAGCAAGTCCATACTACGAATTGCACAAGATATCGGCTATGAAACCGAAGCAGCCTTTGCACGTGCCTTCAAACGCCGTATGGGTGCCCCTCCCGCCACCTGGCGGCACCGACACAGAGAATAAAAGACTAAACCGGGGTAAGATCCGAATTCGTGGGACAGTATATCTTATCCGGACAAGGTACAGAAACGGGTGTCAGACAAATAGGTGTACTGTCCCCAGAATTACAGTCGGTCAATAGTAAACCGTCCAAGGTCTGCATTTCTGGTCCGAGAGAAATCGGCATTATCAAAGCCAGTCTTTTCCGCTGCTACGCAGAGATAGGCAAACACCTCTTCGATCTTCATGGCATATCTCCTTTTGTGGGTCAATCGCAAGAATGCCTATCTGTTACGCGCATGCCTGTTCTTCCATCAGCGGAC
>Ga0210096_1000612_pt1 | contig 12190 bp, 8 predicted proteins | sample China_Galinas_PW_4_FD_184864 | JGI IMG/M metagenome (GOLD analysis project Ga0210096, IMG submission 184864) | Wetland microbial communities from San Francisco Bay, California, USA, that impact long-term carbon sequestration - China_Galinas_PWA_D2... | ecosystem: Environmental > Aquatic > Marine... | reverse complement strand
ACCGCCAGGACCAGTGTGGCGGCGAGCGTCAGCGGCATACGGAACCGCCAGCGCGAAACCGGAGCGGGACCGGCGTTCCCGATGCCGTTTTCAACCGTGTCCCCGCCGCCGGCAGTCGCCCGGTCCGGCGTGTCTGCCCTTCCGGCACCAGCCGTCGTGCCGGCCCGGGCGGCCAGGATCTGCTCGAACGGCTCGATGCGCATGACGTCCGGCACGGCGTGCTCGAGAACGGCGGCGGCGCGATCGCGGATCCGGCGCTCGGCGTCGACCGCGGACCGGCACGCGTCGCATTCGGCGATGTGCAGCTCGATGCGCGTTCGCTCGGCGACATCGCCCGCAAAAGCGCCATCGAGATATGCGTGAATCATCCCTTCATCCACGTGCGACATGACTTCCCTCCGCGCCGTGCGCGGCTTCGTACGCCGCGACAAGTCGCTTTCTGGCGCGCGACAGCGTGGTGCCGATCGCGCCGACCGCGAGACCGGTCTGCTCGGCGATCTCGCGATAGTCCAGACCCGCATCCCACAGTAGCAGAACTTCGCGGTCCCGTTCGCCTACCTGCTCGAGCGCGCGCTGTGCGGCCGCTCGCTTCTCGTTGCGATCCATCGTCTCGACCGGGTCCGGCGCCGGATCGACATCCTCGCTCTCGGCCCGGATCAGTGTGAGGTGCCTGCGCCGGCGTATCACCATGCGCACCTCGTCGTGAGCCAGATTCGCCGCCACACTGAACAGCCACGCCTTCGGGTTGTCCGGCTCATCATCGAGGACTCGGACGAACACCTCCTGCGCCAGCTCCTGCGCCCGCTCCTCATCCCATACCTTGCGGTACAGGTAACGGACGAGGTCCGGCCAGGTCGTGCGATAGACGTCGGCCCAGTCTGCGCTCACGTTGCCGTCAAGCGGGTCCGCGCGGAGCCGGCGCCACCCTGACGCCGGCCGCCGCCACGGATCTCATTGTCAACTCCGGCGGAACGACCGGACCAGCCGGTCGAGTTCCGCTTCGCCCATGCGAGTCCTGCCGCCCGGCGCCACCCGGATCGCGACATCCCGACCCATGACGGTCACGCGATCGAACGCGCTCCAGTACGGCTCGACCTCCGGCAGCCGCGTCAACAGCCCGAAGTAGGCTTCGCTGAACGGCTCGATCGTCACAACTCCGGCATCCGCACGGAGCGATATGTCCCGCCATTCGCCGTCCCGTTCAACGAAAGCGCGGCCGGCGAGCTGTCTGGCCGGCGTCCCGGCGACATCGTCGCGCTCGGACATCTCGCGGACCGCCGCGTTCTGTGCGGCCGCCACATCCGCGAGCGACTTCGCTTCCCTCGAGCGGCGCGCCATCTCCGCGCGCTCGACCGCGACCCGACCCGTCTGACCCGGCGCAGCCGCCGGCGCACCCGCGCCCGCTGCATCCGCGACCAGCGGCTCCTGCACCAGGTACGACGTGTACTCGCTCAGCAGGCCGTACCGCAATGCAGTGCGCCGGATCTCGTCGACCAGCTCGGGGTCCCGGCCGTTCAGCCGGACCTCACGCTCGAGTTCGCCGATCTTCCTGCTGGCCCACAGTCTCGGCAGCCAGTCCGCGTCCGTGTCGTGCGCGGGGAACACGATATCGACCGCGTACCTCTCGACGTTCCCACCGCGGCGCCCCTCGACCACGACCGGACCGCGCGCGTCCCGCGAAACACCATGGTACCGGCCCACGATCACCAGGTCCTCACCCGCGAACAGGTCCGGCAGACGACGCGGGAACACTTCGTCGATGCGGACCGGTGAATCGGCGATCTCGAGATCCGCCAGGACCGGATGACGGACTTTCAGCGCCAGAGTGCCGACCGCCGATTCCACATCCTCACCCGGCTTGACGTACTGGGCGCCACCGCGACCTGCCGCCCCCAGCCTGTCCAGCAGATACGTATTCACGTCGTACCCCACGCCGAACGCGAATATTCGGGCCTGACTCGCCTCGCGCTCGGCGAGATGTGCGATCTGTTCCGGATCTGTTTCGCCGGCCGAGGGCAGCCCGTCGGTCAGGAATATGACGACCGGCAGTCTCGTGTCGGGCGACACGGCGTGAAACGCCTCCTCGAGTGCGCCCGAGATGTTCGTCCCGCCCTCGGCCCGCAGGTCGTCGATCCACTGCATCGCCTCGCGGATGTTCGCCGGAGATGCGCTCGACCAGTCGGCGCGGAACGTGCTCACGCCGCTGCTGAACCGGATCAGGCGGAACCGGTCGTCGCGGCCGAGCGTGCCCATGATCTGACGCAGTGCCGCGCGTGCCTGCTCGATCTTCTCACCCGACATCGAGCCCGACACGTCGACGACTGCCGTGATGTCGCGCGACACGCGTGACAGGCCCGCCTCGCCGGGTGACAGCGTCAGCATGAAGAAGCCATCCTCGCCTGACGCCCTGTGCGTTACGAGTGTCAGCCCGACGGGCCGTTCCGCGAATGGCAGGAACAGTGCGAGATCGCCGTACAGCTCGTGCGCCGGCCGCACTTCCATGACGCCGCGGTCGCGCGTGATACGAACTTCGTGAGTCGGCGAGAACGCGTCACGGAACCGGTTGCCCTGCTCGGCGATGAGTCTGAACGTAAGTGGTGAGCGGTCGGTCTCGCGCCGCGCGACCGGTCCGGGACCGCCTCCACCATGCGGCTGTGGCGTGATCGACTCGGGCGCATCGGCGAACCGTGTGCCTGCCGCATAGCGGAACTGCATCGCGTCACCCGATCGCTCGAGAACCTGCGTGTAGCGCAGCTTGATCCTGCGCGTCTGGCCCGGCGCGATCGGGAAGACGCGCGCTCGTACCATGCCGTGACCCACCAGCTCGATCAGCGCAGGGTCCTTCTTCCGCCGGACGATCTCCTCGTAGATGCGACGCGCGCGATCCGCATCCATGGTCTCGCCACGCAGCTCCTGATCGCCCATGAACAGAGAGAAGTCGCTGAACACGGCGCCGGCGGGCAGCGGATACACGTAATCGCCTTCACCGAACCGCGCACGGCCGTCGTTGCGGAACCACTCCTCGACCTCGATAGTGGCCAGCCGGTCCTTCACGTGGACAATCACGTTCGTTCGCAGCCGGATCACACTGCCCGGGCCGCCGGGCCGCGGCTCGATCCAGCCCTGCGCTGCCACGGGCGCAGCAGCCGCAAGCATCAGCAACATCACGAACGCTCCATGGCGTCCGAAGGTCCGGCCTGACATCGTCGCCTCCACGATTCCTCTGTCGAATGGCCGGGAGCCGGATCGGAACGTCTGCAATCGCGATGACGCGTCCGATTCCGGACATCAGGCTGTGCGCCCGGCCTCTACAGTGTGAAGACGACGAGGTTGTTCATCCTTGCACACGTGTCCTTCGAGCGTGCGCCATTCGACCACGACGATCATGGAATGCATGCGGTAGCCGTGACCCCGGCGTGCACCGGGATCCGGAGGAGTGACGGACCCGGCGGCTCAGGCGTCCCGGTCCAGCGCTTCGAGGATGGCGGCACGAGGCAGGGCCTTGCGCGGATTCGCGCCGCGTTCCTGGAACAGCCGCATGCCGGCCGCATCGACCACGACTGTCCCGCTCTGCTGGTAGACGCCGAGCATGCGCTCGAAGCCGTACGCCCGGTACACGGCGCGATCGGGATCGTGCAGGACCGGCCACGGCAGCTTCAGCCATCGCGTGGCGAGTCTCGCCGACAGTACGGTACCGCCGCCGATCAGCGCGGCGGTTGCGTTGCGCGCATCGAGTGCTTCCTTCATGCGCCCCAACTGGGCGGCGTGCGCGAGGCACGACATTCAGGTGAATTCGCGGACGAAGAACAGCACGATCCGCTGGCCGCCGAAGTCTGACAGCGTGAACGAGTCGCCGGTGACGGTCGCGAGCGTGAAATCGGGAGCCGGCGAGCGGCCGATCGGATCGCCGGCGCGCGCCGGGTCCGTGGCCGTCAGCGCCGATTCTCCGGCTGATCGCGCACGGCGGTCGAGTCGTCTCCCATCACCCCGGTCGAACCGGGCGGCTTGATCAGGACGTCGACGGTGATCGGCACGCTGACGTAGTTGTTGCCCTCGTTCGACTCGGCGACGCTGTTGAGGCGGTCCACCAGGATCCCGAGGTAGTAGGTGCCCGGCGCGACATTCGGAATCGTCAGGGTCGGTCCGCCCCAGGCGAATGACTGACCGGGGCTCAGGCTGAAGTTGGAGTTGCCATCGAGGTACGTGTCGGCCACCGAGATGATCGAGTTGGTCGAGAGATAGAAGCCGTTGCTGAAATTGCCGCTCGCCGCATTGCCCGAATTCGTGACGACCCAGTCCGACAGCGTCACGCCCTGGCCCGCGAACACCACCTTCGGACTCGCGCTGATGCTCGTCGTGATGCGCAGGTCGGGCAGCAGCGCCGTGACGCGGACCGTCGTGCTGCCCGTGACGCCAGCGGTGGTTGCCGATACCGTAGCGGACCCGGCACCGACAGCCGTGACGCGTCCCGTCGAGTTCACGACCGCCACCGCGCTGTTCGAGCTGGACCAGGTGAACGTCTGGCCGGTGATGACCGCGCCGCTCGGCGAATAGGCGGTAGCGGTCAGCTGTACGGACTGATCGACGTTCAGTGACACCGGGTTGGGCGAGACCAGTACGGCGGCCACGATGGTCCGGACCGTGAAGCTGGTCTGCGACGTGTTGTTGCTCTCGTTCGATTCGGCGACCGCGTTGTTGTAGTCGACCTCCATCGTCACAGTATGGTTGCCGGCCGGGTACGGCGTGATCGCGGTGGATCCGAACGTCGCGGTGCCGTTCGCCACCAGACCGGACGCCTGTCCGCTCGCGACCGTGGTCGAGCCGATGCGGAGCCGCCAGAAGAACGGGCCGGCAGTCGCCGCGCCGACATTGGACACGCTGCCCTGTACCGTGAACGACTGCGTGATGGTCGGTGATGTCGGGTTGACTGCAATGCCGTCGGCACGCAGGTCAGGAAGCACCACCACAGCGGGCGTGACCGTGACTTCCGCCTCACCTGTCACGCCTTCCGACGTCGCCCGGATCAGCGCCGTCCCGACCCCCTCACCCTGAACCAGACCCGTGACGCCGACCGATGCCACGAGCGGATCGCTCGAGCTCCACTGGATCGGCCGCGATACGACCGCGCCCGACGCCGTCCGCGATACCGCCGTGAACTGTATCGATTCTCCCGCACTGATCGTCGCGGCCGACGGCTCGACCGTCACGCTCGCGACCGGGCCCGGAACGACCGTGATGACGGCTGTGCCGCTCTGCCCTTCGATCGTCGCCGTGATCGTCACCTGACCTGACGACTGGCCGTGCACCACGCCGCCGGTCGTGACTGTCGCGACCGCCGCATTGCCGGTCCGCCACTGTGCAGTACGCGCGAGCGTGTTCCCATTGGCGTCCCGCGCGTTCGCGGTCAGCGTCAGGTCGTTGCCGATGTCGACCGAGGCCGCCGCCGGATCGACGTCGACGGTCGAGACGATCGCCTGCACGCGTACGTTCATGGTGGCGGTCGCGCCGCCGGCCGTCGCGAGGATCTGTGTCGCTCCCTCACGACGTGCCGTGACAACGCCGTCCTGCGTCACGCTTGCGATCGTCGGATCCAGACTCGTCCATTCGACGGAAGCAGTGCGCACCGTGTCGCCCGTGGCGAAGAACGCGGCGGCGTGCAGCGGCACGGCCTGGCCGATCGCCGTGAGCGTCGTGACCGACGTCGTCAGCTGAATGGTCGCGATGACGGGATCGAGCGCCACATCGACGCTCGCGACCTGGCCCTGACGGATCGAGGTCTCGCCGGTGCCCTCGAACACCGGCTGGCCGCCGGTCATCAACGTCGCCGTGACATCGAGGATGTCGACGTTCTGACCGACATCGATCTCGATGCTCGCCGAACGGTCGCCGCCCGGACTGCCTCCAAGTACGACATCGTCGTCGAACACGATGCCGCCGTCAGTGCGCCGCGTGATGCGAATGTTCGCAGCGTCCACCATGTCGAACGCCTGCGCATCGCCGCCGGCGGCGGCAGCCATGCTGAACGAGACTGCCAGCCCGGTGGACCGGAGCGAAGGCGCGACGAAGAGCCCGTCGCAGGCGCCCAGCAGCACCGTGAAGGCGAGTGTCGGGATGAGTGCCTTCGGACCGGACAGCGTCCGTTCGAAGGACCGCCGGTCGGACCGGCACCGGTGCGGGACGAAGCGGTTCATCGGTGCCTCCTCAGCCGCACGACGAGGCCTATGTCGAGGCCCGTGAATCCGGTCTCGACGCCTTCCCGCGCGAGCACCCGGCCGAACCGGGCGCGCAGTGACGGCTCGAGCGTCAGACCGGCGGCGTTCGTCCATTCGAGTGACGACCCGGCACCGAGCAGGAATCCCTGATCGTTGCCATCGGCCCGGCGCACGATGCGCACGTCGACCGACGGCAGCAGGACGGTGCTGGCAAAGGGAATGCGCAGTCCGCCACCGGCGAGAAGCAGGTCTTCGGCCGCCGCTTCATCGACCGCATCGAGGAGATAGACGCCCGAGGACCGATGGAACACGCCCGCGTACCCGACGCCGCTGCCGGAGACGCCGGCCCGGAATGCGTACGAGGCCGTGCCCTGTATCCGGTTGCCCGGCCGGTACAGGTTGCTGCCGTTGACGCGATCTTCGCTGGCCCGCTCGAACGTCAGCGCGAACGAGAGCTTGCCCGCGGTGCCGACCGTCGCGTCGACGGCGCCGCGCACGACCAGCTGGTTGCCCGGCCGGTACGCGAACTCCTCCGACTCGAGCAGGTCGAACTCGCGGCCGACCACGTACGACGCGGTCACGCCGAATCCGATGGCACCGGTCGAATGGACCAGACTGCTCGACAGGCCGATGCCGCCACCCGTGCTCCAGTTCGAGATCCGGAACGGCAGCAGGTCGGCGCCGATCGCGCCGGCAAGCTCGGCTTCCGCATCCGTCTGCTTCTGCTTGCCGGTCGGCAGCAGCGCGATCGCGCCAACCGAGAGACGGTCCGGCACGACCGCCGCTGTCAGACCGACGCGCGTGTCGGTCAGCCCGCTCAGCGTGACCCGCGACCCATCCGAATGCTCGAGCGATCCGCGAGCGAACGCGCCCGACACGTCGAGAGTCAACGACGGGCTCAGTGAAGTCCTGGCCGCAAACGGCAGGGTCAGCAGCGACAGGCTCCTCAGACCCGTCGCATCGGGATCGCTGAACCGGTATGCCTCACGCATGAGACCGGCGCCCGCAACGCCGCCACGAGTCTGCGCCCCCGCCGGTGCCGCCGCCAGCGCCAGTACGGCGCTCAGAGTCAGAAGGAACGTGCGATTCGTCATGAGTCAGCCGGTCGGGCGGCGGAATATGATCCGCAGCAATGTCCGTGTCCCGATCCCATCCATCCCCAACACTTCGGCGCCCGGATCCCGGCGGAACGGGTCGGGCAGGAACCCGCCGATCGGATCCGGTGACAGGATCGGGCTGCCCGGCAGGCCCGGACCCGTTCCCATCGAAGGCGGGGGTGAAGCCGGCCCGGCGTTCCGGGCGGGCTGGCCGGGCGGGACCGCAATGCCTTCATCGTCTACGCCGGCCTGGACCAGCACCTCGACCGTGGTCCGCTCCGTCTCCGAGATCGCAATGACCTCGCCGGCCCGCTCGCCCGCCATCTCGAATCCAGGATCCAGCGCCCTCGCCCGCTCGTACTGCCGAGCCGCCTCCGCGTAGTCGCCACGATCCTCCGCCTCGAGTCCGAGCCCGAACGCGAGAAGCGCCTCGAGGTTCTGCGTCGGCCGCTGAAGCACCCGTTCGCGCTCCGCCGCCGTCAGCTGTACGCCGAGTGACGAGTAGAGCCCGAGCGCCAGTTGCTTTTCCATGTCGAACAGCTGCGCGAGCGCGTCCTCCTCGGAGACGGGCTTCAGTGGGGCCAGCGAGTCCCGCCCGACGCTGACCAGCACCGCGCCGAGCCTGAGCCGCTCCGCATCGCCTTCGATCGTACCCTGCACGACCCGACCGGCGCGCAACAGCCGGCCGCTCCGCCCGGCAGTCGTCGGATCGACCAGTGCGGTACCGCCCATCTCGAGCTCATCGAGCAACAGCTGCACCCGCGACCGCTCGAGGATCCGGAGCCGCTGCGTCGTGCCGAGATCGGTCACGAGCAACTCGGCCAGTGCGCGCGACAGCGGTCTCAATCCGGAGTCGGAGGCCAGGAAGAGGAACGGAAAGACGGCAACGGCAGCGGCATCCGGCGCATCGCCGAACTCGGCCTCGTGACGGATCGAGTTCTCGACTTCCGCCTCGAGCTGCCTGCGGTGAACGTACGGCAGGCGGCGCTCGACCGAGGCCTTCAGACTCGCGGACCTCGCGATCTCGAGGTACCGGCCGTACGTCTCGCGCGCCCGGCCCCAGTCACCGGTCTCCTCGTACGTCAGCCCGAGCAGCAGGACCGGGCCCGGATCGGCCGGCCGGTCAGCCACCACGTCTTCGAGCACCGTCCTCGCCTCATCGGCGCGGCCTGCCTCGCGCAGTGCGACCGCAAGTCCAACGCGGGCACCGAGATCCGTGGAATCGCGGAGCACCATCGCGCGCAGACGGGGAACGTCCGATGCCGACGGAAGATCCCGTCCCGCCATCGCCGGAGCGCACCCCAGCACAACGAGAAGGGACAATCGAATAGCGCGCGACATTGCCTGTACCACTCCGACACGGGTCACAGCGGGGGGGACGAAATCCGACGGGGGGACCGGATCCAGCCGACATATACGTATGCCCGCCTATTCAGTCAAGCGGAAACGGGCGGCTCGACCGGACGCGGCTCGGTGTCCAGACCGGATGAAGCCGGGGCGGATGAATCGGTGACGGGCCGACCGGTTCACCACCGCTGGATCGCCGGCGGTGGTTCGATTCACTGGCGGGGCCGGGATCCACCGGACGGAGAGCTGGTCGTATGCCGCCAACCTGGCGTATGGCGTGACCACGACGCGTGATCCGCAGACCGGTACGACCGACGTCCTCACGTACGGCGACATGGCCATGAACCCGCGTGGCCGACCTATCCGCTGCAAAGTGACATGATCCGCACGTTCGCGTTCTCCGGGCTCACCTGGACGCCCACGATCCTCGTGGCCTACGGCGGGCCGTGGGTCGAGAACTACTGGTACGAGACCGAAGACGTGATCCACGACACGAAACTGCTCACGTTCACGCCACACGACGAAGTCATGAGCAAGGCACGGCGACGTGATGCCGGGTGGTTCCACCCCGACGAGCACGTGATGCGCGACATCGGCAAGACCGTCGCCGATCTCGTCGCCGCCGGCGGCAAGGCCGGCGTCGGCAGCCACGGCCAGCTCCAGGGACTCGGCTACCACTGGGAACTCCGGGATGTCGCGTCAGGCGGGCTGAGCAACCACGACGCGCTGCGCGTCGCCACGCAGATGGGCGCCGACGCGATCGGCCACCCTCAACGAGGCATGGCCGCGCCACATTGAACGCACGTTGTACTGGCAGAAACCCGGCCCGCACACGGCCGCCGGTGTCAAGCACTGAGGCCCGGTCTCGAGGTCTTCGGGCAATCCTGAGGAACGGGGTCGGCGACCGCCGTCGCCGACCCCATTGCCCGCGACCGATAGCGGCAAGGTGGAGGTCGCGCCTGCGACGTCTCCTGTTCACCCGCTTCCGGTTCGGACCCCCATACTCGTTCGTGTTGAACGGTCACCAGAGTTGTCGACGAGGGGTGCACAGCCTGACAGCGTCAGCCAATGCAGATGCGGTGCGGACGCGACCTCTGACATCGAGTTCATCATGATTGACTGGGATACCGGCTCATCGTGCTGCGACGGTGATTGCGGCTTCAAGTGTGGAACCGGAGATCCTCCTTCATCTTCTGCTGCAACTGTGGGCGCTCCGCGACGACGTAGGTGAAGGTATGCATTCCGCGTGAGGCTCGGCGTTCAGCCGACGCTGAGCAGGCGCTCGAGCTCTTCGGGGGTCAGCGTTTCGGCGCTGCGAGACCCGAATCGGCCGCCGGCGCGATTGAGCCGGGCGACGGGTTTCGAGGACGTCTCGAGCGGTACGTCGTAGTCGAACTCGGGCTTCGATTCCTTCGGCAACGGCTTGCCGATCAGCTTCTCGATGTCCCTGAGCCCGACCAGGTCACCGGCAGACACGAAAGTCACGGCGATCCCAGACCTGCCCGCGCGGCCGGTGCGGCCGATGCGGTGGACGTAGTCCTCGGGATTGCGCGGCACATCGTAGTTGACGACGTGGCTGATGCCTTCGATGTCGAGACCACGTTGCGCAATGTCGGTCGCGACGAGAACGCGGACATCGCCTTCGGCGAATCGGCGCAGCGCCTTCGTCCGATCCTTCATGTCGCGGTCACCGTGCAGCACGGTCACACTGACATCGGCGCGTTTCAGCCGGGCGGCCAGCACGTCGGCGCCGGATTTCCGGGCCGTGAACACGAGGACCTGCTCCCAGTGCGTCTCCTCGAGCAGCGACACGAGCAGGTCCGCCTTCTTCTCGGGCCGCACCGAGAACACCTTCTGCTCGACCGTCGATGCCGTGGTACCGCGCGGCGCGACCGACACCCATTCTGGATCCTTCATGATGCGCATCGCCATGGCGTGCACGCCGTTCGGCATGGTCGCCGAGAACAGCAGCGTCTGGCGTTCACGTGGCACGTGCTTCAGGATCGCATCGATCTGGGGGCGAAACCCCATGTCGAGCATGCGGTCTGCTTCATCGAGGACGAGCGTGCGGATCGCCGAGAGGTCGACATTGCCACGCTCGATGTGGTCGAACAGGCGGCCCGGTGTGGCGACGATGACGTCGACACCGTCCTTCAGCGCCTTGAGCTGCGGGCCGTACTTCATGCCGCCGACGATCACCGTCGACGTCAGCTTCTCGTGCTTCGTCAGGTTGTCCGCGTCTTCCGCGACCTGCTGCGCCAGCTCACGGGTCGGGCACAACACGAGTGTGTGCAGTCCCCGACTCCCGATCTGGCGCTGTAGCGTGGGCAGCAGGAACGCGCCTGTCTTGCCGGTCCCCGTCTGTGCGATTCCTACTACGTCCCTGCCCTCGGCGGCCGGCGGAATCGCCAGCTTCTGGATGGGCGTTGGTTCGGTCCACCCGAGGTCGGCGACGGCGAGTCGCAGTCCGGGTGCATGGATCAACTGCTCGAACTTCATTCAGTACCCTCTGAAAAAGGAAACCGGCCGTGCACTCCCGTCTGAAGCTTCGGCACAAGAGCCGGAGCACTCGCGCGGATACGGCGAAGCCGCCCGGCGAGGGGAGGGAACGCACGACCGGCACTCGGAGAGCGAGCCCGGGATCCGCCGACCGGCGGACCGGCACCTCACAATCCACCATGGAATCTAGCCGGAAAGGTCGTTTCGTCAATGGCGACAACATTTTGGACGAATCACGGCCGAAGGAACCGGATCCGGCGCCGGCGTGACCGATCGCCGCCTGATCACGCCTGTTCGGTCCGCAACGCGGGCAGCGGATCGACGCGGGCGGCGCGCCGGGCGGGCAGCCAGCTGGCGAGCGCGGCCACGGCGATGAGGAACGAGGTGACCGCCAGGTAGGTCAGCGGGTCCGATGTCGCCACATTGAAGAGCAGTGCGGTCATGAGGCGGGTGAGCGCTAGCGCGCCGCCAATGCCGATCACGAGGCCGGCGCCCACGACCAGGCCACTCTGCCGCAGGATCATGCGCGCGATGTCCGGTGGGCAGGCGCCGAGCGCCATCCTGACGCCGATCTCGGATGTACGCTGGCCCACGACATAGCTGATGACGCCGTAGATGCCGACCGCGCCGAGCAGGAGTGCGATGGTCGCGGCAATGACCAGCAGGACCATGGTGAAGGCCATGCGGGCGGTGGAGTCCGCGACGATCCGCTCCATGCTCCGGACGTTGGCGACGGCGACATTGGGGTTGATCGCCCGGGCGGCCTGCCGGACGCCGGTGACGACCGCGAGCGGGTCGACCGCGGTCCGGAGGGTGAACGCCATCAGGTGGATACCGGAGCCGGTGTTGCCGGCCGGTCCGATGAGCGGCAGGTAGATGAGGCCTGACGGCTGTGCCTCACCGAGTTCGCTGATCGGATTGTCGTCGACGACGCCGACGACAGTGAACCACGGGATGTCGGTCGCGTTCTCGCTCTCATCGAACCAGTAGCTGAGCTGCTTGCCGATCGGATCTTCGCCCGGGAAATAGAGTTTC